>Ga0207693_10004592_pt1 | contig 11650 bp, 6 predicted proteins | sample LARL81metaG_FD_184347 | JGI IMG/M metagenome (GOLD analysis project Ga0207693, IMG submission 184347) | Corn, switchgrass and miscanthus rhizosphere microbial communities from Kellogg Biological Station, Michigan, USA - LAR L8-1 metaG... | ecosystem: Host-associated > Plants > Roots >...
GGCCCAAGCAGGGACATAAGAAACCGTGGCGCGTTTATCAGAACTATTTCCGCGACACCGTCAGCCTGAGGTGGACGCGCGTTGATGACGAAGGGCTGGCGTTCTCGAATCCCGTGGGAGCCAGGCAGCCAAAGCCTGTTTCGATTGAAGAAGACAGGCAAGTGGCAGTCGGCCATTAGCGCCTTAGCCCTTAGCCATCAGTAATTGGCCGTTAGCCATAACTTGCGAAGCCGACCACTGATCAACACTGATGCCGCTGATCGGAAGAAATCCTCAAAAAAATGGCATTTGCCCCCAGGTGCCCTTCCATGTCACGATAGAGAGATTTGCAGTGCTCAAAATCGCATCTTGAGAGGCTTCCGGCAGACGCATTGATAGGAATCGGCAAGGGATTATTTTTTCGCTTCCTGCCTTTTCTCCGTGCCTCCGTGTCTCCGTGGTGGATTGGTTTTTCAGAAGGACACCTATGGATTTCAGGCTAGCATCCGATTACAAGCCCAAAGGCGACCAGCCCAACGCCATTGAAGAGCTTACCCGCGGTATTTATGCCGGGGAAAAGCACCAGGTGCTGCTCGGCGTCACCGGCTCGGGCAAGACTTACACCATGGCCAAGGTGATTGAGCAGCTCAATCGCCCGGCTGTGGTGCTGGCACACAACAAAACGCTGGCGGCGCAGCTTTACCACGAGTTCAAGCAATTTTTTCCGTCGAACGCCGTCGAATACTTCGTCTCTTATTACGACTACTACCAGCCAGAGGCCTACATTCCCGCCGGGGATGTCTATATAGAAAAAGAAGCCACCATCAACGACGAACTGGACAAGCTGCGCCTTTCCGCCACGCGGTCTTTGTTTGAGCGGCGCGATTGCATCATCGTGGCATCGGTAAGCTGCATTTACGGCTTGGGCTCACCGGAAGCCTACTACGGCATGCTGCTCTTTCTGGAAAAGGGGCAGAAAATTAAGCGCCAGGATATTTTCAGCAAACTGGTGGAGATCCTCTACGAGCGCAATGACGTGGACTTCAAGCGCGGCACCTTCCGCGTGCGCGGCGACGTGATTGAGGTCTTCCCCACGTACGACGACAACGCTTATCGCATCGAGCTCTTTGGCGACGAAGTCGACTCGCTCTCGCAGATTGATCCGCTCTTCGGCACGGTCAAACAGAAATACACGCGCTTGCCGATCTATCCCAAGAGCCATTACGTGATGTCAAACACCACCAAGAACCATGCCATCGAAACTATTCTGGAAGAGCTGGCCTGGTGGGAAGACGCGCTGCTGAAGGAAGGCCGGCTGGTGGAGTCGCAGCGCATACATCAGCGCACCCGCTTTGATCTGGAAATGATAAAGTCCGTGGGCTACTGCCACGGCATTGAGAATTATTCGCGCCACTTCAGCGGACGCAAACCCGGTGAGCCGCCGCCGACCCTGCTCGACTATGTGCCCCGCGATTTCATCATGTTTATCGACGAGTCGCACCAGACCGTGCCGCAGTTGCACGGTATGTGGCACGGCGACCGCTCACGCAAAGAAAACCTGGTGCACTATGGCTTCCGCCTGCCTTCGGCGCTCGACAATCGTCCGCTCAAATTTGAGGAATTTGAAGAGCGCAGCAACCAGATCATCTATGTTTCAGCCACGCCCGGCCCTTATGAACTGACGAAATCCGCCGGCGTTGTGGTGGAACAGATCATCCGGCCCACCGGCCTGGTCGATCCTCCGGTGGAGATCCGTCCGGTCAAGGGCCAGATTGACGATCTGCTGCATGAAATTCGCGACCGCGTGAACAAAGGCGAGCGCGTTCTCGTTACCACGCTGACCAAGCGCATGGCGGAAGACCTGGCCGAGTATTACGCCGAGGTCGGCGTGCGCTGCCGATACATGCATTCTGAAATCGAAACGCTGGAGCGCATCAAGCTGCTGCGCGACCTGCGCAAGGGCGAATTCGATGTGCTGATCGGGATTAACCTGCTGCGCGAAGGCCTGGACCTGCCTGAAGTTTCGCTGGTCGCCATTCTCGACGCGGACAAAGAAGGCTTCCTGCGTTCGGCGGGTTCTCTGATCCAGACCATTGGCCGCTGCGCCCGCAACCTGGAAGGGCGGGCCATTCTTTATGCCGACAAGATGACCGACTCGATGAAGCGCGCCATCGACGAAACCGACCGCCGCCGCGCCATCCAGGTGGCTTATAACCAGGAGCACGGCATCACGCCGGAGTCGATCATCCGCCCGCTCTCGATGTCGCTGGCCGGAATTGCGGAATCGGATTACGTTGATGTCACTCAAGCCTCCGAGGGGCTGCCCGACTTCAGGTCGCAGGATGAGCTTGACGCCTATATCGCCGGCATGGAAGCCGATATGCGCGAGGCGGCAAAGAAATTTGAATTTGAAAAAGCCGCCAAGCTGCGCGACACGGTGCGCGATTTGCGCACAAAAGAGTTTCTATTTACTTGAGCGCGGCAGCGCGTCCAGGTTCAGCTTTCTCGTCAGAGGCATGAGCTCTTCGTAAGAACCGCATCCGCGCAAACGGGAAAGGCACGAGGTCTGCAGGGCCTCGGTCATGCGGTTCGTGAAATCAGATTCGTTATTGAACATCACCCTGATCATGGCCGGCTTTTTGTTGGGCGGTATCAGTTGTTTCACGCACGGATTGGAAGTACATTCAGCCGGCAGGCTCGTTTTCTGGGCCAACGAAACTGGCGTCAGTCCTTCCTGGCTCATAAACACAACTACTTCCACGACCATGCCGTTGCGCACCGAAACAAGCGTTCCAAAAAATGTATGCGGCGCCAGGCCTACAGAGCTTAGAAAAGTATTCATTCTCTCGGTGTGATAACCGCAGTCCGCTGAGATACACCTTCGATCCATCTTTTGGAAGGCGCTGCGGCCAAGCAGTTCGGCTTCCGTCATCTTTCCCACGGTAATGCCATTGATGGCTTCCAGATCGCGCGCCGCGGCCCGGGCAGGAGAAACAATCTGGTATCGGACAAGAATACCGGCCGCTACCAGTACTAAAAGAATGGCAGGAATTAGATACTTCTTCATTCGATAGAGCGCTTTCCTTGCTGGGAGTGGTTACGCCATCACTAGAATGGCGGTACACGCGGTTCTTGCGGGACCCAAGACTGTTTTCCCTCCGGCTTGAATGGCTTTTCGCCTGCCGTCCGCATCCGTCATGGAACGTCATGCGCGACCCCGATGAACACCATGGCGTGTAAATCGGCGTACAAAAAAATTGTTACGGCCTAGTTGGCCCAGAAGAGGTAGCGCAGGCCTCCAGAGCTTTGCGCGTTTCAAGCGCCCAGAGTACCAGGGACTGGTCTGAGCCATCTAGTTCAATATCCATGTTTCCCACGCCTGTCTCTATATGAAACTGATGAATCAGCGGGTGAATAGCAATTTCATCAAACGCAGGCGTCTGAATGTTCACCTTCTTGAATTTACTGAACTGTTCTTGAATTGCCGGGCATGTTTTCTCCGTAAGGGTCCAGGTTTTGACTTTGAGCTTACGTTGAATGCTCTCCCCGGATTCATCCGGCTTGGCCTGGTGCATTTTCATCAGCTGGTCATAGATGGAGACTGTATCTGCCATGTATACGTGCGCCGATAAGAATTCCTGTAGCCCCGGTTCGTTCACCCGCGGTTCATGGCCTATGAAGAAGCCATATTCCAGCACCTCTGTGTATAGGCTTCGACGCGAACGATAGGAAAGGTACCATCCGCTTTCTGCCGTCATCGGCATAAGTTGATCCAGGATGCCTGCGTAATGTTGTCTGAGCCACTCCCGGTCATCGAAAGAAGGTTCCGCATTCGGGGCCGAAGGTTGGCTTTGTTTCACAGCCTGCTCTCCCGTCAGTTTCCGCAATCGTTGTTCCAGGTCCGGCCGCTTCAGCGCGCCGCTCACGCGGTCGACGATATTTCCTTCGGCATCGATAAAAACGGTCCCTGGCATCGCCGGGGCCAGGCCAAAATCGTGCAGGCTGTCGAGCGTCGGGCCCGTCATCACCGTCAAGGCGTCGCCTTTGTGCTTCTTGATAAAGGCCGCGATTTCCGGCTTCACGTCATCTTCGTCAACCGAAGCGGCAATAAACAGGACCTTGTCTTTATAGCGGTTCTGCATCTCGCTCAGCAGCGGCATTTCAGCGGCGCAAGGCACGCACCAAGTGGCCCAGAAGTTCAGCACCACGGGCTTGCCGTGATAGTCGGCCAGCATGTGCTTGCCGCCTTGCAGGTCGCGCAGCTCAAGGTTGGGCGTGGCATCGCCTACCGTGGCGGAAAGCGCGCAGGCCAACATCGCCACAAGCACTGCCAATTTTGTCCGGAACGTTACCATCACGCTATATATAACACGGACGCTGCGCCGTCCTCTCAGGCATAATTTAGAATCAAGCAGCGTTTCAAGCTGGAGGCGGCTATCTCTTTGCATTCCATCCATCAACACGCGCTCAATGAAAGCTTCGCCTAATCATGCTGCTTGCCATTCTTTTGCTCATCTGTGCGATCACCGGCGGTACGCTGCTCACCTTTCTTTTTGACCGCAGCACGCCGCGCGCCGCGCGCCTCTGCATGGGCGCGTGCATCGGCCTGGCCCTTATGGCGATCCTTGGCTTTCTGCTGGCTCTGGTCTTTGGCCTGGGTGCGACCACGATTATTTTGACTGCGCTGCTGTTGCTTTTGCCCTGGCTGCTGCTTCTGAGCGGCGACTATCGCGTTGTGATTCTGAACGCGCTGCGTCCCAGCGCACCGCCTACGGCAGGCTCCGCCGGGGGCGTCGGTTATCTGGCGTTCTATCTCGCCATTGCCATTCTTCTGGGGATGGTGTTCAGCCGCGCGGTCTTTGAACGTCCGGATGGCATTTACACCGGCGTCACCAACAATCTCGGCGACCTGCCGCTGCATTTTCAGGTCATCAACAGCTTCGCTCAGGGGCAAAACATTCCGCCGCAGGACCCCACTTACGCTGGGGTGCGTTTTGCTTATCCATTTCTGGTCGATTTCCTTGCGGCCATGCTGGTGCGCGCGGGCGCGGGCGTGATCTTTGCCATGTGGCTGCAGAACATGGTGCTGGCCATGGCTTTTGTGGGCCTGCTGCATTACTGGACCATCCTGCTCACGCGCAACCGCCTTGCCGGAGTCATCGCGCCCCTGCTCGTACTCTTCAGCGGCGGTATGGGGTGGTGGCTTCTGTTTTCTGACGTCAGCAGCGGTGAAGGCTTTTTTTCCACTCTGGCGGGCCTGCAACACGATTACACCATTGTTCCCAACAGTATTCTGCGCTGGGGAAACTCGCTGACCACACTGTTTGTGCCGCAGCGCAGCATCCTGTTTGGCCTGCCGCTGGCGATTACCATTTTCTGCCAGTGGTGGCTCGCGATTTCTCGGCAGGAGAATGCCAGGACTTCCTCTGCCGACCCTGACAACTCTGCCCCGGCCGCCCAGCAAAATCTAAGCCCGGCAAAAATCGCCAAAGCTCGCCGCAAAGCGGCAAAAAAATCCGCTGTTCCGCTGCCGCCGCCAGAACCGCAAAACTTCTATCTGCGCCGCATGCTGGCCGCCGGGCTTTGCGCCGGGCTTCTGCCTCTGGTCCACGCACATACGTTTCTGGTCGTGATGGGTATGGCTGCGTTCCTGGCACTGGTGTTCCACGCCACGTGGCGAAGCTGGCTGTATTTCTTCGCTGTCGCGCTCGTGGTTTCCGCACCGGAAATTTTATGGCTGGCGAACACCGGCGGCGTCAACACGCGCAGCTATCTGGGCTGGCAGCCCGGCTGGGACCACGGCGCGCACAACATCGCCTGGTTCTGGTTTGTGAACACCGGCCTTTTCATTCCGCTGCTGGTCTTCTGCCTGGTCTGGCGGCGCGGCACGTTCAAGCTGTCCCCGCGTCTGTTCAAGTTCTACACGCCATTTCTTTTATGTTTCATTGTCCCCAACCTGGTGAAAGTGGCGCCATGGATCTGGGACAACATCAAGGTCCTCTTTCTCTGGTACGTCGCTTCCGCCCCTCTGGTGGCATGGCTTCTGGCGCGATGGTGGCAGCAACGCTCCGTCTTCCGCTGGCTCGCCCCGGCTGTGCTCTTGACGCTGATCCTTGCCGGCAGCCTCGACGTGCTCCGCGTTGTCTCTGAGGCAAGTGAATACCAGGAATTTGACGCTCAAGGCATTGCCGCAGCCAAGGTCATTTCTGCTCAGACCCCGGCGCGGGCCGTGGTACTGCACGCGCCAACGTTTAACTCTCCGGTATTCTTGACTGGCAGGCGTTCCCTGCTCGGCTATCCCGGCTGGATGTGGTCGCGCGGTCTAAACTATTCTGAGCGCGGGGCCGACATTCAGCGCATCTATTCAGGAGCGCCCGAAGCAGACGCTCTGCTGCGCCAATATGGGGTCGATTATGTGCTGATCGGCCCGGCGGAACTTGCATCTTTAAAGGTGAATGAGCAATTCTGGTCAAAGTACGCCATGCTGTCCCAGGCGGGCGCATATCGCATTTATCAGACCAAGGTTCATACAATGAAGTGAGGGGCTAGAAAAAAATGAAGATCGGCATTCTTACCGGAGGAGGCGATTGTCCCGGACTCAACGCGGTAATCCGCGCCATTGTCCGCAAGGGCATTTTTCACTTTGACGACCAGTTTGTAGGGTTCCTGGAAGGCTGGCGCGGCGTGCTGGAAAACAACACGCGCTCACTCGACCTTGAAGCTGTAAAAGGCATTTTGCCGCAGGGCGGGACCATCCTTCGCACCTCGCGGACCAATCCGGCCAAGAAGGAGAACGGCCTTGAACTCTGCATTGAAAACCTCAAGAAAAACGGCGTTCATGCTCTGATCGTTCTGGGCGGAGATGACACGCAGTCGGTCTCGCAAAAACTTTCTGAGCGCGGCGTAAACGTGATTGCCGTGCCCAAGACGATTGACAATGACCTGAGCGGCACCGATCTGTGCTTTGGCTTTGATACGGCGGTCAGCATCGCCACGGAAGCCATTGACCGCGTGCACACCACCGCGGAAGCCCACAATCGCGTGATCGTGGTGGAAGTCATGGGCCGCGATTCCGGCTGGATCGCCATCTATAGCGGCGTGGCCGGCGGGGCCGACGTAATCCTGATCCCTGAGCGGCCGTTTGAGATTAGTGAGGTGGCTGAGGTCCTCACCAACCGCCATGCGCGCGGACGCTATTTCAGCATTGTGGTGGTGGCTGAAGGCGCCAAGCTCGCCACCCGGTCGCAGGAGAATGAGCGCAGAAAGACCGACGAATTCGGGCACGTGCGCCTGGGCGGCATCGGCAACTCACTCGCTGCGGAGATTGAATCCCGCACCGGCTTTGAGACGCGGGCCGTGGTGCTGGGACACATACAGCGCGGCGGTTCGCCCACGGCTTTTGACCGCATGCTGGCCACGCGCTATGGCATCGGCGCCATTGATCTGGCGCATGCCGGCAAGTTTGGCCGCATGGTGGCCTTAAAAGGTAACGACATTACGTCAGTCCCCATTACTGACGCGATCGCCAAGACGCGCTACGTGAACCAGGAGCTGATTGACGTGGCCACCAGCCTGCTCGACAAACAGACGGAAGGAGTAGAACTCCTCCAGCGAGACGGCCGGCGACCATGAACCAGGCGGTAAAGGTGAGGGGCAGGAAAGCCCGCGCGCGCCGGGTGGAAGTCTCCCTCACGCAGGAACACGGGTTTGCATCGCGCGATTTCTGGTGGTGGAGCAGCCTGGCCATTCTTACCGTGGCGGCGCTGTTGCGACTGGTCCTGCTTACCCAGAAGCCGCTGCATCACGACGAAGGCGTGAACGGCAACTTTCTTGCTAATCTTTTCCGCACCGGCACGTATTACTACGATCCCAGCAATTATCACGGGCCCTCGCTGTACTACTTCGCGCTGATTCCCACGGCCATCAACAATCTTCTGCACTGGGGACACGGGCTCAGCACGTTTGGCATTCGATTTGTCACGGCTACCTTCGGCGTGGGCGTAGTGTGGCTGATGCTCTGCCTGCGCCGGTTCATGGGTTCCACGGCCGCATTGGCTGCCGCGGCATTCGCCACCGTCTCTCCTGGATTTGTTTTTTTCTCCCGCTACTTCATCCACGAGATTTTGTTTGTTTTTTTCTCGCTGGGAACCATCGTCGCCTGGCTCTGGTACCACAGCACCGGCAAGCCTAAGTACCTGATGCTGGCCTCTGCTTCGGCCGCGCTGCTCTTCACTACGAAAGAAACCTGGATCATCACCGCGGCTGTGTGGCTCATCGCTATTCCCTGCACTGCGGTATATTTGCGCCTGCGCAAGCGCGCGTACGCAGTACCGCCATGGCTGCCCGATCCGGCCGCAGGCAGCGCCATGAAGCTGTATGTGAAAGCAGCCGCCATTTTTGTGGCTATCAGCGTCTTGCTCTACTGTTCTTTCTTCGTCAATCCGCGCGGGATTCTGGATTCCGTGCTGACGTTCACTTACTGGACCAAAACCGGCCAAAATGGCATTTATAACAAAGACTGGACAACTTACTTCGCCTGGTTATGGCAAGAAGAAGCGCCGATCCTGGTGCTGGGAGCTGTGGGAACGCTGGTTGCTCTGGTGCGGGCACGTAGCTATTTGATGGTCTTCTGCGCTTTCTGGTCCATGGGGATTTTTGCCGCCTACTCTCTCGTTCCTTACAAAACTCCGTGGCTGGTGCTGAGCATCATCCTTCCCCTGGTCATCATGGCGGGCTATGTCATCGGTGAAGCGTACCAGCCCGGCCTGCGAGCATTCACCACGCTGGTCGCCGGGGCGGCAATCGTGTTTTCGCTCTATCAGGCCATCGACGTGAGTTTTGTGAATTACGACAATGACAGCCCCTGCGGCTCCGTCCAGTGCTATCCCTATATTTACGCGCATACCAACCGTGACTTTCTCGGGCTGGTCAGCGAGATTGAGGCCATTGCGGCCGCGGACCCGGCAAAGAAGGAGATCGGCATCACCGTGGTCTCGCCGGAACATTGGCCGCTGCCCTGGTATCTGCGCGAATACCCTCGAGTAGGCTATTTTGGGCACATTGTGCCAACTTCGGAGCCTATCGTGATCGCCCACGAATCCCAGGTCGCGGAAGTGGCCCGGCAACTTGGCGGCAAATACCGCTTGTACAGCAGACATGCCCTGCGTCCCGGCAATACGCTGGTGATGTTCGTGCGCAATGACGTCCATCCGTGAGCACGCGATATTTCTGGGCCGGCCCAATTCGGCATCTTCAGTTAAGAAGAGCAAAAACACCCAACGGCACGATCACTTTTGGGGCAAATCTACGTCCTATAATGGGGGGACGTATGTATTCATTCCTGCAGGATCTCCGCTTTGGTGCGCGCATGCTGCGCAAGAACCCTGGATTTGCCCTTGCCGCGATCTTTACGCTGGCGCTGGGCATCGGCGGCAACACAGCCATTTTTACCATCACCAGCTCTGTGCTTCTGAAAGCGCTGCCTTACCACTCCCCGCAGCAGCTGATTTCGCTGGATGCCCAAACCAAGGATGGACAATCGCACTGTTGCAGCCTGAACCGCTTTGATAGCGTTCATGACCGGAGCAAGTCATTTTCCGGCGTGGTGGCCGCCGCCAATGACAATTTCAATCTCACCGGACGCGGTGAGCCTTTGCAGGTGCCGTCCGCGCGTGTCTCCGCGGACTTCTTTCAGGTGCTCGGCGTCACGCCGCAGTTGGGCCGCTTCTTCCTGCCGGAAGAAGGACAGGCCGCCGGCAAGCCCGTCATCGTGATCAGTGACACGCTGTGGCATAGCCGCTTCGGCGGCGATCCAAATATTTTGAACCAGACGGTCGCGCTTGATGGTACGCCTTACAACATCATCGGCGTGTTGCCGGCGGGGATTCAGTTCCCATTCCTCGCTCCCGCCGATGTCTGGACCCCACGTTATTTTGAGCATTCTCTCTTTACCACGCAGCGCTTGCGCCAGGGTGTGGGATATTTGACGATCATCGGCCGGCTGCGCCAGGGAGTTACCCGCCAGCAGGCCGTGGCCGAACTGAATGTTCTGCATCAGCAATATCATCAGGAAAATCCCACGGCACCGGATGGCGACCCTGGATTATCCATGGTGGTCACAGACTTGCAGGATTCCGTTGTCTCTGACATTCGCGGCAAGCTGTTGATTCTCTCCGGCGCGGTTGGCGTCGTTTTATTGATTGCTTGCGCCAACGTGGCCAGCCTGCTGCTTTCACGCGCTCTCTCACGCAGAAAAGAGATGGCTGTCCGCGCGGCGCTGGGCGCGCGGCGTGGCGCTCTTATCCGACAGCTGCTGACGGAAAGCGTGCTGCTGGCGCTTGCCGGTGGCGCGCTGGGGCTCGGCCTGAGCTGGGCCGCGACCAAGTATTTCGCGACGCTCGGCAACGGCAATCTGCCTCAGGGAATGCCCATCGCCATGGATTCGCGCGTCCTGCTATTCATGCTGGCGATTTCCGTTCTGACCGGAATCCTCTTCGGCATCGTCCCTGCCCTCCAGCTCTCAAAAACCAATATGAATGAGACGCTGCGCGATGAAGGCCGGGGTTCCACGGGAGGCCACCGTCGCGTGCAACTGCGCGGGCTGCTGGTGGTCTTTCAGGTGGCCCTTTCACTGGTGTTGCTGATTGGCGCCGGGCTGCTTGTACGCAGCTTTTCACGGCTGCTGCGCGTCGATCCCGGCTTTGACCCGCAGAACGTGCTCACCATGAATGTGTCTCTGCCCACGGTGAAATACGCCGACGCGCAAAAGCAGGTCGCGTTCTTTGATGAGCTCACGCGCCGCGTTTCCGCGCTGCCCGGCGTGCGGTCCGCCGCCATATCCGCCGCGCTGCCGCTTGTTCCCAAACGCATTACGCCGGTGCTGCCGGAAGGCCAGCCCGAGGTCCCACTTGCCGAACGTCCTTTTATCATTATTGAGGCCATCAGCCCGGCGTGGTTCAAGACCATGCGTGTCCCCCTGCAGGCAGGACGGGAATTTACCGATGCCGATAAGGCCGGGAGTCCCAATGTTGTGATCGTGAACCAGGCCCTGGCGCGCCGCTATTGGCCGAACCAGAACCCGATTGGCAAGCACATCGTTCTGGGCCGCCAGCCTGCTTCTGAGGTTGTTGGCGTGGCCATTGACGTAAAAAACCGCAGCCTGGCGCTGGACCCGCAGGTGCAACTCTATTTTCCTTTCTCCCAAATTCCCTGGGGCAACATGAACCTGCTGGTCCGCACCGCTACCGACCCACATGGCATGGTTTCCCCCGTGCGCGCGCAAATCGCGGCCATTGATTCTGACCAGCCGGTCACCAGCATCCAGACGGTGGACGAACTGATGGATGGCTCTCGCGCCCAGCCGCGCTTCATCCTGATGTTGCTGGGCGTTTTCTCCGCCGCCGCCCTGGTCCTGGCGATCATCGGCATTTACGGCGTGCTGGCATATTCCGTGGCACAGCGCCGCCAGGAGCTTGGAATCCGCCTGGCCCTGGGCGCGGAAAAGTCAGACATTCTGCGTTTGGTGGTTGGTTATGGGCTCGCGCTGGCGGGTGTGGGAATCGTGATTGGCCTGGTTTTTGCGCTGGCGCTGAGCTGGATCATGGCGAGCGTACTTTCCGGCGTGCTGTATAAAATCAGCGCGCGAGATCTGACTACATTCGCGGTAGCGCCC
>Ga0207693_10004593_pt1 | contig 11648 bp, 13 predicted proteins | sample LARL81metaG_FD_184347 | JGI IMG/M metagenome (GOLD analysis project Ga0207693, IMG submission 184347) | Corn, switchgrass and miscanthus rhizosphere microbial communities from Kellogg Biological Station, Michigan, USA - LAR L8-1 metaG... | ecosystem: Host-associated > Plants > Roots >...
TAATGTCGCCGTCTGTCGTCCGCGCGCCACTCGATGCGCGCACGTAGGCCCGCGGCTCGTCGGCGATGGGCGGTTCTTGCCCGCACGGAGGCGGTGTCATGAGAGCGCTCCCCGCCCACGAGGCTCGATCGTTCGAGTCTGCGGAACACACGAACGACGCGGGTGCCTCCTCCTGGCCGAGGAGGTGGCGCTCCTACTTTCCGTCCCGCGGAGTTGGGTCTACGAGCCGATCGACTGCCGCACGTGAAGCTCGGCCGGTACTACCGCTACTCGGAGCCGTCGATCCGGGCGTTTATTGCCGGTCTCGAACGGGGACCGATTCCGTACCGAAAGTACCTGGCGCATGGCAGGCCGCTCGGCAGGAACGGCGCGCGTTGAGCCGAAAGCCCTGCTGGCGACCCGGTGGGGTCCTCCATGATCGTCGACTGCGCGCACTACAAAGGCGGCGCCCGCCAGCACGAGGCTCGAATGTCCGTGGCTGAGGCTGCCGCGTGCGCCGCGGAAGGGGAGGGGTTCGTCTGGCTCGGCATCCACGACCCGACCGACGAGGAGATGAGCGACGTCGAGGCGCACTTCCCCGTCCATGAGCTCGCGGTCGAGGACGCGCGATCCACCCACCAGCGGGCGAAGATCGAGAACTACGACAACCACTACTTCGTCGTCCTCAAGACGGCGAAGTACATTGACGAGACGGAGCAGATCGAGTTCGGCGAGATCCACATCTTCGCCGGGCCGGGTTACGCGATCACGGTGCGCCACGGCGAGGGGAGCCAGCTGGCTCCGGCACGTGAGCGGCTCGAGGTCAAGCCCGAGCTGCTCGACGCCGGGCCGGTGAGCGTCGTCTGGGCGGTCCTGGACCAGGTTGTCGACGACTACTCCCCGGTCGTGAACGGCCTCACCGACGACATCGAGGACGTCGAGGTGCGGGTATTCGAGGGCCAGGCGGACCAGACGGAGCGGATCTACTTCCTCAAGCGCGAGGCGATCGAGTTCTTCCGCGCGGTTCATCCGCTGCTTGCGCCCCTGGCGGGAATCGAGCGCGGCGGTGACCCGAACGTCACCGACGAGATCGAGGACTACTTCCGCGACGTCAACGACCACGTGAAGCTCGTGCATGACGAGATCGCATCGCAGCGCGAGCTGCTGACCAGCATCCTCGAGGCCAATCTGGCGGTTCTGGGGGTTCGGCAGAACGAGATCAGCGTCAGCCAGAACGAGGCGACCAAGAACCTGACCGTCGTGGCGACCATCTTCCTGCCGCTGTCGTTCATCGTCGGCTTCTTTGGCATGAACTTCAGCTGGATGGTCCTCAACATCACGTCGTTGGCGGCCTTCCTCGGCTTTGGGGTTGGCAGCCTGCTCGTCTCCTGCGCCGTCCTCGGGATCGTGTTCAGGCGCAGCGGCTACTTCTAGCCGGTCAGCTGTCGAGTTCCGCGAGCCGCCGCTCGAGGAAGCGGCGCTCGGCGTCCGAATGGACGAGCTCCAGCGCGCGGCCGTACGCCGCGCGGGACGCCTCGATTCGGCCAAGCCGCCGCAGCAACTCCGCCCGCGTGGCATGGAGGTAGTGGTAGGTGTCCAGCTCGAGCGTGTCGGTGAGCGCCAGCGCCGCATCGACGTCGCCGGCCTCGGCGAGGGCGACTGCGCGATTCAGCTCGACGACCGGCGACCCGGTCCGCCGGGCGAGCTCGCCGTAGAGCATGGCAAGCTGATCCCAGTCCTGCGGCTCCTCGCTGTGCAGCGAGGCGAGCGCGGCCTGGAGCACGTAGGGGCCGCGGCCCCCGAGCGCCATCGCCCGGTCGAGCTCGGCGCGGCCCCGCTCGATCTTGTCGAGGTCCCAGAGTGCGCGGTCCTGGTCCCGTAGAGGCACGATGGCGCCCTCGGCGAACCGCGCGTCGCGCCGGGCATCATCGATCAGCATCAGCGCGAGCAGCCCGTGCACCTCGGGCTCGTCCGGCATCAGCTCGGCGAGCGCGCCCCCTAGCCGGAGCGCCTCATCCGACAGGTTCTCCCGGCCGCCGTAGCCCTCGTTGAACACGAGGTAGACGACGGCGAGGACGGCGGCGAGGCGGTCGGGGAGCAGATGCGCGGGCGGTACCCGGAACGGGATCCCCGCGGCGCGGATCTTGTGCTTGGCGCGCACGAGGCGCTTCGCCATCGTCTCCTCGGGGACCAGGAACGCCCGGGCGATCTCGTCGGTGCGGAGCCCGCCGAGGGTGCGCAGCGTCAGCGCGACCTGCGCCTCCATCGGCAGGGCCGGATGGCAGCAGGTGAACAGGAGCTCGAGTCGCTCGTCCGGGATCGGCGTCGCCTCCATCTCCATCTCGACGGGCTCCGTGATCTCCAGGAGTCTGGTCTTCTCGGCGAGCGTGCGATCGCGCCTGATCCGGTCGATCGCGCGGTTGCGCGCCGTGGTCACTAGCCACGCTCGGGGGTTGTCGGGCGTGCCGTCGCGCGGCCAGCGCCCCGCGGCGATCGCGAATGCCTCCTGCGCGGCTTCCTCGGCGAGGTCGAAGTCGCCGAGGAAGCCGATCATGGCGGCGAGGACGCGTCCCCACTCGTCGCGGAAGACTCGCTCGAGGACTGCTATCCCTCCTTCAGCGGGCGAATCTCGATCGCTCCGCCGAGCCGGGCGGCGGGGATCCGCGACGCGAGCTCGATCGCCGCGTCGAGGTCGTCGGCCTCGAAGAACAGATAGCCGCCGAGCGCCTCCTTCACGGCGACGAAGGGGCCGTCGGTGGTCAGCGTCTCGCCGTTGGAGACGCGGACAGTGGTCGCGGCATCGGGTGCCTCCATCCACACTCCGGGCGTTACGCCGCCGGTCTGGTTGATGGCCTGGTAGTCCGTGGCGACCGCCATCTGCTCGTCCTCGGACATCGCCTCCCACTCCGGCGATCCGGGCGTCGGGGTGTCGCCGTGCTGAATCAGCAGCATGTACTTCATCGCTTCCTCCTTTGGTGGAGAGTTGTAACGCCCCAGAGACGAACGGCGGGAGGGGAAATGGACACCTGCTGGATCCGGCGGCTGGATGTCGGCCTGGCAGGATGGCTACATGCGCCGGTTGCTCTTCATCGGCTCGGCTGTCGTCTTCCTGGACGTCGTCTTCTACGCGGCGATCACGCCGCTCCTGCCTGCCTACGTGGACGACCTCGGGCTGTCGAAGACGGCGGCGGGGGTGCTCTCCGCCTCCTACGCCGCCGGCACGCTGATCGCCTCACTGCCGGCTGGATTCATGGCCGCTCGCCTGGGCCCGCGACGAACCCTGCTCGCGGGCCTGGTGTTACTCGGCGTGGCCAGCCTGGCATTCGGCTTCGCGCACCACATCGTGCTGCTGGATCTGGCCCGCTTCGTGCAAGGGGCGGCGGGAGCGCTCGCCTGGTCGGGGGCAATCACGTGGCTGATGGTCACCACCGCCGAGTCGCGCCGTGGCGCCGTGATCGGCGACGTGCTCGCCATCGCGATCGCGGGGACGCTCCTCGGCCCGGCCGTCGGCGTCCTGGCTCATTCGATCGGGACAAAGCCGGTGTTCTCGTCGGTCGTAGTGGTGGCCGCCGTCCTCAGCGTCCTGGCGCTGCGGCTTCCGATTCCCGGGCAAGGTGATCGGGTGGGCGTCCGTGAGACGGCCCATGCGATCAGGCGACGGCCGGTGCTTCAGGCGACCGGGCTGGTGATGGCGCCGTCGGTGTTCTTCGGCGTGATCGCCGTGCTCGTCCCGTTGCGGATCAACAGCCTCGGCGGCGGGGCCGGGGTCGTCGCGGCCGGGTTCATGGCCGGGGCGGCGTTCGAGGCCGTTCTCTCCGCGTGGGTCGGCCGCGTCTCGGATCGGGTCGGGAGGCTGCGGCCCTACGTGATCGGCATGGTGATCAGCGCCGCCGGCCTGGCCGTCCTGCCCGCGAGCCACGCGCTGGGGGTGGTCGTGACCCTGCTCGTCGTGATGTCGGTCGGCGCCGGCCTGTGCTTCACGCCGGCGCTCGCGCTGCTCAGCGACGCGGCCGAGGCGAGCGGGCTGCACCAGGGCCTGGCCACGGGCCTGATCAACGTGGCGTGGGCAGCCGGACAGGTCCTCGGCAGCGTCGGCGCGGGTGCGACCGCGAGCGCCGCGGGCGACGCGCTGCCCTGCCTCGTCGTCGCCGGGATGCTGCTCGTCGTCGCGTTCGCGGCGCGGCAGAACGGCATCGGGCGGGCACGGTATGTTGCCCGGGCATGACCGGCGAAGAGCCCGCCGCGCCGCCGCCAGGGGAACCGCCCGCGACGCCGCCCACCGCTGAAGCAGGCCCGCCGGCCGAGCGCGCCACGATCGTCGTCACGGACGACCTCGAGCGCTCCCGCCTCACGGTCTTCTTCCGCCTCATCCTGGTGATCCCGCACCTGATCGTCCTCGCGCTGTTCAGCATCCTCGCGATCGTCCTTGCGATCATCAACTGGTTCTGGGCGCTGTTCACGCGTGACACGGTCGCCCACGACATGCAGTCGCGCTACCTGCGCTACGCGACACACGTGCTCGGCTACCTCAATCTCGCGGCGAACCCGTTTCCGGGCTTCGAGGGGGCGCCCGGCTCCTACCCGCTCGACCCGCAGATCCCGCCGCAGGAGCCGCAGAACCGTTGGAAGACCGGCTTCCGGCTCGTCCTGATCGTCCCGGCTGCGATCCTGGCGAGCACGCTCGGTGTGACGGCCTCGAGCTCGTACTCGGGCTATTACTCGTTCGGGCTGATCACGACGGCTGCGTTCCTGGCCTGGTTCGCGATCATGGCCATCGGGCGTATGCCCCGCGGCCTTCGCGACCTGTCCGTCTACTGCCTCAACTACGGGATTCAGTACTGGGCATACCTGCTCATCGTCACCGACCGCTATCCCGACAGCGACCCGCTGACGAAGAGCTACGGTCCCGATCCGGCCCCCGACCACCCGATCCGCATCTCGGAGGACGCGGAGCTGCGCCGGTCCCGCCTGACCGTGTTCTTCCGGTTCCTCCTGTTCCTGCCCCACTACGTCTGGCTCGCGCTCTGGGGCATCGCCGTGGTCTTCACCGTGATCGCCCAATGGTTCGTGACCCTGTTCGCCGGCCGGCCGGCGGACGCTCTCCATCGCTTCAACGGCGCCTACCTGCGCTACACCACGCAGGTCTACTCGTACCTGTTTCTGGTGACCAACGAGTTCCCCGGCTTTGTGGGCGCGCCGGGCAGTTACCCCGTCGACCTCCACATCGCCCCGCCGGAGCGCCAGAACCGCTGGAAGACCGGCTTCCGCCTCATCCTCGCGTTCCCTGCGCTCATCGTCACCAGCGGGGTGGGCGGTCTGCTGCTCGTCGTCGGCATCTTCGGCTGGTTCGTGGGGCTGTTCCTCGGCCGGATGCCGGTTGGGCTGCGGAACCTCGGCGTCTTCGCCCTCCGTTATTCGGCTCAGGTGAACGGGTATCTATTGCTGCTCACGGACCGCTATCCGTTCAGCGGGCCGTCGCTCGAGCAGCTGCCGCCTGAATCCAGCTCGCTTCCCGAACCGGCTTGAGCGCATCACCCGCGGCCGGGCGCCGTGCCCTGGTCGCCCTGGGCATCGCCGCGGCGGTCGCGTTGTGGATCTTCGCCTTCCTGCAGCTGTGGCAGACGAGCGTGCCCAGCGACCTCTCGCTGCCAACGCTCGACCCTACGCACTACTTCAGCCAGGACCAGATCGACCGGGCGTCCAGCTACCAGACCTTCCTCAGCGTCGATGCGCTGCTTGCGCTGATTGCGCAGTTGGTCGCGCTCGGGATCTACGCGATAAAGGGCCCGGGCTTCACCCGCGAGTCGGCCGCGGGGCGTATCGGGACGGGGATGCTGCTCGGCATGCTCGGGCTCGCGTTCGTGTGGTTCTCGCAACTCCCGTTCGGGCTCGCGGAGCTCTGGTGGGAGCGAAAGCACGACGTCTCGAGCCAGGGGTACGTGACCTGGGTCATCGACTACTTCCTCGCCGCCGGCGGCGAGTTCCTGTTCATCTCGCTGGCGCTGCTCATCGTCATGGCCCTCACGGGACTGTGGAAGCGGTGGTGGTGGGTCGCCGCCGCGCCGGCGCTCGTGGCGGTGACGCTCGTCTTCGCCTTCGTCCAGCCGTACCTCATTCCGGGCCAGCACGACGTCCACAACCCGGCGATCGCCGCCGATGCCCGTGAGCTAGCCAAGCAGGAGGGCATCCCGGGGACGAAGGTGACCGTGCAGAACACCCACAACCTGGGCGGGGGGCCAAACGCCGAGGCGACCGGGCTGGGCCCGACGAAGCGGGTGATCCTGTGGGACACGCTCGTGCAGCGGTTCCCCAACTCGCAGGTGCGAGTCGTCCTGGCGCACGAGTTCGCACACCTCTCGCGCGACCACCTCTGGAAATCGTTCGGGTTCATGGCCCTGCTCGCGCTCCCCATCGCGCTGCTCGTCGCGCTCATCACCCGGCGCCGTGGCGGCCTCTACGAGCCTGCATCGGTGCCGCTGGCCATCTTCATCGTCGCCGTGCTTCTGTTCCTGACACTGCCGCTGCAGACCGCCTTCACCCGCCGGCTCGAATCGGAGGCCGACTGGGTGGCCCTCAACACGACCCGCGATCCAGCGGCGATGACCGGTTTGTTCGAACGCCTCGGGCGACTCTCCAAGGCCCAGCCGAACCCGGCCGGCTGGGATCAGTTCATCTTCGGCGACCACCCGGGCATCATGCAGCGCATCGAGATGGCCAAGGCCTGGAAGGAGCGCAATCCCGGGCACTAACCTCGAGATATGGCGTTGCGCGCGGGTCCATACACCTTCTCCCACGTCACCTACGACCCACCGAGCGACGTGCTGTACGCGGCGATCGGGACCCCGCGCCCCGGCCGACGGGTGCAGACGCCGGAGTCCCACTTCCTGCGCTTCGACGACAAGGACCGCTTCACGGGCATCATCTTCATGAACCCGCGTGAGCAGCTCGAGCGGGATGGCGCCGTCTACGTGAGCCTGCCGGAGGGCGATCGGGCGCGGGTCCAGGGGATCGAGGCTTTCGTCCGCGGCGCCGGCTGAGGCCGCTTGTCACGTTTCGGGGTGCCGTGAACGTTCTGTAGTTGGATGCGTGTGATGGATCAATGCCTCCCGCCGTTTCAGGTGTTCCTGGAGGATCACCTCGACCCCGTGCGGGCGTTCCTGCGCGGGATGGTCGGCCCAACCGACGCCGACGACTGCCTCCAGGAGACCTTTATCGCCGCGCTGCGCGCCTACCCGCGAGCGCATGCGGGCAATCTGCGCGCCTGGGTCTTCACCATCGCGCGGCGCAAGGCGATCGACCACCAGCGCTCGCGCTCCCGCCGTGCCCAGCCGGTGGCGGACGTCGAGCCATTGGTCGATCGGGCCAACAGCGCCGCGCCAGCCGATGCGGCCGGCGTGGGGATGAGCCCCAGGCACAGCGAGATCTGGGCGGCCGTCGCCGAGCTGCCACCGGGGCAGCGGGCGGCGGTCGTCCTGCGCTTCGCCGTCGACCTCCGGTACCGCGACGTCGGCGAGGCGCTCGGCACCTCGGAGGAGGGGGCACGCCGCAACGTCCACGAGGGCTTGAAGAAGCTGCGCAGGAGCGCGGCGGAGCTGAAGGAGATGACGACATGACTGACTTCGTCGAGGCGCTGGCCACGCGGGCCGCGGATGAGGGCCTGCTGGACGTCGCCTACGCCACGCTGGACAGCCCGGTGGGAGAGCTCGTCGTCGCGGCTACCGACCGCGGCTTGGTGCGGATCGGCCTGCCCGGGGAGCCGCTCGACAGCGTGCTCTCGCAGCTGGCCGACGGGGTCTCGCCCCGGGTCCTCTCCTATCCCCGCCGGCTCGACGAGGCCCGGCGGGAGCTGGACCAGTACTTCGCCGGCAGGCGCGAGCACTTCGAGCTCGCCGTCGACTGGCGACTCAGCCATCCCGGGTTCTACCGCCGGGTGCTGCGGGAGACGGCGAAGGTGCCGTTCGGCGAGATGATCACTTACGGCCAGGCCGCTAAGCGCGCCGGGAGCCCCCGCGCGTTCCGCGCGGCGGGAACGGCGCTGGGCGCCAACCCGGTACCGATCGTCGTCCCGTGCCACCGGGTCGTGCGGACCGGCGGCGACATCGGCAACTACGGCGGCGGGCCCGAGATGAAGCGGTTCCTGCTCGAGCTCGAGAACGCGCTGTAGCGATCGCCTGCTCGCCGCTCAGGAATTTCTTGCGCTGCGCGTCTCGGTCTGTAAGCTGCGCCGGCAATGCTGATCGTAATCATCGTCATCGTCGTTCTGGTCATCGTCGGCGTGTTGATCGTCATCTCGGTCAACAACTCGATGATCGGGGCGCGCAACCGGGTCGACGAGTCATGGTCGGGAATCGACGTGCAGCTGAAACGGCGACACGACCTCGTCCCGAACCTGGTTGAGACCGTCAAGGGCTACGCGACGCACGAGCGCGAGGTCTTCGAGAAGGTCACCGAGGCGAGGGCTGAGGCGACCAAGGCTCACACACCGGCCGAGTCCGCACAGAAGGAAGGCCAGCTCACGGCTGCCCTCACCGACCTGCGCGCCGTGGCGGAGAACTACCCCGAGCTCCGCGCCACGGAGAACTTCCAGAAGCTCCAGAACGAGCTGACGGAGATCGAGGACGAGATCCAGGCCTCCCGCCGGATCTACAACTCGAACGTGCAGGCCTACAACACCAAGATCCAGGTCTTCCCGAACTCCGTCATCGCCAACAACCGCGGTTTCACGCCGCGGGAGTTCTTCGAGATCGAGGACACGGGCGACCGCGAGCCGGTCCAGGTCAGCTTCAGCAGCTAGGGCTGCGGCTCGCCGAGATCGCCCGGACGTGGCCGAGGCGTCGGCGTGGGTTGGGCACGTAGGGCAGCGCGCATGCCGGGTCGAGTCAATCAGTCCCGGAAACCGGGAGCGGATTCACTTGACCTGGATGAACGCAATCTACGCCCGACAGGTGAACGCGGATTGCGTTGACCCGGGTCACGCCAGAAGCGCGTGGGCGCTAGCAAGGCGTGGTGATCCCCGCCTGCGATCTGACGACCACGAAGGCCGTGCCCGGCACGCTCTTGAGGCGATTCAGGTCGCCGTCGCGCCACCCCTTCGAGCTCGCCCCGGTGATGAACCAGTTCGAGCCGGGGCCGCCGTTGTCCGCGTTGATGATCCCGTAGTGGTAGAGCGCGGTGAAGATCACCCGCGACTGGCTGCCCTTCGGGAACCGGTGGAGGTTGCTCTCGTAGTAGCTCTGGCTGAGGCGCATGCGAAGGCCCATCGGCGGCAGGTCGCGCGCGCATTGGTCTGACGCGTAGTGGGTCGCTGGGTGGATGTACGCCTCGCGCGTCTCCGAGAAGGTCGCCCGAATCGCGTGGCGCACGTTGCCGCGCTTGACCTCGCCGTAGCGGACGAGGCCGGGCAGGATCGGCAGCCCGGCGGCGTCTGCGGAGGTCCAGCCGTCGTGGCGGAGCTTGGTCGAATGGAGGTTGAACTTGGCGGTCGACGCGGCCTTCCAGCGGTGGCCGTGGCCACCCACGTAGCGCGCGCCGAACATCTCGAAGAGGTCGCAGGTTCCCCGCTGCAGGACCAGCACGTGGCGGTCGGAACCGTTCTCTCGGCGGGCGTGAGGTGGGATCGGCGCGCGGCCGAAGTCGCTCTCCCCGGGATAAGCGGTCGCGTGGACCCGCACGCGCCGCTGATCCCGGCCGACCGTGTTGTATGGGATGCCGTAGCGCCCGTTGCCGCCGAAGTCCGGATGTACCACCTGGTTGCCGCCGAGGCCTGTGATGCCCCGGATATAGGAGCCCGAGCGCGAGTCGATGGGCGCCTTCGAGACGTCCTGGTTCCACGCGGTCTGGTTGGCCGCTGACGGCGCGGTCACCGGGCCGCTGAACGCCGGGAAGATCGGACACCCGCCGACGCGAGGGGGCTTCGCCGCGGCAGCCGGGGACGCGGCGATCCCCACCGCGAGGAGGACGGCCGGCGCTGCGAGAATGCGAACCGACATGCGGACCCCGCCGAGGCTCATGCGCTGATTATCCATACCGTGGCGGATTCGCCCGGTGCTTAGAGTCCCGCCGATGAGCACGAGCGATCGGCTGGCCGCCTGGCTGGTCACCGGGCCGGTGGGGCGATTCGTGGCCTTCGTCTGCGACCTGGCCGTCGCGGTCGGTCGCGGGGCGATCAATAAGCTGGGTCGCCGATGAAGACCACGGTCACTGAGCTTGGCGACTCCCGCGTTCGCGTGGACGTCGCGATCGAAGCGGACGAAATCGAGAAGCGCCTCGAACACGCCGCGCAGCAGCTCGCCGGCGACATGCGCGTGCCGGGTTTTCGCAAGGGCAAGGTGCCCGCGGAGCTCGTCATCCAGCGCGTCGGGCGCGAGGCGGTGCTCGAGCAGGCCCTCCGCGACTCGCTCGCCGACTGGTACGAGCGCGCCCTGCTCGAGACCGGCATCACGCCGATCGGCGACCCGAAGCTGAACGTCGAGTCGCTCCCTGAGGAGGGGCAGGACTTGGAATTCTCGCTTGAGGTGGGGGTGCGCCCGCCCGCAAAGCTCGGCGACTACAAGGGGCTGGAGGTGGGCAAGGTCGAGCCCGAGGTACCGGACGACGCCGTCCAGGGCGAGCTCGACCGGCTGCGGGAGGGCTTCGCCGGTCTGAACCCGGTGGAGCGGCCGGCAGCGGCGGGGGACATCCTGGTAATCGACTACTCCGGCACCGTGGACGGCGAGCCGTTCGAGGGGTCCGAGGCCACCGACCTGACGGTCGAGCTGGGGGCCGAGACGCTCCTTCAGGAGTTCGACGAGGCGCTGGCCGGCGCCTCCGCGGGCGATGAGGTGACCGTCGAGGTGGACTTTCCCGAGGAACACCGCCCCGAGGTCCTGGCGGGCAAGAAGGCGAGCTTCACGGTCACGGTCAAGGAGGTGAGGGAGAAGGAGCTTCCGGACCTCGACGACGACTTCGCCTCCGAGGCCTCTGAGTTCGAGACGCTGGACGAGCTCCGGAACGAGATCCGCAGCCGCATCGCGGCCGCACTCGAGCAGCGCTCCGAGGACGACTTCCGCGCCGCCACGGTGGACGCCGCCGCGGCGGGGGCCACGATCGACCTGCCCAAGGAGCTCGTGCACGCCCGCGCTCACGACATGTGGGAGCGGCTGGAACGCTCGCTCAATGCCCGCGGCATCGACCCCGCGATGTACGTGCAGATGCAGGGAAAGTCGCGGGAGGAGCTCGTCACGGACATGGAGGGCGAGGCCCAGCAGGCGCTGAGGCGCGAGGCCGTCCTCGAGGCGGTTGCCGACGCCGAGGAGATCGAGGTCTCCGACGACGACCTCCTCGAGGCGCTTGGGCCGGGTGACGGCGACGAGGAGCCGCAGAAGCTGCTCGACAACCTGCGCGAGGCCGGGCGCGACGGCCTCCTGCGCTCCGAGGTACGGCTCCGCAAGGCGGCCGACGTGATCGCGGGATCGGCCAAGCCGATCCCCGCCGAGCAGGCCGCAGCGCGGGACAAGCTCTGGACGCCGGAGAAGGAGCAGGCCGAGACCGAGACCGAGAAGGCTGAAGCCGGCCTCTGGACGCCCGGTTCCGACTGAGCCCGATTCGCGGTTAGGATCGGCCCGAACCACGGAAGGGGTCTCGATGGTCTTTTACGGAGGCGGTGGCTGGAAGTACTGGTTGGCGGGCCT
>Ga0207693_10004594_pt1 | contig 11648 bp, 8 predicted proteins | sample LARL81metaG_FD_184347 | JGI IMG/M metagenome (GOLD analysis project Ga0207693, IMG submission 184347) | Corn, switchgrass and miscanthus rhizosphere microbial communities from Kellogg Biological Station, Michigan, USA - LAR L8-1 metaG... | ecosystem: Host-associated > Plants > Roots >...
ACGCCGTCGTGCTGGGCATGGGCGGATCGAGCCTGGGTCCGGAAGTGCTTGCCGAAACCTTCCCTAGGAAGGACGGCTTCCCGAGACTGCATGTGCTTGATTCCACCGACCCCGCCCAGGTGCGGGCGACGGAGGCGAAAATCGACATCAAGCGGTCGCTGTTCATCGTCTCCTCCAAATCCGGCAGCACCACCGAGCCGAATGTGATGAAGGATTACTTCTTCGATCGCGTGTCGAAGGCGATCGGCGCTGACAAGGCCGGCCATCGCTTCATCGCGGTCACCGATCCCGGCTCCTCGCTGGAGAAGGTCGCGAAAAAGCAGGGCTTCGCCCGCATTTTCCATGGCGACCCCACGATCGGCGGGCGCTATTCCGTGCTCTCGCCGTTCGGGCTCGTTCCAGCGGCGACCGCCGGCATCGACGTGCGCAGCCTGATCAACCATGCGCTTGCGATGGTGCGCTCCTGCGGCGCGGACGTGCCACCGCATGAGAACCCCGGCGTCCAGCTCGGGCTCGCCATGGGCATCGCCGGACTTGAGGGACGCGACAAGGTGACGATCCTGTCCTCGAGGAAGATCGCCGATTTCGGCGCCTGGGCCGAGCAATTGATCGCGGAATCCACCGGCAAGGAAGGCAAGGGCCTGATTCCGATCGACGGCGAGCCGCTCGGCCACGTGTCGCTGTACGGCAACGACCGCTTCTTCATCGACATCAGGACCGAAGGCGATGACGATGCCTCGCATGACCAAAGGCTGAACGCGCTGGAGCATGCCGGCCATCCTGTCGTGCGCATCGTCATGAAGTCGATCGACCATCTCGGCCAGGAGTTCTTCCGCTTCGAGATGGCGACCGCGGTCGCCGGCGCAATCCTCGGCATCAATCCGTTCAACCAGCCGGACGTCGAGTCCGCCAAGATCAAGACCCGCGAATTGACTGCGGCTTTCGAGAAGAGTGGAAAACTACCGGCCGAACGGCCCGCGATGTCGTCCAGCGATGCCGATCTCTATACCGATGAGGCCAACGCCGAAGCCTTGCGGAAGCTCGGCGCCAACGGCAGCGTCGGCTCATGGCTGAAGGCTCATCTCTCCCGCATCCATGCCGACGATTACGTCGCGCTGCTCGCCTATATCGAGCGGAATTTCGACCATATCGACATTCTGCAAGACATGAGGCTGAAAGTCGGCGAACGGCATCGCGTCGCGACCTGCGCCGAATTCGGCCCGCGTTTCCTGCATTCGACCGGACAGGCCTACAAGGGCGGCCCGGACTCGGGCGTATTCCTGCAGATCACCGCCGATGACGCCAGGGATCTCGCCGTGCCCGGCCAGAAGGCGAGCTTCGGCGTAATCAAGGCGGCACAGGCGCGCGGCGATTTCGATGTGCTCACCGAACGCGGCCGACGCGCGTTGCGTGTTCACCTGAAAGGCGATCTCGCATCGGGTCTGAAGATGCTGGATGCCGCCATCACCGAAGCGTTGAACTAAAGGACAGCAGATGCAGCTTGGAATGATTGGCCTGGGGCGGATGGGAGGCAATATCGTCCGCCGGCTGATGAAGCACGGCCACACGACGGTCGTCTACGACAAGGACGAGAAGGCCGTCGCGGGGCTCGCCGCCGACGGGGCGGCCGGAGCCAAAGCGCTGGAGGACTTCGTCAGGAAGCTCGAGAAGCCGCGCACCGCCTGGGTAATGCTGCCTGCGGGGCGGATCACCGAGGAGACGATCGAGGCGCTTGCGAAGCTGATGGAGCCAGGCGACGTCATCATCGATGGCGGCAACACGTTCTGGCAGGACGACGTCCACCGCGGCAAGGCGCTGAAGGCACGCGGCATCCACTATCTCGATGTCGGCACCTCCGGCGGAATCTGGGGCATCGAGCGCGGCTATTGCATGATGATCGGCGGCGACAAGGCCGTCGTCGACCGGCTAGATCCTCTCTTCAAGGCGCTTGCTCCCGGAGCCGGCGACATTCCGCGCACGCCCCATCGCGAGGGCCGCGATCCGCGCGTCGAACAGGGTTATCTCCATGCCGGTCCCGTCGGCGCCGGACATTTCGTCAAGATGATCCACAACGGCATCGAATATGGCCTGATGCAGGCCTATGCCGAAGGCTTCGACATCCTGAAGAATGCGAATATCGAGGCGCTGCCGGCCGAGCATCGCTTCGATCTCGACATCGCCGATATCGCGGAAGTGTGGCGGCGCGGCAGCGTAATCCCCTCCTGGCTGCTCGATCTCACGGCATCCGCGCTCGCGAAGAACCATACGCTCGATAACTACTCTGGCTTTGTCGAGGATTCCGGCGAGGGCCGCTGGACCGTCAACGCTGCCGTCGACGAAGCGGTGCCGGCCGAGGTGCTGACCGCGGCGCTCTACGCCCGCTTCCGCTCGCGCAAGGAGCACACCTTCGCGGAAAAAATCCTGTCCGCGATGCGCGCCGGCTTCGGCGGCCACCGGGAGCCGCAGCAACCCGCCTCCACCAAACCGAAGGCGTGACGCGATGGCAAACGGTGTATTCGCGCAGAAGAAGCCTGATTCATGCGCCTTCGTGATTTTCGGTGTCACCGGCGACCTCACTCACCGGCTGGTGATGCCCTCGCTCTATAACCTCGCGGCGGCCGGGCTTTTGCCCGAGAAGTTCTGCGTGGTCGGCGTCGCCCGCAGGGGTACGTCGAACGACGCGCTGCGCGACAGCCTGCTAAAGGGCTTGCGGCAATACGCGACACGCCCGGTCGATGATGCCGTCGCAGCGCGCCTGCTCGAATGCGTCACCTCGATCGAGGCCGACCCCAGCGACCCGGCCTCGTTCGATGCGATGAAGGAGAAGCTTGAGAAGCTGGAAGCCAACCGCAGCACCGGGGGCAACCGCCTGTTCTATCTCGCGACGCCGCCCAGCGCATTCGCGCCGATTGCGCGCGAGCTTGGCAGGGTCGGCATGCTAAAAGAAGATGGCGGCGCATGGCGGCGGCTGGTGGTCGAGAAACCGTTCGGCACCGACCTCGAATCGGCAAAAGCGCTGAACGCGGAGCTTCTGAAGATCCTCACCGAGCATCAGATCTACCGGATCGATCATTATCTCGGCAAGGAGACGGTGCAGAACATTCTCGTGCTGCGCTTCGCCAACGGGATGTTCGAGCCGATCTGGAATCGTCACTACATCGACCATGTGCAGATCACGGTTGAGGAGAAGCTCGGCGTCGAACATCGCGGCAGCTTCTATGACGCGACCGGCGCGTTGCGGGACATGGTGCCCAACCATCTGTTTCAACTGCTGTCGCTGGTCGCGATGGAGCCGCCTGCCCATTTCGACGCGCACACCGTGCGCGCGGAAAAGGCCGAGGTGCTCGAAGCGATTCAGACCCAGACCGAGGAAGACGCGCTGAAGAACTCGGTGCGCGGGCAATACACCAGGGGCAAGGCCGGCGACACCGAGATTTCGGATTACAGCGCGACCGACGACGTCAAGCGCGACAGCACGACCGAGACCTACGCCGCACTGAAACTGACCATCGACAATTGGCGCTGGGCCGGCGTGCCCTTCTATTTGCGCACTGGCAAGGCGCTCGGGCTGAAGCGCACCGAGGTCGCGATCAAGTTCCGTCAGGCGCCGTTCGCGATGTTCGCCTGTACCTCCGTCGAGGAATTGGCCGAAAACTATCTCGTCATCGGCATCGAGCCGACCGAAGGCATCACCTTGCAGTTCAATACCAAGGTGCCCGGGCCGACGGTCCTGATCGACGGCGTCGAGATGAAGTTTCGCTACAAGGATTACTTCAAGGCCGAGCCCGCAACCGGTTACGAGACGCTGATCTATGACTGCATGATCGGCGACAACATCCTGTTCCAGCGCGACGACAGTGTCGAAGCCGGCTGGACCGCAGTGCAGCCCTTTCTCGACGCCTGGAAGAAGGCGGGCTCGAAAGGCTTGGAGACTTACAAGGCCGGCACCGAAGGGCCAGCCGCCGCATTTGAGCTCTTGAATCGTGACGGTCGCAAATGGCGGAAACTGACTTAGCGATGGCGGCGCGCGACCACGATGTGATTACCGTTGCCGATCGCGACGCGCTGGCGAAAGCCGCCGCCGAGCGGCTGTTGGCAAGAATCGATGCGAATGCCGGGCGCATCGCGATCTGCCTGACCGGCGGATCGAGCCCGAAGCAGCTTTACGCGCTGCTCGCGACCGATGCCTACCGCGTCCGCATCCCGTGGGAGCGCGTGCACTGGTTCATCGGCGACGAACGCTTCGTTCCACCAGCCGATCCCCGCAACAACATGACAATGGCCCGGCAGACCTTTCTCGACGCCTGCGCGCCGCCTGCGAACATTCATTCGATCCCGACCGAAACCTCGACCCCTGATGAGAGCGCAGCGCGCTACACACGTGAGCTTCAATCGTTCTATGGCGCGGACCGACTGGACGATGCTCGCCCGCTGTTCGATCTGGTGCTCTTGGGGGTCGGCCCGGACGGCCATGTCGCCTCGATGTTTCCGGGCTATCCCGCGCTTGATGAAACTGAGCGCTGGGTGGTCGGCGTGCCCAAGGCTAATGTCGAACCCTTCGTGCCGCGGGTGACCCTCACCTTGCCCACGCTTGCCTCCTGCCGCGAGATGCTGTTCGAGGTCGCTGGCGCCGACAAGCGCGCAATCTTGACGCGGGTGCTCGGCAGCGAGAACCTGCCCGCCAATCGCGCGCGGTCCAATGGCGAGACCATCTGGCTCACCGATGCAGCCGCGCTTCCGGAGAATGTCCGCTGATAACCAGCACCGACGATAGACCTTGCGCGCTGATCGTGATGGGCGTGGCCGGCTCCGGCAAAAGCACGATCGGCGAGGCATTGGCGGCGCGGCTGGGTTGGCGCTATGAGGACGGCGACGCCTTCCACCCCGCAAGCAACGTTGCCAAGATGAGCGCGGGCCAACCTCTGACCGATGAAGACCGCTGGCCCTGGCTGAAGGCGATCGCCGATGAGATCGACCGGCTGTCCGCGTCGCACGAACGCGCGGTCGTCGCCTGCTCCGCCCTGCGGCGCATCTATCGCGACATCCTCGTCCATGGTCGGCACGATATCGGGATCGTCTACCTCGAAGGTACGCAAGCATTGATCGGAGATCGGCTTGGCCATCGGAAGGGACACTTCATGCCGCCCGGCCTGCTCGCGAGCCAGTTCAAGACGCTGGAGCCGCCGACACCCGACGAGCATCCGATCACGGTCTCGATCGACGCGAGCGTTGAAGCGATCGTGGACGATATCGTCACCCAGTTGAAATCAGGCCCAAGCAGGAGCCGCGCATGACCCGGATCGCGTTGGTGGTGTCCGATGTCGACGGCACCTTGCTGAAAAAGGACAAGACACTGACCGATGCGGCAAGGACCGCAGCCGGCCGGCTTTCGGATGCCGGCATCGGCTTCACCATCGTCAGCAGCCGCCCGACCATCGGCATGCAGTTTCTGGTCGAGCCTCTCGGGATCAAGCTGCCGATCGGCGCCTTCAACGGCAGTTCGATCGTCGATCCCCAGATGAACCCGGTCGAACAGCAACTGATCCCCAAGTCAGCCGTCGAGCGCAGCCTCGATATCCTCAACCAGTTCGGTGTCGATATCTGGCTGTTCACCAATGATCAGTGGCTGACGCGCAACGGCGCCGGCGAATATGTCTCGCATGAACAGCGCACGATCCGGCATGATCCGGCGATCGTATCCGACTTCACGCCCTATCTCGCGCGCGCCTGCAAGATCGTCGGCTCGAGTTCGGATCCCGACCTGCTGATCCGCTGCGAGGCGGCAATGCAGCAGGCGCTGGGCATGCAGGCGACGGCGGTGCGTTCGCAGACCTATTATCTCGACATCACCCCGCCCGACTGCGACAAGGGCACCTTCGTGCAGGCGATGGCGCGGCGGCTCGGCATTTCAACCGATGCGGTCGCCACCATCGGGGACATGCAGAACGATCTGCCGATGTTCCGAACGAGTGGGACGTCATTTGCGATGGGCAACGCCACCGACGACGTCAAGAAGCAGGCCACGCATGTGACGGCTTCGAACGAAGATGACGGATTTGCGAAGGCGATGGACGTGATCCTGCGGGAGAATGGCCGATAAAGCGCGATGAGATCGGGTTGAATCGTCATCGCGTTTTGGGGATCTTTGCAAACGCGTTCCACGTTTGTCGCGAGAGAAAAGCGCTACACGCTTTTCCAGATCATGCTCCAGGACACCGATCTCACCACGAGTCGTCCCTGCGAACGCAGGGACCCATAGCCACCCGGCCCCTGTTTTTAGATTCGATAGCGGTCCCAGCCGGACTACAACCATGGCCTGTGGTGATGGGTCCCTGCGTGCGCAGGGACGACGGCCGGATGGAGCGACGAACACTCGACTTACCTCACGCGACACACACACAGCTGCGCTCGAATTCCGGAAAATTAAGTATATGAATCTTGCAGCGGAGTGGGCTTGCGTCAATTGCGTGACAAACCGGACGACTTGAGCAAAAAAGAACACGGGCGATAGGGTGGCGACTTCGAAGCAGTGCATTGGGGGTGAAGGGTGGTCGGCCGTCAAAGATTCACCGCAGAACTGACTCATATTCCCTCTTCGCAATACGGTGACGTCGGGCGAAGTGGGAGGTCTTTCGACATGCGCGGAATGTTGCCGCCGAGCGAAGCCCGAATGCGGATGTGCGTGATGCAGGTCGGCAAGCGCGGGCGATGGACGTACCGGGATTGGGTCAGGTGGCGCTTTCTGTGGAAGTTCTTTCCCTGGTACGCGCGCGAAATGCGCTATCGCGGAGATTTCTGCATCGGAGCAAGCTGCATGCATTGGTTCTGGGAGGATCCCGACACGAAAGAGCGGGGCTATTGCGCGGCGGCGGTCTCGCGAGTGCAGCACATGATGTGGTCGAGAGAATTGGACGAGCAGCGTGGCAAACAGCCACCCGGCGTGCAGCCTCCGCCATCACCCCGAAAAACGTAATCTGATCGACGCTGTTATTTCGACCGCTGCATCGCGGGCTTTTCGCTCGCGCGCTTGGCGACGCTGAGGTTGTGCGCGGTGTTGATCAGCGCGATATGCGTCAACGCCTGCGGGAAATTGCCGGTCTGGCGCTTCGCCCTGCTATCATACTCCTCCGCCAGCAGCCCGAGGTCGTTGGCGATGCCGACCACGCGATCGAACAGCGCCTGCGCCTTGTCGAGATCGCCGGCGAGCACATAGGCGTCGGCAAGCCACAGGCTGCAGGCCAGAAAAGCGCCTTCGATCGGTTGCACCTCCTCGTCGGAGAGCTCGCGCGGATCGTGCCGCAGCACGAAGCCGTCGCGCATCATGTATTTTTCAACGGCCGCGATCGTGCCACGGATGCGCGGGTCGGAGGCCGGCAGAAAGCCGACCGACGGCAACAGGAGAATGCTGGCGTCGAGCAATTGCGAGCCATAGGACTCGACGAACGAGTTCAAGCCCGGATCGAAGCCCCTCCGGCAGACGTCGCGATGGATGGCGGCGCGCAGCACCCGCCAGCTCTCCAGCGGCGCTTTCAGTTTGAATTTCTCGGCGCTCTTGATCGCGCGGTCGAACGCAACCCAGCACATGACCTTGGAGAAGACGTAGTGCCTGCCCGCGCCGCGCCGCTCCCAGATGCCGTGATCGGGGTGGTCCCAGACCTTGGCGAGGTGGTTCATCACCGCGCATTCGACGTCCCAGGTGCCGTCGTCCAGCTTCAATTCCGCCACGCGCGACTGATGGAACGAGTCGACAAGTTCGCCATAGACGTCGAGTTGCAACTGGGCGTGCGCGGCATTGCCGATCCGGACCGGTTGCGCGCCTTCGTAACCGGGCAGCCAGCCCGCCTCCCATTCCAGAAGACGCCGCTGCCCCATGATGCCGTACATGATCTGCATGTTCGCGGGCGCGCCGGCGACCGCGCGCAACAACCAGCCATGCCAGGCCAGCGCCTCCTCGGTATAACCCGAGTTCATCAGCGCAAGCAGCGTGTAGGTGGCGTCGCGCAGCCAGCAAAAGCGGTAGTCCCAGTTCCGCGCGCCCCCGAGCTTTTCCGGCAATGAGGTGGTCGGGGCCGCGACGATGCCGCCGCTCGGCTCATAGGTCAGCGCCTTCAGGGTAATCAGCGATCGCAACACGAGTTCGCGCGCCTCGCCGTCATAGGTGCAACGGCTGCTCCATTCGGTCCAGAAATCCTCGGTGTCCTGCAACGCGGCGGCCGGGTTGATGGGATCGGGGACGGGAAGATGCGACGGACCATACGTGAGCACGAACGGCACGCTTTCACCCTCGCCCACCTCGAAGTCCGCCACCGTGGTCAGGTTCTCGCCCCGGGTCTCGACCGGCGTGCGCAGCACCGTCATGTCCTGCCCGCAGATCGCGAGCAGCGCGGAGCGGTCTTCGGTCCGCTTCACCCACGGAATATCGACGCCGAAGCCAAAACGGATCACCAATTCCATCCGCATCTTCACCCGGCCGCTGACGCCGCGCACCAGGCGCACGACGTCGGAAGCGTCGCCGCGCGGCGGCATGAAGTCGATCAGCGCCACCGTGCCCCCCTCGGTCTCGAACCGCGTCTCCAGGATCAGCGTGTTGCCCCAATAGCGGCGCGAGGATTTTACGACTTTATCGGAGGGCGCGATCAGCCAACGGCCGTTCTCAGTGGTGCCGAGGATCGCGGCAAAGCAGGCGTCGGAATCGAAAGCCGGCCAGCATAGCCAGTCGATCGATCCGTCACCACCGACGAGCGCTGCGGTCTCGCAATCGCCGATCAGGCCATAATCTTCAATGCCAAGGGGCAAAACATCGCTCTTCTAAAAAACTAAGTGTCAGGCGTCACCCTCGCCCGTTCATGCGTCGCTGCCTTCAGCGCGGCAACATCGATGCCGGCCGTAATATCCTCGAGCGCGACCGGCAGTTTCTGCCGCCAGTTCGGATGCTCGTCGACGGTGCCGGGAATGTTGGGCTGGTCGACCACGCCGAGCAGATCCTCGAGCGAGATCGCGAGCAGCCGGGACTTGGTGCGCGACAGGAAGGCCGCCACCGAATAGAGATCGTTCTTGTCGATGGAGTTATTGCGCAGCATGTCGTCCAGCATGCCGAGCGCGATCCAGCGCGCCTCATCCGTCTCGCCGGGATCGAGCCCGAGCGAGCGCTTCGTCTTCAGATCGCCGAACGAGCGCCACCCGGCATAGGTCGACAGATCATGCGTGTTGAAGGCGATGAGCGCGTTGGGCATGTAGTAATCGACGCCGCGGAAGCGCCCGTCGTCCTCGCGCTCGAACATCATCACCTGATACGACCAGATACCCCAGTCGGCCATCTGCTGGCGGAAACCTTCCGGCACGGTACCAAGGTCCTCGCCGATCACGACGCATTCGTTCGCCACGCTCTCCTGCGCCGTCGCCGCGAGTAGCGCGTCGAACGGCATCGTCACATAGGCGCCGTCGTGGGCGGGAAAACCGTGCGGCACCAGATAAAGCCGCTTCAGGCCCAGCACATGGTCGAGCCTGATCGCGCCGGCATGGCGCATCGAGGCGGCGAGCATTTCCCGAAACGGATGAAACGATTTCATCTCGAGACCCGTGGCGTTGAAGCCCGCCAGCCCCCAGTTCTGCCCCAGCGTGTTCAAGGGATCGGGCGGCGCGCCGACCGCCAGATGCCGTGAGATCGCAGTCTGTTCGTTCCAGGCGTCGAAGCCGTCGGATTGCACGCCCACGGCAACATCGAGATAGAGGCCGACCTTCATGCCGAGACGATCCGCGCGCTCCTTGCAGGCGCGCAACTGCCGGTCGGCGGTCCATTGCACGAACTCGACGAATTCGATTTCGCCCTTGTCGGGTCCTTCGCGCAACAGAGCGAGTTGCGCTTCCGACGGCTGGCGCCATTCCTTGGGCCATTCCCACCACGGGCCGGTGAACTTGTGCCGCAGCATTTCGAAACAGGCGAAATGCGCAAGCTGCGCTCCGCGCTCGTCGCGAAATCTGGCGAAGTCCTCGCGCCGCGCCGTTGACCCATCGGCGCTGAATTTCGCAAATGCCAGACGTAGCGCACGCCATTTCTGTTGGGCGACGCCCGTGTAATCGACGGTGGCCGTTTGCCGCAACCGGGCGATCGCTTCACCGTCGGCCATCCGCCGCGATTCCGGAATCCTGTCGACGTCGATATAGAGCGCGTTCAGAAACAGCCGGCTGTTCGGCGAATAGGGGCTGCAATCCGTCGGGCGGTCGTCGAACAGCGCGTGCAGCGGGTTGAGCCCGACCCCATCCGCGCCCAATTGGCCCGCGAGGTCGATCAGCTTCTCGAGATCCGTGAAATCTCCCATGCCCCAATTGCGCGCGGAGCGGACGCCGTAAAGCTGAACCGCGAGCAGCCAGCCGCGGTCGAAATCGCCGCCATAAGCACGCTGCGGCGCGACGATGAACGGCAGCTCCTCGCTCGCCTTGGCAGCATCCGTCAGCAGCAGCCGATAGGTCCCGACCGGCAAGTCTTCGGGCCACAGGATGGTGCGACCATCGGTCTCGCCCTCCCTGATGATTCCGGGCCCCGCATCGATCTTCCATGTCAGCGGCAATTTCGCGGCTTCAGCGAGTTCGCTTCGTGCCGGCTGTCCGGAACGGATCACGACCGCGCCTTCTTCGATGAAGCGGTACGGGGTCCGCGCCGGGAAGGCATCGACAATGAGCTTGAGCGCGGTCTCGCCGGTGACATGGCGGACGCCCTGCCCGTCGACGAATTCGGTCAGAATTCCGAGGTTCTTGGCTTGGGTGAAGAGATCCATTCGGCACGCGGTTTGCACGCGACGGGAGATTGCGTCGCGAAAAATGATCTGGCTACGAACGCAGGATAGCCCTATCTAACTCCAAGGCTAGCCCCATGTTCCCGCAGGGAACCAACGGCAAGCGACCGGCGTTCTATAGAGGGTTGGAGCGTCTTCCTTTCCCCTCAAGAAACGGCGACGTTAATTCCATGTCAATGGCATCACCGTGAACAAAACCATTCAAACTGCCGCGAGCGCCGTCATCGGCGACATTTTGCCTGCCAATCGTTGCCTCTTCGCCTCTGACGGAGTCGATTCGATCTGGTTCGATTCGATTTGGTCCGACTCGGGGTGCTCCGAGTCGATTTGGCGAAATGCCGGTTTGGCGTAAGGGGCCGCCATGAACGTTCTCTCTTCAATCGACGCTACCGAACTGCCGGTCACCGATCTCGATGCCGACGAGCTCTGGTACAAGGATGCCATCATCTACCAGCTGCACGTGAAGGCGTTCGCCGACAGCAATAATGACGGCATCGGCGACTTCGTGGGCCTGACCGACAAACTCGACTATCTGCAGGACCTTGGCGTCACCACGCTATGGTTGTTGCCGTTCTATCCTTCGCCCGGCCGCGATGACGGATACGACATCGCCGACTACGGCACCATCAATCCCGATTTCGGGACCATGAAGGATTTCAAGCGCTTCATCCAGGAGGCTAAGAAGCGCGGCTTGCGCGTCATCACCGAGCTCGTCGTCAACCATACCTCGGACCAGCATCACTGGTTCAAGCGCGCGCGCCGCAGCGACCCGAAATCGAGTGCACGAAACTGGTATGTGTGGAGCGACACCGATCAGAAGTATCAGGGCACCCGGATCATCTTCACCGACACCGA
>Ga0207693_10004595_pt1 | contig 11645 bp, 6 predicted proteins | sample LARL81metaG_FD_184347 | JGI IMG/M metagenome (GOLD analysis project Ga0207693, IMG submission 184347) | Corn, switchgrass and miscanthus rhizosphere microbial communities from Kellogg Biological Station, Michigan, USA - LAR L8-1 metaG... | ecosystem: Host-associated > Plants > Roots >...
CAAACGGAGAAAATTCGCAGGGACGGCAAGATTAGTTTGCCGCTCATCGGCGAGGTGACGGCGGCCGGTAAGAGGGTCATGGATTTGCAACACGAGCTCGTCAGCCGCTACGAAGGGCGCCTCGACAATCCCGAAGTGCTCGTCTTATTGGAGAGTGGTACGGCAAGTGTGGTAGTATCGGGGTTTGCCCACAAACCGGGCAAAATTGACTTCGATCGCCCCAGGACTGTATATCAGGCGATTATGGAAGCGGGTGGGGCGACCGACTACGGAAGCCTGAGCAATGTTCACCTCACTCGCATCATCGACGGAGAACAACGCACTGAAACCATTAATCTTCGACCGACCGTTCACGGTAAACCAACACTACCCACATATGTGCAAGACGGGGACGTGATCTACATCTCTCGCAGCTGGTTCTGATCCCGCAGGCCAGCTGGCGCGACTTGCAACCAGACATGATTCTGCCATGTCGAATTCACCGGATCCGCAGCCACATTGACTCGCTACCGTTTGCGTTCCTGTTCGCCGCTTTTTTGCTGATTCCATACAATAAAGCAATAGGTCAATATGCGGGGGGTGGCTTGACTTCAGGGGCGGGCGGCGCCGGTGGCGAGGGAGGCGTTCCGCTTGAAATTACAACGGGCCTGGATTTCGGCTACGACGACCACGTTATCGGCAGCAACGCCGCCACGAGCTCAAACAGCCCGACCTCGTTGTTCGCGAAAGAAAACCTTGTGCTAACTTATAATCGACCCGGAGAAGAGACAGAATTTAAGGTGCTTGCTGTCGGACGGTTTACTCAGTTTCTCGATGTAAACACGGAGGACAAAGACCTCACCCTCACCGCAACGCTTACCCATAACTTCACGACACGGCTTTCTTTCAACGCCGAAATATATGGCGCTTATCAGACCGAGCCCAATTTCCAATCCAACGTTGGCCCCACAAACGTGCGCGCTCCTCACTTCGACACGAACGATGTTTTTTCCCTTACCTATCATTGGCTACCGCGGCTATCCACTGTAACAAGCTACACGTTCCAGCGCATTAAGTATGAGTCGTCGTCTGTGTCGACGTCGGCGATCGCAGGAGCTCAGGACCGGTTCCAGAATACGCTTGCCGAGCGACTGCAGTATATCCTGACAAGCCGGACTAGTCTCACTGGGGAATATCGCTATGAAGTCATAGATTACGACACCGCGCCGCGCGATGCTACCATTCATTATGCACTCGCCGGTGTTGACCATCATTTGACTGAACACCTGTCGATTAACCTGCTTGGAGGACCATCATTTCGTTTTTTCAAAAATGACGGCAACACCATCAACCCGTACGCTCAAGTGAAAATCGATTATCACGGGGATAACCATACGCTAGGCTGGATAACAACTTATGGAGTCGAACAGCCCAGCCAAACGCTCGCCGCGGGATCCACGACGCTTCGAACCGGCCTGGATTCCTCGTATGATCTAACTTCGCGGACCAAGTTGACGGCCGCAGCTTATTATCATCACGAGGAAAACCAAGGGGGCGCCGGCGCAGCTGTAGCCACTTCGGCACGCTCAACGGATTCCTTGCATTTCGCTCTCGGCTTGAAGTATACCATCAATAAGCATTTCACGGCGCACCTTGATTACGAGTACACAAACCAGACCGGGGGAGGAGGAACTTCATCAGGAGGAACTTCAGGGTACACGCGGAATCGTTATTTCGCCGGATTGAACTACACTTACTGAGACCTGCAGCCGCGACAGCTCGGCACCGGGAGAACGCTCCCCAAAAAACCGACAATTTACGCTCTGACGTCAGACTCTGGATATGAGCCCTTCACACAACACGGCTGCTGCTCGCGAAATCATGAATAACACGCAAACAGAGGACGTCTCCGCTCTTCCCAGGCAAAAACAGACATGGCGTCTCTGGAGCGGCGTGTGTTTTGCGATTGTGCTGTTGGTAGTCTTCGCCTGGCCTCTGTTCATGCTAATCAGGTACGTCGCCGGGAGCCAGTTACATTCATACGTTTTGTTGGTTCCGTTCGTTTCTGCGTACCTGCTTTATCTCCGGCGAGATCAACTACCGAAGAATTACAGAACCGATCTTCCGCTCACGCTCGTACCCTTGACCGCGGGTCTGGGCCTCTTGGCTCTTGCATACTCGCTGGACTTCATTGCAACAGCCCCGACCAATAATGGTCGCATCGTGCTGTTGACCCTGTCGTTCCTTTGCTGCCTTGCGGCAGGAGGGTTTTTCTTTCTCGGACGTGATTGGATGAAAGCAGCCGCCTTTCCGCTCGCCTATCTCATTTTTATGGTGCCGATGCCCGACGCGATGGCAGATGCGCTTGAGACGGCTTCAAAAACTGCCGCTGCGGAAGTCGCCAATGTTCTTTTCCAGCTTAGCGGCACGCCTTTTCTTCGGGCAGGCCCTATTTTCCAACTGCCGAACATCACCATTGAAGTTGCGCAGGAATGCAGCGGCATCCGATCGAGCTGGGTGCTTTTCATGACCAGCATCCTGGCCGCGAATTTATTCTTGAAGACGTCGTGGCGGCGATTTGTGCTGATCGCGTTCGTCATTCCGCTGGGCGTTTTGCGGAACGGATTTCGCATTATGGTGATCGGTCTTCTTTGCGTAAACGTGGGTCCGCAGATGATTCACAGTCTCATCCACCGACGTGGCGGCCCTCTTTTTTTCGCGCTTTCGCTCATTCCACTTGTCCTGGTGCTATGGTGGCTGCGCAGGGGTGAGGTCCGAATCCGAAAAGCCGCGTAAGAGCGTTCGACCCTTGACTTTCCCACGGCGGCGTCCTTGCATCGCAGTTGTTTTCTTTTACGCACGTTTCTGAGAACTTCGCCCTGCAGTTTCCGGAGAAACGCTTGAGAGAATCAGCGCTCCCCGTGCGTTTTTGATACGTAAACCTTGATTCAGACCTTGGGACGGTTCGCTCGCGGAAAAGTGTCTTTGCCGAACCAATGAGATTTCGATTTAGTATCGCCTGCAGGCTCGTTCCGAAGCGGAAACGGCAATGCGACTCAACACATCGGCTCGGAGCGACTTGTGAGCTTTAATTCTGCGTTAGCTTTGGCGGCCGCCATATTTAGCGCCGCGCTGGCCGTGACGGCGGCTTGCCGCGCACGCCGTTCGCTGGCGACGTGGTGCTTCTCGGCCGGCATGCTGACTTTCGCGCTGGAAGCTTTGTTCGGCGCAATATGGCACGATGCAGTTGTTCCCGAAAAGGCGCTGTTTTTTGGAGCGCTGACGTTTCTAGCCAAGTCATTTCTGCCCGCGTTTTGGCTTTGTTTCAGCCTCACGTATTCACGTGGAAACCCTCGGGAACTTCCGGGCAGGTCCCGATTGCTGGTTCTGGCAGCGTCCCTAATCCCGGTGAGCGCATGCCTGATTTTCCTGGATCAGTTCGTTCCGATTTTTCCCTATGTCGAGGGATGGATAAGTGCAGATGCAGCGGCCAAAGCGCTGAATAGCGCCTTCCTCGTGGCAGCGGTTCTGATTCTGATGAATCTCGAGAGAACATTTCGAGCGGCCGTGGGGACGATGCAGTGGAGGATCAAATTTGTTGTTCTTGGCCTGGGAATCATCTTTGGAGCGAGGATTTACACTCTCAGCCAGGCGCTGCTCTTTTCTCAAAGCGCTCCGCCCCTGAACGACGTCGCTATAGTGGCTCTGTTGATCGGGTGCGCATCAATGGTGGTGGCATTCGTTCGGAGTGGCTTCGGCGAAATCGATGTTTATCCGTCCCATGCGGTCCTACGCACATCGCTGACAGTTCTTCTGGTTGGCAGCTACCTTTTCGTCGTCGGCATGCTTGCCCAAGTGGTCGAGCGGATCGGAGCATCGGCTACGTTCAAGTTCCAAGCCTTCGTCGTACTGTTGGGTTTTGCCTTGCTGGCAGTGCTATTGCTGTCGAACCGGGTCCGGCATACCATCGGGTCTTTCGTTAGCCGCCATTTCAGGCGGCCGCAGTATGATTTTCGTCAGATATGGGCGCGCTTTGCTCGATGCACGTCCAGTGTCCTCGACCAAACAAGTCTGTGCACCGCAACCGCAAAATTGATCTCTGAAACGTTTAACGTTTTGTCGGTCACGATCTGGTTATTTGATGAACACGACCGGCTTACGTTCGCAGCGTCCACTTCGAAATCAGAACGCGAGGCCAATGATGCAATTCCAAACCTCGCGAACTTCGGGCCAGTCTTGACAAAGATTCGAGGGTTTTCCAAACCTTTTGATTTGGAGAAGGCTAAAGGCGACTATGCCGAGAGCCTGAGGCAAATCGGTTCAGGCCAATTTCGCACTGGCGGAAATCGGATATGTGCCCCACTCTGGACAGGAGATCGCTGCCTGGGTGTGGCGATCCTGGCGGATCGTGTTGGCGCTGTCCCCTTCACGGTTGAAGAATTGGATCTGCTGAAATGCATGGCCGACCAGATCGCGGTGAGTATTCTCAATCTTCGGCTTACTGAAGAAATAATGCGGGGGAAGGAACTGGAGGCCTTCCAAGCCATTTCCGCATTCTTCGTGCATGATTTGAAAAACGCAGCCTCAACTTTGAGTCTGACGCTGCAAAATCTGCCCGTGCACTTTGATGATCCCGCCTTTCGACAAGATGCCTTGCGCGGGATCGGCGAAACCACGAACCGCATCAACCAACTTGTTAGCCGCGTTGGCGCGTTGCGCCCCCTTGAGCCCAAACTCGTAGAAGTGGACCTTAATCTGCTCGTTGCTGACGCGCTCGAAGCTTTGAAAGGCGAGCCCGGAATAACTGTCGTCAAGAATCTCCAGCTCGAAGGAAAACTCAGTGTGGACCGGGATCAATTTGGCAGCGTGGTCACCAATCTGCTGCTTAACGCTCGCGACGCAATCCAGCCCCGAGGTGAAGTCAGAGTTGAAACCAGTCAAAGCAACGGTTGGGCAATTCTCTCCGTCGCTGACAATGGATGCGGGATCAGCCCTGTATTCTTAAGAGCTTCACTGTTCCGTCCTTTTCAAACAACAAAGAAGAAGGGACTCGGCATCGGCATGTTCCAATCCAAGATGATTGTCGAAGCGCATCGAGGAAAGATTCAGGTGGATAGCGAACCTGGCGCCGGCACAACCATCCGAGTCATGTTACCTCTGTACCGTCAAGCAGCATGAAACCCAAAGTACTCATTGTCGACGACGAAGAAGCGATCCGGACTCAGATGAAATGGGCGCTAAGCGAGGATTACGACGTTCATTTCGCCGAAGACCGAAGAGAAGCGCTTGAAGCCTTTCAGGCGCACTCGCCCGTAGTGACATTGCTTGATCTCGGTCTCCCGCCTCATCCCAATCAATGTGATGAAGGATTGGCTGCATTGTCCGACCTAATCGCCGTGGACCCGACGGCCAAAGTTATAGTTATCTCGGGACAAGGCGAAAAACAGAACGCACTCCAGGCGGTTGGCGCCGGCGCTTACGACTTCCTATGCAAGCCGGTGGAGATGGCAGAATTGAGACTGCTCCTTCGGCGATGCATCCACGTGGTCGAACTCGAGAAAGAATACCGCGAGTTACAACAGAGCCAGCTCCCCGATGTGTTCGAAGAGATGCTTGGCACCAGTCCGCAAATGCAGGCGGCCTTCACAATCATTCGCAAAGTCGCCGCCACCGATGCTCCGGTGCTCTTGCTCGGAGAAAGTGGCACTGGCAAAGAAATGGCTGCAGCGGCCATTCATCGCCGCAGTGCGCGCAAGGGCGGGCCCTTTGTCGCCATCAACTGCAACGCAATTCCAGAAAACCTTCTGGAAAGCGAGCTATTCGGCCATGAAAAAGGCGCCTTTACCGGTGCTCATATCCAGCGTAAAGGGATGATCGAAACGGCCAGCGGTGGCACGCTGTTTTTGGATGAGATTGGCGAACTTCCTCCAGCAATTCAGGTCAAGCTCCTCCGGTTTCTCCAGGAACAGCGTTTACAGCGAGTCGGTGGGAGACAGGAAATTCAAATCGACACGCGACTTGTCGCCGCGACCAACGCGGACTTGAAACAGATGATCGATGCAGGGAAGTTTCGCGAGGATCTATATTTTCGTCTCGCGGTTGTTACCATCCGGCTGTTGCCGCTTCGCGATCGAGGGGAAGACGTTGTGCTCCTTGCTCACGAATTTCTGCAACGGCATGCCGTCCAAACCGGACGAACAAAGCTCGTTTTCGCCCCGGATGCAGTGCGTGCGATAATGCGTTATTCATGGCCCGGAAATGTGCGCGAACTCCAAAACCGGGTGAAACGGGCCGTCATCATGACCACCGGAGCGCGAGTGACCGCGAAAGATTTAGAGTTGGAGCGGGGCCAGGATGTGGCATCTTCATCCGCACCGACGCTTAGGCAGGCGCGCGAAAACGTTGAGCGCGAACTGATTCGGCAGGCGCTCAAAAGAAATTCGGGCAGAATTACCTCGGCGGCTGCTGAGCTCGGGATTAGCCGGCCGACTCTTTACGAACTGATGGAGAAGCTTCAAATTACCAAGGAGAGCGCAAACGCAAACAACGGCTAGGATCGACATCATAAGGTAAATGCAAACATCAAAAAGCTTATTCCGAATCGGGACGGTGATTCTGGCAGTCACGCTAATCACCGCCTGTTCCAAGGAAACTAAGAAGGCGCGCCTTCTGGGCGAGGCTAATTCCTACTTCAAAGCGGGCAACTACGACAAGGCCAAGCTGGCCTACATTAACGTGCTCCAATTGGATCCCCAAAACGCACTGGCCTATGAAAGAATAGGAGCGATGTGGCAGGACGACAACGCACCTCTTAAGGCCGGCGCGTTTTTGGCAAAAGCAAGTGAGCTGGATCCGAAGAATGCTCAAAATCGCGTTCGATTAGCGCGTTGTTATCTGGCGATAGGACAGTTCGCCGCTGCAAAAAAGGAAGCCCTTAAAATTCTCGAGCAAGCCCCGGACAATTCTGATGCGATCAGCGCGTTGGTTGAAGCAGCGCGAAGTGACGACGACATTCAAGCCGCTTGGGAACAGCTCCAGAAGTTTCCTAAAAAGAACGACGTTTCGTTCCACCTCGCTTTGGCAAACCTGTCTCTTCACAAAGGAGATATCGCAGCGGCAACCGAGTCCGTCCGGCAGGCTCTTGTTGCCGATCCCAAATCGTCTGCTGCGCATATGGCGATGGGAGACTTGTATCTCTTCCGGAAAGACCAAAAACAAGCCATCGAAGAATACAAGAAGGCGGCAGATCTTGCGCCAATTCGATCAGTCGAAAAACTAAAATATGCCGCGTTCATGTCCGCAACCGGTGGGAACGAGGAAACGAGAAGAGTTGCCACCGAGATGACCAAGCAGGCCCCGGATTATCTGCCAGGCTGGCTCCTGCTGGCCGAGCTTGCCTCTAAGGGCAAGAAATACGACGAGGCTCTCTCGCTTCTCGAAAGTGTTTTTAGCCGCGAGCCGGAATACGTGGATGGCCGCAGACTGCAAAGCAATATCCTGCTGGCAAAAGGCGAGGCGAAAAAAGCAATCGACGTGCTGGAGCGAGTCGATCAGGCCCATCCGGGCTCTCCGCTCGTCAAATACGAATTGGCACGTGCATATCTCGGTGATAATAACTTGAACCAGGCAAAAGCGGCGCTCGAGCAAGCAATCTCAGCTAGTCCGAACTATCCAGATGCGATTATGCTGCTTGCTGAAATCAACCTGCGCTCCGGTCACGCGGATGTGGTGATCAAACCTATGACCGATTTGCTAAAGAGGATGCCTCAACTTACAGACGCCGCATTGCGCTTGGCCGTCGCATACGGTGTGCTTGACCGGTTCGATGACGCCACGATAGTGCTTCAGGAGCAGGCTAAGCTCGCGCCGCAGGACGTACGGATCCAGACTGCTCTCGGTCTCACCTTCCGGCAGGCGAAAAGATATGACGAAGCTCGCCAGGCATTTCAAAAAGCTGCACAGCTCGCGCCGGATAACCTGGCGATCATGGACCAGCTGGTCGAACTGAATCTATTGGACAAGCACTTCGACGCTGCCAGGGAAATCGTCATGCGTCGGTTCGAAAAAACTCCTGATGCGCCGGGCGCTCATTTTTTTCAAGGCAAGATATTGGCCCTGGAAGGAAAGTGGGATGCAGCCGAGGGCGAACTTCAAAAAACACTCCAGCTAGATCCTAATTATTCCAGTGCCTACGACTTACTGATTCAGACCTATGTTGCGGCTAACAAGCTTCCGCAGGCTGTGAGCCAATTGCAGGCCGAGCTTTCGAAGAACCCAAACAACGCCTCCGCGCTTACGACTCTGGCACTGGTGTACGAAAAGATGCAGGATTATCCAAAGGCGCGTGACGCTTATGAGAAGCTTCTGTCGATCAATCCTAACTTCGTTACCGCGTTAAATAACCTCGCCTGCCTCTATACCGAGCAACTAAATAACCTGGACAAAGCCTATGAGCTGGCGCGCAAAGCTCGCGATCTGCAGGGCCAGGACGCGGCAGTTGGCGACACCTTGGGCTGGGTTCTGTACAAACGCGGCGACTACCAACAGGCCCTGCCGATTCTGCAGGAGAGTGCGGAAAAAGCTGCCGATAATCCCGAGATTCAGTTTCACTTGGGCATGACTGCTTACATGATGGGCCAGACAGATGTGGCAAAGGCTGCCCTCCGAAAAGCCGCCGCCTCCGATAAAGATTTTCCGGGTAAAGACGAGAGCAAACGTCGTCTCGCCTCGCTCGACAGCGGCAAGGCTGCTTCGCCGGAATTGTCGGTTTCACAACTCGACTCGATGACGAAAGCACAGCCCAATGATCTCATTTCACAGACCCGGTTAGGAGAAGCTTACGAAAAACAAGGCGCCTGGGACAAGGCTGCCGCAGCGTTTGAACAAGCCGAGAAATTGAATCCTAACCTGGCCAGCACGATAACCAAGCTTGCACAGCTCTATGCGGGGCCGCTTCAGAACAAGGAGAAAGCTCTCACTTACGCAAAGAAAGCACGTCAGTTGGCGCCGGGTGATCCGCAAATCGCCGGCATCCTCGGAAGGATCGCCTACCAAAGCGGCAATTTCAGTTGGTCTTATAGCCTTCTGCAAGAAGCGGCTCGCCAGGGTCAAAACAATGCGTCAGTTCTATACGATTTCGCTTGGGCGGCCTATAACCTGGGAAAATTAAATGAAGCTCGCGACGCCATGCAAAAAGTGGTGACAGCTGGTGCTGACCCTTCGCAAGCTGCCGACGCGAAGAAGTTTCTGGCGTTGACCGTGTTGGATGAAAATCCAAAGGAACTCACGGCCGCTGAGGCCGAGGTGCAGAAGGAACTCAAATCCAATCCTGACTATGTGCCGGCGCTTATGGCCCAGGCCAGGCTTCTTGCGCAACGAGGTGACGCAAAAGCAGCAATCGAGACTTACAGCAATATTCTAAGGCGCTTGCCTGATTTCGCGCCTGCGCAAAAACGCCTTGCCGGCTTGTATGCTCAAGATCCATCTCAGATCGCTGCTGCGTATGAACTGGCCATGAAGGCACGCAAGACGTTGCCAGAGGACCCCGATCTATCTCAGCTGCTTGGACGATTGAGTTACGAAAAGAAGGACTACACACGCGCGGTGCAGTTATTACAGGCAAGCGCCCGGCAAAGACCGCTCGATGCCGATTCTCTTTTTTATCTGGGCATGTCTCAGCTCCAGTCCAGACAAAAGGCCGAGGCGCAAGGAATGCTTAATCAAGCTTTGGTCGCCGGACTTCATGAACCCTTGGCAGCCGAAGCAAAACGCGCACTCGCGGATCTGCAACATCAGTAACCATACGCTGCTGAGCGATCTGTCTACGAAGACCTGAACTCTGGGATCTCCGGGCGGCCAAGCGCCGGGCGGCGGAACAAAGGTGATGTTTCCCGGAGCAGGGCTCGGCTCTCTTGCCGTGGGCACGGCGCTTCCTCAAGAGATAAACCGCTCAAACAATTTCCCGATAGAAGAGTGGCCGTCCTTTTTGGGCGGCCACTTTTTTTGTACGCCAAGCGTGCGAGCGACTTCTGTTGCCTGCGCATGTCGTCTTTGGATACCGGGAAAACCAGACGGCCGAAATTATTTCAAATTCCTTCCTGGCGCGGGTGATAAGATAGTGGAGAAGGGTTAATCTTGTCGTTTTTTGTTAATGCGGCCTTCCACCTTTCTGCGACCCCTAAGTGAATGTGCAGGATGCGGTCTTACAACTACTGTGATTCGCGTAACATATTGAATCGTAGTTGTTTATAAAGTTTCGCTACCCCGCATCCGCCTCGGCCGTCGGCTTTACTTACGAAATTTAGTTTTTTGCGAATGAATCCGTGAACGTCAAATAAAAATTCTAACAAAATGTATGTGACTGTCAATCTGATACTTGTGTCCTATTTAGAGAGTCGATTGCCCGAATTAATCTATGCATGGCCCGCTATCTGCTTTATTCCGCAATAACATGAACTCAATTAAATATATAGTCTCAGTAGCTGCCCTGACCGCTGCGCTTACGTTGTCGGCGCGGGCCAATTTCATCGTCGATCCAAACCCGGATGGGGTAAAGATGTACAATGACTTTGCGAACCACAATGTCTCCGCCTTCGAGGGATTCGTTGGCGCGAACAACTCCTCTCTCCCCCATATCGATATCGCCACCACGGGGAAGGTCGATACGGGCAGCGGATTCTCAACCATCAAACCGACAAATAACCGCACGACGCTCACCCAGCTGATTTTCACCCCGGAGAATGGCGACCTCTTCAATGGTTTCTCATTCCGTGGCCAACTGAAAGCTTTGGCGCTCGGGACGGTGACCGTCATAGTACAGGATAATCAAGGAAACGCTCCACAGACTTTTACCTTCACTGGCCTTGGCGCGAATAGCGATTTTGCACGGATAGGCGTTATCGCGAGTGATAACGAGACGATCCAATCGATCACGCTGATCAGTAACTTCAAAGAGGTAAAGCAGATTGAATGGAACCTTGCCCCCGGCCAAGTGCCGGACGGTGGTGCAACGGTGATGTTGCTGGGCGCCGCGTTGAGTGGCCTCGGTATCGCCCGGCGCTTTTTCAAGAGTTAAATCGGTTAAATAGCTTCTCGACACAAAGAGTGGTCGTTCCGTCAGGGACGGCCACTTTTTTGTACTGTTGACCAAAAAACAACAGCTCCCATCCTTGGCTGGCCGTCCTGGAGTACCTTTCCATTTGCGGTCTTGCTCTCTAGATGGTGCTCTGTGCGAGCCGAATTTACTTTGGCGATTATGGGTTTGGTACTTATTGCTTGGCACCTTAGCTTTGGTGACTCCAGCGAGTTGGGACCGGGTGATCCGACAACGCCAAAAGATTACCGTGTCTAAGTCATAGGATGGGCCCCACAACGGTCGTCGGACGGACCGAGACGGGCCGGAACACGCTGTCGCCAGGTTGTCGGAATTGATTACAATTGTCGGAAAGATTTACGACAATGTTGATAAGCCCAGCAGTCATTGAGTCTCTCAAGATAATCGCAATGCATTGCAGTCCTTTGGCTTATGTATTGCATCCAAACTCTGTTGAACTTGGCACTGCTATTGCTCTAGTTAGCAGGGAAAACATCAAAAACTTATGAAACACAATATCGCTCCCGTAAGGAAACTCGCGCTGGTTGCTGTGGTCTTTTGTGCGGCTATGTTT
>Ga0207693_10004596_pt1 | contig 11644 bp, 12 predicted proteins | sample LARL81metaG_FD_184347 | JGI IMG/M metagenome (GOLD analysis project Ga0207693, IMG submission 184347) | Corn, switchgrass and miscanthus rhizosphere microbial communities from Kellogg Biological Station, Michigan, USA - LAR L8-1 metaG... | ecosystem: Host-associated > Plants > Roots >...
CCCTGTCGGAGATCCTCAAGGTGGCCGCCAATTGCTTCGGCGAGATGGGATACCGCGCGACCACCCTGGACACCATCGCGGCCAAGGCCGGCCTGTCCAAGGTGACCCTCTATCGCTACGTCAAGAGCAAGGACGAGCTGCTCAGCCTGGTCTTCGAGCGGACCATCGATTCCTTCCGGGCCGGCCTCGCTGAGATCATCGGGCAGCGCCTGCCCGCCGACGAGAAGCTTCGGCGCATCGTGCGCTATCAGGTGGCCCTCCTCGCCAGCCATCTTCCGTTCCTCAAGGTCTTCTTCGCCGAGGAGGCCGGGCTGCCTGCGCCCATGGCGGCGCGCGCGGCCCGGGCACGCCGTGAGTACGACAGCGCCATCGAGCGCGCCTATCGCGACGGCGTCGACGAAGGCCTCTTCCGCGACCTGCCGCCCACCCTGGTGGTGTTCGGCATCCTCGGCATGTGCAACTGGCTCCACGAGTGGTACAAGCCCGAGGGGCGAAGCAGCCCCACGGAGATCGCCGACGTCTTCATCGACATCCTGGAGCGAGGCTACCTGAAGGCGAACGGGATATCGCGCGGCGACGGCATCAGCTCGACGCTGGAGCGGATCGAGGCGCGCCTGGCCAGGCTGGAGACGCCTTCGCGGCGGCGGGCCTCGGCGCGACGGTAGACCTTCACCCTCACCCTGCCCTCTCCCTCAGTGAGGGAGAGGTTCGTATCTCCCTCGCCCCCGGAGGGGGAGAGGGCAGGGTGAGGGGGCGCTACGAAGCCGTGTCTCCCCTGAACGACCTCGAGATCCAGTAAAACGCCGCCGCCGCGAGAGCGAGCATAAACACTCCCGCTCCCGTGTACCCGAAGACGATCTTGCCGATGCCGAAGAGCGTCGCGTACACGGCCACGATGCCGGCGATCCAGTTGGTCCACGCCAGCGCGCCGCCGGGTATCGGCTCTCGACCGAAGCCGAGGCGTTCCGACACGACGGCCCAGCCCGGGCCGCCCGGCCGCACGCGGCGGTAGAAAGCGTCGAGCACCGCGTCGGGCTCGGGCCGGGTGGCCATGGTCACCACCACCCACACCACCGTGCTGCACGCGACGGTGACGAGCATGACCACCGCCGTGGCGTTGGGATCGTTGGCGGCGAAGCGCGGCTTGAGATAGACGAGCCCCAGCACGCTCACCACGAGGCTGGCTACCATGGCCGAGATCTCGCTCCACGCGTTGATGCGCCACCAGTACCAACGGAGGATCAGCACCAGCCCCGTGCCCGCGCCGAGGGCGAGGAGGAGCTCCCACGCCTTTTCCACGCTGGAGAGCTGGGAGGTGACCCCGATGGAGAGGAGGAAGATGAGGATGGTGGCGGCCCGGGAGACGGCGACGTAGTGCTTCTGGCTCGCGTGCCGGTTCAGGAAGCGCTTGTAGAAGTCGTTGACGAGATACGATGCGCCCCAGTTGAGATGCGTGCCCACAGTGCTCATGTAGGCGGCGGCGAACCCGGCGAGCATGAAGCCGCGCCACGGCGTGGGAAGGAGATCCACGAAGGCGCGCACGTAGCCCGCCTCCTTGTCCTCGAGGCCCGGGTAGAGAATGACCGTGGCGAGGCCGGTGACGATCCATGGCCACGGGCGCAGCGCGTAGTGGGCGATCTGGAAGAAGAGGGTGGCGAGCACCCCGTCCCGCTCTGTGCGCGCGCTGAAGATGCGCTGGGCGACGTAGCCGCCGCCTCCGGGCTCCGCGCCCGGATACCACGCGGCCCACCACTGCACGGACAGGTAGACGCCGAGGGTGAGGAGGGGCATCCACGCATACGCCATGATCCCCTGCGGGGTCACGCTCACCGGCAGCACGGAGAGGGCCGCCGTCTCGCTGCCGAAGTGGACGATCAGCTTCGATTTCATCACGTCGATGCCGCCCACCGCGCGCACCGCGTACACCGCGAGCACGATCACCGCGCCCATCTTGACCACGAACTGGACGAGATCCGTCCACAGCACCGCCCACATGCCCGCGGCCACCGCGTAGAGCACGGTGATGGCGAAGCAGATCCCCACCGCCACCACCTCGCCGCTCACCGTCATGCCCAGGACCCAGACGTCCTTGAGGTCGAGGGCGATGGTGAGGATCTTGATCATGGCGCGCGTGACCCAGCCGAGGATGATGAGGTTGATGGGGAGGGCGAGATAGAGGGCGCGGAAGCCGCGGAGGAGGGCGGCCGGGTGGCCGCCATAGCGAACCTCGGCGAGCTCGGCGTCCGTCATGACCTCGGCCCGCCGCCACAGGCGCGCGAAGAAGAACACGGTGAGCATGCCGCTCATCACGAAGTTCCACCAGAGCCAGTTGCCGGCCACGCCCTTGGTGGCCACCAGCCCAGTGACCACGAGCGGAGTGTCGGCGGCGAAGGTGGTGGCGACCATGGCCGTGCCGGCCAGCCACCACGGCGCCTGGCGTCCGGAGAGGAAGTACTGGTCGAGGCTTTCGCCGCCGCGCTTGGTGAAGTAGAGGCCGATGGCGGCGGAGAGGAGGAAGTACGCGGCGACGATGGCCCAGTCGACGGAGGAGATCGTCATCCCGCGGCTACCATAGCACGGAGGACGCCGGTGCTAGTGGTTCCCTCGCCCCCGGAGGGAGAGAGGGCAGGGTGAGGGGGCGAGGAACTCTGCTAGAATCTTCGCTCTCAACCCAGCACGCTTGAGGGCGGCACGAGAGGCCAGCGATTCGTCAGCAACAACCCTCCGGGTTCAATTATTCTGCTGTTGGCCGAGCATCTCTGCCACCCCACATCACAGAGTGAACAGTCTGGCGCGATAAGGACGAGGGGGAAGCAATGGCGCGACTGACCGGACGGACAGTGCTCATCACGGGCGCGGCGAGCGGTATCGGCGCAGCCACCGCGCGTCGCCTCGCCGGCGACGGCGCCAAGCTCGTGCTCGCCGACGTGGACGGCGCGGGTGTGGACAAGCTCGCGGCGGAGCTGGGGCAGGTGGCCGTCAAGGCCGACGTGACGCGCGAGGCAGACATCGAGCGCATGCTGGAGGAGCCATACCGCCGCTGGGGCCGGCTCGACGTGCTTTTCAACAATGCGGGGGTCATCCGGGTCCAGCCCATGCTCGAGGTGACGGGCGAGGAGTGGGACCGGGTGATGAACGTGAACCTCCGCGCGGTGTTCTTCGTGCTCCAGGCCACGGCCAAGCGGATGCTTCAGCAGGCGCCCATGCCCGAGTCCGACCTGCGCGGCAAGCTCATCCAGACCGCGTCCATCGCTTCGTATCGCGGGGGCAATCACCTGATGACGCCGTATTCAGCGTCCAAAGCCGGGGTGGTCAGTCTCACGCGCTCCGCCGCCCAGGTGCTGGCGCCGCAGCGGATCACGTCGAACTGCGTGTGCCCCGGGGCAGTCGAGACGCCGATGTGGGAGCAGATCGACCGCGAATGGGGCGCCCTCGATGGCCTGGGGCAGGGCGAAGCTTGGAAGCGACGCATTCGCGGCATTCCCCTGGGTCGCCCCGAGCGCGCGGAGGACGTCGCGAATGTGGTAGCGTTCCTCGCGGGTCCCGACTCCGACTACATGACGGGGCAGGCCCTGAACGTGGACGGCGGCATCGTGATGGGTAACTGACTTCAGGGAGGAGAGCTTCGATGGCCGATCCGAACGAGTTGACCCCGAACGAGTTGACCATGGATGAACTTCGCGAGCGCATTCGCGTGGCCGGCATCACGGTGGCCGAGCATCGCCTCGCCATGGTGCGCCGGCTCCTCGCCGATGCCCTTGCTCCCGTGCGCGCGCTTGATTCGCGCACGATCCGCACCGTGGAGCCTGCCGTCAAGTTCGTGCCGGAAGCGAAGGGGGACAGCCGTGAGTGACGACATCGCCTATGCGACCATCCGTGAGTTGGGCACCCGCTATCGCAAGCGGGAGATCTCGCCCGTCGAGGTCACCCGCACTCTGCTCGAGCGCATCGAGAAGCTCGACCCCATCCTGCATGCCTTCGTCACCCTGACCGCCGACCGCGCCCTCGAAGACGCGCGCGACGCCGAAGTGGCCCTGCGGCGCGGTGACGAGAGCCCGCTCCTCGGCATTCCCATCGCGCACAAGGACATCTACCTGACCCGCGGCATCCGGACCACGGGAGGCTCCGCCCTCTTCGCGGACTGGGTTCCCGACGAGGATTCGACGGTGGTCCGGCGCTGGCGGGAGGCGGGAACGGTGATGCTCGGCAAGCTCATCACTCACGAGTTCGCCTTCGGCATCCAGTTCCCCGGCCACAAGTTTCCCGCCGCGCGCAATCCCTGGAATCTCGATCACATTCCCGGCGGCTCGAGCAGCGGCTCGGGGGCCGCCCTCGCCGCCGGGCTGGTGACGGGCGCCACCGGCTCGGACACCGGGGGCTCCATCCGCGGTCCCGCGGCCTTTTGCGGCCTCGCCGGGATCAAGCCAACCTACGGGCGGGCGAGCCGCGCGGGGGTGATGACGCTGTCGTGGACGCTCGACCACACGGGGCCCCTGGCGCGCACGGTCGAGGACTGCGCCTACCTGCTGCAGGCCATGGCAGGCCACGACCCGGCGGATCCCGCGTCGAGCACAATGCCCGTCGGCGACTATCTCGCTCCCCTTCGCCGCGGGGTGGCCGGACTCCGGATCGGGGTGCCGCGCAACTACTTCTTCGAGGGCGTGGACACGGAGATCCAGCGCGCGTTCGAGGAGGCGCTGGAGACCTTGCGCAAGCTGGGGGCGGAGGTGCGCGACGTGCGCATCCCGAGCATGCAGCGCGCGCATTCCTTCCTGCTCATCCTGGTTTCGGAGGCCTTCGCCTATCACGAGCGCGATCTCCGCGAGCGGCCCGAGCTCTACGGTGAGGTGGCGCGCGAACGGCTCCTCGCGGGCGCGCTGGTCACGGCGTCGGAGTACACGCAGGCGCAGCGCATTCGTGCGGAGATCTGTGCGGAGACGGCGGAGGTCATGCGCGACGTGGACGTGCTCGCCACGCCTACCACACTCAAGCCGGCCACATCCTTCACGGTCGCGCATGATCCCGAGCTGGGCTTCCCCCGAAGCAACATGGCGCCGTTCAATCTGACGGGCCTGCCCACCCTGGCTCTGCCCTGCGGATTTTCGTCTTCGGGCCTGCCTCTGTCGCTTCAGCTCGCGGGCCGGCCCTTCGAGGAGGGAACGGTGCTGCGGGTCGGCCACGCCTACGAGAAGGCGACGGCCTGGCACACGCGGCGGCCGCCCGTGTGAGACATCGCGACTTAGTCTGACCGTTCGGCGGAGAGCTGGATCGAGCTCCCGTCTCGGTCACGCGGGCTTCTCGACAATCTTCCAGTACGAGTCCTTCCGGATCACCTTGCCGTCGCGAAACTCCCAGTGATCACAGCCGCGCACGCGCACCATCTCGCCGTCGGGCCTCGTTCCCGTGAGTAGCCACTCGGATACGCCGAGACTTCCGCTGACCCAGTGCCGATCGTCGCCATAGTGGACGTCGGGAAGCCCCTTGAAGCGCGAGGCCAGGCCCTCGCGCACGGCCGCCTTGCCCGTGAACCGCTGGCCCCAGGGCTCCGGTCCTCGCGGCATCTCCAGGATGCAGTCGTCGGCGAAGAAATCCGTGATCGCGTCGAGGTCGTGAGCGTTGAACGCAGCGGCGATCGCCTTCAACGTGTCTACCGAAGCGGGTGGCGTCTTCATGATCGTCCTCCCATGATGGTCAGTGCGCTTCGTGGATACCGCTCAGATCATGCCGAGGGTGTGAAGGCCCAGGAGCAGGAAAGCGAGCACGCCCGCCACGCTGCGCCCCGCGTGAAGGTGACCCCATCGAGCGAGCAGGGTCGCCGCCTCTGCCGTCCGTGGATCGAGGCGGGGATCGAGGAGACGCTTGTTGGTGGGCAGAATGACGATCAGGGTGTAGGGAATCGCCGCGCCGAGGAGCATACCGGCCACGAGCACCGGGGAGCCTCGTCCCTGCGTCCACGCGGCCAGCGCGGCCACACATCCGACGCTCGCGAGGCCGGCCTGCACGAAGGCTCCCCGGCGATAGCTTGGCCTGAACTCCGTGATGGCCAGCGCGGGCCCGCACTCCACACGCGCGGGATGCTCGACCAGCGTCACGTAGATCGCCGCGCCGGCGAAGAGCCCCGTGGCAAGGAGGGCGATGAGCTCGAGGGCCACCGCCCTAAGTCCGTCCCATGAGCTCGTTGGAGGGAAGCTGGGGATCCAGGACCTTCCGGGCGGTCTGCGCGCCCGCCACGGGCAAGCCGGACGGGCGGAGAAGACCAAGCTGAACGAGCACGGATGCCTGGTCCCAATAGATGTGCTCGTGGGCAAGCTTCCCGTCGCGGAACTGGATGATCACGACGAAGGGGATCTCCACTCGCTTGTCGGTCGGCGCCACGCCCGGGAGCATCCACTCCATCTCCACGGTGTGCGTGAAGCGGAAGATGAGCTCGTCGGCGATCCGGTCGGTGCCGATGGTGCGCGAGACGGGGACGATCTCCGCGTCGGGTGGCATCTTCGGAATGAAGTGCCGCGAGTAGAAGCCGCGCAGCACCTCGTGGCCCACTCCACCCGTCATCACCGGCACGTGATTCACGTAGGCGTCGGCCACCATGGTGTCGAGGGTCGCCTCGGTGTCGCGCGTCACGAACTCGTCGCGGAGATGCTCTTCCCAGAGGTCATTGAGCCGCTGCTGCTCGGGGGTGAGCGTGGGCGTCATTGAACGGATCCTCCTCTCGCTAGTCCGAGGCGAGCCCCTGTCGGCGTCCGCGATGGTATTCCGACAGGGTGTGGTTGGCCGCGGCGATGGTCCAGGCTTCCTCGGCGATTCTCGGAAGGTCTTTTCCCGGCACGGTCACGTAGAGCTCATCTTCTCCCACGTCGGTGTAGACGCGGTTGCCGATGCAACCCGTGCTGGCCACGAGGCCGTAGGCGAGGGCGGCGGGCAGCGCCATGCAGGTGGGCCGGCCGAGGAGGGGAGCCTGCGCGGGCACTCCGGCGCGGAGAGCCGCCTCCTGCAGGAGCATCACGCGCCCCGGGCGGCCAGCGAAGAGCACCACGCCGGGATCCACCGGCGCGTCCCCGAGAGGGGCGTAGACCACGACTCCCGGGGGCTCGGCCAGGCGAGGAATGCCCGGAACCTCTTCCATCTTGATGTAGCCGATCGTCGACATGAGAGAGAGCGTCTGGTCGAGCTCGGGGGCGCGCTCCGGCGGCAGCGCGATGTTGTGGGTGTAGCTGCCGATGGGGCAGTTGTAGTGATCGCTCGGGACGGTATAGAAGGTGCGTCCGCGCGCGGCAATCCGCCAGAAGCTGCAGCCCGAGGGCTCCGTGCCCACGAACTTCGCCACCCCGGTGGGCGGGGTGCTCCGAAACGCCACCGCCACCGGCCGGCGCTGCAGGCCGAGCATCTCGGAAAACTGGCGCTCCATCAATGGATAGTCCGGCACGTCATGTCTCCTTCAGGCCGCGGGGGCAATGTTCTGGTTCAGACGAAAGAGATTCTTCGGATCGATGGCGGCCTTCAGCGCGGCGAGGCGGGCGTAGTTGGCGCCATAGGCCTCGCGCACGGCATTCGGGCTTGCATCGTCGCCGAGGGCGTTCATGAAGACGGCGCCGCTCGCCCAGGGCTGGACGGTGTCCCAGAGATCGCGGGCCCAGCCAATGTGGATCCGATCCTCCGCGGCCTCGCGCCACTGCCCGAGCACAATGAGGTTGTAGATCGACGTGCGGTGGGGGAAGGCCGTGGCGCCCGACGGCACACGGCTCGCCGCGCCCCCGTAGTATTCGAGCGCCACCGCGGAGAGGGGCGACTGCCCTCGATCGGCCTGGGTGACCACGGCATCCACGGCGGCGTCCGGCAGCTCGCGCAGAAAGCTCGACTTCCAGTAGTTCCGGTTGCCCCACGGGAAGGATGGTCCGAAGAGACCCTGCATGCCCGTGTAGGGCATGGGCTGCATCTGATCGACGAGGGGCGAGCCGAACTTCCGCAGCGGGGCGAGCACACGCTCGCCTTCCCGGAGATCCCCGCAGTAGCAGGTGGCCACGCCGACCACGGGCAGGCCGTCGGGGGCGGTGAGCAGAGCGACGTACGAGGTGAGCTCTTCCGGCGCGGTGGCCACGAAGTCGCGATGGAAGCGGATGACGTCGCGGGCGGCGGCCCGGGGATGGATGACGAGGCCACCGAGGATGGCGGGTACAGGGTGCAGGCGATACTGGAACGCCGTCACCACGCCGAAATTGCCGCCCCCGCCGCGCAGCCCCCAGAACAGCTCGGCATTTTCGTTGGCGGTGGCGCGCCGGAGCTGGCCGTCCGCCGTCACCACGTCGGCGGCCAGGAGATTGTCGCAGGCGAGCCCGTACTTGCGCACCAGCCAGCCCACGCCGCCACCGAGGGTGAGCCCGGCGATGCCCGTCTCGCCCACCACGCCGCCGGTGGTGGCAAGGCCGAAGGCCTGCGTCTCATGGTCGAAGTCCTGCCAGAGGACGCCGGGCTGCGCCCAGGCCGTGCGGGCGGCGGGATCGACGTGGATGCCCTTCATCGGCGACAGGTCGATCATGAGCCCGCCCTCGCAGGCGGCGGTTCCCGCCACATTGTGGCCGCCCCCCCGCACCGAGACGAGAAGACCGTGGCTCGCCGCGAAGCGCACCGCCTCGAGCACGTCGGCGGCCCCCGCGCAGCGGGCGATGAGCCCCGGCCGCTTGTCGATCATCGCGTTCCAGATGCGGCGGGCCGCGTCGTACCCGTCGTCGCCGGCGGCGAGGACAGGGCCGCGCATGCGCGAGCGAAGGTCGTCGACGGCCGTCGCGCCAAGTGCGTGCTTCGTGCCTTCCAGGGTCATCACGTCGATATTCATAGACACCTCCTGCTGAGCCGCGCCGCCCCATGCGGCGGCGGCCGGCTTCAAGCCATTCTGGCCAGCTCCGCCTCGAGGCGGTCGAGGTTCTCTTCGTTCGCCCCCACGGCAAATCCCTTGACCTTGTCGCATTCGGCGGCCGTCTCGAAGAGCATGCGAAAGGTGAGCCTGGTCTTGCCCGCTTCCTCGGCGAAGGTCGCCGTGACCTGAAACGCCGGACCAGAGAGATGATCAAAGACGATGCGCTCGGGCTTCACAATCTCGACGAAGACGCTCTGGTTCGGGTAGTCGGCGCCGTTGGGCCCGTGCATGACGAATTGCCAGCGGCCGCCCGGGCGGGGATCGAACTCCTGAAACGTGTTCGTGAAGCCCTTGGGCCCCCACCAGCGCGCCAGGTGCTCCGGCTCGGTCCACGCCCTGAACACACGCTCGCGCGGCCACGCCAGCACCCGTGTGGTGACGATCTCCCGATCTGAAGCCGCCATGCCCCTTCTCCTTGGATGGTTTCCGAGTAGCCTACCGTCCGCCCTCGGGGACGGCAACCGTGGCGGGCGACGGCGGCTCACGGAGCAGCCGCTCGTAGATGAGCAGGTCGGCCCGCGAGAAGCAGCAGAAGATCACCTCGTGAAGCGAGGCGAGCTCCCGTACCGAGCCGCGCACCGCGGTGACGGCGACGTCCGCGGCAAGCTCCATCGGATAGCCGTAGACGCCCGTGCTGATGCCCGGAAAGGCCACGGTGCGGATACCGTTGGTGGCCGCGAGCTCGAGGGAGCGCCGATAGCACGAGGCGAGGAGGGCGGGCTCGCCCCTGCTGCCGCCGCGCCAGACCGGCCCCACGGTGTGGATGATGTGCCGGGCGGGCAGGCGGTATCCCTTGGTGAGCCTCGCGTCGCCCGTCTCGCAGCCGCCGAGCTGGCGGCATTCGCGCAACAGCTCGGGCCCCGCCCCGCGATGAATCGTCCCGTCTACGCCGCCTCCGCCGAGCAGCGAGGAGTTGGCGGCATTGACGATGGCGTCCACGGAGAGGGTGGTGATGTCAGCGTGAAGGGCGCGAAGGGTGGCGGGCATGCTGGCCCGGCCATCTACGGCGACTCGACCGCGTGGGAGGCGAGGAGAGCCGCGATGCGCGCTTCGCCATAGCCGAGGAGCTTGGCCAGCACCTCGCGCGTGTGCTCGCCCACGCGATACGCGGCCGGGCGCAGCGGGTGCACAGGCTCACCGTCGAGGTGGTACGGGCTCGCCGTCACGCGCACGTCGCCACCCCTCGGATGGGGCAGGGACGGGAAGAACTGGCGCTCGGCCAGATGGGCGGAGGCGATCACCTCCGCCGGATAGAGGACAGGCGCACAGGGCACGCGCGCCTTCTCGAGCACCTCGATGGCCGCGTCGACGGAGGGGAAGCCGTCGAGCCACCGGCCCAGGATGTCGCGCAGCTCGCGCCAGTTCTGGCGGCGCCCATCGGTGGTCTTGAAGCGCGGATCCTCCGCGAGCTCCGGCCGCTTCATGAGAGTCACCAGCCGCATCCAGATGGCGGTGCCCCCCGCGATCTGGAACGCGACGTAGCGATCGCCGATCCGGTGCACGAGCATGCCGGGGCGCGGGTTGCCGTGCTCCTTGCCCCCGTTCAGCACGGAGGCAAAGGTGACGCTGTCCGAGGCCACGAGTGATTCGAGCATGGACACGTCGAGGTGGGCGCCCTGACCGGTTCGGGTGCGCCGGAGCAGCGCGCCCAGGATGGCGGTGGCGGCGTGGGTGGCCGCGAGCATGTCCGCCGCCTGCAGGTTGGAGGCGCGCGGATGCGCCTCGTCGCCTTGCTCGAGGTGCATGAGCCCGGAGATCGCGTTGGTGATGTGCGCGAAGGCCTGCTTCTGCCGCCACGGCCCCGTCTGGCCGAAGCCGGAGATGGAGCAGTACACGACGTCGGGCTTCACCGCGCTCACCGCTTTGTAGTCGCAGCCGAGGCGGCCGACCACCCCGGGGGCGAAGTTCTCGATGAACACGTCGGCGTGGCCGGCGAGGTCCAGGACCACCTTGAGCCCGTCCGGGCTCGAGAGGTCCACGGCCACGCTCTCCTTGCCCGCGTTGACGCGGGCGAAGTAGCTGCTCTGGTCGGTCCGGCCCGGCTCGAGCTGATGCACGTTGATGCGCGTCTCGTCGCCCGCTCCCGGGCGCTCCACCTTGATGACGCGGGCCCCCATGTCGGCGAGGAGGCGGGTGCAGTAGGGGCCGGCGAGGACGCGGGTGAGGTCTACGACAAGCAGGCCGGAGAGAGGGAGCGAATCGTCGTACACCGTCGGAAGTATAGCAGGATCTCGCGCCCGTCCGGACGCGACGCACTGCGCGCAGGCAACCGTTGACTTGCTCCCGTCCTCGTCCTAGCATCCGGGGGCGACGTCATCACGAGATCCGGGAGGGAGCGCGACATGGCCGAGACGGCACGGTTGGCGGTGTTCCACGGGACGGGCAGGCCCTTCGAGATCCGCGAATATCCGGTGCCGGACCCGGAGCCGGGGGCGATGCTCATCAAGATCGCGCTGGCCAATGTCTGCGGCTCCGACATGCACTACTGGCGGGGCGAGCAGGACTACGTGAAGATGGGCCGGCCGCTGCCCCTCAACACCGGGCACGAGCACATGGGCACGGTGGCCAAGCTCGGCCAGGGTGTGAGCACCGACTCCACCGGGCAGCCCCTCAAGGTGGGCGACCGTGTGCTCTATCGCTATTTCTGCCCGTGCGGACACTGCAAGGCCTGTCTGCGCCGCCAGTACAAGTCATGCCCCACCCGTCAGGCCAACTGGCTCGTGTCGTGCG
>Ga0207693_10004598_pt1 | contig 11642 bp, 15 predicted proteins | sample LARL81metaG_FD_184347 | JGI IMG/M metagenome (GOLD analysis project Ga0207693, IMG submission 184347) | Corn, switchgrass and miscanthus rhizosphere microbial communities from Kellogg Biological Station, Michigan, USA - LAR L8-1 metaG... | ecosystem: Host-associated > Plants > Roots >...
AAAAGCACCTCGAAGAAGCGGGCGAAAAGGCCGACGCGATCGTCGCTCAGCTGAGCGGGGACGCGCCGTGAAGACGATCTTCAAAATCGCCCTCGGGATCATCGCCGCGATCGGCGGCTTTCTCGACATCGGCGACCTCGTCTTCAACACCCAGGCCGGGGCGCTCTTCCGCTACGACCTGCTCTGGGCGGTGGTGCTGGGGACGATAGGGATCGCCGTCTACGCGGAGATGAGCGGCCGCGTCGCCGCGGTCAGCGGCCGCCCGGTCTTCGACGTGATCCGGATGCGTCTCGGCTTCGGCTTCGGCCTCCTCGCCCTGATCGCCAGCACCCTGGTCAACCTGCTCACGGTCGCGGCCGAGCTGGGCGGGATCGCGATCGTCCTTGAACTCCTCTTCGACGCCCCGTACAGCATGTTCGTCATCACGGGCGCGATCGCCCTCGTCCTCATCGTCGCCCTGCTCCCGTTCGGCGGCATCGAGCGCTTCTTCGGCTACGGCGGCCTGGTGCTGTTCGTCGTCGTCGCCACCGTCTTCCACCAGAACCCCGACTGGGGTGCCGTCGCCCACGGCTTCGTCCCCTCGCTCGACAGCTCGACGCTCTACCTCTACTTCGTCGTCGGCGTCTTCGCCGCGGCGCTGATGCCCTACGAGGTCCACTTCTATTCTTCCGGCGCGATCGAGGAGGGCTGGACCGAGGAAAACCTGAAAGAGAACCGACTGAACGCGATCCTCGGCTACGGAATCGGCGGCGTTCTCTCGGTCGCCCTAGTGATCATCTCCGGCTACCTCTTCCACCCGCTGGGGGTCGAACCGAGCGACCTCGGCACCGTCGCCCTGCCGATGCAGGGCGCCTTCGGCGAGACCGGCCTCCTGCTCGCCCTCGGCGGCATCCTCTTCTGCGTCGGCGGCGCCGCGATCGACTCCAGCTTCGCCGCCTCCTACAACCTCGCCCAGTTCCTCGGCTGGGAGTGGGGCCGCTACCAGGGCCCGCGCAAAGCGCCGCGCTTCACCGCCTCCTGGCTGGTTTTCCTCCTGCTCGGGATCGCGATCGCCCAGAGCGGGATCAACCCGGTCGAGATCACCGAGTACAGCGTCGTCTTCTCGGTCGTGGCGCTGCCGCTCACCTACCTGCCGGTGCTGCTGATCGCCGGCGACCGCTCGTTCATGTCCGAGCACGCGAACGGGCGCATCGCCAGCGCCCTCGGCTGGCTCTACTTCGCGGTGATCGTCGTCCTCTCGCTGGCGGCGATCCCGCTGCTGCTGGCGACGAACGGGGGTGGGGGATGAGGCGCGAAGGCGAGATCTACGTCGTCCACCGGCTGCTCGACGAGCAGATCTGCGACTCGGAGGGCCGCCGCGTCGGTCGCGTCGACGACATCGAGCTGCGCGGCAACCCGCCGCGGATCACGGCGCTCCTGGTCGGGGAGGGCCTCTACCCGCGGCGATTGCCCCGCTGGGCAGCGCGCCTGGCACGGCGGATATCCGGCCCGGAGACCTGGGGCAGCAACGCTTTGCGCATCCCCTGGGAGGAGGTCGACGACCTCTCCTCGACGGTGAAGCTGCGCAAGAAAGCCGAAGACCTTGGCCTCGGGGAGGGGGATGACCCGCAGCGCTGGATCGTCAGGAGGCTGCCGTGGAACTGAAGTCGCTGAGCGAGTTGCTGGGACGCAAGGTCCTCGACCAGTCGGGCCGCAAGCTTGGCCGCGTCTACGAGGCCAAAGGTCACTGGGAGCGGGACGGGACGATTGTCATCGACGAGCTGATCCTCGACCGCGGCGGCCTGCGGCGGCGCCTGCGCGGCCCCGGCGGCCCGGAGGAGCAGTCATATCCCTGGGAGGCCGTGGTCGAGCTGACCGGCGAGGCCATCATCGTACGCGGATAGGAAACGAGCCGGTACTCCGCGCCTGGGAGAATCACGGCATGGCAGGGGGACGGATCCTGCAGATCGCCGAGCGCGATCTCGGCGCGCAGCGGTGCGAGCTGCAGCTCGAGGGCGAGCTCGACCTCTGGAGCGTCGAGCGCCTGCAGGCGGTGCTGCAGCGGGTCGCGCGTGACAACCAGGCCATCGTCGTCGGCCTCGAAAGCTGCGAGTTCGTCGACTCGACCGGGATCGCCCTCTTCCTCCAGGTCCGCCGCCAGCTCGAAGACGGAGGCGGCCGCCTCGTCCTCTACGGCTGCTCCGACCAGGTCCTCCGCATCTTCACCGTCGCCGGCCTGACCGAGGCCGGGATGGTGCTCGGCAGCCGCCGCGAGGCCCTGGCCGAGCTGGCGATGGTCGAATAGCTGGCGGGACCGCTATTCGACGACGATCTTGCCCTTCATGAAGGGGTGGATCTTGCAGTGGAAGGCGAAGGTGCCGCGGTGCTCGAACTTGACCGTCTCCGACTCTCCCGGCTTGATCCGCTTGGTGTCGAAAACGCCGCCGTCGGTCGCGGTGTGGGTCGTGCTGGCGGTGGTGTTGGTGAAGGTGACGCGACCGCCGCGCTTGATCTTCGTCGTCCCCGGCTTGAAGGCGAAGTTGACGATCGAGACCGTCTTCGCGCCGCTGGCAGTCGCCGTCGCCTGCCCCGAGGCTCGGCTCTCCCGCACCGCGAAGGTGGCGAGCAGGGCGAGGCCGATCAACAGGGCAAGCGCCCACAGTCTGTGTCGCTGCAGTGAAGTCGTCATGGCCGGGGGTACGGCTGTCGCCGCGGAAGGGTTCACTTGGCTGGTATCGCCGGCCATAATGGGACGCACGGGCGGTTAGCTCAGTTGGGAGAGCACTTCCCTTACAAGGAAGGGGTCACTGGTTCGAGCCCAGTACCGCCCACTCGTGAATCGTCCGCCGACCGAAACCACGGTGATCGAGCGCGTCTTCGAGGCGGTGCAGCAGGGCGATCCCGAGGCGGTGCTGAGGCTGCTGCACCCGAAGGCCGAATGGACGCCGACGGCCTGGAGCGGCGATTCGATGTACCGGGGCCAGGAAGCCGTGCACCTCTGGCTCTCCCAGTTCGGTGAGGAGCTCGAGCACCTCGACGTCCAGATCCGCGACCGGGAGACCCAGGGCGATCGCGGTGCCGTGCGCGGGGTCGTCTTCGACACCCGCGGCGACCGCACATTCGCCGTCGAAGTCTCCTGGAGCTTCGAGCTCGAGGACGGCCTGCTGCGCCGCGGCCGTCCCCACGGCAGTTGGGACGCGGCGCTGCGGGCCGCCGGCCTAGAAGGCGCGGACGGCTAGCAGCGCGGCGACCACCAGCCCGATCGCCGCGATCGAGATCCGCAGCGGGTCGGCGGGGATGCGGCGGGCGTAGTGGGCGCCGACGCGGCCGCCGAGGAAGGAGGAGACCATGATCGTCAGCGCGTAGCGCCATTCGACCGGGGCGAGGAAGGCGTAGGCGAGGGCGGCGAGGAGGTTGGCGCAGCCGGCGAGGAGGATCTTCATCGCGTTCAGGTGCTGGAGGGTGTCGGCGACGAAGAGGGTGAGGATGGCGAAGAGGAGGATGCTGACGGCGGAGCCGAAGTAGGCCGCGTAGGCGCCACAGAAGAAGACGCCGGCGGTGAGGTAGGGGGAATGCTCGTTGCCGGCGTGGGAGATGCGGGGGGTGAGGCGCGGCTGCAGGAGGAGCAGCAGGCAGGAGGCGGCGATCAGCAGCGGGACGATCGCTTCGAAGGCGGCGTTGGAGGTGAGCAGGAGGAGGACGGTTCCGGCCACGGCGCCGACCAACATCGGCACCAGCAGGCGCGTGAACCGCTGCCCCTGCTCGCGCAGCAGATCGCTGTAGCCGAGGGCGCCGCCGACCGAGGCGGGGACGATGCCGACGGTGTTGGTGACGTTGGCGGCCAGCGGCGGCACGCCTAGCGCGACCTGCGTCGGGAAGGTGATCAGGGCGCCGCCGCCGGCAATGGAGTTGACTGCCCCCGCCGCGGCTCCGGCCGCCGCGACAGCGAGGAGGTCGAGCATGGGGTCAATCCTTGCCGAAGAGGCGGGCGCGAAGGCGACCGAACGCATTTGCCCCCGAGGGAGATCTCGGTTCGCGCTTCTGCGCCTTTCGCCACTCGTCCTCGGTCGGCAGGCGTCCGGCTTTGCGGGCGCGCAGGACGCACTCGGTATGAGCGTGGCGGCGGCGGGATTTGTCGCCTTCGGGCCAGATCAGCGCGTGCTCCGAGAGAGCGGGGAGGTGCTTGCCGCAGAGCGGGCAGCGGTAGGTGGCGGGCTTCAGGTTCTGCGCCGGGCGCATAGCCCACCAGCGCGGCTCGGGCGGCTCCGGCGCGCGCCTTCGCTCAGACGGCACCGGTTATGCGCGGCGTCGAAGTGCCGCCGCGCTGCTTCTCGGCAGCGGCGACGACGCCGAGAAGTAGTCGTTGCGTGGGAAGTAGTGCTCGCGGTCGCTCACTGGTCGTCCAGCCAGCGAGTCTAGCCGCCCAGGGCGACATTGGACGAGTAATCAAACCAAAGCCGAAGCGGCGGGATTGGCTACCGGGGCGTCTCGCGGCTCAGCGCCACCAGCGCTGCCCCCGAGCCCGGAGAGTCGACCAGGCCACGCAGCTCGTGCGCGGCGAAGATCTCGTCCAGCTCCTCGCGGGCCAGCGTCTCCCGCTCCAGCGCCAGCACCGCCAGGTGGTCGAGCACCTCGAGGTTGGCGGAGAGCAGGGCGCGGGCGCGGCGGTAGGCCTCGCGCGCCAGCGTCATCGCCGCCTGGTCGACCTCGCGCCTGGTCTGGTCGGAGACCGCGTAGTCGCCGGTCGGCAGGGCGATCGGCGCCGGCCCGTCGTGGTCGAGCGCGACCCCCATCCCGAATTCGGAGACCATCTGCTTGCAGACGAGGTGGACCCGGTTGAGGTCGTCGGAGGCGCCGGAATAGGACTCGCCGAGCACGATCTCCTCGGCGGCGCGGCCGCCGAGGAGCGTCACCACCTCGTCCAGCAGCTCGTCGCGGGACTTCAGGTAGCTGTCCTCCTGCGGCGAGTGGGCGACGAAGCCGAGCGCCGGACCGCGGGGGACGATGCTGAGGATCTCCGGCGGGTCGAGCCCGAGCAGGCGGCGGCAGAGCGCGTGGCCGGCCTCGTGGTAGGCGACGATCCGCCGCTCCTTGGCGTTGAGGCGGCGCGCCTGCTGCGAGCCGACCGCCTGGCGCAGCAGCGCCTCGTCGAGGTCCTCGCGGGTCATGCAGAAGCGGCCGGCGCGGCCGGCGATGATCGCGCCCTCGTTGAGCGCGTTGGCGAGCTGGGCGCCGGTCATCCCCGTCGTCTTGCGGGCGACGTCGGCGAGGTCGAGATCGGGCGAGAGCGGCTTGTTGCGGGCGTGGCTGCGGAGGATCGCCTCGCGACCGGAGCGGTCAGGCGGGGCGACGAGGACGAGGCGGTCGAACCGCCCGGGGCGCAGCAGCGCCTTGTCGAGCTTTTCGACGTAGTTGGAAGCGGCGATCACGATCACCATCCCCGGGTCCTTCTCGAAGCCGTCGAGCTCGACCAGCAGCTGGTTCAGCGCCTGCTCGCGCTCGCTGGTGCCGCCGTCGCCGCCGCCGCTGGAGCGAGAACCGCCGATCGCGTCGAGCTCATCGATGAAGACGACGGCGCGGCCGGCCTTGCGCGCCTCCTTGAAGAGGCGGCGGATGCGGGCGGCGCCGCGGCCGACGAACATCTCGACGAAGCTGGAGCCGGAGGCGGCGAAGAAATCGACGCCGGCCTGGGCGGCGACGGCGCGGGCGAGCAGCGTCTTGCCGGTGCCGGGCGGGCCGTGGAGGAGGACGCCGCGCGGGGCCGTGGCGCCGAGGGCGGAGAAGCGGTCGGGTTCGCGCAGCCAGGCGGCGACGTCGAGCAGCTCCTCCTTGGCGGCGTCGACGCCCTGGACGTGCTCCCAGAGGACCTCTTCGGTGCGGGAGGCCTTGACCGTCTCCGGCTTGGTCGTCCCCATCATCCCCCGCATCATTTTCAGGAAGACGAAGCAGAGGATCGACATGAAGACAACCCCGAAGACGGGGTACCAGTTGAAAAAGAATTCCTGCACGGCGGTCGCCATCCACGCAGTGTGGAGACATAACTGCGATCCCCCCATCGCACATCCGTCCAAATGCGGCGGATGGGCTAAAGGTCGTGCCTGGGCCTGATCGCCGAAACCGCAAAAAGGGTTCTTCGAGAACCCTTTTTGCGGTTTCGCGTCAGCGCTCGACCTGGGAGCCGCCGACGATCGCGTCCTCGCCGGAGTCGCCGAAGAGGACCCAGGCCTTGTTGCCGCCGTCGTAGTCGGGCGCCCAGAGCTTCAGCGTCGCCGGGCGGCCCCAGACGGTCACCTGCTCCTCGCCGGTGGAGTCGAGGCCGCGCCAGAGCCGCACGAAGGGGTTGGCCTCCCACTCGGCGGCGATCGTCGTCGGCTCGCGGTGGCCGGGGTGGACGGTGGTGTTCGGCGGCAGCTCCAGCAGCCGCATCACCGAGGACTTGAGGTCGGCGAAGCCGCTGGCGCCGGGGGCCATCGTCCCGCCCACCGTCCCCTTGAAGAGGACATCGGCGGTGAAGACGTCGGAGCCGTTGACGAGGAAGGCGAGGTGGCCGGCGGCGTGGCCGGGGGTGTAGATCGCTTCGATCTCGAGGCCGCCGGCGTCGAGCCGCTCGCCGTCGCCGAGGACGATCTCGACGTCGGTGTCGAGCTCGGCGGCGCAGTCGGCGTGGGCGACGAGCGGCGGGTTGCCCAGCTGCGCCCGCGCCTCGGCGAGGCCGGCGACGTGGTCGCCGTGCGGGTGGGTGACGAGGACGTGGGTGATCTCGATCCCGTCGCGCTCAGCCCGCTCCAGCAGTGGCCCGAGCTCGTCGTTGCCGTCGACGAGGACGCCGCTGCCGCGTTCGGGGTTGGCGACCAGGTAGGCGTTCGACAGCCAGATCGGGTTCTCGGTGCGCTCGACGATCACGGCGCGTAGGTTACGGCGCTGCCGTCGAGGAGGGTCTCGGCTACGAGCTCGGGGTCGTCCCAGGTGGGCGTGTGGCCGACGCCGGGGAGGACGAGGAAGCGGGCGCCGGCGGGTCGGCGGTGCGGCTTCGGCGGCCCGAGCAGCCGGTCCCTTTCGCACCAGGCGATCGTCACCGGCACGTCGGTCGGGTAGCCGGCCGGGTCGAAGACGTGGTTGCGCATCGCCCGGTTGGCGGCGTCGTAGCCCTCGCCGTCGAGCCAGCCGAGCGCCAGCGCCCGGGCCGCGTCGGGCGGGATCCGCTCGGGGTGGGCGGCGATCGACTGGAAGGCGGCGTGGCGGGTCTGCGGGAACTGGAGGACAAGGCCGAGAAAGGGGCGCGCCGCCTTGATCCAGGGCGAGTCGCGCAGCAGCATGTGGGCGCCGCCGCCCGAGGGTTCGCCGAGCGGGCGCGACCAGAGGCCGGCGGGAGAGAGGGTCGTTACCGAGGCCGCCCAGCCGAAGCGCCCCATTTCCAGCGCCACCCAGCCGCCGAGCGAGTTGCCGGCGACGTGCGGGCGCTCGATCCCGTTGCGGGCGCAGTGATCATGAACAGCCCGTGCCAGGTTGGCGGCGGTCGGCTCTTCGCCCTCCGGCAGTGGCGGCGTCTGGCCGAATCCCGGCATGTCGACCGCGTGCACCTCGCGCTCGCCCTCCAGCAGCGGGATCACCGGCTCCCAGATACTGCGGGTGCCGCCGAGGCCGTGGATCAGCAGCAGGTCCCGGCTCACCGCGCGCCCGGCTTCGCGAAGAGCGCCTGCACGTCGCCGATCCGCCGCTCGCGGAAGCCCGCCTCCGAGGAGCTGAGGTAGAAGTCCCAGAGGCGGCGGAAGCGCTCGTCGTAGCCGCGGTCGCGCAGCCGCTCCCAGGCGGCGAAGAAGCGCTGGCGCCACTCGGCAAGGGTCGGCGGGTAGTGGACGGTGATGTCGTCGAGCCAGACCTGCCTCATCGAGGTGACCCGCTCCAGGCAGCCGGCGATCATCCCCTGCGAGGGCAGGCAGCCGCCGGGGAAGACATGCGTGTTGGCGAAGCTCTTGGCGCCCTTTTCGACCTCGTAGATGCGGTCGTCGATCGTGATCGCCTGCAGCAGCATCAAACCGTCGTTCGTGAGCAGCTGGTCGCAGCGGCGGAAGTAGTCGTCGAAGTACTGCCAGCCGACAGCCTCGATCATCTCGACGCTGACGAGGCGGTCGAAGCGGCCGTCGAGGTCGCGGTAGTCCTGCAGCAGCACCGTCACCTGCCCGTCGAGGCCGGCCTCGCGGACGCGGCGGCGCGCCAGCTCGTACTGCTCGCGGGAGATCGTCGTCGTGGTGACCCGGCAGCCGCTGCGCCGCGCCGCGTGGATCGCCATCCCGCCCCAGCCGGTGCCGATCTCCAGCAGGTGGTTCTCGGGGCCCAGGCGGAGGCGGTCGCAGATGCGGTCGAGCTTCGCCAGCTGCGCCTGCTCGAGCGTCGCCGCCCGGTCGGGGAAGTAGGCGCAGGAGTACATCATCCGCTCGTCGAGGAAGGACTCGAAGAGGTCGTTGCCGAGGTCGTAGTGGGCGGAGATGTTGCGGCGCGAGCCGCTGCGGGTGTTCTCGGGGACCAGGTGGCGGACCCGGTGCCAGAGGCCGCGCGGGCGGGCGATCGCGCCGCGGATGCCGTCCATCTCGCGCAGCTCGCGGGCGGCGATCCGGATCAGGGAGACGAGGTCGTCGGTTTCCCAAAAACCGGCGACGTAGCCCTCGCCGAGGCCGACGCTGCCGCGCAGCGGCCCGCGCCAGGCGGCGGGATCGTTGATTCGAATCGTCGCCGTCAGTTCCGAGTCGGGCGGCCCGAAGCTGCGTTCGCGCGAGCCTTCCACGATGTCGATCCGTCCCTGGCTGACGCGGCCGAGGACGGCGCCGACGCCGGCGCGGGCGAGCGCGTCCCTCATGGGGAGTCGAACCCCCGCGGACGTGCGCGATCCGGGTGCGGGTGGTAGCGGGCGCCCTTCAGCTTCAGCCGCAGCGCCTGCGCGTAGATCTTCGCCACCACCTGCAGGGACATCGCCGGGTAGCGCGCGAGCATCCGGTTCAAGGTACGGCCGCTGAGCTCCCGCCGCCGCAGGTTGAGGGTCGCGTCGAAGGTCTTCGGCGCGTTACTTTGCCGAGACCGCGAAAACTCGCCTATAAGACGACTTTTCGCGGTCTCGCGCGGGCGCGACTCGATCTGGACGGCGATGCTCTCGCCGGGCTCGGAGGCGCGGAAGGAGTAGGTCTGGTCCATGCCCATCAGCGGGGAGACGTGGAGGGCCTTCTCGAGGTCGTCCGCGAGCACGGCACCCCGGCGCTCGCCGCGTGCCAAGACGTAGGGATGGCGCTCGCCCCAGGGGATGTTCTCGACCTCGGCCACGACTGCCTCTACCCGTTTTCCACCGTCGCCGAAGCAGTAGTAGAAGGAGACCGGGTTGAAGCTGTGGCCGAAGTAGCGCAGGCCGGTGAGGAGGCGGACCGGGCCGGCGGGGCGGGCGCCGGTTGCTTCCTCGACCGCCTCGCGCGCGCACTCGTCGAGGGGTCGCGCCGGGTCGCCCATGAAGTCCTCGCGCCGGAACTGCGCCGGCGCCGCGCGGCGGGCCGAGAAGAGCGGGAAGGGATCGAGCACCTCCGGCAGCTCGCCGAGGTCGAGGTATATGAGGAAGAGCCGGTAGCGAAACGAGTGCTCGATGGGCTCGAAGCGGCGGTGGCGGATGGTCCCCTCATAGACGGCTGACGCGGGAGCGGGTGGGAGGGACAAGGGGTGGGGGTCGGCGGGCAACAGCGGGGAGGGCCCGGCGACCCCCACCCCTTGTCCCTCGATCGCAGCCGTCACGCTGCCACCTCCTCCCGCGACTCCGAACTTTGGGTGGCTATAGCCCCCCGAAGTTCGGAGGGGTGAGCCGGCGCCTCGCCGGTGATCTGTTCACAGACGCGATTGGCGCTGACGACGCCGTCCTCGTGGAAGCCCCAGCCCCAGTATGCGCCGCAGTAGTGGGTGCGGTTGCCGTTGCCGGAGATCTCGGCGTGGCGGGACTGGGCGGCGACGCCGGCGGCGGTGTAGACGGGGTGGTCGTAGGAGACGCGGCGGATCACCTTTGCGGGGTCGATCTGCTCGGTCCGGTTGAGGGTGACGAAGTAGTGGCGCTTCGAGCGCAGGCGCTGGAGGTTGTTCATCCAGTAGGTGACGGTGCTGCCGGCGGCCGGTTGCTCGCTGAGGTGGAAGTTCCAGCTCGACCAGGCGGCGCGGCGGCGCGGCATCAGCCGCTGGTCGGTGTGGAGGACGGCCTCGTTGCGCTGGTAGGGGATCGCGCCGAGGACTTCGCGCTCCGCCTCGCTGGGGTCGCTGAGCATGCGCAGCGCCTGGTCGGAATGGGTAGCGAGGACGACCTGGTCGAACTCCTCCGTCTCGCAACCGTCGGCCTCGATCCGCACCCGGTCCGGCAGCCGCTCGATCCGCCGCACCGCCGCCCGCAGCCGCACCCGGTCGCGCCACGGCGCCGCGATCGCCTCGACGTAGCTGCGCGAGCCGCCGCTCACGGTCCGCCACTTGGGCCGGTCCCGGAGGCTGTACATGCCGTGGTTCTCGAAGAACTCCGCCATGAAGCTGGCCGGGAAGCTCCACATCTGCTCCGGGTCGGCGGACCAGACGGCGCTCGCCTGCGGCACGATCAGCCGCTCGACGAAATGGCGGGAGAACCCCTGCTGCTCGAGCCAGTGGCCGAGCGACGGCGCGGTCCCGTTCATCCCGATCAGCGCCCGCGCCTCGCGGTTGAAACGGCGCCAGTCGCGCAGCATCCCGAGGAAGTCGCCTGCATCATCGGCCGCACCTTCCTGCTCGACAAGTTCGCGTGGAAGAACCCGATCCTGCTCGGCGTCGCCGCCCACAATCACCCGCTCGACGACCCTGCTCTGTTCAAGCGGCTGCCGGTCAAGAAGGTCGTGGTGCCCGGCGATTGGTATGCCGACATGTACCGGCCGTATTGGCCGGACACGGAGGCCTGGCCGGTCGGCATCGACACGGATCTCTGGGCGCCGTCGCCCCAGTCGCAAAAGACGATCGACGTGCTGGTCTACGACAAGGTCCACTGGGACCGCGAGCGCCATGCGCCGGAGCTCGTCGAGCCCGTCCGCGCCCGGCTCATCAAGGAGGGGCGCTCGTTCACGGAACTGCGTTACGGCAGCTACAAGGAGGAAGACTACCAGGAGGCGCTGGCGCGTTCGCGCGCGATGATCTTCCTGTGCCAGAACGAGAGCCAGGGCATCGCCTATCAGCAGGCTCTCTCCTGCGGCGTGCCGGTGTTCGCCTGGAATCCCGGCGGTCCTTGGCGGGACCCGGACTATTTCCCGCACCGCGTCCAGTTCACGCCGGTCTCGTCGGTGCCCTATTGGGACGACCGCTGCGGCGTCAAATTCGCCGACCGTGCCGGCTTCGAGGAGCGCTGGACCGATTTCTGGGCCGACTGCAACGCCGGCGCATTCGATCCGCGCCGCTACATCCTGGACAATCTCTCGCTGGAACAGCGCGCGCTGCAATATTACGAGATCGCGCGCAGCGTCGCGCGGCAGAGCCGGGTTCCTGCCGCCTCGGGCATGCTGGTTGACGGATGGTTAACGGGGATGGGGTAGACCCCTTGGGGTCCCCCATCGTCCCGTCAGGCCTCGAGGCATGGATCGCAGCGCCGCAGACATGACTGACGTCGAGGCCCGCTCGCTCGGCCATGCGCTGCG
>Ga0207693_10004599_pt1 | contig 11642 bp, 13 predicted proteins | sample LARL81metaG_FD_184347 | JGI IMG/M metagenome (GOLD analysis project Ga0207693, IMG submission 184347) | Corn, switchgrass and miscanthus rhizosphere microbial communities from Kellogg Biological Station, Michigan, USA - LAR L8-1 metaG... | ecosystem: Host-associated > Plants > Roots >...
CCCGGCCGGGATCGAATGCTCGACGGCGCGCTTGCTGAGCTGGTCGGCGAGCACCACCGCGGCGAGCACCGCCAGAGCACGTGTCCCCGGGCCACGAAAGAGCGTCAGGCGCCGCTTTGCTGCAGGCAACTCCCGGGCCTCAGCCGATCTCGCGCCGGCGCTGCCTGAACGTGGCAGACCGGCCAACGAGCGATCGCGTGCGTCTTCCTTAGCCGTGAATGATCCCGTTGACGACGATGCTGTTGACGATCTGCAGGGTGAGGATCGCGAGCAGGGGGCTGAAGTCGATCCCGCCGAATGCTGGCAGCACGCGGCGGAAGATGCGCAGGAAGGGTTCGCAGACGTCGCGCAGGAAACCGATCACGCGATCCAGCGTGCGCGAGTACGGCGGGCGCAACCCGACCGAGAACAGCAGCTGGATGACGATGTACAGAAAGATGAGCAGCGTGTACACGTACAGAAGCGTCGAGAGGTAGTCGGCGATCTGGGTGCGGGCGCTGGCGAGGATCACGGACCGGCTCCCCAGCGGTGAGCGCGCGGCGCGGTGCGTGCCCGAGCCGCACACCCGGCTCGCGACTCCGGCCGCACAGTGCTCGTCACGTTCCCTGCCCGAGCACGGCGTCGAGCGCGTCGTTGAACGCCGAGCGCAGCCCCGCGCGCTCGAGAGCCGCCACGCCGCGCGCCGTCAGGCCTCCCGGCGAGGTGACCTCGCGGCGTACCGCGACCGTGTCGTAGCCCCGCTCGCGCAGCAGCTCCGCGGTCCCGGCGAGGGTCTGCACGACCAACTGAGCCCCCAGCTGCGCCGGAATGCCGCGCCGCACGCCGGCGTCCACCTGGGCCTCCGCGACGAGGGCCACATATGCGGGTGCGCACGACATCAGCCCCGTCGCGACGTCGACGAGGGAATCGTCGAGCGCGACCAGCGTGCCCAGCTGCGAGAAGAGCTCCGTGACTTCGGCGTCGGTGACGCCGCTGCCGTCGCCTCCATCGCGCCCGCTGCCGGCCGCCCCCGCGCGCGGACCGATGGCCTGCACGACCGCGCCCTGGCGCACCTCGACTGGCAGCGACGGGATGAAGCGGTACACGGGGCGCTGCGGGTAGCAGGCTCGTAGCGCCTCCAGAGGGGTGGAGGCGAGAATCGAGGCAACCGCCCTGGCCTCGGGCGCGAGCTCGGCTGCGACCTCGTGCAGTTGGGCGGGCTTGTGGCACAGGACGACGAGGTCTGCGCGGCGGGCAACCTCGGCGTTGCTATCGAGCGCCTCGCCGCCCACCTCCTCGGCCAGCCCGCGCGCGCGCTCGGCGATCGGATCCGAGCACAGGACCGGGCGCCTCCAACCTCGCGCCAGCGCACGGGCCATGTTGCCGCAGCCGATCAGACCGACCTGCACCGGCGCCCCACGCTCCTACGACTGATTGAAGAAGCCCTTCTCGATCAGGCGCGCGCGCTCCTCGGCTGAGATCTCGACGTTGCGCGGGGTCAGCATGAACACCTTGTCGGCGATCCGCTGCATGCCGCCATCGAGCGCGTAGGTCAGACCCGACGCGAAGTCGATGAGCCGCTTTGATAAATCGGTTTCGGAGGCCTGCAGATTGAGGATCACGGGGATCGAGTCCTTGAACTTGTCCGCGATCTGCTGGGCGTCGTTGAACGACTTGGGTATCACCAGGTGTACGCGCACGTCGCCGTTGCCACGCGTACCGACCGACTTCAGCACCGTCGTCGAGCGCCCGCCGCGCGGCTCGTCGTCGGCGAAGATTTCGTCGAACTCGTCGCGCCGGCGGCGCAAGCGGCGGACGTTGGGGCGATCGCGATAGCGATCCTCGAGCTCGGCCTCGGGCGCCTCGTCGAGCTCCTCGTGGTAGTCCTCGGCCAAGCCGAAGTACACAAGCGCGCTGTGCCAGGAGTCGCGGAGAGCCATTACTAGGTGCGTTTTCGCCCGAGGAGCCGGTTTCCCTGCCCCATGCTAGTCGTTTAGGGGCGTCTGCAGGCGGTCGCTAAGTGTACAGTTTGGTGCCGATCCGCACGATCGTCGCGCCCTCTTCGACGGCGACCAAGTAGTCCTGCGACGTTCCCATCGAGAGCTGCTCTAGGCCATGCGCTCGGGCGAGCTCGCGTAAGGCCGCAAACCAAGGCCGGCTCGCATCCGGGTCTGGGCTGATCGGCGGCATCGTCATCAGACCCGCCACGGGCAGCGGCGCGGCCTCGAGGAAGTGGGGCAGCGCGGCCGGCTCGATCCCGGCCTTGCCGGGCTCGCCCGAGACGTTGACCTCGATCAGGATGCGCAGCCCCGGCGCAGCGCGGTCGCGATGGCGGGCGAGCTCCCGCAGCGATGACTCGGAGGCCACCGAGTGGATCAGCCGCACGTGCGGGACGATGCGCCGCACCTTCCTGCTTTGCAGCTGCCCGATGAAGTCCCACGTGAACGCGTCGCCGTAGAGCGCGACCTTCTGCTCGAGATCCTGTGCGCGGTTCTCGCCCACGAGGCGCACCCCGGCCTGCTGCAGCGCGTGCAGGTCGGCAGCGGCGACGTACTTGGTTGCGGCGAGCACCTCGACCGCCCGCGGGTCGCGGCCCGCCCGCTCGGCGCCCGCGGCGATCTCCTCCCTCAGCCGCTCGAGGTTGGCCCTAATCCTCTGCGGGTGCAGTTGCGAGATCAGCTCAGCCACGCGACGCCCGCCTGCCGCCCGCTGCGCGCCCCTTCACGCCGATGGGAGAAGAAGCGCTCGTCGCAGATCGTGCACGCGGCCACCTGGGTGACGTGCGAGACGCCCGCCGCCCGCAGCCGCGCGGCGGCGATCACACGAAGATCGATGAACCCGCGCTCGACGCGGCCCTCGCCCAGCGCATCGTGCACGTCGGGCCCGACCTCATAGCAGCACGCTCCGGCGCCGGGGCCGACGATGGCCTCGATCGGGCCGCGCCCTCCCACCTCACGCAGCGCGGTGACTCCCTCCTCGAGGACTCCCGCCGCAAGTCCGCGCCAGCCGGCGTGAACCATCGCCACCGCCCCCTCGCACCCGAGCGCCACGGGCAGGCAGTCGGCAGCGAGCACCATGACGGCCACGCCGCTGATCGCGGTTGCCTGCCCGTCGGCCTCGACGCCCAGCGGAGCGGCGTCAGCCGCTTGTCCGGCGGAGCGCAGGCGCCGCACGTGCCCGCCGTGCACCTGACGCGCTCGCGCGATGCGCGAGGCCCCGATTCGCGCGCGCAGAAGCTCGCGCATGCGCGCGCCCTCCTGTGCGAGCTCGCCGCTCATGCTCGACATGTTGCCCTCCGAGCGCGTGGTGAAGAGCGCCCGACCGCAGCCCGAAAGGGCGTAGCTGAGCGGTGCCGCGCTCACGAGCTCGCCCGTAGCGCGGCCTCGAGCTGGGCGTCCGCCGAGTCGCCCACCTCTCCGTCCAGGCGCAGCTCGAGCACGGCCTGCAAGCGGCGCCCGATGTCCGGTCCGGGGGCGAGGCCCGCACCGAGCAGGTCATCGCCGGTGATCTTCAAGCGCACGTAGCGCAACTCGCCTAGCCACCGGCGCGCTGCCTCGGATGCGGAGCGCAGCCCTCGCTCCTCGCCGAGGGCGCCCGCCAGCGCGAGCGCCTCGGCGGGCGCCCCGCGCGCCGCCGCCGCGAGCTCGGAGGGGCGTGCCGCAGCCTGGAGGCGCGCCGGCAGCTCCGGTGCCATGCGTACCGTGTCCGCCACGCGCTCGCGCGTGGCGGCCGTGAAGTCGAGCTCATCGAGCAGCTCGCGCGCGGCGTCGTAGCCGCTGGAGAGCAGCAGGGTGGCGAGCAGCAGCACCGCGCGATCCCCGTTCGCCGGCAGCAATTGCAGCGCGGCGCGAACGCTTTCAGCGGGCACGGCCAGCCCCAAGCCCGGGCGGATCGCGCCGAGCACGCCACCCTGCTCCAGCGCAAACAGGCACGCGAGCGCATCGGGCTCGCGCAGCGCGAGCCGCAGCTCGGTCCCGATCCGCGCACCCGAGACGGTCGCGAGGGCGCTCGCGTCGAGGGCCTCACGCGCGAGCGCTGCGGTGCGCTCCTCGGGCACGAAGCGAAGGCGCGCGGCATATCGCCACAGACGCAGCAGGCGGGTGGGGTCGTCGAGGAAGCTGCGCTCGTGAAGCACGCGCAGGCGCCCGGCATGGAGGTCGGCGAAGGCGTGCTCGACCGCTCGCAGCCCGCCTTTGCCCGGGCCCCCCAGAGCCAGCGAGATCGCGTTGATGGTGAAGTCGCGGCGCTGGAGGTCCTCCTCGACCGTGCCGCTCCGCACCACCGGGAGCGCGCCCGGCGAGGGATATGACTCGGCTCGACGGGCAGCGATGTCCATGCGCCCCCCGTCCCACTCGACCAGCGCGGTGCCGAAGCGCTCGTGTCGTGCAAGCCTCGGATCCGCGTCAGCCTGCGCGCCGGCGGCGAGCCGAGCGCTGGCTGCCAGCTCGCCGGCGAAGATCTGCGGCTCCTCGGAGACCGCCACGTCGAGCTCCAGCGGGGTGCGACCGAGGAGCAGGTCGCGGACCGCTCCGCCGACGAGGTCGACGTCTTCGCGTGAGGATGCGAGCTTGAGCAGCTGCGGCCCTGCGGGAAGCTCGAGCAGGCGCTCGATCAGGATCTCGCCGTCGATCTGTGCGCTGTGCGCGCCAGGCGTTGCGTGCACTGCCTCGAGCTCCGCGGCCGCCTAGCCCGCCCGCACGGGTACACCGGCGCGCGCGAGGTGAGCCTTGGCCTCTGCGATCGTGTGCTGACCGTAATGGAAGATGGACGCGCACAGCGCAGCATCGGCACCTGACCGCAAGGCGTCCACGAGGTGCTCGAGCTCACCGGCGCCGCCGGACGCGATCACGGGCACGCTGACGGCGGCGCTCACCGCCGCAGTCAGCGCGATGTCGTAGCCCGCGCTGGTGCCGTCGCGGTCCATGCTCGTGAGCAGGATCTCGCCGGCTCCCCTCTCGACTCCCTCGCGCGCCCACTCGAGCACGTCTCGTTCGGTCGGCGTGCGTCCTCCCGCGAGGTACGCGCGCCAGCGCGGCGGCTGCAGCGAGCCGTTCTGCGGTTCGGCCTTGGCGTCGATCGCGAGCACGACGCACTGTGCCCCGAACACGGCCGCGAGCTCGCCGATCAGCTCGGGCCGCTCCAGCGCAGCCGAGTTGACCGCCACCTTGTCGGCGCCCGCGTCGAGGACCGCCTGGGCGTCGGCGACCGAGCGAATACCGCCGCCGATGGTGAACGGGATGAACACGTCATCGGCGGTGCGCCTGGCGAGCGATGCGATCGTGTCGCGCCTCTCGTGCGTCGCGGTGATGTCGAGGAACACGAGCTCGTCCGCGCCTTCGCGGTCATAGTGGGCGGCGAGCTCGACGGGATCGCCGGCGTCGCGGATGTCGACGAATTCGATCCCCTTCACGACGCGTCCCGCGTCGACATCGAGGCAGGGAATTATGCGCTTGAAGTGCACCCGCCCACGGTAGCGGTCAGCCCGAGAGCGCGGCCTGGGCCTGCTCGATCGTGAAACGGCGCTCGTGCAGCGCCTTGCCGACGATCACCCCGGCGAGGCTGCGCAGCTGGTGCTCTGCACGCAGCCGCGCGAGCTGCTCGAGGTCGCTCAGCGCGCCGATGCCGCCGGCATAGATGACGCTGCCCGCGCCCGCCGCCTGTGACACCCAGATCGCCTCCTCGCGGCTCGCGCCGTCGAGCATGCCGTCGTGGTCGATGCTGGTGAAGACGAAATCGCGCACCCCCTTCTCGCGCAAGCTCGTGAACGCCGCGCGCGCAGGAGCCTCGGTCGTCTGCGCCCACCCATGCGTGGCCACGCGCCCCGCGCGCACGTCGACCGACACCGCGATGCGCTCGGGGCCGTGGGCGGCTAGGGCCTCTCTCAACAGGGCCTCGTCGGTGAAGGCCGCGGTGCCGAGGATCACGCGCGCGACCCCCGCCCGCAGCGCGCCCTCGACGGCTTGCAGCGACCGCAGGCCTCCTCCGTACTGCACCTGGGCATCGAGGGCGCTACAGATGCGACCCACGTGCTCGAGATTCACCGGTTCCCCGGTCCTGGCGCCGTCGAGGTCGACGACGTGCAGGAAGCGCGCGCCGGCGTCGACGAACGCGCGCGCGGCTTGGAGCGGATCCTCGCCGTAGACGGTCTGCTCGGCGAAGTCTCCGCGCGCGAGCCGCACCGTCTTGCCGGAGATTATGTCGATCGCGGGATAGAGCTTCACCGCGGCGTGCTTCCGCCGGCCGAGCCAACCGCGCCCTGCTCGGCGGGCGTCCTGCACACGCGCGCGAAGTTGGCGAGCAGCCGCAGGCCCGCTGCGGAGGACTTCTCCGGGTGGAACTGCACGCCGTAGAACGACCCGCGCTGCACCGCGGTCACGAACGGCGCGCCGTACGTGGCGGTGCCGAGCACGTCCTCTGCGAACGAGGGCGCCGGCGCAAAGGAGTGCACGTGGTAGAAGGCGCAGCGCGTCGGAAGCCCGCTGGTCAGCTCGGACCCGCGCTCGACGAACGTGACCTCGTTCCAGCCGATGTGTGGCAGCTTCAGCTCGCCCGCGCTCAGCGGGCACACGTCACCCGGCACGAGGCCCAGGCCCTCGGCGCCGCCCAGCTCGGTCGAACGCTCGAACGCGAGCTGCATTCCCAGACAGATGCCGAGCACCGGCGTCCCGGCCTCGACGCGCTCGCGCAGCAGATCGTCGAGCCCGAGCGCGCGCAGGCTCTGCATGCCGCGCGGGAACGCGCCCACGCCGGGAACGACGAGGCCGTCGGCGGCGCGCAGCTCGGACGCGTCTGAGGTCACGCTGGCGTGCGCGCCCACGTGCAGCAGCGCCTTCTCGACCGAGCGGCGATTGCCCATGCCGTAGTCCACGACCGCGATCTGGACCGGAGCCTCGTGCAACGGGCTCATGCGGTCAGGGTGCCCTTGGTGCTGGGCACGCCGGCCTCCGTGGGGTCGATCGCGACAGCCTGGCGCAGGGCGCGCGCGAACGCCTTGAACGCGGCCTCGATCATGTGGTGAGCATTGCTGCCCACTTCAACGCGCAGGTGCAGGGTCAGTTTGGCCGCGTTGGCGAGCGCGCGGAAGAACTCCTCGGTCAGGTCGTGCTCGAAGCCGCCCGTGGAGCCGGGCGGCAGATCGGCGCGGAAGTACGTGAACGGACGCCCCGAGATGTCGATTGCGCAGCTGGCACGCGCCTCGTCCATTGGCACGGTGGCCGAGCCGTAGCGCGTGATCCCGGTGCGGTCGCCCAGCGCTTCGTCGAGCGCCTGGCCGAGCACGATCGCGGTGTCCTCGGCGGTGTGGTGCGAGCCGGTTTGCAGATCGCCGCTGACCGCAACGTCCAGGTCCAGCCGCCCGTGGCGCGCGAGCAGGTCGAGCATGTGGTCGAGAAAGCCCACGCCCGAGGCGCGCGTACCGTTGCCGGAGCCTTCGAGGGTCAGGGAGAGTGAGACCTCGGTCTCGCCCGTGCGGCGCTGCAGTGTCGCGCTTCGCTTGCTGTTGGCAGAGGACATGTGGCTAATTGTCACCGATGCGCGCCTCCATCGAGCGCGCGTGCCACTCGAATCCCTCGGCTCGCGCGATCGGCACGCCGGCGCCCGCGAGCTTGGCAGCGGCGCGCTCGTCGATGTGGACCTCGGCCACGCGGCGGCGGAAGTGGTGCGGGGAGAGGCCTGAGCCGAAGCGCGCCGCACCGGCGGTCGGAAGGATGTGGTTGGAGCCCGCGACGTAGTCGCCAAACGCCGTGGCGCTGCAGGCGCCGACGAACACGCAGCCGGCTGCGGTGGCCCTCGGGGAGAGGATCTCCACCTCGTCTCCGATCAGCTGCAGGTGCTCTGGCGCAAAGTCGTTCGCGAGCGCGAGCGCCTGGTGCTCGTCCGAGACCTCGACGAGCGCGAAGTGCGCTCCCGAGCGATCACTCTGCTCGCGGGCGAGCGCTTCCAGCGAGCCCGCGAGCTCATCGCCGACACGAGCGCCGCACGTCACCCCGACGACGATGCTCCCCTCCCCGTGCTCGCCCTGGGCGAGAAGGTCGAGCGCCGCCAGACGAACCTCGTGCGCGCCGGCGTGCGCGCCGAGCACAACGAGCAGGTCGCTCGGTCCGGCGTAGCCCTCGCTGCCGATGCTCGCGGACAGCAGCCGCTTGGCCTCCTGCACGTACAGGTTGCCAGGGCCCACGACGACGTCGGCACGCTGGACGGTCTCGGTGCCGAACGCGAGCGCGGCGATCGCCTGCGCGCCGCCCATGCGGTAGACGCGTTCGATGCCGCACAGGCGGCAGGTGCCGAGCACCGCCGTGTCGATCTCTCGGTCGCTTCCCGGCGGCGAGCACACAGCCACGTCGAGCACTCCGGCGGCCCGTGCGGCGACCACGCCCATCACGACAGTGCTCGGGTAGGGTGCTCTGCCGCCCGGTACGTAGACGGCGGCGCGCGCGACGGGGACCTCGCGGACGGTGACGCGCTGGCCCTGCGGAAGCGCGACGAGTTGATCGGCGCCCGCCCCGGCTTGCGCGACCTCGGCGACGTTCGCGATCGCCACCTGCAGGCCCGCGACGAGCTCGAGCGGCAGGCGCTTTATCGCCTCATCGAGCTCGGGCGCGGCGACGAGCAGCGGAGGCGGAGGCGCTCCGCCGGTGTCGAGCCGGCGCGTGAGCTCGAGCACGGCCTGATCGCCCTGCGCGCGCACGCGCTCTGTGATCTCGCGGACCTCCGCTTCGACCGCCGCCCCGCTCGGAACGAGCGCACGCAGGTGGCGCGCAACTGCCGCCGGGCCGCCCAGGTTCGCGAGATCCTCGGCGGTGAGGCGCTCGAGCTGCATCTCAGGCCGGCGCGGGAAGGCCGCGGATGCGCTCGAGCAGCTCGTCGATGCGTGCGGCCTTGAGCTTGTGCGCTACCGGGTTGGCGATCAGCCGAGCGGTGCACATGGCGATCTCCTCGCGCACCACGAGGTTGTTCTCCTGCAGCGTGGTACCCGTGGCGGTCAGGTCGACGATCGCCTCGACCATGCCGGTAAGCGGAGCCAGCTCGACGGAGCCCTTGACCTCGACGATCTCGGCCTGGCGTCCGGTCTCCTCGAAGTGGCGGGTGGCAAGGCGGGGGTACTTGGTGGCGACTCGCATCACGCCCAGCCGCCGCAGCGCCTCCAGCGCAGGGTCGGGGCCGGCCTTGCTGGCGAGCACCATGATGCAGCGCCCGTAGCGCAGGTCGAGCAGCTCGTACACGTCGCGGCCGGGCTCGCCGGCGTGCTCCGCGGCCTGCTCGAGCAGCACGTCCTTGCCGGTCACCCCCAGGTCGGCAGCCCCGGCCTCCACGTACGTCGGCACGTCGGACGGCCGCATCGTGATCACGCCGATGTCGTCGAACAGGAGCCTGCGGTCGTTGGAGCGCAGCTCCCCGACGTCGAGACCCAGCTGCGAGAGCAGTGCGACGGTGTCCTCGAACAGGGCCCCCCTGGGCACCGCGATCGTGAGCTCGCCGATCGAGTTCATCGCGCAGCCCGCTCCGCGGCGGGCGATGATCGCTCGAGCATTGCGCCGGTCCCGCGCTCCTCGCCGGCGAGCGCCATGTGCAGACGATCGACCCCCAGCGCAAAGCCGACGGCCGGGAGTGCGCGTCCGAAGCGCCCGAGGAGGTCGTCGTAGCGGCCTCCGCCGCCGATCGGAGCGCCGAGCGCCGGATCGTAGACCTCGAACACGGCTCCGGTGTAGTAGCCGATGTTGCGCAGCAGTCCGAGGTCGAAGATCACGCGATCTGCGACGGCCGGCTCGAGCAGTTCGTGCACACGCCTCATGCCCGTGACCGCGTCCACGGCCGGCCCCGGGGCGTCGGTAAGCAGCTCCGGGCCACCGCGGCGCTGCGGGACCTCGAGCAGCAGCTTTGCCGCCTCCTCAGAGAGGCCGCTGGCATCGAGGCGCTGCTCAAGATCCACGAAGTCGCGCCTCACCAACGCCCGCAGCAGCTCGTCGCGCACGGGCTCGCGCACCTCGAGGCTGGCCATGAGCGCCGGATACAGCGAGGCGTCGCCGAGGCCCACGCGGTAATCGTTCAGGCCAACGGCGTCGAGCGAGTGGCAGAGCACTGTGAGCACCTCGGCCGTCCCCTCAGGAGCCGGCGCGCCGATCAGCTCGATCCCAGCCTGCAGCAGCTCGCGCGGCTGCCCGCGCTGAGGGCTCACGCCGCGGTAGCAGTGAGCGAAGTAGCAGAAGCGCAGCGGCGGCTCAGTCGTCGCGTAACGCGTGGCGACCACGCGCGCAATCGGAGCTGTCATGTCCGAGCGCAGCGCCAGCACGGCGCCGGACTCGTCGAACACACGGTACGCGGGCCTCGCTTCCGCCATATCCGCTATCTGCAGGATGGCCTCGTACTCGAGCGCCGGCGTGTAGACCTCGCCGTACCCGTGGCGCTCGATGACCCCACGCAGGGTGTCGGTTATCGCGCGCACCTCGCGCGTCTCTTCGGGTAGCACGTCGCGCGTGCCGCTGGGGATCGGGTGGATCATGCCGACCCGAGACTAGATGGTTGATTCCACGGCGGTGTGCCGTGTTCCGGGGGTGCGGATGGCCGAGCATGCCGCGAACGTACCCCGAAGGGCACAGGCAGGCCGCAGCCCTTGCTGGCAGCAAGGGCGAGGCCGAGGACAAAGGCAGGCGAAGGTCAGACGTGCCATCCGGCGGTGCAGCGCCGTGGGATCAACCATCTACTAAACGTGGACCGGCTCTGTGGCTACGCGCTCGATGCGGGCGCCTAGCTCGCGTAGGCGCTCATCGATGCGCTCATAGCCGCGGTCGATCTGGCGGATGTTGCCGATCTCGCTGCGACCGTCGGCGCACAGCGCTGCCAGCAGCATGGCCATCCCGGCGCGGATGTCGGGCGACTCGACGCGCTCGCCGCGCAGCCTGCGAGGCCCGGTGACGATTGCGCGGTGCGGGTCGCACATGACGATGTCGGCGCCCATGAGGATCAGCTTGTCGGTGAAGATGAGACGGTTCTCGAACATCCACTCGTGCACGAGGATCGAGCCCTCTGCCTGGGTGGCGAGCGCCACCGCGATGGAGGTGAGGTCGGCTGGGAACGCCGGCCATGGACCGTCTTGGATCTTGCACTTGTAGCCGCCCACGTCGGTCTGAGCGACGAGCTTCTGCGCTCCGGGAACGATCACGTCGTCGCCGTCCAGCTCGGTGCGGAGCCCCAGCCGCTCGAACACGAGGCGGATCATGCGCAGGTCGCCGGGGACCGTTTCCCTGATGCGCAGCTCGCCGCCCGTGACGCCTGCGAGCGCTATGAAGCTGCCGATCTCGATGTGGTCCGGCGCCACGCGGTGGGCGCACCCGTGAAGGCGCTCGGCTCCATGGACGGTGATGAGGTTGGAGCCGATGCCCTGGATGTCGGCGCCCATCTTCACGAGCATGCGCGCGAGGTCCTGCACGTGAGGCTCGCAGGCAGCGTTGCCGAGGACGGTCGTTCCGGGGATCAGCGCGGCGGCCATGAGCGCGTTCTCGGTGGCCATCACGGACGGCTCATCCATGAACACATCGGTCGGGCGAAGCCCTTTGGGTGCGCCTAGCACTATGTCGCGGCTCGCCTGGACCACGGCGCCCATCGCGCGGAATGCGTCGAGGTGCGGATCCAGACGGCGACGGCCGATCACGTCGCCCCCGGGCGGC
>Ga0207693_10004600_pt1 | contig 11640 bp, 9 predicted proteins | sample LARL81metaG_FD_184347 | JGI IMG/M metagenome (GOLD analysis project Ga0207693, IMG submission 184347) | Corn, switchgrass and miscanthus rhizosphere microbial communities from Kellogg Biological Station, Michigan, USA - LAR L8-1 metaG... | ecosystem: Host-associated > Plants > Roots >...
CGACGTGCGGTTCGTCGCGCACCTCGACATGCCCCGCTCGGTTGAGGGCTACTACCAGGAAACCGGCCGCGCCGGGCGCGACGGGCAGCCCGCCACCGCGTGGCTGACCTACGGGCTCGCCGACGTGGTGCAGCAGCGGCGGCTCATCGACTCCTCCGAGGGCAACTTCGCGCACCGCAGGCTGCTGGCGTCCCACCTGGACTCGATGCTCGCCTTGTGCGAGACGACCGAGTGCCGGCGGTCGCAGCTGCCGCATTCCCGGCGATACAATCAGCATCGGGGATGAGACCGACGGCACCGTTATAAGAAAATGCAGAGGGTATTCCGGGAGCAGCCCCGCTGGTCGCTCCATCCGTCGTGGCCGGATCACCTGGCACGAGCGCGTTCGGAGACACGGTGTTGAAGACACTCGGGAACTGCGTGCCAGCCTTGCCATTCGCGATGTCAGCAAGCCCTGAGAGCGGCCCGAAGGAGAACATGAACGTCTGCGTACCGTCGGCCATCGTCGAGTAGCCGTCACCGCCCGAGACTTGTTGGCACTTGATCGCGCCGTTGATGTTCGACGTCGGTGTCAGGTATCCCTTCGCGTTGGTCGTGAACATGGTCGGGCCGGTGTATGCAGGCTCAGAATTATTATTGGCCGCATTCGGGTGAGTGATGGTGCTGGTAGGACACTGGACCCGAAACGACTGAGCATTCGTTGCTGTCGCGAGACAAACGACTAGAACAGCGGGCCACAGACTCTGGATAAACCTTTCCATGACACATCCTCCTTTGTAACCTATCCGGGTCAACGGCAGCTGAGGCGGACATGCGTCATCAGTCTCACGGACACGTCCGCGCTGGATTACGGCTGCACCTGTGCGCTTGCCGAACCTATTGCCTACAACTACTAGGGCTTCCTGGGGGAGTTGGGTTGTCGCACCACATACAACGTCGATCAGACCGGATCGGACGGCGACCAGATGCTAAAGACGTGCTCAAGGTGACGTATTCGAAGCGATTCGGATTCGCCCGTTGACATCAAGCAATCCGACTCTGTCTCTTGAACTGGCTGGACGCGGGGGAGTACGACCTGGTATTGCGGAGCGTTGGGGGAACGTTCCTTCAGCTTTTTTGTGGCCAAGATACTTTAGCTAACTCACACTGCATTACTACTTTTTCCGTCCACATGAATGCGGAGTGTAGGGTTGCCACCTGCAGTTGTCAAGACAGGACCCGTAGAACTTTAAACTAACTTACAATCTAACAACTGTTTATTAGATGCTTACATTATGGGTAGATGCGTCTGACGTGTGCTCGGCATCACGCATTGAGGACGGCGAGCAGACCAAAACCCTAAGGACTCCTTCGGGGCGCTAAACAGCAGCTAGCAGCGTTGTCCTTACAACTCTTGCAACTCTGGCACCTTGTAATTTAGTTGACAGTTCAGCTGCGGCACTATTGACATGGGCAAGCGGTGATCCTACACTCCGCCTTCAGATGAGCCGAGAAGCTGTACTCGTGATGACGGTACGTAAGTGATCCCGTGCCCGCCCCCACTCCCCCTTCCCCTTTAGATGAAAGACCTGTCCAGTCGACTCGATGAACTCACAAGGTGCAAAGGCATGAGAATGGAGACAATTCGTAATGCAGCCGGAACTCAGGAACGCGACAGGCGCTATTACCGCACAGCGCCGTGCCTAACTGATGACTATCAATATTCCAAGTCGTTCGATGTGACTCACAGCATTGTGGAAACGGAGCAATATGGCGAACTCAACAGTATCGTCGACGATTGGTTCCATTCAGACCCGACCATTTTGTTTCAAGTGACGTTAGAAGCGATCGACCTTGTCGGAATTGGGTGGCTAGTTTGCGATGTTACCGGAAGGGTACTGAGAACCAATCGTCGCGCGGCCGCTATTCTAAGAACTCGGGATGGGCTGGAGCTTGATGCTTATGGTGTATTGAGCGCACCTCACGGATGCAGCGAATCGTTTGATGAGGGATTGCAACACGCGGCGCGCGCGCCATTGCCTATGCTGGGTGGTAAGTCCGATATCGGGTTGGCGGTCCACCGAGCGGGCAGCAAGCCGTGCTTGAGATTGCTCGTCCGTTCGATTCAATGGAATCCGGCAACTGATAGCTCTCGACGCATCATCACGCTGGTATTGATCCTCGACCCTCCGCTCCCCATAAAGCCAACCAACAACGATGTACGTCAACTCTATCGGTTCACTGCTGTCGAGGCTCGTTTGGCGACGTTGATAATGGATGGCAAGCCGCTGCGCGTTTGTTGTCACGAGCTCGGTGTCTGCCGTTCGAGGGTCTACGCCGTACTCAAGCGCATATTCATTAAGACTCGTGTGCACTCCCAAAACGAGCTGATCTCGTTGTTGTTCCGGATGGGATCGGCTATCCAATCGGAATGAATTCCCATGTGACGTGGTCACGACCCTATCCACGAGTTGATCTGACTCGCTCGCCTGGTCAGTCACGTGCGTTTGGTTGCATCCTCTAGCGAAACAACCCAACTGCCATTCCTCCGTGATTCCGGGGGTTTTATGACGAAGTCCCTGATACAGGGGCGGCCACCTTTCGGTCGGTTTGCCCCGGCTTCACCTCCCCAGAGCACAGGAACGAACATTCGCGCCTCCCAACGAAAAAGAGGAAACGCGTGTTTGGCAACGGAACAACAAACGCAGCCACGAGTCGCGACCTCTCCGATGAGCGCCGAAATATCCAGTACAATTGCCCCCCATGACCAATCTCACCTCAGCCCTCGAGCGACTATTGCAGGAACGCAGTCGTCTCTCATCACGACTCGAACAAATCAACACAGCAGTCGCTGCCCTCACAGGGGTAAGCAGCACTCGCAGAGGGAAAATCTCTGCCGCTAGTCGGGCGCGGATCGCTGCGGCACAACGGACTCGTTGGGCGAAAGCTAAGGGTCGAAAGATCGCTTCGATTGTTCCCAGGAAACGTCGCAAGATGTCCACCGCCGCAATTGCCCGGATTCGAGCTGCTCAGAAAGCTCGCTGGGCAAAATGGAGGAAGGCACAGAGGTCCCGTTAGCGGCGCGCGACGACAAGTCCAGTGAGGAACTTGAAATCCTGTGGACCATAGCCGGTACGGTTCGAGAATACCAATTATCTTAAGCGCCAAAGTCGATTCAGCAAAGGTGAGCTCTCACTCAGTTTCCTCTTGCGTGCTGTGGGCGAAATCAGGCAGGATCGCGGGATATCGCCTTCAACCCTACGAATTTGTATCCCAATCCCGTCACAGTGAAAATCAGCTGCGGCTGTTTTGGATCTTCTTCTAACTTCTGCCGCAGGCTCGCTACGTGCACATCCACGGTTCGAGTGAAGGTACTGGCATCGTAGTTCCAAACCTCCTTCAGAATTTCGCCTCGCGAGAGCGTTTCCCCGCTATGCTCAATGAAGTAACGTAGAAGTTGGAACTCGCGCGCCGAGAGGTTCACGGGTGTTCCACGCCGCGTCACCTGCGTTGCGCGAAGATCCACGTGTAAGAATCCCAACTCGAATATTTCCCTCCTGGCTGCTCGCGCTGGCCTCCGCCGCAAAAGCGCCTCGATTCGGGCTAGCAATTCCACTGTCTCGAAAGGCTTTGTCAAATAATCATCCGCACCCAATTTCAGGCCGACCACTTTGTCGACGGTTTCGCTGCGGGCAGTAAGCATCAAAATGGGTGTCGCCAGGCCCGCCTTGCGAATATCGCGGCAGATGTCTAGCCCGCTGCGTCGCGGAAGCATGATGTCCAGAAGGATCAGATCGAATGGCAAGCGAATCGCCTGGTCAAAACCTTCGTCGCCGTTCGCAGCGGACTGCACCACGTAGCCCTCGTCGTGGAGGCGATCACTCAGAGTAGTCCGCAAGTCTTCTTCGTCTTCGACCAGTAAGATGTTTTCGTTCATCCTTCGTTTTGTGAACTCCGGGCTGCGGTCTCTTCCTTGTGTACCTCCGCGGTCTCGTGGGCAGGAGCCAAGTGCAACGTGAATACGCTGCCCACTCCTGATCTGCTGGTCATTGTGAGCGTCCCACCCAGAGCTTCGGCAATCCTTCGCGCCAAGGTCAGCCCCAAGCCCGTCCCATGAATCTGGGCGTCCCTGACTTCCGGACTGCGATAGAAGGGTTCGAAGATGTGCGGCAGGTCGGCGCTGCTGATGCCGACACCCTTGTCCTCTACGCTGATCTGTACCTCGGGCCGCGCACCGGATTGCCCAACCCGAGCGCGAATCCCGACCCACCGGCTCTCGCCGCGGTACTTTACGGCATTCACGATCAGGTTCTGCAGGCACTGCGAGACCGCTGCAAGATCTCCCATTACGGGAGGTAGCCCCGCCGGTACATCCTGTTCAATGCTCACTCCGCTATGCTCAGCCAGCGTTGCCGTGTTAGTCAAGACGCTCTTCAGAATGTCTGCGACTTTCAGTGGACGCAACTGATATCGGCTTCGTCCTTCCTGCGTCGACGCAAACAACAGCACCTGGTCCACCAACATGGTCAGTTGTCGCCCTTGCTTCCCTATCACAGAGCCGTAGCGCGTCAACTGCTGCCTACTATCGACTAAACCGTCGACGATGTTCTCCGCTGCCGAACAGATCACCGTGAGGGGAGTACGTAATTCGTGTGATACCGCCGCCACAAAGTCCATCTGCAATTGGGCCAGTTGTTGGGCGCGATGACTGGCGATCAATACCAGGCTCATACTCAACGTCAATAGAAGAAAGACGCCGCCATTTATTGCCAGATTTCGCCGCCGCGCTCTCGCCAGTACGACCTCCAACGGATCGCCTCGTCTACGTACCGCCAGCAGCCACGGCGGCGCTGTCCCGGAGCCATACTGGATCACCGGAAACCACACGGGTCCCGCAAAGCTTCGCCAGTCCTCTAGTCGGGAAGACTCACCGCGCTGCGTAGCTTGCCAGAATTGTCCTTCGGTGCTTTCCGGAGGAGGTCCAAAGATGTTCATGGTGGCGTCCGCCTTGGCCAACTCCGCGCCCGCAAAATCCGCGTCGGACGAATACGCCAGTCCTTGCACGGAACCCGTCACCGCCAACTTGTATGATAGAATTCCGCGCTCCCGAAAGTAGCGATTAGCCAGTGCCGGCAAAGCCTTTTTCTCGATGTTGTCGCGGTCCAGTACCACGATGATCCAATCGACTGCATCCCGGCTGCCCAGAGATTCTTCCTTCCGGTACAGCGCGAACACATCGCTGAATCGCGGATTGTCGTAAGGATTTTTATGGTGAAAGATTGGGTGCACGATCGCCGGAACCCGGGCGTCGAACTGCCAGCCGGTTATGGTGTCGTTCCGGAAGATGCGCTGCCCGCCTCCCTCCTTGCTCTTTGTACCGGTGCCTGTTGAGGAAGGAGCAGCCTGCCAGGCTCCCAGCGCTGCTGGAAGGCTGTCAGAATGTACCTGCAACCGCTCCAATAATTCCTCCAGTTCGGACGGTGGCGGTTGCATTTCGATCCGCGAAGTCCCCGGCACCATCCGTAAGAATCGCGGTTTGCTCGCCCGGCTGGACTCCCAAACGTACACCCCTTTCACCAAGTCGGCGATCGGCGTGACTCGGTTCCATTCCGAATAGCGCTGCGCGTAAGCATTCCACCCGTCTTGTGCTCCCGAATCCGGCCCGACCTGCAGGGCCACGCAAATCGCAGCAAACTCTCGATACAGATCCAGGTGCCAATCCATCATGCGAGACTGCAGGTCGCCCCCGATTCTTTCCTCCCTCGCTTCATTGACCTGAGTCGTCCAGCGGTACTGCAGAGTGGCCAGCACGATCAGGGCCGTGGCGGACACCAGTACGGTCCAGAACAGGGAAGACCTCGGTGAAATTGCGCGAAACCCTCCGGATCCGTGGCGCGCGAGGAGTTGCATCATCTGCTCAAATATAACCGCACTTCACGAGATGGGCGAGCCCGTCAATATCATCCCCTCCCAACACTCGGGTAGGGGTGCAGCTGAATTCTTCCCGAAAGGTAATACTCCCTAAACCGATGGGCGGCTGGATTGTCGCCACTAAGCTCGGAAACAAAAAGCAATGTGGAGTTGCTGGTTTCATGACTTCGACGTCGCAGGTTGCCGTGAAGACGACTGATTCCGGGCAGCCATTGCTATCTTTTAATCTACGCAATGCAGATTGGACTTCACCGATCAGCCGTTAGAAACAGAATCGGAGTGGCCAACCTTATTGCCGGGTATCTTGACAGAGACCGAAGACGCTGCGATATGGAAGCACGACGTCGACTATCAGAAGATCGAGAGACAAAAAGTCAACCTTTCCAAACCTTCCTCTGCATCTTTCGCGGTTTCGACCACTTATCCTCACTCCGAAGGCGGTCGCTGGGCGTAATCTCAGGGCGTCTTGATCCTCGACTAACAGAATATTCGTTCATGTCAATGTCGTTGCTCCTGGCACACCCTCAGGTTCTCTTAGATGCGATTCGCCGGCAGGTGCCAAATGTAAAGTGAACGTGCTGCCCACGCCAACTTCGCTAGTCAGCGAAATTCTCCCGCCCATCGACTCAGCGATGTGCTTCGCCACGGATAATCCCAGCCCCGTGCCATTGATTTGAGCGGCTACCACTTCCGGACTGCGATAGAAAGGCCGAAATACCTGATTCAATTCAGCAGCATTGATTCCGACGCCGCGGTCCTGCACGCTGATTCTCACCTCGCGATTGCGCCCGCCTTTTTCCACATACACTCCGATCCATCGGCTCTTCCCGCTGTATTTCATCGCGTTCCCAATGAGGTTTTGCAGGCAGCGCGCGATCGCTTTCGAATCTCCCAAAACCCAAACGGCTGGGCTGGGTGGCCGGAAATCCACCGTGAACCCTGCCTGCGCTGACACTGCCACAAGATTCTTGCGAACGTCTTCGAATACCTCTGCCAATCGAACCGGGCCCACAGAATACGGGAGCTTCCCCGCTCGCACTGAAGCAAACAGCAGAATCTGATCGACCAGGTCCATCAGTTGCCGGGACTGCGTCGTAATGAGCGTTCCGTACAGGGCCAAATTTGGCACGAACCCGTCTGTCATGTTCTGGCCGGCTGAGAGAATCGCCGCCAGTGGCGTTCGCAGTTCGTGCGAAACCGACGTGACGAAATCCATTTGCAGACCTGCAAGATTCTGCGCTTGTTGACTGGCAACAACCACCAGAACTGTGGCAATGGCGAGCAGCAGCAAGATCACGCCGCCGATCATGAGATTGCTGCGCCAGACCTTGGTGATCGTGGCTTCCAGCGGGCTGGCCCGATGCTGCAGAACCAGCAACCACGGCCCCCCCGAACCCGTGCCTTGGATGACCGGGAACCAGACCGGCCCGGAGAAACTGCGCCACTGTTCGCCTCGTACCGAACGGCTGTTCTTTACCGTTTGCCAGTAGCTCCCTTCGGTACTTTCCGGTGGTGGACCGAATATGTTCATGACGGAATCGGAACTGCTGATGTCTGCCACTCCAAATTCGGGATCAGACGAGTAGAGCAATCGCGGGGTTTTGTCCGCCGCGACCACTGCTAGCTTGTATTCGAGCCCCGCCGAACCGGCGAAATATCGTTGCGTCAGGCCGGGAAGGATTCTCTCTCGGACAGTATCCAGATTCAGAACGACCACGACCCAATCGACTGGATCCAGCCGGCTGGGCGCGCCAGCACGGAACGCCGTCGGATGCGTGTGATCGAAGATGGGGTGAACAATCGCCGGGATTCTTTCGTCAAATTGCCAGCCTGTGATGGCGGTACTGCGCAGCTTCTGTGCGGGCTGTAGTCCAGCACCATCGACTCTGATCGCATCGTGGTCCGAACGCCAAGCACGCAAGGCTGCGCGCAAGCTTCCCGAGTTTTGTTGCAGGTGATCCAGCAAAGACTGGATGCCTTGCGGTATCGGCGAGTTTCTGATTTCGCCCTGCCCCGCGTCGAAGCGCAGCAATTGATGGTTTGACCCACGGCTGGTTTCCCAGATGTAAACATCCTTGATCAGGTCGTTATTAGCGTAGAGATTCTCAACCGAGTCAGGGTCGCTGGCCGCTCGAATCCATTCAGCGTAGCGGCTCATATAGTTGTCGCGAGTATCGCGAGCACCGTAGTCCGGTCCGATCTGCAACGCAACGCAGATCGCAGAAAATTCCCCATCCAGATCGAGTTGCCAGTTCATCATTGCCGACTCAAGATCGGCGCCCATGCGCACTTCCGTTGCTTGCCGGATTTGAGCATTCCACCTGTACTGCAGGGAAGCGATCGCGAGCAACAGTATTGCAATTCCGCAAAGTGCAGCGGCCCACGGCCACGACAAGAACTTTTTAGGCTTGAGCTGATGGGCCTTCCCGCGTGGTCGGGTTGTATTTGATCGGAACCAATTCAAAAGTGTTCCTCCGTGCACGTCGGGTACCCGGAAACATCCGAAGCAGTGCGATTTCGCTCCAAGCGGGAAGTGAGCTTGACCTCACCTTGCCAGCCCTGTTATTTCAATTGCAAGCAACAGTTTGCATATGAGGCAGGCCGATGAGTATCGAGGCGTCCTCTGCTGAAGAATTCGGGGGCTACTCACCGGACCTGGCGAAGCTTGAAGGTCATGTTCACGGAGTCGAGCGTTTGTAACTGGGCCTGATTCCAGCGGTGATCCGCGCGGAACTTCACCGCCGTCGCGCTGTTTCCGTCGCCTAAACGGAGGAAGCCTGCTCTTAATTCCGGCCGTCGGTACAGAGGTTCTTATTTCGGCGTAGTGGCCTTAAGCCAGTCCTCCACACTGCGTTCCGGCGTCGACTGTATTTGTCGCGATGCCAGGGGATCGTATCTTTTCTTCTGCTCGTCGGTGAGTAGCGCACGAATTCGCTGGACCGTAGTGTCTTGGAGTGCACGAAATCGCTCGATCCGAGCGCTTCCCGAGATTGACGGGTCACGCCGAATGCGCAGAGTTTGCTGCTGTCGCTCCTCCAGAATGGTCTTCACGGCGGATTGCTGTGCATCGCTGAGGTCCAAGCGCTTAGTCAAGATGTTAAGCCGAGCCTCAATATACGATTTCTTCGACCGGTGTGGAGGCGTTTGCTGCCGAAGACTGGCAGCGTCGGATGCCTGAGCAGACAAGAGTGTACAAGGCAATCCCAAAGCTAGAAGGAAGAGAGCGGCGGCAAACCGTTTCGGCAGGTTGTCGGCGGACATCATGAGAATACCGTCCTGTTGGGTGGAAGTGGCATACTGGCAACTCAATGATCGCGCTACCTCCCTGAGCTCCTAGTGCACAATGAGACCGTCGGCGCGAAAGTTCCCGATTGCGATGTTGACACGGTGCCCTGGCTTGACATACCTGCCTTTGTTCGAGAATGCCATCCAGTACACCTTGCCTGCCTCGGGCGAAGTGCTTTGGCGCAGATGTCCGACTTTTTCGAGTGTCGGAACCATCAGCCGGACACCGGCCTGCGGATCAATTAGGGAAGGTTCGTTTTTCTTGTCGTTGAGCATTCTGGCCTTGTCCGGATCGACGACCCGGTAACTGAAGCGGATGATCTCACCAGACTCAACAACCTTTACCGAGAAGTCTTTAACACCCCAGCCCAAGGAATAGTGATCGCGCGCGCTCGTGGGCATGGGTCTGGTGCGGTAACGGTAAGGAACAACAGCACTAGAAGACTTCGCGCTTGGGGTTTCGTTGTTTCCTGTCGCCGTACCCCCGGGGGCAGGAGTTGGCGATTGCGTTGAACTAGACTGATTCTGTGGAGCGGACTGAGCATTGGGTCCTGCAAGGAGAGAAACACAACCGATCATCAGGCTTGCTACGATCGGGAAGAGCGGCTTTAGCATCTTCATATACTGTTTCCAGGTTAATATTTCGTGCCAATCCAAAAGGCTCGTGTTTTTCCAAGCCTTTAAAACTTGGCGTCCTGGGCAGCTTTACACGCTTTCAGTGCATCCGCTTTGGGCGCCTTCGGCAATTCCTCGCTGATCCAGTTATAGCTCTTCTTGTAGTCTTCTGAATCGCGGGCTTCAGCCAGTTCGGCTTCCGTTGCGTCCTTCGCGAGTTGCTTCTTCCGTTGCTGGTATTTCTCCGCAGAGGGCGCATCCAATTGCGCGCAGAAATCCAAGGTGCCCTCCAGTTTTCCAAAGGCTTCATTGCTGTAAGGAACTTTCGCGAGCGCAAGTTGAGAAATGAGGACAGCAACGGCAAAACTCACGATGCGATTCATCTTCATATTCGGACTTCCCATCCTTTCCTTCAAAATCTCTTCGATCTCTCCGTCCACTCTGGGAAACAAACACTGCTCGCGAGCAAAGTCACGAGCAGTATCGTCTACTTTTCGATTTCGTTGGTACCACTGGACTCTCAAAGCTCCTGCTAAAACACTCCTGGTGGACGCTGGCTCTGCTCGGTTGAGCAGAGACCAGCGTCCACCGCGAAGCCGTCAGAGCACATTGATACCGCTCAGTGACACCGTCCCCGAAGCGGGTTCAGTATCGCTCACGTTCAGAGTTCCCGTGCCCGAGTGCAAGAAACCCGAAGCCTGGAATCTCACTGTAACTGTGCACGATGCTCCGGGCGCCAGCCCACCAGCAGGGCAGTTGTTACCGGACACCGTAAGCGAGACACCGCCAGTGACGCCGGAAATTCCGACGGTCAGCGGGCCAGTGCTACCGCCACCTGCCGGAGCATTGTTCCGGACGGTGACGTTTTGCGTTTGCGCTGCGCCGCCGAGGGTAATGAAGGTCAAGCTCGTCGGCGAAACCGAGAGCCTAATCCCGTTACCGCTGAGCGGAACAGGCGAGTTCGCTACCGGGACGTTGGCCGTGACGGTCAGGTTGCCGCTTGCCGCACCCGCCGCGTTCGGCGAGAACACCACGTTGATCGTGCACGAGCTGAGTGGAGCCAGAGTTCCGGTACAAGTACCACCCGCCGCTCCGCCTGGCCGTGTGAAGCGCGGCGACGAGAAGGCAAGGGTGATGCCCGTCAGGTTGGATCCGCCCGAGTTGCTCAGAGTCAACGTCTGAGCAGCACTGGTCGAACCGATGGTGACATTACCGAAGGACAGCGGCCCGCCCGTAATGCTGGCTACTGCCGGGCCAGCGCTTCCGGTGAATTCCACAGCGCCCGCATCTACTGCGTTGTTGGTCTTCCTCGGATTACCGAAGTAGTCGTCGGATGGTGCCAAACCGTAAGTCGTGCTCGAGTTACCCGGTGTGATGTAACCAATCGCAGGCGAACCTCCCAGCAACGAGTAGTCACCCAAGATTGCTCCGGTAGCCGGGTGCGTAAGCGCCAACGGACCCCAGGTAATGCTGATCCAGTTGTTGCCCTCGTCCACGGTTGCACCGGCAGTCAGGTTGAAGATGGGCACCGGGGCGTTGCTTTCATTCGTGCCCGGGGGAACCTGGTACCAGGCTCCAGCACCAACCTCCGGCGGGATTTTCGAACCATTGCAGTACTGGTGTACGACGGTTGGATCAGCCCCCGAGTTCGCCCGGAAGCTGCTGTTCCCTCCGCCATAGTTGGCCGCATTGGTCATGATGGACGCACGCGGCTGGAATGTAACTCCGGAGCTATGGTCGGCCGGACCGTGATCACCACGGAGACCGATATCCCAGTAACTGGTTGCGCTTGGCGGTGCGACGCACGCGCCCGTACTCGGCTGACTCAAT
>Ga0207693_10004601_pt1 | contig 11639 bp, 7 predicted proteins | sample LARL81metaG_FD_184347 | JGI IMG/M metagenome (GOLD analysis project Ga0207693, IMG submission 184347) | Corn, switchgrass and miscanthus rhizosphere microbial communities from Kellogg Biological Station, Michigan, USA - LAR L8-1 metaG... | ecosystem: Host-associated > Plants > Roots >...
CTGCTGCTGAACCTGGCTCACGAAGTCAGTCTCTCCCCCTCATGAACGCCGGGAGTGTAGGGCAAGCATTTCCGCTGGACAAATCGGTGTACGGAAGATCCTCCTCCTGTGGATTCCGTCATCGGGCTACCCCGGCGATCGTCGGCAAAACGTCTATGCCCCGGAGCTCCCCGAGGGAGCCCTCCGCACACGCGTGTTCACCGTACGACGTGCTGGTATCCGGGGTGACGCCACCCCCCGCGAGGACCAGCGGGACGGGGTCCGCGGTATGGGCTTTCCGGACGCAGGAGGTGGCGTGATCGGCCAGTACCCCCACGACGGTCCGCCGCTCGTCGAGGCGGGGCAGGACCTCGCCGAAGAACGCCCGGTCGATGGCCGCGATCACGTCCCGCTTGTCTTCGGCCCGGCCGTCGTGCGCGGGCACATCGGGACCCTTGATGTGGACGTAGAGCGCCTGATAGCTGTCGAGCGCCTCGGCGGCGAGCTCGGCCCATGCGGCGTAGGCGTCCTCAGCGGCAGCCCCGAACCCCGTCGGGTCGAGCCTCGGTGCGTCGACGGTGTCCATCCCGAGCGCGAGCGCGATCCCGCGCTCGACCGGCATCTCGACGAAACAGCCCCAGCCCCACCCGAACCGGTCCTGGATGGGCTGCAGCGCAGGCAGGTGGTCCCCGCCGTCTCGGGTCAGGATGAGGTCGGCCGGAAGCTTGCCTTCGGCGCGGCGGGTCGCGTTGATCGGGCTCGCGCCGAGGATCGATGCGGAGCCCTCGACGAACGCGTTGGTGAGCTCGGCGGCCCGGGCGGCACCGTCCGAGTCGTCGAGCGGCGTGGCTCGCTCGACCACGGGCTCGAACGTCTCGAGCGCGACCCCGAGGTGTCCCTCGCGGCGGTACGCCGGGTCGGTGTTGGTCACGTTGGCCGAGAGCGGTGCGTCGCCGCTCCGGATCACGAGCGCCCCGCGATGCTCGACCGTTGCCTGCAGATCGAAGGTGGCCCCCGGCAGGGTCAGCGTCGCGTTGACCTCGTCGGCGAGCGCGTGCGCCTCCTCCGACGTGAGGTTCCGGCCCACGCGGCGGTCGGCGATCTCGGGCCAGGCGCCGCTCGCGAAGTTGATCCGGTACGCGAGGTCGCCGTCGTGGAGGTCCATGCCGATCCCCATCGCCTCCAGCACGCCCCGCCCCGGGTGTTCCTCGCTCGGGTCGTAGCCGAGGATGCCGAATACGCCGATATCGGACTCGGGGGCGATGCCCGGCCCGACCGTCACGACGGTGCCGGTGCGGCCCTGGACGGCGAGCCCGTCGAGGTTCGGCGTCGGAGCGGCCTCCAACGGGGTGCGACCGTCGAGCACGGGGTTCGGATCGTCCCCCAGCCCGTCCAAGCACACGTACAGCAGCGAGATGCTCATACCTTGATGATGAGCGCGAAGTCTTCTGGATCGAGGCTCGCGCCGCCGACGAGGGCGCCGTCGATCTCGGGGTGCGCCAGGAAGCTGCGGATGTTCCCGGGCTTGACGCTTCCGCCGTACTGGACGCGGACGGCCTGCGCGACGGAGCCGTCGAACTTGTCGGCGAGCGTCTGACGGATCACCTCGACGACCCGGCCGGCGTCGCCCGGCTCGGCGTTCCGGCCCGTGCCGATCGCCCAGATCGGCTCGTACGCGATCACCGTCGTCGCGGCCTGTTCGGCGTCGACGTTGTCGTAGGCGCGGCGCACCTGCTGCGTCACCTTCGACTCGGTGCCGTCGGCGTCGCGCTCCTCGAGCGTCTCGCCCACGCACACGATCGGGGTCATGCCGTGGCCGAGCACGGCGCGCACCTTCTTGTTGACCATCAGGTCGTCCTCGCCGAACAGCTGACGGCGCTCCGAGTGGCCGACGATCACGTACTCCACCTTCAGGGCCACCAACATCGGTGAGGAGATCTCTCCCGTGAAGGCGCCCTTGTCCTCCGGGTACACGTCCTGCGCCCCAAGCCCGAAGGGCAGCTTGTCCGAGTCGATCAGCGTCTGCACCGACCGGAGCGCGGTGAACGGCGGCACGATCACGACGTCGGTCTTGTCCGTGTCGTCGCTGTCCACGAGGTACCCGAGCTTCTGCACCGCCTGGATCGCTTCGAGGTGCGTCTTATGCATCTTCCAGTTGGCGGCGATGATCCGCTTGCGGTCGGTCATGCGTCGTCCTCCAAGATCGCGAGCCCCGGTAGGCGGCGCCCTTCCAAGAACTCGAGCGACGCACCGCCGCCCGTCGAGAGATGATCGAACGCGTCGGCCAGACCCTCCCGCTTGATCGCGGCGAGCGAGTCTCCTCCGCCGACCACCGTGAACGCGTCGCTCGCGGCGCATGCCCGCGCGACGGCGCGCGTGCCTTCGGCGAACGGCTCGAGCTCGAACACGCCCATCGGACCGTTCCACAGGATCGATCCGGCGCCGGCCAACGCATCGGTGAACGCCGCGATCGTTGCCGGGCCGATGTCGAGGCCCATCAGCCCCTCGGGTACGGCGTCGGCGGGAACGACATCTGTCGGTGCGTTCGCCTCTATCGCCGGCGCCGCGACCACATCCGTCGGCAGGTGAACGGGAACCCCGCGGTCACGAGCCGATGCGAGGGCCTTCTGCACGTCGTCGATCCGATCCTCCTCGACGAGAGATGCGCCGACCTTGCCGCCCTCGGCCGCGATGAGGGTGAACGCCATCGCGCCGCCGATCACGAGCGCATCGACGCGCTCGGTCAGCGACGCGATCACGCCGAGCTTGTCGCTCACCTTGGCGCCGCCGAGGATCGCGACGAACGGCCGGGCGGGGTCCTCGAGCAAGCGCCCGAGCACATGCACCTCGCGCTCGACGAGCCTGCCGGCGACGGCAGGCCGGCCGGATGCGAGGAGTAGCTCGGGCAGGGCCGCGACGGACGCGTGCGCGCGGTGGACGGCGCCGAACGCATCGTCGACGTACGCGTCTGCGTATTCGGCCAGCGCGCCGGCGAATGCGACATCGTTGGCTTCCTCGCCCGGATCGAACCGGAGGTTCTCGAGCAGGATCACGTCGGCGTCGGGGAGCGACTCGGGCGCCACCTCGTGCAGGGTCGTCACCGGGGTACCGAGATGCTCGGCGAAGACCTGGCCCACCGGCGCCAGCCGGAGTTCCTCCACGACCGTTCCCTTGGGACGGCCGAGGTGCGACGCGACGACCAGCCGAGCACCGCGTTCGAGGAGTTCGCGGGCGGTCGGCACGACGGCGGCGATCCGTGTGTCGTCGCCGACCACGCCGTCATGCAGCGGGACATTGAGGTCCGCGCGGAGGAACACACGCGCGCCGGCGACGTCGCCGAGCGCGTCCAGGGTTCGGATGGTCACGGGTTACAGCGAGCTCGCGACCAACTCGACGAGGTCGACGAGCCGGTTCGAGTAGCCCCATTCGTTGTCGTACCAGCCGACGATCTTGACCGTCGTGCCCATCACCATCGTCGACAGCGCGTCGAAGGTGCACGACGCAGGCGTGCCGACGATGTCGGACGAGACGATCGGGTCCTCGGTGTAGACGAGCTTGCCGGCCAGGCTCCCCTCGGCGGCCGCGGCCTTGAAGGCCTCGTTCACCTGCTCCTTGGTGACCTCGGTGCGGACCGTGGCCACGAGGTCGGTCACCGAGCCGTCGGGCACCGGCACGCGCATCGAGATGCCGTCCAGCTTGCCCTTGAGGTGCGGCATCACGATGCCGGCCGCCTTCGCGGCGCCGGTCGACGTCGGGATGATGTTGATCGCCGCGGCCCGCGCCCGCCGCAGGTCCTTATGCGGCAGATCGAGGATCTGCTGGTCGTTCGTGTACGCGTGGATCGTGGTCATGAAGCCGTGCTCGACGCCGAAGGCGTCGTCGAGGACCTTGGCCATCGGCGCGACGCAGTTGGTCGTGCAGCTGGCATTCGAGATCACGTGGTGGGTCGCGGGGTCGTAGAGGTCATCGTTCACACCGAGGACCACCGTGAGGTCCTCACCCTTGGCGGGGGCACTGATCACGACCTTCTGGGCGCCCGCCTCGAGGTGCTTGGCCGCCTTCTCCCTGTCGGTGAACAGGCCCGTCGACTCGATCACGATCTCGGCACCGAGCTCCTTCCACGGCAGGTTGGCCGGGTCGCGCTCGGCGAGCACCTTCAGCTCGTCGCCGTCGACGGTGATCCCGTTCTCCGAGGTCCCGACCTCGCCTTTGTAGGTGCCGAGGACGGAGTCGTACTTCAACAGGTGCGCGAGCGTCGCGGCGTCGGTTATGTCGTTGACGGCGACGAAGTCCAGATCTGCCCCGCGTTGTTTCGCGGCTCGGAAGAAGTTGCGGCCGATGCGGCCGAACCCGTTGACGCCGATCTTCACGGTCATGGGTCGGGAACCTCCTGGTAGCGATCCGTTATCGGGGTTACGCACCCCATGCTATCGGGCGGCCTGAACCGCGGCCCGGGCACGCTGGCGGGGCTACCCGCGCCCGACGTCTCGATGTACGACCGAGGTCGGCAGCCCGCGCGCGCCGATCCAGGCGCCAAGCTCCTCGGCGACGACGACCGACCGATGATGCCCACCGGTGCAGCCGATCGCGATGGTGAGGTAGCTCTTGCCCTCGGCCACGTAGCCGGGCAACGTCAGGTCGAGGAGCGCTTCGACGCGCTCGATGAAGGGCGCGTACAGCTCGCTGTTCCGGACGTACTCGCGCACCGCGGGCTCTGTCCCTGGGAACGGGCGAAGGTCCGGCACCCAGTGCGGGTTCGGCAGGAACCGGACGTCGAACACGAGGTCGGCGTCGCGCGGGCTCCCGTACTTGAACCCGAACGACACGATCGACACCTGGAGTCCGGCCTCCGGCGGGCCTGCCGCGAACGCGTCGCGGACCCGGTCGCGCAGCTCTTGTGGCGTGAGCCCGGACGTGTCGATCACCAGGTCGGCGTCGCCGCGGAGCTGCGCGAGGATCTGCCGCTCCTTCCGGATCCCCTCGACCACGCGATCGGCCGGCGCGAGCGGATGCCGGCGGCGCGTGGCCTCGTACCGCTGCACCAGGTCCTCGTCGGAGGCCTCCAGGAACACGATCTTGGCGTCGCGCTCGAGCGCCCGGAGCTCCTCGAGCGCCTCTGACAGCTCGCTGAAGTAGACGCCCCCACGCGCGTCCACCACGATCGCGACGCGGGTCGGCGAGCCCGGGCGTGTCGTGAGCTCGGCCATCTTCGGCAGGAGCGCCGGCGGCAGGTTGTCGACGACGAAGTAGCCGAGGTCCTCGAGCGAGCGGGCGACCTCGGAGCGGCCGGCGCCGGACAGACCCGTGATGAGTGTGAATCCGTGAGCCCGCGCGGACGCCTCGTCGCTCACGCGGTGGCCCGCCCGTCCTCGGGCGTGTGCAGATGGTCGTGGACACTCGCCGCCATCGCGGGTCCGACGCCGGGTGTCGCCGCGATCTCGTCAACCGACGCCGCTCGCAGTTTGGTCAGGGACCCGAAGCGCTTCAGGAGCGCTTTCTTGCGTGTCGGGCCGATGCCGGGGATATCGTCGAGCGGCGATCGGAGCGCCCGCTTCTCGCGGAGCGACCGGTGGTACGAGACGGCCGTGCGGTGCGCTTCGTCGCGGATGTGCTGGAGCACGAACAACGCCTGCGAGCCGCGTGGGATCAGCAGCGGGTCCGGCCGGTCCGGGAAGTAGACCTCTTCGAGCCGCTTCGCGAGCCCGATGTGCGGGATCGACAAACCGAGCTCGGCGAGGACGGCGCTTGCTTGCGTGAGCTGTCCTCGGCCGCCGTCGACGACGATGAGCGCCGGCGGATAGGAGAACCGGCGCGAGCGTTCGTTCTGTGGCCGCTCCTGCTCTTCCAACAGCCGGGTGAATCGTCGCCGGAGCATCTCGTGCATCGAGGCGAAGTCGTCCTGGCCCTGGACGCCTGCGATCCGGAACTTCCGGTAGTCCTGGCGCTTGGGCAGACCGTCCTCGAACACCACCATCGAGCCAACCTTGTCCGTCGCGCCGAGGTTCGAGATGTCGTAGCACTCGATCCGCAGCGGAGCCTGATCGAGCCCGAGCTGATCCCCCAACTCCGCGAGCGCGCGCGACCGCGCGCCGAAGTCCGACGCACGCCGGAGCTTGTGCCGCTGGAACGCGTCGGCGGCGTTGCGCTCAACCACTTCCATCAAGCGACGCTTCGACCCACGCGAGGGCACGGCGATCCGGACGGGCTTGCCACGGCGCTCGGTCAGCCACGCTTCGAGGAACTCGGCTCCCGCCGGGAGCGCCTGCACCAACACGCGCGGCGGCACGTCCTGGCGCTCCATGTAGAGCTGCTCGAGGAAGGACGCGATCAAGCCTGGGCGGTCGAGGTCTTCGACCCGATCGACGACCCAGCCCCTTCGACCGAGCACTCGCCCGCGCCGCACGTAGAACACCTGCACGGCCGCCTCGAGGTCATCCTCAACCAACGCAACCACGTCGAGGTCTTCCGGTGGGGTCAGCACCATCTCCTGGGACTCGAGGGCGCGCCGGGCTGCGAAGAGCTGATCGCGGAAGCGTGCCGCCTGCTCGAACTCCTGCCGCTCCGATGCGCCGCGCATCTCTGTCTCGAGCCGCCTCAGGACCGGACGGGCGTTGCCGGCCAGGAACTCCCCCATCGCCTCGACGTGCCCGCGATAGGACTCCTCGGTCACACCGGTCGCCTCGGGAACGCACGGCCCCGCGCACCGACCGATGTCGTAGTAGAGACACGGCCGCTTGGCGCGCGCCCGTTGATCGAAGAACGCGTTCGAGCAGGTCCTTACTGGGAACACGCGTGTGAGCGCGTCGAGCGTGTCGCGGATAGCCCACGCGTGCCCGTACGGGCCGAAGTACCGGACGCCCTTCCGCTTGGTTCCCCGGAGCACCTGGGCGCGAGGCCACTGCTCCCCCACGGTCAGTGCCAGGTAGGGGTATGACTTGTCGTCTCGGTACCGGATGTTGAACCGCGGCTTGTGCCGCTGGATCAGGTTGTACTCGAGCATCAGCGCGTCGACCTCGGTGGACGCGACGATCCACTCGACGCTCTCGGCGGCGAGGACCATCGCCTCGGTCCGCGCGTGCAGGGGCTTGCTCCAGTACGACGCGAGGCGCTTGCGGAGCGACGAGGCTTTCCCCGCGTAGATCACCCGGCCGTCACCGTCGCGGAACAGGTATGCGCCGGGGGCGTCGGGGATCGACGAGGCTTGTGGGCGGGGGACGGTCACGCCCGCGATGCTAGCGCGGGCCTCTGCGATGCCTGGTTACTTGGCGCCGGACACGACGGCAAGGGTGCCGAACATCGTCGTCGGGTGATACACGCATTGGAAGTAATAGCTGCCAGCCTTGAGGTTGAGATCAAGGGTTTGCTTGACCGGCCCGGCCGCGCCATTCGTGCCCTTGATGACCTTGCCGCCCTGCTTGTCGAGCACTTCGAAGTTGTGCGTGATCCCGGCCGCCTGGTTGTCGAAGTTCACCGTGAACGACCCGGGTGCCGCGACCAAACACGACTCAGAGAACGTGGTCCCGACAGCTGCGATGTCAAGCAGAACCTTCTTGTCCTGGCCGCACGACGCGGCGCCGCTCGGGGCCTGCGACACGGTGAGGGACGGGCTCGGCCGCGCGACGACGATCCCCGTGACGTTGCCGATGTATCCCAGCAGCTGGTTCCCCGCCAACGTGTCGTACCAACCGAGCGCCACCACTCCCTTGTCGGTGGCGGCGAGCGAAGGGTCGGTCCCGTTGCTCACCGTATTCCCGAGCTCAACCGGTGTGAACGAGGCACCCGTCCCCGAGCTGAGATGGACGCCCTGATCGTCGAAGGCGACATAGTGCGTGTCGCCAGTGATCGCCGCCGCGGTGGACGATGCATCGGAGCCGTTCACGCTCTCGTCAGGGTCGCTGGTGACGTCCGCGACCTTTTCCGTTGACCACGCGCCTTGAGCGAAGGAGGCCGAATCCACCGCTCCGTCTCCTGTGTAGAACGCGGTTAGCGCGGTATCGCCCGCGGCCGCGAAGGACAGGCCGTACCCCGTCACTCCTTGGGCCACGGTAGCGGGTGTCCAGGTGGTCCCCGACTGTGTGACCGCGACAACCTGCTTGGCGTTCGGGTCGGCGTACACAACCATCGCGCCTCCGCCGACGAAGCCGATACCGGTCGGCTGAGGCGATGGGCACCCGTTGCACCCGGCGAACGTCGCGATCACCTGGTCGGACCACTTGCTCCCGCTCAGGTTCGCCACGTGGACCTCGAGACCCTTGTTGGTCTCGATGGTGAATGCGATCCATGGGTTGCCGGCCGAGTCGAGCGCGATACCCGGCCTGCCTATCGGGCCTGCCTCGGTGACCTTGCCGCTCAAGGTGAACACCTTGTCCACCGTCGCGGTGCTGCCCAGGGACGACGTCCCGTAGCTCACCGTGTTCGACGAGGTCCAGGCGACGTGCGCTGCGCCTGATCCGTCAACGGCGATAGACGTTCCGTTCGAATTCTGGGCGGTCAGATCAAGGTTGTCTGTAGCGACCGGTCCGAACGGGACTTTCACGTTGGTCGGGGTGAGCGCCGCCGAGGCCGCGTTCATCTCGAGCGCCCCGCGTTGCCACAGTCCGTCCGCCGAAGACGTCGACAGCATCACGCCCGGCACGTTCGGCGACCCGAAGGGCCTCGGGATCGCGATCGCGTTCGGCGCGAGCTTGGCCGGGAACCCGAAGTAGGAGACGTATGGCAGTCCGTCTGCGGTCAGCGCAACTGCGTTTCCTTGGCCCATATCGTCCTGTGAATCGACCACGAACGGGAAGAACCCGCCGGTTCCATAGTCGACCGCTGGCGTCGTGATCGAAACGCACCCCGTCGCGATGAGCCCGACGGTCGCGAGGAGGAGTAGGGCACGCCTGTGCATGTCGGCGGGGAGATTAGCAGGCCGTCTCAACCCCGCCCGGCCAGCGCGGCCGCGTACGGGACGCCCTCCAAGACTTCTTGGAGGAACCGACCGGTGTGCGAGATGGGATGCGCCGCCACGTCTTCGGGCGTGCCGGTCACGACCACGGCTCCGCCCTGGTCGCCGCCCTCGGGCCCGAGGTCGACGATCCAGTCGGCCGTCTTGATGACGTCGAGGTTGTGCTCGATCACGAGCACGGTGTTGCCGGAATCGACCAGTCGCTGCAACACCTCGAGCAACTTGCGGATGTCCTCGAAGTGCAAACCGGTGGTCGGCTCGTCCAACACATAGAAGGTATTGCCGGTCGCGCGCTTGTGGAGCTCGGACGAGAGCTTGATCCGCTGAGCCTCGCCGCCCGACAAGGTCGGGGCCGGCTGGCCGAGCTTCACATAGCCGAGCCCGACGTCGGACAGCGTCCGCAGATGCCGGTGGATCGGCGGGATGTTCTCGAAGAACGTGAGCGCCTCGTCGACGCTCATCTCGAGCACGTCGGCGATCGTGCGCCCCTTGTACTTCACCTCGAGGGTCTCGCGGTTGTAGCGCTTGCCCTTGCAGACCTCACACGTCACGTAGACGTCCGGCAGGAAGTGCATCTCGATCTTGATCTGGCCGTCCCCGGCGCAGTTCTCGCAGCGGCCGCCGCGCACGTTGAAGGAGAAGCGGCCCGGCTGGAAGCCGCGGAGCCTCGCCTCGGGCACCTGTGCGTAGAGCTTGCGGATGTGATCGAACATGCCCGTGTAGGTCGCCGGGTTGGACCGCGGCGTGCGTCCGATAGGCGACTGATCGATGTCGATCACCTTGTCCACCTGATCCCAGCCGGTCAGCTTCTTGTGGCGCCCCGGCAAGTTGCGTGACCCCGACACCTTCTGCGCGAGCGCCCGCAGGAGCACGTCCTGGACGAGCGTCGACTTCCCGGACCCGCTCACGCCGGTGACGCACACGAACAGTCCGAGCGGGATCTCGACGGTGACGTCCTGCAGGTTGTGCTCGCGGGCGCCGCTCAGCACGAGCTTCTTCTTGCCGGGTGGACGGCGGATCAACGGCAACGGGATCACCCGCCGACCCGCCAGGTAGGCACCCGTGATCGACTCGTCGCACTCGAGCAAGCCCTTCAGGTCGCCCGTGTAGACGACCTCGCCACCGTGCTCCCCCGCCGCGGGGCCGATGTCGACGATGTGATCGGCTTCGATCATGGTCGCCTCGTCGTGCTCGACGACCACAAGCGTGTTGCCGAGGTCGCGGAGCCGAACCAACGTGTCGAGCAACCGTCGGTTGTCGCGTTGATGCAGTCCGATCGACGGCTCGTCGAGGATGTACAACACGCCGACCAGACCGCTCCCGATCTGCGTCGCGAGCCGGATCCTTTGTGCCTCACCGCCTGCGAGCGTGCCCGCCGCTCGCCCGAGCGTCAGATAGTCGAGTCCGACGTCGACCAGGAACCCGAGCCGCGATCGGATCTCCTTCAGGAGTCGTTCGGCGATCATCTCCTCGCGTTCGCTGAGCCCCATGTCCTGTGTGAACGCGAGGGCGTCGCGGATCGCCAGGTCCGTGACCTGCGAGATGTTCTTGTCGCCGATCGTCACGGCCAACGTCTCGGGACGCAGGCGCGCGCCCTTGCACGCGCGGCACGGGATCTCGCGCATGAACTGCTCCATGCGATCGCGGGCCGACTCCGAGTCGGTCTCGGAATGCCGGCGCTCGATGTTCGGGATCGCACCCTCGTAGGTGGTCCAGTACGCGCGCTGTCGGCCGTACCGGTTCTTGTAGCGAACGTGGATCTCCTCGTCCGACCCGTAGAGCAAGATCTCGCGGGTCGCCTTCGGCAGCTTCTTCCACGGGGTGTCGAGGTTGAAGCCGTGGGTGTCCGCCACCGCCTCGAGCACCCGGTACCAGTACTCGAGCGTCGCCGATGCCCACGGAGCCAGCGCGCCCTCGTTGACGCTGAGGTCGGGGTCGGGCACGACCAGCTCGGGGTCGACCTCGAGGCGCGTGCCCAACCCGTCGCACGTCTGGCATGCGCCGTACGGCGAGTTGAACGAGAAGTTGCGCGGCGCAAGTTCGTCGAACGACAGGCCGCAGTAGGTACACGCGAGGTTCTGCGAGAAGGTCTGCACCTCTTCGTGGCCCTCGTGCGTGACGACGGCGATCGCGGCGATGCCCTCCGCAAGCTGGAGCGCCTGCTCGATCGAGTCGGCGACGCGCCGGCGGATGTCGGGCTTCGCGACCAACCGGTCCACGACCACCTCGATCGTGTGCTTGAAGTTCTTGGGCAGCCGGATGGGCTCGGCGAGCTCTCGAACCTCGCCGTCGATCCGTGCACGCGGATACCCCTTGCGGCCCAGCTCTTCCAGCAGCTTGCCGTACTCACCCTTCCTCCCCCGGACGATCGGGGCCAGCACCTGGAACCTCGTGCCCTCGGGGAGGTTCATCACCTGGTCGACGATCTGCTCGGGCGTCTGGCGTCCGATCGGGCGACCGCAGTTGTAGCAATGCGGATGTCCGACCCGTGCGAACAGCACGCGCAGGTAGTCGTAGATCTCGGTGATGGTGCCGACCGTCGACCGGGGGTTGCGCGAGGTCGACTTCTGGTCGATCGAGATGGCTGGCGACAGCCCTTCGATGAAGTCGACGTCGGGCTTCTCCATCTGGCCGAGGAACTGCCGCGCATACGAAGACAAGGACTCGACGTACCGCCGCTGGCCTTCCGCATAGATGGTGTCGAACGCCAACG
>Ga0207693_10004602_pt1 | contig 11639 bp, 16 predicted proteins | sample LARL81metaG_FD_184347 | JGI IMG/M metagenome (GOLD analysis project Ga0207693, IMG submission 184347) | Corn, switchgrass and miscanthus rhizosphere microbial communities from Kellogg Biological Station, Michigan, USA - LAR L8-1 metaG... | ecosystem: Host-associated > Plants > Roots >...
GCGAGTCCTCCGACAGGACCGTGTTGACCCGAAGGTCGACCTCCTTCGTGTTCTTCGCGACCGGGGTCAGCTGCTCCTCGATCATGATGTTCTCGGTGGTCCGCTTGAACAGCAACGAAACACCCTTCTCGGTCGCTCCGATCGGGACCCACGGCGCGGCCCAGGTTCCCCCGAGCGCAACGGTATCCGCCGGCAGTGCGACCGGTACCGTCGGGTTGTACGGCGCCACGAAGGTGCGCGCCTGCCCGACGATGACGTTCGTGCGGTCGTACTGCGGCTGAACGGCGTTCGCCATGTCACTCCTCCTTCTTCAGCTCCATGACGTGCACGCCGTGCATGCCCGCCTTGCGGATGAACTCGCCGACCTTGTCCGCGGGAACCTGTCCCGACTCCCGGTCGACCTTGATGTCACCGTCCTGGTACACGTCGACCATCCCGAACGTGCGGACTTCCACCGTTTCCGGTGCCTTTTCCGCCTTCGGCTCGGTCGCCGGCGTTTCCGGCTTGGATGTCGGCATCTGGTCCTCGCTAATTTCCGGTATACGTCGAGATCGTCACACGGGCAACAGATTAGTCACAGGTCACACAAGACCCAATACGTACACGTGTAGGTAACTCGGCGTCCTTTGTCGAAACTCTGGATCGGGCTGGGACCACCACCTGTGCGACTGCACGTCACGACAAGGTCACCCCACAGTGTGTGCGGGTACAGCAGTCCTTTGATCAACTCCACGTCGAGCTTCCGCATGTCAGCTTCCGGCGTCTGCTCCGCAAACTGATCGCCACGGATCGCCACCTGAAACGATGGACGGTCGAACATGTCGTCCATCGTTAACCCGGCACCAGGCAGCAACGTCACCATCATGAGCCGGTCCGGCATGTCCTGCATCGGCTGTGGACCGAGGTCACCATCGATGTCCAGGAAATCCTTTGCCCATGAGAGGAACGCTCCGATCTGGAACATCACCCCTCCCGCTGTCGCACAGGGAGACGGTCGTAGACGGTCATCCCGTTGCTCTCGACGATTGGGTGACCCGAATCGCGTAGACGACCGCTCTCGATGGGTGCGTGACGGTTGACCTGATTCGACAGGTCCTCCATGCTGTCCCGCATCGCCTTCTCCGGGTCACCGTCGGGAATGTGATCGGCCAAGTGCTGCACGTACTTGCCCGCTTCCGCGAGCAAGGGAACCTCCAGGTACTTGGCCTGACCACCTCTCGGATGCTTCAGCGACACATCCTCGTGCTGCTCCTGCGCGTACGGCTGGTCAACGATCAACCGTCCACGGAGGAGCCCGCGACCCACTTGCGCGCGAACCCGGTTCACACCATCACCGACAAACCGCACTAGAACCACCCGACCCGAGGATCCCGATGCGGGAACAGGTCCTGCACCAGGTCGAAGTCTGCCGGCCAGAAGAGCGTACCGGCGTAGGGGTTGATGACGGTTGCACCACCGATCGGGATACCAGAACCGTCGGGCTTCGGTATCCCCGGGATGTCCATCTTCCCGTCGCGGATGTCCTTCAGCTGCTGTACGCACTCCTTCACCCGCAGGTACACAGGATCCAGTTCGCTGTCGTAGTCCACACCCTGCCGATACGTCAGATCCGCGCGGTACGCAGCGATCGCTTCGGCGATGGTTGAGACGAGAGATGGCACCGTTGGACCGAAGGGTACCGTGTACCGTGAACCGAGGTACCCGTCGATGATGTCGGACGCCTGTTGGATGGCGTCGTTGATGTGAGCATCGTCCAGACTGGCGGCAGTACGAGAGACCTGACTGTCATCCCTCGCGAGGATCGTCCGGACCTTGTCCGGGGTCGTGTACGCCGCCATCGGACTACTTCGCCGGGGTCTTCTGCTGCGGAGGTGCCGGCGGCTTCTTCGCGGCCTCCAGCTCGGCCTTCGCCGCTTCGAGTTCGGCCTCCAGTTCCGCGATCCGCTGCTGGTTGGCGGTGTTCTCCTGCTCCGCTTCCGCGGACGAACGCAGTGAACCCGGCTTGCCGATCGCGTTGATGTCGAGGTAGTGCTGCGCCTGGGTTTCACCCAGTTCCACCTCTTCACCCTGCGGAACCATGACGGCACGCTGCAGGCCGGTGTTCTCCGGGTCCTGCAGTTCGTGACCACCGACGTAGATGCCGCGCGGAGCCAGCACCTGGAACGTGGCACGCTTCTCCTGCTGCTGAGTCTTCGTGACCATCTGCTACACCTCCCTCAGGCCGACGTGCCCGTGATGACGACAGCGGCCAGGGGCTGGTCGATGCCGATGGCGGACTGCCGGTTGATGTCCGACCGCCAGTACTTGTTCTCCTCCTTGCGGTACATCGGCGTCGCCTGGAGGGGCATCTCGTCGGCGATGAAGCCGAACGTGTTCCGCTCGCAGATCAAGACCTTCTGGTCCGGCCAGGTGCGCGACACCATGACGTCCAGGTCGAGGATCTTGTTCGGTAGCTTGCCGGTGTACAGAAGGTTTTCGGACGCGAGGAACCCCGTCGGAGCCAGCTGCGCGTTGTAGTCTGCCGAGAACAGCAGCGCTTCCGCGGTGTTCGACGAGATCACCATCGTGTCGGGAACGAAGTTGAACCAGCTGTTCGTCTGCAGGCTGTACTGAGCCTGCTTGACGATGAACTTCGCGTTGATGATGTCGTGCCGCGGCAGACCGGTCGAGCTCGCCGACCAGTACGCGTTGGCACCCGTCACCACACCACCACCGGCAGCGTAGGTCGGGATGCTCGCGTTGGCCAACACCGCGGCTTGGAACGCGAGGTCCCAGTCACGGACCAGTGTGTTCTTCGCCTGCGTCATCCGGAGGTTGAGCACGTCCATCGCGTTGCGACGACGCTCCGTGTCCGACACGACGACGGACAGACCGCGGTCGGTCGTGACGACGACGGACAGCTGCCCGTCCGAACCCGTCACGATCTTGTACTCGCCGTACTCTTCCCGGATCCCGGACCCCTGGTCGGCGAACAGCGGCGTGCTCTCGAAGTACTCGACAACACCCGACGGCGCCTGACCACCCTGGCGCAGAATCGAGTCCGCGATGAACTGGTTCTGCATCAGGTCGAGGATCTTGCGCGGGATGATCAGCGGCGACTTGAGCAGCGAGTTGACGGTGACCTTCTGGCCATCGCCAGCCGCGATGATCGGCACGAGTGCCATAGTGAGTTCGCCTCCTCTCTCAGGTCAGCTGCAGGGAGATCTCGCCGTAGGCACCGTTCGAGATCCCGAGGATCTCGACGCACCGACCGACGATGGTGTCAGCGGCATCGGTACCACTGACCCAGGGAACGACGGTACCGGCGGCACCGCACTTGACCGTCTGCCCGAAGGTGATCGCAGCGCCTGCCAGGAGGCGCCAGATGCCCGTGTTCCAGACCGTCGTGTACTGGTCCAGAGGGGACAGCATGATCGAACCCGTCGGGTTCTGGTTCGTACCCACCGGGACCGCATCCTTGGCTGCGACACCCAAGCAGGTGTTCGCCGTCAGGGTCGACGGCTTGATCTTCCCACCGGTGTCCGGGACGACCAGCTGGCCACCCGTGACCGCGGCGTTGACCTCGTAGGTCTTGTTGCCCGTCGTGTAGACGGGAACCGCGCCCGCCATGTCAGCCCACCTTCCAGTCGGACAGCTGCTGGTCGACGTAGGACGCTTCCTGCGTCTTACCGTCGAAGGTGTTACCCTGCTCGTTGCTCAGCTTGATGAACCCCTTGCACTCGTCCAGGATGCCCTTCACGAGTGCGACCGGGTCGATCGAGTCCTCGCCGTTGGCGAGCTCGATGACCTCCACCCGCGGCGTCTTCAGCAGCGGTTCGGCGAGCGTGATCAGCGCCGGCGGGACACCCGCGTCGATCCACTCCGCCTGCAGCTTCTCGAACCGCGTCTCCGCGAGCTCGAGCTCGAGAGCCGAGATCCGTTCGGTCTCCGCAGTGTTCGACAGCTGTACGTCCGGCTTGGTCACCTTCCCGTCACCTCCCTCCTCTTCCAGCACGATCTGGTTGGCCAGCTCGATCGCCAGCAGTGCATCCGCAATGGCCTGCTGGGACGGCTCCTTTCGCACAGGCGTGGAGGTCACCAGCCACTGCTCTCCGGACAGGTCGGTCAGGACCTCGTCCTCGTTGGCGAGCTTCAGCTCCTCCCACTCACCCAGGCCGGTCACCTTCGGGTCGAGCGTACCCAGGACGTGGTGCAGCGCAGCCGGGAAGGCCTTACCGTCCGCTTCCCGCGTGTACCCGACCTTGATGCCGCAGCTGACACCGAGCTTCTTATTGCCCCGGACCAGCTTCGCAGCTTCGTTGGCCAGCTCCATGGTCGCGTAGAGGCCGTCGTCGCGGACCTCCAGACCCTTGACCTCGCCGGCCCAGTCGGTCGGTTTGACCTTGTGGTCGTTCTTCTCGTTGGCGAGGCAGAACGACGTCTGGTCGTACGCACCGGCCTGGAAGCTGTTGACGATGTTGTTGAGGAAGGTGTCGTTGAACGTCACCTTCCGGCCCTTGTAGCTGATGCTCCCCTTGGGCAGCACCTTCTTGAGGAACAGGCCGGACCCGTCGTTACTCTGGGAGAGTTCCACGAACTCGTCGTCGCAGCGCGGCGTCACAGTCACCGTCGTCTTGGTCATGTCACCTCAATTCGTCTGATGCGATACATGGCATTACGCGTTCCCTAGGGTGTTTTTATATCCGACTAGCTCTCACAGGAAGAGCTAAGCAATACCGAAACCACCCGGGGAACGAGTAATGCCATGTGTTGGACCCCGGTCAGTCTCCAGAAGGTTCGCTTTCGTCTCCCTTCTGCGCGTCTTCCGAACGCCCTTCGGCGTCGTCCCACGTGATGCTGCTCGGGTCAAGGTCCATTCGCTCCGCGAACGGCGTGTCTCCCGGTGGGTACGTCTCCTCCTGTGCGGGGTGCGTCATACTGTCTCCACCACAATCTTCCGCTTGCCGTTGACGTCGACGTCACTCACCACACGGTACTTGATCCCGGCTTGCACAAGCACTTCGTGCTCACTCGGGTGGTGGGACAGCCCACCTTTGTTCATGTCGAGGGCCTGAGTACCCTTCTTGAGGTTGTAGCGGATCTCGACGGAACCGAACCCGGTGGTGTGTCCGTGGAACGCGGACGTGCTCGCGAAGCGGTTATCGGTGTACGTCTGGTCGACCTTCGACCCAACGGGTCCGAAGACCTTCACGGAAGTCTCGTAGGGGATGTACCGCCACGTGGTGATGTCCTGCTGAACGATGCTCTTCGCGATCGCCGACTTGAGCCTCTTCACCTGGGAAGTTTCCTTCCCGGAGGCCGCCGCACCGTTGATCTGCTTGTAGAACCCATTGGAGTACACACCCGCGACGTGAGCCTCTTCTGCGGTCAGCTCACCTCGCTGGATGTGCTGACGTGGGTCATCCGCAGCAAGCGTTTGCGTCGGGATGTAGGACTTTGGCTTCGAGACTACTGTCCCCTTCGGTGTAGCTGGCTTCTTGACACCGAGTACCTTCTGTGCCCCCAGGAACGTGCTCGCTGCGCCGACCTTATTCCCCTGCAGGTCGTACACGTCAGTGTTGAGGCCGCTCGGCAGCTTCTTGAAGTAGCCAATCGCTTTCCCCTGAGGATCCTTAACCGTCTCGATCCCTGGGATCTTTGGCTTCCCAGAAGGCACCGTAGAGTAGCCCGTCGTCTTGGTCTTCTTGACGCCGAGTGCAACGTACTTCGCTGCCATCTTCGTGCTCGGGTGCTGGTGCCCGTGCTCCTTGATCATCTGACCGTAGTGCTTCTTCAGCTCGTCGAGACTCATCGACTGCAGATGCTTGCTCAATGCTTCACCCGCGAGCTGCTTCACGTCTACGGGTGCCACTTTCGCAGTGGCAGCCTTCTTCGCCTCGAGGTGTTGCAGTGCAACGTGCTTCGCTACGAGCTTCGTGTAGTCGTGCTTGTGCCCGAGAGTCTTGATCGCATCGCCGTAATGCTTCTTGAGTGTGGTGGAGTCTGTCTGCTTTAGGTCCGCTTCACTGTGCTGCTGGAACGTCCCCGGAAGGTGGTGGTGAGCAACGATCGGCGTTCCGATCGGTTCGTGGTAGTGTGCCACGCCTGCTTGGGTTGCGACATGCTGCACGGCTAAGAGGATGTCCAGCTCCTCGGTTAGCCGTGCAGCAAGACTAACCGACGAGGCACCACCGCGCTCTCCCTTGTTGGGTGTTGCCTTCGCCCTGGCTCGCAACTCGTCCCACTCCGCGATCGCCTTTGCGGCAGCAGCTCGCACCGCGGGAGACACCTTCGGGTCGTCCTTCCACTTCCGACACCGAGACACCGCAGTCGCGATTGCGTGTGCCTTGTCGAAGCCCTCGTCCCGCATGAGTGCCTTGGCGATGTTCTGGATGTACGCGGGGAGCTTCAGACCCGGAGTGCCGAACGCAGGCTTGGTGCCAAGCGGAGAGTGCATCGTCGAGAGACGTGCAGTGTCCGCACTCATGTCAGCTCGGAGACAACTGGTAGCCCATGCACGTCAGCGCAACGTTCTGCGGCGCCAGTGCCACCGAGGTACCATAGACGTTGACCGGGAACGGTCCGATGCGACGCTTGCCCGCAGCAGGGATGGACCACTGCTTACCCGGACTGGCCACACCGTCCTGCAGGTTGACCTGCGAAGCCGTGATCGTGTACGTCGACCCACCGGTGTTCGTGACCTCGATCCACTGCGCACCGGAGTTGCCGTTCAGGACGTTACCGTTGGCAACGTCCATGGCGACTTCCGCCGGAGGCGTGATCGCGGTACGGTCGATCGTGGTCACTGTGATCGCGGTTGCGGCCATCGAAATTCACCACCTTTTCTTTGTCGGACCCTCTTGTAACGCTCCTGGGAGCATCATATACTTATAGTATGAGCGAAGAGCAGACACTCACAGCGGAGGAGCGCTTCTGGAGCGCGGAGGTCCGAGCAGAACTCGCTGGGTGGTGCGACGAGGTCGGAGTCGGACTTGGGACCAAGTTCTTCTGGGCCATGCAGGAGACGAAGGACCGGTGGGCATTCGAGACCCGAGGTCGGAAGGTTCTCCAGCACGACGTTGATCGAGCACACTCACTCGCCGCTCGGTGGAACGAACTGATGGAGGACGGCAAGTTCTGGGATGCGGTACAGTACGAGCGGGAACTGCGTGCACTCAAAGCAGACCGCTGGTGGGAGGTGTGCGAACTCCAGATCGGCCCTCTCGGGTGGTTCTGACTCATGCTGCACCACCGCCACTAGCACTTCCAACGGAAGTGCTTTTGGCTTGACTGACCATCGCCGCACCAACACTGGCGGGAGCAGCTACCTTCGCCATCTCGAGTGCGTGCGCGTCCTGTGCCGCCTTCTCGAGCTGTGCCTGCTTGTCCTGAATGCTCTGCTGCACCTTGTCGAGGTCCATCCCCAAGTACCGAGCGACCTCCATCACGAGGTCACTCACGAACTCGTCGGGGAGGTTCACCTGCGTCGCAGTCGCGATCGACTTCAGCAGGTCCAAGCTCGTCTGGACGTCCTCCTTGTCCAGTGCACCGATCTCGAACTGCGGCACCTTCACGTTGGTACCCCAGTTGTACCGAACGAGGTCTGCGATCACCCCGTTGGTGAAGTCGACCTGCATCTCCGTCGTGTAGCCTTGGAGCTGCGACGTAAAGAACTCGGTGTCGTTCTTCGACAGTGCGTTCGACCCTGCACCCAGATGTGCCGCGCCAGTCGAGAGCTCCGTGAACCCTGCGAGGACGGAGTTTGCACTGTCCGCGTCAAGGTACCGGACAGCGTTCATGTACTCCGTTGCACCCTGACCACCGACGTCCAGAAGGATCGGGTCACCCTCGAGCCACTGCGACGGGACACCAGCAACACCAGCATTGCGCAGCGCTGCGATTGCAGTGGCAGCATTCTTCGCTGCGTCCGGAGAGGTTCCCTTCACGATCACCCGCGGCAGTGACAGCGACTCGAGGAACGTGAACCAGAGGAACTTCACCTTCTGCTTCAGCTCGTAGTTCCGCCACACAACTCGCAGGTCGCTGTAGCCTCGAACTGGCTCGCGGTGCTGCCCGTGGATGTACACGTACGAGTACAGCGGTTCCAGATCGACCATCTCGGTCTGGTTCCACTTCCACTGCTTGAACCCACGGAGATCACCGTTGTCCGGATCCCGCTTGATGATGCAGCTCTCCGGTGGGCGATAGGCGATCTTCTCGTACGTGAGCAAACCACCTGTGCGCATCCACACACGCTCGAAGTAGGCACGGCGGTACGTGAACGCAGAAGTCATCTGCGAGATGACCTGCTGCATCGGTGTCTTCATGCCACCATCGGTAGACGGTCGGACGAGCAGGTCGGTCAACTGTTCCGCGATCTGTTCCGACCCCTTCGGCGGGCGGATGGACCATCCTGCACTTCGCACAGGGAGTGTGAGAGCAGACTCGAGTGCTGACGCCTTGCCGTCCACATCGAGCATGTCCTTGAGTTGCTGGACACTGGGCTCGATGTAGTCGTACATCTCCCAGGAGCCGTTGTTCGCGAAGACCAGCGAACCGTCCCACATGTTCAGGGTTGTGCCGCGTTCCACACCCAGTTGTGGAATGATGCCCTTGAGCGCGCCATTGACTGATTTTGTCACGTGTCACGCTCCCGTATACTTCGCGGTAACCCCGGCCATACCGGTGGCTACGTCATTTACCTGCTATAGGTAGTATAAAGTATACGTCCAGTAATTCATAATGGCTATCAACCAAATAAACGGTTGCCTGATGCTAGTCCCACTCGACGGTCAAGTCGGACTTCCCACCCCAGTCGATGGCCAGGTCCTCCGGGTTGATCACCTGCGTCTGCGGTGGGTCGAACCAGTACGACATCACCACCGCGTCACCCAGGTCGGGGCTGCGTCCGATCCGCTTGTGGGTCTGTTCCTTCTCCTCGACCACGATCTTCGCACCTGCGCCGATCTTCCAGTGAGGAGCGCAAAGGTCAGCGGCAAGCTCCTCGCTAGGTGGTAGTGCGATCACTGCTCCACCGCGCCTGTGAGGGTCGAGCAGTTCCCGCATGTTCCACCACGCAGCCTGTCGGACGTTCGGGAACGTGAACTGTCCCGTTGCATCGTGACGGGTCGTGCGCTTGGAACCGTTGAACGGGATGACTTCCATTCCCTCTTCACTCAGGCGGTCTACGACACCACCACCGACACCTATCACGTCGACAACAGCGTACGCCCTCGGGTGAGGGAGCATCATTCGCTTCAGGCGAAGGGCAGAGGTCATCGTGTCCTGCTTGCCCCACTTGACAACGTCTAGAGTGATGTGACCCTGACGAGTGGCGACGGCCGTCTCGTCATCCCCAAACCGAGCAACGTCCATAGAGAACGTCCGACGTCCAATGGGATCTGTACCTTGTTGCTGTACCCAACGTTGCTGGGCCAGTCGTACCCACCCAAGTGGGATGACTCCGACCGTTCCGTCGTCTGGGAACTGCCCTCGAACCTTGGCCTCCCAGAGAGGAGAAGTCTCCCAGCGAACCTCCCCAGTGGGCGACTCAGCATCAATGGTTCGGTTGACTCCCCAGCGTGCCATTCGTTCAGCGACCCAAGTAACGCCGAGTAGTCGCGGTCGGAGGTCGTCAGGAACCTCCTCAGTGGAGAAGGGGATTCCGTGGTCGACGAAGAACTGGTGCAGCAGCGGAAAGGGCTTGTCATCGACGCGAACGTCCCTAACAGCCTGCTCCGTGAAGTTGGGGGTCCGTAGACCATCCAGCTGGATGACGTGCCAACCTGAACCCGGCTTGCAGATAGTGGCGAAATGGCTCGTGGGGTCATCAGGGTTCCCAATCGCGAGGACTCGTGCGTTGTCGTTGGTGGCCAGTGCGTCGATCGCGTTCCACAACTGCTGGGGAATGCCACAAGCCTCATCTACGATGATGAGCGGGAACAGTGCGTGGATGCCTTGGAACCCATCCTCGTCGTAGTCCGACGGCTTCCGACCGTACCCGATCAGCTCCTTGTCGATCTTCCACTCTGGCTGCCCACCCATCGTGATACGGCCGCGCAGGTTGCCCTTCCTGTGCATACGCTCGATCTCGCGCCACAGGATTGCGCTCACCTGCGGACCAGACGGTGCAGTCGACACCACGAAGGCCTCTCCCGGAGGGTAGACCTCATTCCACCAACACGCGGCGGAAGCTGCCACGAAGGACTTGCCGGCGTCGTGACACGACTGCACCGCCGTGTACCGGTTCTTCTGCAGGGATTGGAGGATCTCCCTCTGCTTGGACCACATGAAATGTCCGAGTCTGTCGCGGAGCCACGACACCGGGTCGCGGATGTAGTCAACGCCGAAGTAGCGCTCCGCAGCGAGAGCGAACACGTCACGGGCCACAAGTCACCTCAGGTAGCAGACAAGGGAGAGAACTCCCAGGACGATGAAGAGGCAGAGAACGGTGTCCCGACAGATGAAGTCCACAACGCGACGCTCGGGAGAGTCTCCACCCCACTGTTGCATCGGGACACGTTCGCCCGCAAGCCACCGACGTGTCTGCGGTCCCATCTGACCACTGCGACTGCTGTGCGCGATGAGCTTAGCCATTGAACGGATCCTCCGGCTGGAACACAGCACGGTTGAACCACATGAACGCTTCCGACAGCGCCGTCCGAGTGATGGCCATCAGTCGAGGGTCGACGTCGACAGTGTCGCTGTCACGAAGTGCCTTCCACAGTGAAGCACAGTTCTGCTCCATCATCTTGATCTGCTTCACCGCGTCGAGAGCTGCAGGAGTCTGCTTCCGGTACCCGGGCACGTTCTGCGACCCGGTGTCGATCAGTTCGTCGCTCACACTTCCTCCAACTCTGCATGGACCACGTTGAACACGGGCCCTTCGGTCTTGATTGCCTTCTCCTCGGCTGACATCGCCAGTCGCCTGTTACGGTACCACACGATCTTCGTGTTCGGCTGGTCGACGTCAGTCCACCACGGCTTATCTGCAGCGTGCTCCTTGAAGCGGGTGTTCGGGTTCGTGGTGATGCCGACGTACAGGAGCTTGCCCGTCTCCTTCGCGTACAGACGGTACAGTGCCGTCCGCTTCGTGAACAGGTCCTTCTGCTGCTGAACGACTGCCTGAGCCTCTGCATGGATCACACCGGGAGCCTTGCCCTGAGAGATCGCCAGACGCTCCGTTCCCTTCTTCGGGATGTGCACAGAACGGAACCTCGTGTACCCACGCTGGCCATCGAGGTACTCATACCCAACGCCCGCCGTGGTGATCTTGCTGCACTTCGCACCCATCGCCTCAGCAGACGGGCCAAGGGTAGCTTCGGTCATCTCCCGCGACTTCGTAGCGAGGCACATCCGCTGGCTGAACAGGTCACGGATTCGACCCAACGTGTCCACCTGTGCGAGCTGGCTACACGCCCACACAACGTAGAGAGCCTTTCGGCCCACGGATAGGATCTCACCGAACGGAGACAGCACACCCTTCTTGATCGTGTCACCGAGCAGCAGGAGCTCGTCGATGATCGTGATGTCGAGCGGGTTGTCCTCCGTGATGGGGTCCTCGGACAGGTCCGGAATGTTGTTGGCACGCATCCACGACAACCGTGCCAACATCGCTTCGTGGGCACCATTGATGACCTCTTCGGCCTTGTTCCCACGGT
>Ga0207693_10004604_pt1 | contig 11638 bp, 12 predicted proteins | sample LARL81metaG_FD_184347 | JGI IMG/M metagenome (GOLD analysis project Ga0207693, IMG submission 184347) | Corn, switchgrass and miscanthus rhizosphere microbial communities from Kellogg Biological Station, Michigan, USA - LAR L8-1 metaG... | ecosystem: Host-associated > Plants > Roots >...
CCGGAGGCAATGCCTGCGCCACTGATGCAGGCAGCCCGAGAGTCGTCGTGAGCTGCCCCATCAGCGGCCGCAGGTCGATGTACACGGCGTTGCCGCTCAGCGTGATCGCCTTCGACTTGTTCTCGACGATGTTGATGAACTGCTGAGCGGTCACGCGCTGCGCGGTTTGCCACGCTTCTTGCACGCGCGGACGTCCGAGAAATTCGAACGCAGCCTTCTGGGCAACCGTGCGCAGGCCGCCGGCGGCCGGTCCGGCGAGCGGCTGTAGCCGCGGTGGCAGCGCTGCCTTGATCTGGCCGGCGACATTGACGTTGGCGTAGACCTGGTCGACCATGAAATCGGCGACCTGGGTGCGGATCGCGTCGTTCTGCAACAGAGCACTGCTGGTGTCGGCCCAGTTGTTGGCGTTGAGCAGCTGCCGGTTGGCCCACACCGCCAGCGATCCGAACGCCACGAGTACGGTTGCCACGACCAGCAACACACGGATCAGGATCCGCCTGCCGCGGGTTGTGGTCCGCTGCTGCACCCCGGCTTCGGACGGCTCGCGCCCGCTGGCTTCTGTCTCTTCCTCGTGATCCACGACTCTCGCGACAATCCTCGATCTGGCACGGGTGATGGGCAATCACCCCCAGGGGGTGATTGCCGTTTACGTGTGTGAATCCGCAGAGGCCGCGGTGAGGCAAGCGATGTCGGAGCTCCGTTCACCCTCGCCGGGTGAGGATGGCTCACCCTCGCGCGCGCGACAGTGCCCTTCGAAGTGGCACCCGCCAGCTATGAGATCCGAATCAAGGGCAGGGTCGGCGATCCTGTGCTTGCGTCGTTCTCCGAACTCGACGCGTCGATCAAGCCGGCCGAGACGGTGCTGCGAGGAGAGCTCGCAGACCAAGCAGCGCTGCACGGCCTGTTGGACCGGATCCAGTCGCTTGGCCTCGAGCTGATCGAGATCCGCCAGGTGGGGATGGACACACGAACGGGCTCCTGAGGGCCGCGATTGCCGGCTGCCCGTGTGTGTGCCGGTGTGCATGTCCCACCGCAGCGTTGGTGCCCGCACGACCGCGAGCGTTGATTTCCAACGCCATCGGATCTAGATTTGTCTTGACTCTGACAACTTAGGTCCGCAACCACGAAGGCTCATGCTCCGGCAACCGCTTGGTGACAGGTCCGCAGGCCTGGCGCTTTCCGGCCATGCAGTTCCCGCTGCCGCAGGACGGCTGCTCGCCCCGATCAGGGTCCGGTGGCTGGCCGCGAATGGCCGCAGATATGGGCTCGACCTGCTCTTGCTGGTCGCTGCCTACTATGCCTCCGCGCACCTGGGCTTCGCGCTGGAGTTCACGGGTCCGGTCGCGTCGATCGTGTGGCTTCCGGTCGGGGTCGGCGCCGCGTTTCTGTATCTGCGCGGGACGGCGCTGTGGCCGGGTGTGGTGATCGGCGATCTGCTGGTCAACAACTACTCCGAGCTTCCGGTCGGCTCCGCGGTCGGTCAGAGCTTCGGCAACCTGCTCGAGGTCGTGATCTGCGCGGCATTGCTCCGGCGGCTGATCTCTCGCGACCGCCCGCTCTGGAGCATCCCGGGCCTGGCGGTGATGCTCGGCGCGATCACCGCCGCGACCGCGATCAGCGCCACGATCGGCTCTGTGTCGCTGACCTTGGGAGGCGTCGTCACCGGCGACTCTTTTGGGCATCTGTGGCAAACGTGGTGGCTTGGCGACTTCTGCGGCGCCCTGCTCGTGCTCTCGCTGGTCCTCGCATGGGTGCCGCTGCCGGAACGTCCGTGGCTCCAAGGTCACATCGCCGAGCTCACGCTGCTAGTGGCGGTGCTCGTCGGGCTCGGGTTCATCACCATCCACGCCGGGCGTCCACTGAGCTATCTCGCGTTCCCGGCGCTGATCTGGTCGGCGCTTCGCTTCGGCCCGCGCGGGGCGACGGTCGCGATGGCGATCACGGCGTCGTTCACGATCTGGGGAACCACCCACTACCTGGGTCCGTTCGCCTTCCACCCGCTTAGCCGCGGAGTGCTCGAGACGCAGCTGTTTCTGCTGGTCACGTCGCTTTCGGCACTCAGCGTGGCCGCCCTGGCATCTGAGCGCGAAGCGCTCTCGCGAAGCGTGCAGGCGTCGCGCAAGCGCATCGTGATGGCAGCCGACGAAGAGCGCCGGCGCCTGGAGCGCGACCTCCACGACGGCGCACAGCAGAGCCTGGTCGCACTTGCCGCTCACCTCGGGCTCGCCGCCGGCAGGGCACAGGCAAGGCCCGAGACGGCGGCGGCTTCGTTTGAGTCAGCGCAGGCGGAGCTGCTGGTGGCGATCGACGAGCTGCGGGAGTTCGTCCACGGCATCCACCCGACCGCGCTGCGGCGCTTCGGCCTCGCCAGGGCTGTCGAGATCGTCGCCGCGCGGGCTGCGACCCCAGTCGAGATCGTCGAGCTTCCCCGCGTGCGCCTCGACGAAACCGCCGAGGCCACCGCGTACTACATCGTCCTCGAAGCGGTGACCAACGCTCAGCGTTACGCCAACGCGTCGTCGGTCAGGGTCCGGGCCTACATGGACAACTCGAGCCTGGCGCTTCAGGTCGAGGACGACGGCGTCGGCGGCGCGGTCGAGCGCAGCGACCTCGGGCTGCAGGGACTACGGGACCGTGTCGAGGCTACGGGCGGCACTTTCGTCGTGCACAGCGCGGTCGGTCGCGGCACCCGCATCGAGGCCCGGATACCGACGGTCGTCGCGGACTGACTAAGAGGAGTGGCCGTCCTCGCTGGCGAGGTACACCAGCGCTGCCTTCACGCGACGAGAGACGTCGTCGGGCGCCGCCAGGTTCAGCTTCATGAAGATCGCGTTGATGTGCTTCTCGACCGCGCGCTTCGTGAGCACCAGCGATTCCGCGATCGCGCCGTTGCTCTTCCCCTGGGCCAGCTCGGCGAGCACTTCCCGTTCGCGAGGCGTGAGGTCGCGGAGGGGCGACGCGGCGTCGTTGGCATGCGCCTGCACGAGCACCTCTATCACCTTCGAGTCGACGGCCGATCCGCCTGACGCCACGGCGTTGATCGCCGCCGCGAGCTCGCGCGGATCGTTGACGCGCTCCTTGAGCAGATAGGCGCGGCCACCCGAGCCCGATTCGAGCAGGGCCAGGACGTACTCGGGATCGGCGAACTGGCTGAGCACGACGACGCCAATCTCCGGGTGCGTCGTTCGCAACTCGCGGGCGACCTGGATTCCCTCGTCGGTGCCGGTCGGCGGCATGCGGATGTCGGTCAGCACGACGTCGGGCTCGTCCTCCTCGATTGCGCGAAGCAACGAGTCACGATCGGTGCAGGCGCGCGCCACGTCGATCCCCTCGGCGTGGGTCAGGATCTGCTCGAGAGCTTCGCGCACCAGGTATGTGTCGTCGGCGATGACGACCCGGATGCGTCGGCCCTCCTGGAGCCTGTCGCTCCGAGGCCCGGTCCGCGATCCGATCACGATCATTATCCCTTCGCCGGTGAACTCCCTGCCCGCAGACTTAGGCTAGCGCGTGGCGTGTGACGGCTCGGCCGACGTGTCCCTGTCTGGTGCCTGCACCCCTTCGGCGGCGCGTGTGCGCACCATCCTGCGACGGTCAGCGACAGCGGGCACCCACATGCGCGCATCATTGACCCCCTGATTGGGCGCGCAGATACTCGCGCCATGACTCAGCCACGGTCGCCGACGTCGGCCGTGCGCGCACCGCGGATGGGGACGGCCGTTGCGCTCAATCGGCTCGTGCCGCCGCGGCTCAGCCCTGGAACGGTGCAGCGCGCACGTCTTGCCGCGCTGCTCGACGCCGCGACGAGCCGTCCGCTCACGGTCGTGACCGGATCCGCTGGTGCGGGCAAGACCACCCTGATGTCCGCGTGGGCGCACGAGCGCGACCAGCCAGGGACGACGGCATGGCTGGCGGTGGACCGAGCGGACTCCCGCCCAGCCCAATTCTGGGCAGCTGCCATCGATGCGGTTCTCGCGGCGGGGGAGAAGGGATTGAACTCGCTGAGATCGGGTGACCTGCTCGGAGGCGACGAGTTCGTGCCGGCGTTTGCCAACGCGGTCAGCCGGCTGAAGGCGCCGCTCGTGCTGATTCTCGACGACTTCCAGCAACTGCGCGCCCCCGGGGTGAGCGAGCAGCTCGACGCGCTGCTGCGCCACCCTCCCGACAACCTGCGGCTTGCGCTTGTCAGCCGCTCGGACCCGCGCCTGTCGCTGCACCGACTGCGACTCGAGGGACACCTCGCGGAGCTGCGCTCCGCAGACCTGGCGTTCACGTTCGACGAGGCGGCCGCGCTGTTCGAGCAGGCCGACCTCGAGCTGACCGCCGATCAGGTGAGAGCGCTGCACGAGCGGACCGAGGGATGGGTCGCGGGCCTGCGACTGGCGGCGCTGTCACTGCAGTCGTCAGACGACGCCGACGAGCTGATCCGCACCTTCGCCGGCGACGAGCGAACGGTCGCCGACTACCTCGTCGAGGAGGTGTTGCAGCGCCAGCCGGAGGAGGTCAGGGACTTCATGCTCCGCACGAGCGTAGTCGACGTGATCAGCCCCAACCTCGCCGATGCGCTCACACGTCGCGCCGACGGTGCGCCGATGCTCGACCGGCTGGAGCGCTCCAACGCGTTCGTGTCGTGTGTCGACGAGCTGGGCCCCTGGTACCGCTATCACGGCATGTTCCGAGAGCTTCTCGCCAGTCAGCTTCGGCACCGCATGCCCGAGGCGCTCGCCGTGCAGCACCGCTACGCGGCGCGGTGGTATGCAAAGAGCGGTCGCAACGTGCAGGCCGCGCAGCACGCGCTGCAGGCCGGTGACTGGGAGCTCGCAACCACGGTGCTGTCGGGCGCATGGCTGCAGCTGCTCGTCCGCGGCGAGGCGGCGGCAGTCGCGGAGCTGATCGAGACGTTTCCGCGACGGTTGGTTACGCGGGAGCCCGAGCTGACGATCGCAGCAGCAGGTTCCCTGCTCGAGTGCGGCGAGCTCGACCAAGGACTCGAATACCTGGAGCTCGCCGACCACAACGCGTCGGCTGTGAAGCCCAACCGTCGCGCCGACCTGATCCTCGGTCGTTCGATCGCGCAGCTCTACCAGGGCCGGGCAGCCGGACGGTTCGAAGCGGTTCGGGGCGTCGCGCTAAAGCTCGTCGCCGGGCACGGATCCGGGTCGCTGGCGCTGTCGGGCCGGGAGCGGCGGGCGCTGGCGCTGCTCAATCTCGGGATCGTCGAGACCTGGACCGGGACGCCACGGCGGGCGCGAGGTGCTTTCGAGGACGCGCTCGCCCTGGCGCGCCACTCCGGCTGCCGGTACCTCGAGTTCTCGGCGCTCGGTCCACTGGCGCTGCTCGAGGCGATGAACGGTGCCCTGCGCAGGGCCGCCGACCTCGGGCACGAGGCGGTTGGACTCGCGCAACGGCACGGATGGCTGCGGCTTCCGGCGTCAGCCGCCGCGCACTGCGCGTTGGCGATCTGCGCTTATCAGCACAACGCGATGGCGCGTGCCGGTGAGTACCTCGACGCCGCCGATGCCGCCGCGCGCGGATCGCGCGACCGGCCCGTGCTGGCGGTAGCCAACCTGACCAGAGCGCTGGTGGCACTTCGCTACGGCGACGTCGAGCGAGCGCAGCGCGCCGTCTCTCGGGCTCGTCAGGACGTCGCCGACTGGCGGGTCCCCGTGCGGATCGCGGCGCTGTTGTCGGCGGTGGACGCGGATGTTCTCCTCGCCGCCGGGCGTGGCGCCGACGCGTTGCGAGCGGCCGACGAAGCGCGCCGACTGGGATGGGGCGAAGCAGCGCTGGTGCAGGCAAAGCTGGCGCTGAGCGATGGCGACCCGGCCAGAGCGCTCGAGCTAACGGCCGATGGGCTGTCCGGCAGTCCGCGGATGCTGCGCCCGTCGACCGCGATCGAGCTGCGTGCGCTTTCGGCAGTCGCGAGCCATCAGCGAGGGAACGACGACGTCGCGCTCGAGCTCGTGGAGCAGGCGCTATCGCTCGCCGAGCCCGAGGGGTACCTGAGCCCATTCCTCGCAGTCGGTGCACCGCTGCGCGAGCTGCTCGTGCGCCGGATCCGCGCCGGCACCGCCCACCGATCGCTCGCCGGCGAGCTGGGCGAGGCGCTCGATCCGCAGGTAGCCGGTCTGCCCGAGCGGCGCACTGCGCTGTTGCTCGAGCCGCTCTCAGACCGGGAGACTGCGGTCCTTCGCTATCTCCCGACCGCGCTGTCAAAGGCGGAGATCGCGTCGGAGATGTTCGTGTCGGTCAACACGGTCAAGACCCACATGAAGAACATTTACCGAAAGCTCGACGTTACCGACCGGTCTCATGCGGTCCGCAGAGCGCGGACGTTGCACTTGGTCTGACGCGGGCGCCGGTTAGCCCGGCTGGCGCGGCGGCATCGTCGCCATCGTGCCCGCGTTCGGGCGTTCTGGGGTGCCGAGATCCTCGCCGTAGACGGCGAGGCCATGGATGATCCACAGGCACAAGGCGAAAATCGCAATTGACCAGAACGGGTACGCCGGGATGTCGAGCAGGGCCGCGATCGCGGCAAGCCCCGCGGCGATGATCCCGAACCACCGCCCGAAGGTTCCGCCCCCGAACAGGGATGCGGCGGCCAGCAGCTCGATGATCCCGATGATCAGCGTGATCCAGCCCCAGCTCTTCAGATTGCCGAACATGTAGTGGGTGTTGTGAACGAAGAAGTTCGCGTTTCCGATCGCCGCGATCCCCCAGATGATGTTCAGCACCCCGCCCAGCGTTAGGAACACCGCGGCGAAGATTGCCCGGCCTTCTCCTCTCGGCGAGTCCACGATCTCCCTCCTTACTGTGTTGCAGTGACTCCCTGACCAGCTTGCGCCAAACGGGGGTGAGTGCTCTTCACCCGAGGAGGGTGGTTTGCCGCGCGCGCCGTGGATCACCCATAGGGGGTGAGGCATGCTCACCCGGGATCGCGTTCATCATTCGCGGTGTGCTGACGGTATTCCGCGGGATCCAAGTCCGCCGCCTCGCGGCCGCCTGGTAGTGCCTCGCCCGGCTTGGCTGGTGGATGCCGAGCGCGTCGATCGTGCGATCTATGCGGCGATCGCGGCGACCGACACTCCGTCGCTGGACAGGGCGATGGCCCGGCTCACACGCGCCGCAGACCACTCGAAGCTGTCGCTGGCCGCGGCCGCCGTGCTGTCAGTGACGCGAGGCGCGAAGGGCCGCCGCGCGGCGTTTGAGGGGCTGGCGTCCGTAGCGGTCACCTCCGCAGTGGCCAATCTCGTGATCAAGCCGCTGGGACGACGCCGGCGACCGGATCCGGCCGCGGACGATGTACCGCTCGCTCGCCAGGTCCGGATGCCCACGACGACGTCGTTCCCATCGGGTCACTCCGCTGCGGCGTTTGCTTTCGCAACCGGGGTGGGCAATGTACTTCCCCGCGACGCCGTGCCGCTGCGCGCGCTCGCGGCGACGGTCGCCTACTCGCGGGTGCACACCGGCGTCCACTATCCAGGTGACGCGATCGCCGGCTCGCTGCTGGGCGGCGCGATTGCGCAGATCACGAGCGGCGCGCTCGAGCGCAGGCTCGGTCAGGCATCAGCCCGCGGCGCGGGTAAGGATGTCGCCGATTAGGCGACGGCGCGCATCTTCTGTTCGCGCTCCTCGCGCCAGGTCCCGATGAACCAGTCGAGCACCATGTTCACGAACCAGATGATGATCGTCGCCCAGACGTAGGTCCAGAACCCGTGGACGGAGAAGCCCGACACGATCGCCTGCGTGAGCCAGAGCATCCCCATCGACACGAAGAACCACGCGATCCCGAGCGTGAGGATCGCCAAGGGAAGCGTCAACAGCCGGGCGAGCGGCTTGAGGAACGTGTTGAGGATCCCGAACACGGCCGCCGCCAGGACGACGTCGCCGAAGTGATCGACTGTCACCTTGCTGAGGATCGCAGCCGTCACCGCGAGCACGATGGCGTTCACGAGCCACGAGAGCAAAAGCCGCTGGGTCAAGGTCATCGTCGCACCGCCAGTCGTAGGGTGACCCCATCATCGCGCAACGGGGGCGAATCGCAACCTGCTTCTACGGCTGACGTCCGGATCCTGCTTTCGCCGAGGTCCGGCAGCCGGCGGACGGCGACCAGCTCGAGTCCCAGCGACTGAATCCGGTGGAGCACGTGGTGGAGCGCGTGCTGGTCGGGTAGCGCGCCCGCAAGGACGGTCTCGGGCGCCCTCGTCGACGCGGCGAAGTCTCCCAAGACCGCGAGCACGGGCTGCCTGAGCTCGCCCTTGATCCGGATTTCATAGCTCGCCGAAGCCACCGTTTCGGCACTGTTGCGCTGCTTGGGGTGACGCGGCCTCACCCGCCGGGGGTGACTGTCGGCGTGCCTCCGTCCCCGACGCCCGTCATGGCCCCTGGTCGGGTGCGCCGCCCCGCCCCTCCTCGCGCCGCCGCACGCCCATTCGTGCCGCGAACACGACGGTACGGGCGATTCCGACGAGCAGCCCGAGGTCGAGCAGGATCTGCACGCAGACGAGGATGCGCGCGATATCGGTCCGCGCGACGATGTCGCCAAACCCGACCGTGCTGATCACCGTGACCGTGAAGTACACGGCTCCCACGTGGTCCAGCGGCTCCGAGAAGTTCGTCACGCGGACGTGTGAGAGCGACAGGTAGGTGAACGCGAAGACGACGATCAGCAGCGGCACCGCGAGCGCCAGCGTCTCGACGGCCCGCACCTCGGGGTGCTCGGCGTCGAGGATGCGGAGCACCTGCCATCCGAGGACTCCCATGAACACCACGAGCCCGATGAGCAGCTGGATCAGCGTCTTGGCGCTCGAGTTGCTGGCAGCCGGGAGCAGCGCGTAGAGCACCACGAGGACCACGGTCGACGTCACGATCCGGAACGCCGACCGCAACGCGACCCGCTGCTGCTGTGCGCGATCGAGGTCCTCGAAAGACGTCATCCCGCCACGTTCACGTCAGTGCGAACCGGTCACCGCGAGCCGGGCTAGTGATCGCAAGCCCGGCAGCGCACCTTCGGGCACCGATGCGGACGGCGAAGCGCCGGGATGCTCGAGCGAGATCCGGACCCGCAGCGCCCCGGGACGCATGATGAACCGCAGCGGAGGATCCAGGAGCGCGGCCTCCCCGTCGATGCCGGCTGGAACAGCGCCGTTGCCGTCCACCTCGATCGACGGCAGCGACCACCTGCGCAGCAGGCCCTGTCGCATCGGACCCTTGGGCCCGAGCACCGCGACCCCCAGCTGTGCGGTGTCGAGGCGAGGGCGTGTGCCCGACCCGATCGCCGTGCCGAGGCGATACGGATTGTTGGAGACCAGCAGCGCCATTCCGCTGTCGTGCGCAAACCCGTCGGGGTCGCGCCAGCGCAACGCCAGCGCCTCGGGGTCGGTGCGTTCTGTCTCGGGGATCGTGTCGAGCAGAGTCCTGAGCTTTGCGTCGCGATAGCCCGATTGCTGCACCGCCTGGGCGTACACGCCGAGCGAGACGTTGTTGACGAACACGCGGCCGTTGACCTCGGCGAGGTCGACGATGCGTTCGCCCCCGGTGGTGAACGCGTCAAGCGCGCCGACCACGTCTTCTCGGTCCACCCCGAGATCGAGCGCGAAATGGTTGCGAGTGCCCGCCGGGATGCACGCGTACGGAATTCCGGCGCGCGCCGCCGCGGACGCGACGATCGCCTGCGTGCCGTCGCCTCCGGCGGCCGCAAGCGCGTCGGCTCCGCGCGCGAGCGCGTCTTCGACCAGCGTTTCGAGCGGGGTCTCGAACGTCAGCTCGACGGCTTCGATCCCGCGCCGTGCGGCCTCGTCGGCGAGGCGGAACCGCTCCGCCTTCCCCCCGCCAGATCGCGGGTTGTAGAACAGGACGGGATGCTTGGGCGGCTCGACCGGATCGAGTTGCGCGTGGCCCGTGAATGCGGCGCGCGCAGCCACGATCGCACCGACCCCGGCGGCGACGATCACGACCGTGTCCACGGCGTCGCGGCCCAGCAGCAGCACGAGCACTGCGGCGAGCGCAACCACGGCGATCGCGATCCCGAGCACGCGGGTCACGCCGCGATGCAGCGCCCCGTGCCACCCCGCCGCCAGCGCCAGGAATGCAAGCAGGAACACGAACAGGCCGCGCGGGAAGTTGACGATCAGGGCGACTACGGCCGCGACCACGGTGGCGGCCGCCAAGAGAAGCGCCGCGAAGGCGGCCAGGCGCCGGATGAGCATGCGCCCAGTCTCCGGCGTCGCTGGGTTAGCCCGCCTCACCCCAAGGGGGTGATTCGACGGTGTTCACCCCGCGGGGGTGATGCCACTTCACCCGGCGCTGCGGGACGGTTTGCGACGTTCCCGAGAGAAAGGACCCGATCCCAGATGGACGATACGCGGGGAGGCGGCGCAATTGTTCTTGCCGGCACGTTCCTGCTGCTAGGCGGCGTGCTGAACGTGATCTACGGCATCGCCGCGATCAGCAACTCGAAGTTCTTCCTCAACGAGACGAAGTACATCATCAGCGACCTGAAGACCTGGGGATGGATCGTGCTGATCATCGGAATCCTCGAGCTGTTCGCCGCGTTCTCGCTGCTCTCCGGCAAGACGTTCGGACGCTGGGTCGGGCTCATCGTCGGCTCGTTGAACGCGATCAGTGCGTTGCTGTCGATTCCGGCCTATCCCCTGTGGTCGTTGGCGATCTTCGCGCTGAGCCTGTGGATCATCTACGGGCTCGCGGTGAATTGGGAGCCGCGCGCCGCCCGATGACGACTCGCCTGCACGGGACCGCTGCCATCCACTACCGAGTCAGGAGGAATCGATGAGCGATCTCGTCGCCATCGCCTACGACAACCTCGACACCGCGCAGCAGGTTGCCGCCAACGCCAGCCAGGCGCAGAAGGCGCACACGATCGACCTCGAGGACATGGTCGTCGTTGAGCGCCAGATGGACGGCAAGGTCAAGCTTCATCAGCCGTCGCTTGCCGGCAGCGGCGCAGTCAGCGGCGCCCTGTGGGGAGGCCTGATCGGGCTGATCTTCTTCGTGCCGTTCTTCGGCATGGCAATCGGCGCGGCGACCGGAGCAGCCGCCGGGGCGTTCGCCGACTACGGCGTCGACGACGACTTCATGAAGGAGCTCGGCGCCGCGCTCGAGCCCGGCAAGGCTGCGGTCATCTTCCTGATCCGCAAGATGACGGTCGACAAGGTGCTTCCTGAGATCAAGATCCCGGGCAAGGTCATTCAGACGTCGCTGGACGGCGCGACCGAGCAGCAGCTCACCGACGCGCTCGCGGCCGCCGGCGGCGGCGCGGCTGCCTGACGCGGTTGCGGAAGACCGGGGCGCCTGATATGAGGCGCACGTGTCCGCCGAGGTAGTCGAGGAGGCTCCTGCCTCCGAAAAACGTGCGCGCTTGGCGCGGTTCGCGCGGATCGGCGCGTGGCTGGCCGCAATCGCGCTGCTCCTGTTCGTGCTCGACGAGCTCGGGGTGCCGGTGTCGGACTGGATCCGCGAGCTCTTCAAGAACGTCCGCGCCGTCCCGACGTGGGCGATCGTCGCCGGCTGCGTGCTGGACACGATCCAGACGGTCTTCGCGGCGCTCTCGTGGCTGACGATCCTGCGCGCTGCGTTCCCCGATGCGACGCTTCCGTTCCGCCCGGTCCTGGCGTCATACGCC
>Ga0207693_10004607_pt1 | contig 11635 bp, 9 predicted proteins | sample LARL81metaG_FD_184347 | JGI IMG/M metagenome (GOLD analysis project Ga0207693, IMG submission 184347) | Corn, switchgrass and miscanthus rhizosphere microbial communities from Kellogg Biological Station, Michigan, USA - LAR L8-1 metaG... | ecosystem: Host-associated > Plants > Roots >...
CGGCCGATAAACACGGCGCGCGCGCCGAGTGCGACCGCCTTCAGCACGTCCTGGCCAGAGCGAACGCCGCCGTCGAGGAAAATCTCCATGCGGTTACCCACTGTCCGCACAATCGACGGCAACGCAGCGATCGACGACAACGCGCCGTCGAGTTGCCGTCCACCGTGATTGGAGACAATCATCGCATCGGCCCCAGTCTGCAGGGCGCGCTCCGCGTCCTCGGGGTCGAGGATGCCCTTCAGGATCAGTTTGCCGCCCCATCGGTCCCTGATCCACTTGATGTCGTCCCAGCTGAGTTTCGGATCGAACTGCTCGGCGATCCAAAGCGAGATCGAGCGCATGTTGTCGGCGCCGGGGGCGTGTCCGACGACGTTGCCGAAGGTCCGCCGCTTGGTCCCCAGCATGCTGAGGCACCATCGCGGCTTCGTCGCGATGTTGAGGATATTTTCCAGCGTGGGCCTAGGGGGAGTGGTGAGGCCGTTCTTGATATCCTTGTGACGTTGACCGATGATCTGGAGGTCCAGCGTCAGAACCAGCGCCGAACATCCGGCCTTCTTCGCACGGTCGATCAGACGTCCGATGAAGTCGCGATCCTTCATCACGTAAAGTTGGAACCAGAACGGCGTCTGCGTATTCTCGGCGACGTCCTCGATCGAGCACACGCTCATGGTGGAGAGCGTGTAGGGAATTCCGGCCTTTTCCGCCGCGCGCGCGACGAGAATTTCGCCGTCCCCGCGCTGCATGCCGATGATGCCCGTCGGCGCCAATGCGACCGGCATGCTGACCTGCTGCCCCACCATCGTCGTGGCGAGCGAACGGTTCGACATATCGACGGCGACGCGCTGCCGGAGTTTGATCCGCCCGAAATCGGTCTGGTTCGCTTCGTAGGTACTGCCGGTCCATGCACCGGAATCGACGTAGTCATAGAACATCCTCGGCACGCGCTTCTTCGCCAGCGCTCGCAGTTCTTCGATACTCGTGATCCGTTGCGGCATCGTCAAGCGCCCAATGAGCGGCAGGTCAGATATGGATCGCATGGCCCAAAGCCCGCAGGGCCGATTCGTGGAACGCTTCAGTCAACGTGGGATGAACATGAATAGTGCCGGCGATGTCCTCGAGCACCGCACCCATCTCGATCGCATGGACGAACTCGCCGGAGAGTTCGGACACATGAGTGCCGACCGCCTGCACGCCAAGGACGCGATGATTGTCGCGTCGCGCAACGATTCGTATGAACCCGCCTTCGCTTCCGCCTTCCATCGACAGCGCCCGGCCGTTCGCTGATAGGGGAAAAAGTCCAGTAATTGCATCCACGCCGGCCGCCTTCGCCTCGATCGGCAGCAGGCCAGCCGTGACGATCTCGGGCTCCGTGAAACACACGGCCGGGATGGTTGCGGGCTTGAATCGCCTCGGCTTGCCGGCAATGATTTCGGCGACCATCTCCGCCTGCGCCGACGCCTTGTGCGCGAGCATCGGCTCTCCGACCAGATCGCCGATGGCCCAGACGTTCTTGACGGACGTCTTGCACTGATCGTCAACCTTGACGAAGGGCCCTTTCATATCCACCGCCATTTTCTCCAGGCCCCAGCCTTTCGTTTTTGGCCGGCGGCCAACGGTGACGAGGATCTTGTCGGCAGGAATTTGAAGTATTTGACCGTCCGTCAACTGGACTTGCAGACTGCCTCGATTGGTATCGCCAGTGAATCGCTGTGCCTTTGCGCCGAGATGAACGGTGACGCCGGCATGATCAAGCCACTTGCGGACCGGATCAGTAAGCTGCTCGTCATACAACGGCAGAATACGGTCCAGCGCTTCGACGACCGTGACATTCGAGCCCATCTTGCGGAAGGCGATGCCGAGTTCGAGACCGATATAGCCGGCACCAACGATCACGAACTGTTCGGGAATTTCCTGAAGCGACAACGCTTCAGTCGAGGACAGGATCGTGTCGCCGAATGGCAGCGTTGGCAATTCGACCGGCTCGGAGCCGTTCGCCAGGATCACATGCTCGGCGATAATCATCACGGGATCGCCGCTGCCGTTGACAACGCAGGTCTTCGCGTCGGTGAAACTGCCCCAGCCTGGTACAACCTTGACCTTGGCGCGCTTGAGGAGCGCGCCGACGCCGCTGTTGAGTTTGTCGACGATCGTCTCCTTCCACGCGATGGTTTTGGGCAGATCGAGTGTCGGGGGCTCGCGAAGGCGGATGCCGAGCGATCCGTTACTGGTCGCATGCTGCATCGCCTCGAATTTTCCAGCGACATGAATCAGCGCTTTCGAAGGGATGCACCCACGGATCAAGCAAGTCCCGCCGAGTCGTTCATTCTCCACGATCGTCGTGTCGAGGCCGAGTTGTCCCGCACGAATCGCTGCCACATAGCCGCCCGGCCCGCTGCCAACGACAAGAACTTTCGTCTTGATTTCCTTTGTCATGGTTCAGTCCACGAAAAGCATTGCCGGTGTTTCGAGCTGGGCACGGATTCGCTGGATGAACTCGGCTGCGTCCCAGCCGTCCACGACACGATGGTCGAAAGACGACGACAGGTTCATCATCATGCGACTCGCGATCTTGCCATCCTGCACCATCGGACGTTCCAACATCTTGTTGACGCCAATGATTGCGACCTCTGGATAGTTGATCACAGGCGTCGTCGCGACACCACCCAGAACGCCGAGACTTGTGATGCTGATCGTCGAACCCGACAATTCATCGCGCGTTGCCTTGCCTTCGCGGGCTGCCGCCGCAAGTCGCGCGATCTCCGCCGCGCATTCCCATAGGGTCAGCGCCTCGGCGTGCTTGATGACAGGCACGACGAGGCCAGTCTGGGTCTGAGTGGCGATGCCGAGATGTACGCCCTCATAGCGGCGCACGAAACCATCGTCATCGTGGAAGCGAGCGTTGATCTGCGGGTAGTCCGGCAGGGCGCCGATCATCGCCTTTGCAAGGAAGGGCAGCAGCGTCAACTTGCCCCGTGTTTTTCCCCATCGCGCGTTGAGTTCCGCGCGAAATCGCTCGAGGTCGGTCACGTCGACTTCCTCGATATAGGAGAAATGGGGGATGCGGCGCTTCGCGTCCTGCATACGCATGGCGATGGTCCGGCGCAGGCCAATGATCTTGACGTCCTCCGTGCCGGGCTTCTTCCGAAGGCCGGCGGTCGCGACCTGCCCGTTGGTTCCGCCCGATGCAATATAGGAGTCGAGGTCTGACTGACTTATCCGGCCGCCCGGGCCGGTGCCCGACACGAACTGCAGTTCGACGCCCTCCTCCCAGGCGCGTCGGCGAACGGCCGGCGAAGCGATGGGCTTTTCACCCGGCGTCCGCGTTGCAAACCCCGGCTTTGACTCACCTCCCGCGGGCTTGCGCTCGGCTGCAGAGGGCGTGGGCTTTGTGGGTGGGCTTGCGGCCTTCGAAGGCGTCGATTTTGCAGGCTCGGGCGCCGGTTTGGGCGCGGACGGCGCCTCCTGTTGCGGCAGCGTGCCGATGTTTCCTTGCCCCTCGACCTGAAGGACGAGGATCTCCGAGCCGACCGCAAGCATCTGGCCGGGCGTGCCCTTGATCGAGACAACCTTACCAGCCGCTGGCGAGGAAATCTCGACGGTGGCCTTGTCCGTCATCACGTCAACAATGTGCTGATCCTCGGTGATCATGTCGCCCGGCTTGATCTGCCATGCGACGAGTTCGGCTTCCGCGGTTCCCTCACCGACATCGGGCAGTTTGAAAACGTAGTTGCCATTGCTGGCGCCGAATGATGCGTCGTTGATTTTGACCGGCGCGGAACTTTGTTCAGGTGCTGCCGGCCTCGGCGCGGCCGGCGCCTCGGGTTCATCGATCTCAGCATTGCCCGGACCCTCGACTTCGAGGACGAGGATCGCCGAGCCGACGGCCAGCATTTCACCGGGCGCGCCTTTCACCGAAAGAACTTTGCCGGCCGCTGGCGCGGGGATTTCGACCGTCGCCTTGTCAGTCATCACGTCGATGATGTGCTGATCTTCTTCGACCAAGTCGCCCGGCTCGATGTGCCACGCGACGAGTTCGGCTTCAGCGGTGCCTTCGCCGACATCCGGTAGCTTGAAGACGTAGCGTCCCATCTCAAGCCTCCATGGCCTCGCGCAGCGCTTCGGCAACCCGCTTCGGTCCCGGGAAATAGGCCCATTCCAGGACGTGAGGATAAGGCGTGTCCCAACCGGTCACGCGCGCGATAGGCGCTTCGAGATGATAAAAGCATTTCTCCTGCACGAGCGCGGAGAGCTCCGCGCCGTATCCACCGGTGCGTGTCGCTTCGTGCACGATGACGCAGCGGCCGGTCTTCTTTACGGACGCCTCAATCGTCTCGATATCGACCGGAAGCAGCGTCCGCAGGTCGATCACTTCCGCATCGACATTGGCGTCCTGTGCGGCCGCGGTCGACACATGGACCATCGTACCGTAAGCGAGGATCGTGAGGTCTTTGCCCTCCCGAACGATTTTCGCCTTGCCGAGCGGTACGGTGAAATAGTCAGCGGGAACTTCGCTCAGAGGATGCTTCGACCAAGGAACGACGGGCTTGTCCTGATAGCCTTCAAACGGCCCGTTGTAGAGTCGCTTCGGCTCGAAGAAGATGACGGGATCGTCGTCCTCGATTGCCGCAATTAGCAGTCCCTTCGCATCGTAGGGATTGGATGGAATTACCGTTTTCAAGCCCGCGACATGCGTAAAGATTGCTTCAGGGCTCTGGCTATGGGTCTGGCCGCCAAAGATGCCGCCGCCATAGGGCGAGCGCACCGTGAGCGGCGCCGTAAACTCGCCGCCCGAACGGTAGCGAAGGCGCGCGGCCTCCGACACCAGTTGGTCGGTCGCTGGATAGATGTAATCGGCGAACTGAATCTCGACGACAGGTCGCAGGCCATATGCGGCCATGCCGACAGCGGCCCCCATGATTCCACCTTCGGCGATCGGCGCATCGAAGATACGATTAAGACCATACTTCTTCTGCAGACCTTCCGTTGCGCGAAAGACGCCGCCGAAGTAGCCAATATCCTCGCCGAAGATGACAACATTGGAATCGCGCGCCAGCATAACGTCCATGGCCGAATTCAGGGCCTGGATCATATTCATGACGGACATCGGTCAAACCCCCAGTCGCTGTCGCTGTTCGCGGAGATTCCAGGTCGGCTCCTTGAATATGTCTTCGAACATCGTGCTCGCGCTGTGGGTGGGGCCGGTCCCCAGCGTGCCATAGCTTTCGGCCTCTCGCGCTGCCGCGGTCACTTCCTCCGTGACTTCTTTCTCCTGGACCTTATGCCGGTCCGCGCTCCATGCGCCGCTGCGGATCAGGTGCTGCTTCAGCCGCTCTATCGGATCGCCGAGCGGCCATTTCTCTTCTTCCTTCGCCGGCCGATATTTCGTCGGATCATCACTTGTCGAGTGGGCGGCAGCTCTATAGGTGTAGAGCTCGATCACCGTGGCGCCGTGATTGGCACGCGCACGATCCGCGGCCCATTTCGTCGCGGCGTAGACCGCGGGCAGATCGTTGCCGTCCACGCGCAAGCCCGGGAGCCCATAGCCAAGCGCTCGCGCCGCGAAAGTTGCCTGTTCACCGCCCGCAACCCCCTGGAACGTGGAGATCGCCCACTGGTTATTGACGATGTTGAGAATGACCGGCGCGCGGTACACGGAAGCAAACGTCAGGGCATAGTGAAAGTCGCCCTCGGCGGTCGCGCCGTCGCCAATCCACGCGGCCGCAATCCGCCTATCGCCCTTCAAGGCAGAGGCCATGGCCCAGCCGACTGCTTGACAGTATTGTGTGCCGAGATTGCCGGAAATGCTGAAGAATCCAGCCTCTTTGCTTGAATAGAAGACCGGCATCTGGCGACCCTTCAGCCGGTCGCGCGAATTCGAAAGGACCTGGCACATCATGTCGACCATCGGCCAGTTTCGGGCGATGAGCAGGCCCTGCTGACGATAGGTCGGAAAGCACATGTCTGTGGGTTCGAGCGCGAGCGCCTGCGCTACAGCGACAGCTTCCTCCCCCGTGCATTTCATATAGAACGACGTCTTGCCCTGTCGCTGGACGCGAAACATTCGTTCGTCGTACGCGCGCGTGAGCATCATCGCGCGTAGCCCGCGGCGCAGCGTATCCGCGTTTAGCTTCGGATCCCACGGACCGACGGCGTTGCCCTCGTGATCGAGCACGCGGATCAGGGTGTCCGTATAGGCACCCAGCTCACTCGCCCGAGCAGCAATGTTCGGTCGGGGAACCACGCCTGCCGCGGGAATCTTGAGATAGCTGAAGTCCGGTTTGTCGCCCGGACGGACTTTTGGCTCCGGAATATGTAGGCTTAGCCGCGCCGGATTTGTCATGCTGCCTCAATTCCACGGGTGATGACTTTATTCCACGGATGATGACTTTGAGCTCGGTACTCAAGGCGTGCGGCGGCGCAGTCACAAAGGCATCGAGCCGCTGGCAGAGATCATTTGTCGTTCTCGCTACCCGGCTCTCTCTATTCCGGTCGTCTGCGTAGGCTCGAGGCTCGCACTTTAGCAAGTTGGCAACGGCCGAGAACAGCATGAGAAGCAGCACAGCCATTGTGCATCAATGCAGCAACTCGTTCGACCGCTCCCGAGATATCATCCCGCCAACGACTGGCGTGAAGATCGGCATCGGGAGGAATTTTCATGAGAGCAGCCTTAATTGGCGCGTTGACGGCCGCGTTGATTGGCGCCGCCGCTGCCCAGGAGAGCAAGGAGCCGATCAAGCTAGGCGCGATCGAGGTCTTGACGGGGCCAAACAATCGCTACGGCATTCCTGCTCAGCGGGCTTTCGACCTCGCCGTCGGTGAAATCAACAAGTCCGGCGGTGTCCTTGGCGGACGGCCGATCGCGATAGCCTACGAAGATTCCGCGGGCAACAAGGACCAGGCGATGAACGCGGCGCGAAAGCTTATCGGCCGCGACAAGGTGCCGTTGCTCCTTGGTCCCACGCTCTCAAACGAAATGTTTGCTGTGGGCCCCGTTGTGAACGACCGAAAGATTCCGATTATCGGTACGTCCACGACAGCGAGCGGCATTACTGCGATTGGTCCCTGGGTGTTCCGCACGGCAATGCCGGAATCCGACGTCATTCCCGTCACTCTCAAGACCGCGAAAAACAAGCTCGGCTTGAAGAAGGTCGTCGTGATGTACGCCAACGACGACGCGTTCACGAAGTCCGCTTACGACGTTATGAAGGACTCGCTCGCCAAGCTCGGCATTGAAACGCTCGCTACCGAGACCTTCAGCGGCAAGGACACCGACTTCACGGCTCAGCTGACCAAAGCGAAGAATCTCAATCCGGATGCGATCGTCGTGTCGGGGCATGTCGACGCCGCGTCGGGTATTATCCTGCAGGGGCGTCAACTCGGGATCGGCAAGAACGTCAGGTTTATCGGAGGCAACGGTTTCAATTCGCCGAAGCTCGCCGAGATCGCAGGCGAGGCCGCAGACGGAACGCTCGTCGGCAGCCCCTGGTTCCTCACCAAGAAGGATGAGGTCAACCAGAAGTTCGTCAAGGCGTACAAGGAAAAATACGGCGACGATCCCGATCAGTTCGCCGCGCAGGCCTACGACACGATGTATCTCGTGGCCAAGGCGATCAACGCTGCCGGCGGGACTGAGCCGGACAAGCTCCGAGAAGCCCTCCAAAAGGCGAAGAATGACGGCGTGATGGGACCGTTCTCGTTCACCGAAGGACGCGATCCCGCGGATGCCTCGGGTGTGGTGGTGTTGGAAATGCAAGGTGGAAAATTCCGCATATTTGGCGAGACATCATGACTGAGCAGTTGAGAACAGGAGAGAGTTACTGAGCTCCGTCAGACGGACCGTCCGGTGAACAAATGTTGCAGCAACAGCTCGTGAACGGCTTCGTCCTTGGCGCGACCTACGCCCTCTTCGCGCTTGGCTTCACGATGATGTTCGGGGTGCTGGGCGTGATCAACCTGACCTATGGCGTCTATTTCGCACTCGGTGCGTTCGCGGCGCTGTGGGCTTCGAAATCCATCGGTCTGAGTGTCTGGCTCGCTCTGCCCGTCGGCGCGATTTTCACCGGATGTATCGCCATTGTTATCGACACTCTGCTGCTCACGCGCCTCCGGCGCGCCAAGGCGCCGGAGCTATCCTCGCTCATGGTGACAATCGGCGCGACGTTGTTCCTATACACGGGCCTTTCTGTTGTGTATGGCACGGAAATCCGACGCTTTCCGCTCGATTTTGCTCCATCGGCGGCCTTTGAGATCTTCGGTGTGCGTGTTGTCGCGACGCAAGCACTCATCGTGGTCGCGGCCCTCCTGATGGCAGCTGCCTTGATCTGGATCGTTCGTGGCACGAAGGTAGGCCTTGCCGTTCGCGGAGTAGCCGAGAACCCCGATGCCGCGGCGCTGATGGGCGTCAACGGAGGGCTCGTCACCCATCTGGTCTCGTTCATGTCCGGCGCGATTGGCGGAGCCGCAGGCGTTCTGATCGGGCTCAATTTCAATGCGATTCAGCCCTTCATGGGCGAGAACATGATGCTGCGCGGCTTTGCCGTCATCATCATTGGTGGCCTCGGCGATCTGCGTGGCGCGCTGATCGCGGGGTTCCTCCTGGGGATCATCGAGGTCTTGACGGCCGGCTATTTCGCCTCTGCAGCGAAAGATCTCATCGCGTTCGCATTGCTTGTCATCACACTTTGGGTCCGGCCGGTCGGTCTGTTCGGACGCGCCGCTGCGAAACGGGCTTGACAATGCTCGATTCACTCAGTGACCTCTATTGGACCTACCAGAACATCATCCACGGCATCGCCGTGAACGGCATCCTCGGGCTGTCCGTCTACCTCGTTTTGTCGATCGGCCAGCTGGCGCTCGGACAAGCCGCATTCATGGGTATCGGCGCGTATTTCGGGGCGATCGCGACGACGAAACTCGGCCTGCCCTTCCCCGTCGCGCTTCTCACGTCGGTCCTTGCGCCGGCCGCCGTCGCCCTCGCAATAGGCGCGCCGACGCTCCGCCTGACTGGAGTCTATCTGGCCATCTCCATGCTGGGACTGGGTGAAATCTCACGCCTCCTATTCCTCAACTGGGAATACGCGGGCGGCGCGCTGGGTCTCTCCGGCATACCTGAGCGCGGAGGAGTGTACCTCCTTTACGGCGTGCTAATTGTCCTCATCATCGCTCTTTTCTTCGTCGGACGATCCCGCATCGGGCGCGCAATGGAAGCGATGCGCGAAGACGAGACGGCGGCAGGCGTAATGGGCGTCAACGTGCCGCGTTACAAGCTCGCGACGCTGGTCGCCTCAGCCATGCTGGCCGGCCTGGCGGGGTGCCTATCCGCGCACCTATCGTCCTTCATCGGACCGAACGAGTATGGATTCGAGATGGCCACGACCATCCTGAGCTTTGCGCTGCTCGGCGGCATCGGCACGCCGCTCGGTCCGGTCGCGGGCGCGGCAATTCTGACACTTTTACCCGAAGTCCTGCGGTTCCTTGCCGACTACCGGCTGATGATCAATGGCGCCATCATCGTCGTCGCGGTCCTGTTCATGCCGCGCGGTCTATTGTCCTGGCGCATGAAGCGTACCGTCTAGCATGACAACGACGAAGCACGACGCTCAGACGACGCTCGATGTAGAGGGACTGACGAAGCAATTCGGCGGCTTGCTGGCTGTCGACGGTGTGACTTTCCAAGTGCACGAGAATACGGTCCACGGTCTCATCGGTCCTAACGGGGCCGGCAAGACCACGCTCTTCAACATGATTTCAGGTGTGCTGCCTGCCACTGCGGGATCGATCCGCCTTCTCGATGAACCGCTCGACGAATTGCCGACCTGGGAGCGCACCAGGCGCGGCGTTGCGCGTACTTTCCAGAACATCCGCATGTTCGCCGACATGCGGGTCGTCGAGAACGTCATCACGGGCATGCACAGCCGCCTCAGCAGCGGCATCGGTTCGATTCTCATTCGGAATGGGTCGTTCAAGAAGGAGGAACGGGACGCCGAGGCGAAGGCGCGCGAGCAACTCGCCTTCGTCGGCTTGGAGCAGGCCGCGGATCGCCGTGCCGGGGATCTGTCATATGGCGACCAGCGCCGGCTCGAGATCGCGCGCGCTCTCGCGTCGCAACCGAGAATTCTGCTGCTCGACGAACCAGCCGCTGGCATGAATCCGGCCGAGACCCACGCTTTAGTACCATTGCTTAAGAAGCTACGCGACGAGCGCGGCTTGACCCTGCTTATCGTCGAACACGACATGCATCTCGTGATGTCGCTCTGCGACAGGATCACTGTGATCAATTTTGGCAAGCGAATTGCCGACGGCACGCCTGCTCAAGTCCGCAAACATCCCGCCGTCATCGAGGCCTATCTCGGCCACAAGGCAATCGATGCAAAAGCGGCGACGCCTATGAGCAAGGTGCGGCCATGAGCGCCGACCTTCTCACTGTCACCGGGCTGCGCCTCGGCTACGGGCGCAGCGACGTCATTCACGGGATGAACTTCCGCGTTCCCAGGGGCGCGATCGTCTCGCTCGTTGGCGCCAACGGCGCCGGAAAATCGACCACGCTGCGTGGTCTTTCCGGGCTGCTCAAGCCGCGCGCGGGCTCGATTAGATTCGCGGGCCAGGAGATCGCGGGAGAGGCACCGCACAAGATCGCGCGGCGTCGGCTGGTACAGGTGCCGGAAGGCCGTCAAGTCTTTGCCGAGATGACTGTCGCAGAAAACCTCGCGATGGGTGCCTATCTCGTTGCCGACCGGGCCGAGGCGAAACGCCGCTCGGATGCGGTCATCGCCCGATTTCCGAGGCTTGGCGAACGTCAGACCCAACAGGCCGGCTATCTCTCCGGTGGCGAGCAGCAGATGCTGGTAATCGGCCGGGCGATGATGGCCAAGCCGGAGCTGCTGCTACTCGACGAGCCGTCGATGGGACTCGCGCCGCTCATCGTCGAAGAGATCTTCCGGATAATTCTGCAGATCCGTTCAGAAGGCAGCACGATACTTCTCGTCGAGCAGAACGCGCATGCGGCGCTGGAAATCTCCGATTACAGCTACGTGATCGAAGGTGGAAAAATCGCGCTGGAAGGCACCGGTGTCGAAGTTGCACACAACCCGGCGGTGATGGCCGCTTATCTCGGGGTCTAGCACCCGGCCAAGGGCAGAAGCATGAAAGCGATCGGATTCTTCAAGCGTGACCCCCAGACCGGCGCCGAGAGTCTGCGCGACATCGACATTCCGAAGCCGTCGCCGACCGGGCGAGACCTGCTGGTGAAGATCGAAGCCGTTTCGATCAACCCCGTCGACGTCAAAACTCGCTCACGGGTTCCGGCTGACAAGAAGGACGCGACCATCCTTGGCTTCGATGGAGCCGGTGTCGTCGAAAGCGTTGGCGACCAGGTCAGGAATTTCAAGCCGGGTGACGAGGTGTTTTATGCCGGCACGCTCGTACGCCCAGGTACCTACGCGGAATATCACCTTGTCGACGAGCGCATCGTTGGGCCGAAACCCAGGACCCTGAATTTTCCCGAAGCCGCGGCCGTACCATTGACCGCCATCACCTCCTGGGAAATGCTTTTTCACCGCCTCGCCATTCCCGAAGGCTTGGCCGGCGCATCAGTGCTGATCGTAGGTGGCACGGGCGGCGTCGGATCGATGGCCGT
>Ga0207693_10004609_pt1 | contig 11630 bp, 12 predicted proteins | sample LARL81metaG_FD_184347 | JGI IMG/M metagenome (GOLD analysis project Ga0207693, IMG submission 184347) | Corn, switchgrass and miscanthus rhizosphere microbial communities from Kellogg Biological Station, Michigan, USA - LAR L8-1 metaG... | ecosystem: Host-associated > Plants > Roots >...
GGCGGCCGCCGGGGAAGTCCAGGCAGCCCCAGGTCGCCCGGTCCACGCCGCCGGGCGCGAACTCGGCCCGCGCCCAGGCGCCCACGTGCTCCGCGCCGAACAGGTCGCGGGCCAGCCGGACCGGGTAGCAGCCCACGTCGAGCAGCGCGCCGCCCTCCAGGTCGGCGAACATCCTGACGTTGGTCTGCGGGTCGCCCATGAGGAAATGGAAGTCCGACTGGATCTCCCGGAGGTCCCCGATGGTCCCGGCGGCGAGGATGCCGCGCAGCCGGGCCATCTGATCGTGGAACGGGAAGGCGAAGGCCTCCCACAGCGGCGTCCCGGTCGCGCGGGCCACGGCGATCACCCGCTCGGTCTGTGCGGCCGACCCCGTCAGCGGCTTTTCGCAGAGCACCGGCTTGCCGGCCTCCAGCGCGATGATCGTCCACTCTCCGTGCAGCGCGTTCGGCAGCGGAATGTACAGAACGTCGATGTCCGGATCGTCGACCAGGTCCTGGTACCCGGTGATCGCGCGGCCGATGCCGTTGGCGGCCGCCCACCGGGCGGTCCGCTCGGAGTCACGGCCCGCCACGGCGGCCGGGTCGCCGCCCGCCTCCCGCAGCGACGGCAGGAACAGGTTCCGCGCGATCTTGGCCGTGCCGAGGATTCCCCAGCGAACGCTGTGACCCAATGTCATCACCCGTCTCTCTCCCGGGCATTATCGCGGTATGAGCGCACTGTTTCGCGGCCCGGGTGTGGCCCTGCTGACCCTGTTCCATGACGACGGTTCCATCGACCCCGGCGCCACCGCCGACCTCGCCCGTGAGCTTGTGGAGCGGGGCATGCGCGCGGTGCTGGTCGCCGGCACCACCGGCGAGGCCGCCACGCTCACCAATGCCGAGCGCTCTGCGCTCATCGATGCAACACGGCAGGCCATCCCGGCCGACGTCCCGGTGATCGCGGGCACCGGGGCACCCTCCATCAGGCAGGCCGTCGGGCTGACCGGGGAGGCCGTGGCGGCCGGTGCGGACGCGATGCTGGCCTGGCCACCGCCCGGGGGAGTGGATCTGCCCGGCTACTTCAAGGCCGTGGCCGACGCGGCGCAGGGCCGCCCGGTGCTGGCCTATCACTTTCCCCGGGTGTACCCGCCCGGCATCGGGGTGGAGGCGCTGGCCGGGCTGCCCGTGGCCGGCCAGAAGGACTCCTCTGGTGACCCGAACCGCCTGCTCGACGAGCTTGAGCACTATTCCGGCGATACCTACGTCGGTTCCTCGGCGCTGCTCGTGATGGCCGGTCAGCTTGGCGCCACCGGGGCACTGCTGGCGCTGGGCAACGTCGAACCGGAGCGGTGCGCGGCGGCGTTCGCGGGAGACGCGGCCGCGCAGCGCGAGATCACTGACCGGCACCTGGCGGCGGGGCGGGGCGGCGTTCCGGCGCTAAAGCGAATCCTTGCCGAGGATCGGGGTCGGCCGGTTCCAGTGCGGGTCGGATGACGTCTGCTCTCGGCGTACACCCGCGAAGGCATCTCACATTCGAGATACCTTGGGGGGTATGGAGCACGAGCCGGGGCTAGGTAGGCCTGGAAAGCTGGACGGAGCCAGGGCCGGTGAGGAGCCCGGTACGCCGGAGGGCTTGGACTTGCCGGTGATGCCGGGGTTCCGGGAGATGGCGCTGCGGCGCATGTCTGACGAGCGGCGTCGGCTGGTTGCGGATCTAACTCAGCAGCGCAGGTCGGCGGGGCTGTCGCAGACCGAGGTCGCGGCGCGGATGGGGACGTCACAGTCGGCCGTGGCGCGGCTGGAATCGGGTGACGCGGACGTCCGGGTGTCGACGCTGGAACGGTATGCGGCGGCGATCGGCAGCCAGCTCGCCTGGCAGGCACAGCCGGGGACAGGACTGGGGCAGGAGGATCGTTGATGATTACGCCGCGCGCGCACGGGCAGCCGCTCCGGCCGTGGCCGCCGGAGCCTGGGCCGCCGGAGCCTGGGCCGCCGGGGCCCACGCCACCTACGCCCCCTTGGCCGGGGCCGCTGCCGCCGGGGCCGCCACCGAAGCCGGGGCGGACGCCCGAGCCGGCGCGCCCGGGGCAGAACCCGGCCATGGCGCCGGTCCGGGTCTGGATCGACCCGCGTGGCTGGCCGGGGCACCTCTACGACCGGCTGCTGGAGCAGCGCATCGTCATGGCCCACGGGCACCTCGACGGGGAGTCGGCGACCCGGCTGGCCGCGCAGTTGCTCACCCTCGACGCCGAGGGGACCGCGCCGATCCGGCTCGAGCTGCAGAACCTGAGTGCCGACCTGCCCGCGGCCCTCAGCGTGATGGGCATCCTCGATGTGATCCGCGGGCCGGTCTCCGGGTACGCCGGCGGCCGGATCGAAGGCCCGGCGCTGGGCATCCTCGCCGCCTGCCGGCACCGGAAGGCCTACCCGAACGCGCTGTTCGTGCTGTCCGAGCCGCGGGTCAGCTTCGACGGGACCGTGACCGCGCTGGCCTCCCGTGAGGAACAGGCGCGGGCCATGCTCGATGAGCTCTTCGGCAGGATCGCTGAGGCCACCGGGCGCGACGTGGCCCAGGTGCGCGCCGACGCCCGCAGCGAAAAGCTGTTCAACGTCGCCGAGGCGATCGCGTATGGCCTGGTGGAAAGCCAGGTCACGGCACGTGGTCTACCTGGGTTCCCTGGGCTGGGGCGGGCGCCGCGGCAGGGCGATGACGACGGCCGCGGCGGCGGCACCGGCCCCGGCGACGAGTAGCCAGGCGGAGACCGGCACGCGGACGGCGAGCACGAGGAGCACGATGGCCGCGGCGCACACGCCCCACACGGCCAGCGGCAACTGCCGCCACAGCCAGTGTGCGGCCTTGCTCCCGGACATCGCCCGCGGCGCGTCCACCAGCAGCAGGTAGCCGAGGATCAACAGGCCCTCCCAGGCCAGTACGGCCAGGTCCGGCCGGGTGAGGGTGGCCTCGGCGACCGCGGCCGCAGCGGCAAGCGTGCCCACGATCCGCCACCTGGCCAGCGGCCCGGCCAGGCTCGCCGCCACCAGCACCAGGCCGGCGGCGACGAGTGCCCAGGAACGCCCGGTCAGGTGCGGCGTGGGCAGCAGGATCATGCCCACGCCCAGGCAGCCGGTGACCAGCCGGGTGATCACGTCGCCGAGACGCGGCCGGCCAGTGCTGCGAATGCCGCCGCCCGGCCCGCTTATCACCGCACCGCCCGGATCCGCTGGCCGCGCAGCGGTGCCTGCGCGGCTTCGAGCCCCGTTCCGCTGTCCCAGTTCAGCACCGGCACCCCGAGGCTGGTCAGACCGGACCGCAGCGCGGCCCGGTCGAGCCGCCAGAGCCGCACCGCGAGCTGTGACAGGGGCAGCCGCGGTTCGGCCGGCGGTTCGCGGGTGAGCACATCCACGATCACCAGGGACACGCCGCGTTGCCGCAGGTCGGTCACGGCGTTCAGGGCACGCCGGTCCAGCAGCGGCGAGAAGAGCACCACCAGGGCGCGCGGTGGCAGCGCGGTCCTCGGCACCCGGTCCAGGTCCGGAGTGGCCTCGCTGGGGAAGCGGACGCCGAACGCCATCTCCACGATCTTGAAGAACTGCCTGTTGCCCGGCGAGGGCGCAAGCCACCTGAGCACCCCGCCGAGTACCACCACGCCGACCCGGTCGCCGGTCCGCAGGTAGGCGGTGGCCAGGCCCGCCGCGCCCCGGACCGCGAGGTCAAGAGTGGTGTCACCGGGCGGCCCGATGTCGGAGAACGCGTCAATCATGATCACCAGGTCGGCGGCGCGCAGGGCCGCCCGCTGGTTCACGTGCGGCTGGCCCAGCCGGCTTGTCACCGCCCAGTTCAGGTCGCGGAGTCGGTCGCCGGGCTGGTAACCGCGAATGCCGAAGAACTCGATGCCCGCGCCGGGCACCGTCGCGGTGTGCTCACCGATCCGCCGCAGCAGGTCGGCGGGCAACAGGCTGGCCCTGGCCGGCGGCGGGTGCGGGAAGACCTCGACCCGTTCCGGCCGGAGCGTAAGCCTCGCCTGGCCCATCCCGTCGGTGCACCTGGCCGTCACGCTGCAGAGATGGTGGCGGCCCCACGCGTGCGGCTGGACCACCCAGCGGGCGCTGGCCGGCTGCCCGGCCACCGCGACCTGGGTCACCGGGCCATCGATGACGGTCACCGCCGGGCCCGGCTCGATCCGGAACGTCACCTCGTCCGCCGGGGCCGCCACGGTGGCGACGATCTCGACATCCTCACCCTCGAAACAGCGTGGCGGAACCGCGGTGACGGCCGCGTCCAGGGCCTCCGGCCGCCCGCCCCGGCGGGCCGCGGCGAGCGCGGCCAGTGCGGGCGCACCGAGCAGCAGCAGGTCGGCGTGCCTGGTCAGGACCGCGATGAGGACGACGGCCACGCCGATCGTGGCCAGCCTGCGCAACCGGGGCGCGGCCTGCCAGGTGGCGGGCACCGGTGCCAGCGGGACCACCGCCCTGGGCGGGCCCTCGGTCACTGGCTGGCCCTGGGCACCGGCTCGGCGGTGAGGATCTCGGTGATCAGGTCCTCGCCCGTCACCCTGCGGACCCACATCTCCGGCCGCAGCACCAGGCGGTGCGCGAGGGCGGCGACCGCGACCGCCTTGACGTCCTCGGGGATCACGTAGTCACGCGCGTCGAGGGCCGCGTGGCCGCGGGCGAGCTGGATCACCGCCAGGGTCCCCCGCGGGCTCGCCCCGACGCTGATCTGCGGATGGGACCGGGTCGCGGCGACCAGGCGGACGATATAGCCGAGCAGGTCGTCGTCCAGGTGTACCTGTTCCAGGGACTCGCGCATGGCGAGCAGGGCGCGGGCGTCGAGCACCTCCGCGGGCCGCGGCGGCGCCGAGCCTCGGTCCAGCCTGCGCCTGGCCATCTCCGCCTCACCCGCCTCGTCCAGGTAGCCCAGCCGGATCCGGGCCGCGAACCGGTCAAGCTGCGCCTCGGGGAGCGGGTAGGTGCCCTCGTATTCGATCGGGTTGTCCGTCGCGAGCACGATGAACGGCTGTGGCAGCAGGTGGGTTCGGCCATCCACGCTGACCTGGCCCTCGCCCATGGCCTCGAGCAGGGCGGCCTGCGTCTTCGGCGGCGTGCGGTTGATCTCGTCGCCGAGCAGCAGGTTGGTGAACACCGGTCCCGGCCGGAAGACCACCTCACCCGAGCGCGGGTCGAGCACCGGCGAGCCGGTGAGGTCGGACGGCAGCATGTCCGGCGTGAACTGGACCCGGGTGAACTGCAGCCCCAGGGTGGCGGCGAAGGTGCGGGCGAGCAGGGTCTTGCCCAGCCCCGGCAGGTCCTCGATGAGCAGGTGCCCCGAGGCGAGTATGCCCAGCAGCACCTGGGAGACCGCTTCGCGCTTACCCACGATCACCTGCTCCACCTCGGCGAGCACCTGGGCGCAGCGTTGCGCCGTGGCGGTTACCGAGGGGGCGAGGGTGCCGGTCATAGCTGCTCCAGCCGGTCCACGATACGGGTCAGGGTACGCAGGTCAGCCCCGGGCGCTTTGCTGTCGAACGAAGGCGGCCGGGACGGGTCGACGAGCGGCCAGATGTCCTCTCCGACCAGCTCGCGCGCCCGGGCCGGATCCCTGGCCAGGTCCACCCGGTGGCGCTCGGCAAGCACCGACTCGAGCAGCCGGCCGAACAGCGGGCGGATCCCGTGGTCATAGTGCCATTGGGAGACCGATGCCCAGCCGAGGTCGGAACTGATCTTGGAGTAGGCCGGGAAGTCGGCGGACCGTACCTCGGCGGGCGGCCTGCGCCGCCGCCAGAGCCGGGCCCACACGCCACGGGCCCAGGCCGCGGCGCGGGGCACGCCACGTTCGCGGACGCCGCCCGGAGTGCGGGCCAGGACGACGACCAGGGCGAGGACGGCCAGGCATTCGGCCGTAACGACCAGGGTGAACGGCCCGCCGATCGCGAAGGCGGCCGCCAGCGCCGCGAGCGCCGCCAGCGTGACTGCCGCGACCCGCCTTGCGAGCGTCAATTTGCCGTCCCGGCTCATGGGTCACCGCCCAGGTCCGCCCGCGTCAGCGTTATCGCCGCGACCCGCCGCGCGAGCGTCAGGTTGCCCCGGTTCACGGGTCACCGCTCAGGTCCGCCTGCGCCAGCGTCCCGCTGTCCAGGTCGGCCCGCACCTGTGCCAGCGCGTCGATCGCCGCGGTTCGGTCGGCCTCGGTCATCGGGTGGCCGCTGTAGCGGGCGCGCCGGAACAGGCCGGTCAGTGTGGTGGCCGGGGCAGACCGCACCAGACCGGCGGCGGTGGCGCGGCTGAGCACCTCCGCGGGCGTGTCTGCCATCCGCGGTGGCGAGCCCGCATCGGCCAGGCTGCGCTCCATCGCCGCGTAGCAGCCGATGATCGCGGTGCGTGGGTCGGGGTCCTCGTGCAGCACCCGGGCCCCGGCCGCCAGGGCCGCTACCAGCGGCTCGGCGTCCGGCTCCAGGTACGGCTCCGGCGGCGGCAGCGCGGCACGGTGGCGGCGACGGTAGGCGGTGAGCGCGGCCGCGCCGAGCGCCACGACGGCGAACAGCACCAGCAGCGGCCATGGGTTCCCCATGCGCAAATGGCCGCCACCCCCGGTCCTGGCGTTCGCCCCATGCGCGGCTGCGGCCGCGACGGCAGCCGCATGCTGCTGCCGGAGCCGCTGCAGGATCTTTGACAGCCCGAACGCGACCAGCGGCAGCAGCAGCACCCACCAGATCGACCGGCGCTTGCGCTGCAGCGGCTTCCCGCTCTTGCGCGCCCAGATCATCCGGAGGATCAGCAGCACGATCCCGGCCAGCGCCAGGACCACTTCCGCGCCGGCGATCAGCCAGTACACGGTCCGCCCGCTCAGGCCGAGGATCTCCGGGCTGCCAGCCGCCGAGAACGCCCCGCCGGCCCGCAAGCCTATCGCCGCGACGGCGACAAGCAGCAGGGCGGCCGCGGCCCTGCGCATGTCCGCGCCGCCGCGAGCCCCCTTTCCCGGCATGGCACCTCCAGGCCCGGCCGGGACGGTCCGCCATCGATCCCGGCCTGGCAGCGGCCCGCTGCCCATTACGGGGCGCTGCACCGCCGCTTGCGCCCAGTTTGCCAGCCGGCCCGCCCGCTGCCCACTGGCCGCAACGGCTCTGTCGCCGGATCGACGCTGCGAGGTAACATCGGACGCAACCACACGGGAGCTCGGGCTAACCGGGCTGAGAGGGTGGCTGGTCATAAGGCCCGCGCCACCGACCGTCTGAACCTGACCGGGTAATGCCGGCGTAGGAAGGCAGCTGCGCGTGTCCACATCCACCTCCACTTCCACTTCCACCTCTGTGTCCGGGGCGTTCGTCACCGTTCCCGGAGACCGGCACTCCGAGGTGGCGCGTACCCTCGCCGAACCGGTCCCGCAGGCGCTGTCCGCCGTCGACCAACTCGGGCTCTGGGGCAATCTCGGGGTGAGCCTGCTCGGCTTCACCGGCGCGATCTTCGTGCTCCAGCCGGGCGGCCCGGGAACCCCGGAACTGTCGCTTGCCGCGGGCCTGACCGCTATCGTGCTGGGCACGGTGCTCGGGACCCTGCCGGTCGCCCTGGCCGGGCTGCCCGGCACCCGCACCGGAGCGCCGGCCATGGTCCTGCTCCGCGGCCTGTTCGGGGCCAGGCTCTCCTACCTGCCCACCGCGCTCAACATCCTCCAGTGCGTCGGGTGGGGAATCTTCGAGCTGGTCACGATCGCGACCGCGGCGCACACCGTGGCTCCGGCGCTGCCCCGGTGGGCGTACATCCTGCTCGCCGGGGTGATCACCGCGCTGCTCACGGTCCGGCCGCTGGGCTTCATCCGGATCCTGCGCCGCTACGTCACCGCCGCGGTCCTGATCGTTCTCGTGTACCTGTTCATCCAGCTCGTCCGGCACCCCCTGCCCCCGTTCACACAGGGCACCTGGGGATCCGGGTTCTGGGTAGCCATGGACACCGTGGTCGCGGCCGCGATCTCGTTCGCGCCGCTGGCCGCGGACTACACGCGGCACTCGCGCAGCCAGGCGGCCGCGTTCAACGGTGTGTTCTTCGGCTACGGCACGATGCAGGTGCTCTGCTATGTCATCGGTCTGCTCGCGCTGGTCACCGTGGCCAAGTCGGGCAACATCTACGGCGCGTTCATCGCACTGCCCGCCGGCGCGATCGGGTTCGGCATCCTCGCGCTGCGCGAACTGGACCAGTCCTTTGCCAACGTGTACTCAACCGCCGCGTCGACCCAGAACCTGCGCCCACTCTGGGACCGCCGGGTGCTGGCCATCATCATTGCCGCGGTGACCACGGCCGGGGCGCTGTTCCTCACCATCAGCGACTACGAGAACTTCCTGATCCTGCTGGGCTCGGTGTTCGTCCCGATGTCCGCCGTGCTCATCATCGACTTCTTCGTGCTCGCCAAGGGCCACTGGGACCTGTCGCCGCAGGCCCCTACGCGGTGGCTGATGCTGCTGCCGTGGGCCGCCGGGTTCGTCACCTACCAGCTCATCAACCCCGGTTACGTCTCCTGGTGGGTGTCGGCGTGGACCCGCTTCGCCGAGGCGATCGGCTTCACGCCCCAGGCATGGATGTCCGCATCGATCTGCTCGTTCGTGGTCGCCGCGGTGGTCACACTGGTCGTCGGCGGCCTCTCCGCCTACCGCAACCACCGCAGCAGCGGCGCAGCGGCCGGCGAGCAGGTGGGACGGTGACCCCGGGCGCGATGACCGAGTCTCTCGTGCCTGCCGGGGACGCGCCTGGTTCCGCGCGGGCACGTGGTCGTGCGCGCCGGCCGGACACGGCCGTGGACGTAGTCCGCGCTCACGGCATGGGCAAGGACCTCGTCGAGCCCGACTGGCCGCCGCTGACCGATGCGGAGGTGAGCGCGGTGCTGGCCCGGTACGGGGGGACCGCCGCTCAGGCGGAGGTCCGCTGGCGCAGCCCCCGGCCCATGTCCGCGGCGGCCCTGGTGGACAGCGACGGCGCGGAGGTGTTCGTCAAGCGCCACCATGTACTCGTCCGGACCGCCGCGCAACTGACTGCCGAGCACGCCCTCGCTGACCACCTGTGCGCCCTCGGCGTAGCCGTGCCGGCGGTGCGGCGGCTGCCGGACGGCGGCAGCACGGTGCGGTCCGGCGACTATCTCTACGAGGTGCACGCGCGGGCGGCCGGGATCGACTCGTACCGGGACGTGCTGTCGTGGGAACCGTTCACCAGCGTGCAGCACGCCCGCGCGGCGGGAGCCGCGCTGGCCCGCTTCCACCGGGCCAGCGCGAGCTTTGGCCTGCCGGGCCGCCCTCCGGGGGTGCTCACCAGCTCCTGCGCGGTCATCACGGCCGCCGACCCGCTCGCGGCCGTGGCCCGCCTGGCAGCCCGCCGGCCGGGGCTGGCCAGCTACCTGGACGAGCAGACCTGGCGGGACGACCTCACCCGCTACCACCTGCCCGCGATCGGCCGGCTCGCGCCGCTGGTTCCTGACCTGGGGCGGCTCTGGGGACACGGGGACTGGCACCCGTCCAACCTCATCTGGACCTCGCCCGGCCCCGATGCCGACGTTGCCGGCGTGATCGACCTCGGGCTGGCCAACCGCACGTCCGCGGCCCACGACCTCGCGGTCGCGATCGAGCGCAGCGCGGTCTCCTGGCTGGACCTCGCGGAATCGGGACGAGCGCACCCGGACATCCCCGCCGCCGCCGCCCTCCTTGACGGCTACCAGTCCGTTCGCCCGCTCGGCCAGGCGGAACTCGCGGCGCTGCCGCTATTGCTGCCCGTCGTGCATGTCGAGTACGCGCTGTCGGAGGTCGAGTACTTCACCAGCGTCGTGCGGTCGCGCGAGAACGCGGATCTCGCCTACCACGGCTACCTCATCGGGCACACAAGCTGGTTCGGTACGCCGGAAGGCCGGGCGCTGCTCAGCCACCTGCGGCAACGGGCGGACCGGCGGCCAGCCGCTCCCTGACCACCGCTATGGGATCCGTGGTGCCCTCGGGCATCTGCCAGCGGTTCTCTATCCACCAGGTGCATCCGGCCTGTGCCCACGGCGTCACGTGCGCCGCGGCCGCGGCCTCGTCGTCCGCTGGCGTCTCGCCCTCGGCCACGATGTCGAGGCCCGGCCCGGCGCCGTGGGAGTCCAGCCACTCCCGTACGGCCCGGGCGTCGTCCGGCCCCGCCTCCCGGCCGCCGAGGTTGTACTGCGGGATGATCCCGTCGCAGCGCAGCACCCGCCGCATCGACTTCGGCCGCGGCCACACCCCGACCACCCAGATCGGGACCCGGCCGGAGGCCGGCCGTGCCGCCCGGACCAAACCGTCGCCTTCGCACTCGAAGTCGTAGAACTGCCCGTGGTAGCTCAGCCCGCCATCCCACAGTGTCCTGATGAGATCGATTCCTTCGTCCATGCGTATGGCGCGCAGGCGCTTGTCCGTCTCCTCGCCGGTGTCGGGCAGGCCTGTGTCGACGGCGCCGATGCCGACCGCCAGAATTGCCCGCCCGCCGGAAAGCTGGTCCACCGTGGCGACCTGGCTGGCCACCTTCCACGGCCGCCGCCACGGCAACGGGGTGAGCAGCGTGCCCAGCCGGATCCGCTCGGTGCGGGCGGCCATTGCGGCCAGCAGGCTCCACGCGTCAACGCCGTAGGCGATCTCCGGGACGAACACCCCGTCCCACCCGGACCGTTCCGCGAGTACCGCCTGCTCCAGTTGCTCGGTGGCCGAGCCGCCCGGCAGAACGAAACCAGTCAGCATGGTTTCGTCCTACCAGCCGGGTACGACAACTTGGCTCTCACCCCGCCACCCCGCCCAAGTGCGGTCTCATTCCGCGCCGATCGCCCGTCAGAAGGTTAGGGTCAGCCATGATCCGCTCGCACATGTCCACCAGGGACTCGCTTGTGGTGCTGCTCACGCTCACCACCGGTGCGGTGGACGTCACTTCGTTCCTCGCCCTCGGCAACGTCTTCAGCAGCGTGGTCACCGGCGACATGGTGCTGCTCGGCGCGGCGGCAGGTACCGGCAGACCGGAGCTGGCGGTGCACAGCGGGGTGGCCCTGGCCGGCTACCTGGCCGGCGTGATGGCGGGAGCCCCACTGGCCGCACGGCGGCATCACGCCTCGAGGACCTGGCCGCCCAGCGTCACCATCACCCTGGCGGTGGAACTTGTGATCCTGGTGGCGTTCAGCGTCGGCTGGGAGCTGGCCGGCACCCATCCGTCCGGCGGCGGCCAGCTCGCGCTCGTGGCGGTGCTTGCGGTCGCGATGGGCCTGCAGGCGGCCGCGATCCGCCGCCTGGGCCAGATGTCAACCACCTACCTGACCAGCACCCTCACGGCCCTCGTCGCCGGGCTGGTGACCGGCAGCAAGCCGGACGGGATGGCTCGCAGTCTGGGCGTCCTGGCCACCCTCATCCTCGGCGCGGTCATCGCGAGCATCCTGCTTGAGGAGGCCCGCGCCTGGGTGCCGCTGGTGATCCTGGTCCCGCTCGGCCTGGTCATCGTGGCGTCGGTGGCCGGTTTCGAGTGGGTCAGGGATCACCTCACCCCCGGCCGCGGCCGGTGAGCGGCGGCGCAGCAGCAGCGTGACCGCCAGTGCCGCCGCGGGCGGCAGCGTGACGAGGGCGGGAAGCTGGTAGCGCCAGTTGAACTCGAACACGTCGGAGGACAGCAGCGCCAGCACGCCGGTGG
>Ga0207693_10004610_pt1 | contig 11630 bp, 10 predicted proteins | sample LARL81metaG_FD_184347 | JGI IMG/M metagenome (GOLD analysis project Ga0207693, IMG submission 184347) | Corn, switchgrass and miscanthus rhizosphere microbial communities from Kellogg Biological Station, Michigan, USA - LAR L8-1 metaG... | ecosystem: Host-associated > Plants > Roots >...
GTAGTAGCCCAGAGAATCGTGCCAGAACAATTTGTAGGTCCGGTCCTCGCGGTCATAGGTGAAGAGACCGTGGGTCGCGAAGATCTCCTTGCCGTCACGCATCTGGCGCGTGTCCTGGATCAGGTAGAAGCCGTTGAGGGCCATGTGCGCCGTGACGTGGGACATAGCCGGCCCGCCCGCGGTCCAGCGCGACGGGTAGACCATCTCTTCACCGTCCCATTCGCCTGCGAACACCGCTAGCTTGTGATGCTCGGGTAACGGCGACGGTGTGGCGAGATGGTTCTCTGCCATGGCGCTAGCTCCCTTTGACAGCCTTCACGATCTTCTGCGCGGCGTCGTCGAGATTGTCGGCGGGCACCACGTTGAGTCCGGACTCGCTGATGATCTTCTTGCCCTGCTCGACATTGGTGCCTTCGAGCCGGACCACCAGCGGCACTTTCAGTCCCACCTGCTTCACTGCAGCGACCACGCCCTCAGCGATCACGTCGCATTTCATGATGCCGCCGAAGATGTTGACCAGGATGCCTTTCACATTGGGGTCTGCGGTGATGATCTTGAAGGCCGCGGCCACCTTTTCAACGCTTGCGCCGCCGCCGACATCAAGGAAATTCGCAGGCTCCATGCCGTAAAGCTTGATGATGTCCATCGTCGCCATGGCGAGGCCCGCGCCGTTGACCATGCAGCCGATGGTGCCCTCGAGCGCGACATAGTTGAGGTCGTATTTCGACGCCTCGATCTCCTTGGCGTCTTCCTCGGTCTCATCGCGCAGCGCGGCGACCTCGGGATGGCGGAACAGTGCGTTGTCGTCGAACGCGACCTTGGCGTCGAGCACGCGAAGCTGGCCCTGTTTGGTGACGACCAGGGGGTTGATCTCCAGCATCGCCATGTCCTTGGCGACGAACGCCGCATAGAGTTGCGACACCAGCTTCTCGGCCTGCTTGGCGAGATCGCCGCTGAGCTTCAGCGCCTTCGCGACGGTGCGGCCATGATGGGCCATGATGCCGGTCGCAGGATCGACCGAGAAGGTGACGATCTTTTCCGGCGTGGAATGGGCGACGTCCTCGATGTTGACCCCGCCTTCAGTCGACACCACGAATGACACTTCGGACGTCTCACGGTTGACCAGGATCGAGAGATAGAACTCCTTGTCGATGTCGGATCCGTCCTCGATGTAGAGGCGATTGACCTGTTTGCCGTGGGCACCGGTCTGCACGGTGACCAGCGTCTTGCCGAGCATCTGCTTGGCGAACTCGTTGACCTCGGCAACCGACTTGGCGATCCGCACGCCGCCCTTGTCACCGGCGGCGGCTTCCTTGAACTTGCCCTTGCCGCGGCCGCCAGCGTGGATCTGACTCTTCACCACCCAGATCGGTCCGGGAAGCTGCTTGGCTGCAGCCTCGGAGTCCTCCGGACGCAGCACGGGAACGCCCTTCGAGATCGGGACGCCGAACTCGTTCAGGAGCGCCTTGGCCTGGTATTCATGGATATTCATAAGGACGCTCCCCGAACCTTCGCGCGGTGCATTGTGAAGTTTACACCGGCTTTAGGTCTGGCATACCATATACCAAGGCAACTGCAAGACCCCGAAGCCGGCAAATCGATAGCTTGCCCGCGGACGGGATTACCGGCCGAGCAGGTCGGGGGCGATCTTCTTGCAGGCGTCGACAAGACCCTGTACCGCGCCGACGGATTTGTCGAAGGCCTCGCGGTCCTTGCCGGCGAGTTCGATCTCGACGATCCGCTCGACGCCCTTGCTCCCGATCACGACGGGAACGCCGACATACATGTCCTTCACGCTGTACTCACCGTTGAGATAGGCGGCACAGGGCAGCACGCGCTTCTTGTCGCGCAGATAGCTCTCGGCCATCGCGATCGCGGACGCCGCCGGTGCGTAGAACGCCGAACCGGTCTTCAGGAGATTGACGATTTCGGCGCCGCCATTGCGGGTGCGGTCGACGATCTCGTCGATCCGGGCCTGCGAGGTCCAACCCATCTTGACAAGATCAGGCAGCGGAATGCCGGCCACGGTCGAATAGCGTGTCAGCGGCACCATGGTGTCGCCGTGGCCACCCAGCACGAAGGCGGTGACGTCCTCGACCGAGACGTTGAACTCATCGGCGAGGAAATAGCGGAAGCGCGCCGAGTCCAGCACGCCGGCCATGCCGACCACCTTCTTGTGCGGCATGCCGGAGGCCTTCTGCAGCGCCCAGACCATCGCGTCCAGCGGGTTGGTGATGCAGATGACGAAGGAATCGGGCGCGTATTTCTTGATGCCGGCGCCGACCTGCTCCATCACCTTGAGATTGATCGAGAGGAGGTCGTCGCGGCTCATGCCAGGCTTGCGCGGCACGCCGGCGGTCACGATGCAGACCTTGGCGTTGTCGAGCGCCTCATAGGAATTGGCCCCGGCAAAGCTCGCGTCGAAGCCGTCGACCGGGGAGGACTGCGCGATGTCGAGCGCCTTGCCCTGGGGCACACCCTCGGCGATGTCGAACATCACAACGTCGCCCAATTCCTTCAGGCCGATGAGATGAGCCAGCGTTCCGCCGATCTGACCGGAGCCAATCAAAGCAATCTTGTCGCGTGCCATGGGAAATCTGTCCTTTGCGAGTCCGAAGGGGAGCGGTTTGAAAAGCTGAAAGGCTGGTTATCCCTTTCGACCGAGCCGTTCAAGTCGCGCCGTGCCGGATTGCCGCACGTGCCTGGATTTCGGTCAGCGGTGATCTCCGACCTCGCACGCCTGAGCGCATAGACCCGAGCTTTTGGGTCAAAACTTCGAGATTCCGGCGTCGCGCAAACGCACGCCACGGAATGACGGACGGAAGAGCGGCGCTACGTCTCGACCAGGCCGGTGCTCGACCCGCTGGCGGCGGAATCCTTACGACCGTGAGGCAGGGCAAGGTAGGATTCCGAGCTCATCTCGATCAGGCGGGACGAGGTTCGCTTGAATTCATTGGCTTCAACCCCCTCGGTCGCCAGGTACAGCGACACCGGATCAGCCTCCGCCGAGGCCATCAGCTTCACGGCGTTGTCATAAAGCGTGTCGATCAGCGAGATGAACCGCTTGGCCGCGTTGCGCTCGGCGTAGTCCATGACCGGAATGTGGTCGACCAGGATTGTGTGATAGTCGTGCGCCAGCCGGATGTAATCCGAGGCAGCGAGCGGTTGCTCGCAGAGATCGGCAAAGGAGAACCGTGCCACGCCATTTGCCGAGCACGGCACATGGAGCGTGCGCCCCTTGATCAAAATATCGCGCGGCTTGCATGGCGCCTTGCCGGTCATCCGTGCCCAGGCCTTGTCGAGCGCGGCATCAGCGTCGCGATCGGCCGGCACCAGCCACATCTTGGCGCCGGCCAGTTTCTCCAGCCTGAAATCGGTGCGCGCATCGAGCCGCAGCACATCCATGTGATCGGCGATCTGTGCGATGAACGGCAGAAACAGCGCACGGTTCAGCCCGCCTTTGTACAGGTCATCCGGCGCGACATTGGAGGTCGCGACCACGACCGTGCCGAACTCGAACAGCTTGGCGAACAGCCGGCCCAGGATCATTGCGTCGGCGATATCAGTGACATGAAATTCGTCGAAGCAGAGCAGCCAGGCTTCTTCGAAGATCGCATTCGCCGTCAGCGCGATCACGTCGCCATTGGCGAGCTCGCCGCGCGCGATGGTCTGGCGATAGCCATAGATCCGCTCATGCACGTCGGCCATGAATTCGTGAAAATGCGCGCGCCGCTTGAGTTCGACCGGACTGTATTGAAAGAACAGGTCCATCAGCATGGTCTTGCCGCGACCGACTTCGCCATGGACGTAAAGGCCGCGCGGCGGCGCCTCATCCTTGTCGCCGAACAGCCGACCGAGCAAGCTCTGCTTGCGCGCTGGCTTATAGGTCGCAAGCCTCCGTTCGAGCGCGGCGAAGGCATCGGCGACTTCAGCTTGCGCCGCGTCAGGCTCGATCGCACCGGAGGTGACAAGCGCCTGGTACTGGCTGCGGAACGCGTCGGAGGGATTGGACAACATGCCCTACCTTACGGCCCCAACGCTGAAGAAATTGCAAGCGGCTATTCCGTCGAGGGGGTATGTCGAAACTCAACCAGTCATCATGCTGGTCTTGTGCCATGCAACCACGCTTTACTTCGTGGTATCCAAGACGTGATGGCCGGGACGAGCCCGGCCATCACGCAAGAACAAAGAGGCGGATCGATCCGTCAGGGGCTCAGCGCGTAGGAATCCTCGACCACATAGGGCCCGCCGCCGGTGGAGGCGCGGGCGGAGAACAGCACGAAGCGCTCGGCCGTAAAAACCCGGCTCGGAAAATAGCCGCGCACCGATAAATAGTCCGCAACGTCCTGGCTCGAGGCGTCGTGGAGCCGCGCGAGCGTGACATGCGGGGTGAACTTCCGGCCCTCCGGATCAAGCCCGATGCGCTGCATCATGCGCTCCAGCTCGGCCTGCAATTCGATCAGAGGCTTGCTTGGGACGATGGACGCAACCACCGCGCGAGGCTTGCGTCCGCCGAAGCTCGACAGGCCCTGCACCGTCACATCGAACGGCTTGCGGTTCACCCGCCACAACATGGACGCGATCTCGTTGGCGGAAACCCCATCGATGTCGCCGATGAAACGTAACGTGACGTGGTAGTTTTCGGGATCGATCCAGCGGGCGCCGGGGAGGCCGCCCCGCAAATTGGAAAGTGTCTGACCAATTTCGGCCGGAACTTCCAGTCCAGTGAACAAACGCGGCATCGTTTAGGACTCCCGATGCTTCGGCATGATGTCCGTGAAAGCCTGCATCACAAATGGTGGATGAAAGCTTGCGGTCGTCATGCCCGACAATCCCGGTGACGAATCACCGATAGCAATTTTTATCTGACTTGTGTGACTCTGCGAAGCATGTGCTGTTAACGGGTCGAAAACCTCCTTGAATAAACCCTTATGGGTAAGGTTATCACAGCCTGTTTTTCACTGATGCTGCTGTTTTATCGTGCCAATCAGTGCCTCCACGCTGGGCAGAATCTTGTGCACAATGATGTCGACGCCCTCGGCAGTCGGGTGAATGCCGTCCGCCTGGTTCAGCTTGGCATCGGCGGCGACGCCGTCAAGGAAGAACGGATAGAGCGGCACGTCGAACGATTTCGCAAGGTCCGGATAGATCGGATTGAAGCGGTCCGCATAATCATGGCCGTAGTTCGGCGGCGCAAACATCCCGCACAGGAGAACGGCGATCCCGCGCGTCTTCAACCGGCTGACGATATCCGACAATGCGGCACGCGTGACGGCCGGATCGACGCCGCGCAACGCGTCATTGGCGCCGAGTTCGACGACGACGACCTCGGTTCCCTCGGGCACCGACCAGTCGAGCCGATCGCGTCCGCCGGAGGAGGTATCGCCGGATACCCCGGCGTTGATCATGTCGACATCTATCCCCTTGTCCTTCAATGCCTTTTGTAATCGCGCCGGGAACGCCGCAGCGGCCGGCAGACCAAGCCCTGCGCTGAGCGAGTCGCCGAGCACAACCATCTTGACCGCCTTCGCACCTCCCGCTGCCGGAACCTGCGCACCCGCCTGTCCCGTCGTGGTCAAGGCCGTCATCAACACAAGTATGTGCGCTATCGCGACTAAGCGCCTCTCGACCGCGTGTGCGAAAGTGCCATATGACCGAGCCATGGACAGTCTCATCGAAGCCTCATCGCGTGCCGGCATATCGCCGGACACCATTTTCATTTCCGACGTCAATCTCTCGCTCGGCACGGGTGCGGCGCGGGTCCATATTCTGAAAAACATCAGCCTTCGCGTGGCGTCAGGTGAAACCATCGGCCTGATCGGACCGTCAGGCTCGGGAAAGTCAACGCTTTTGATGGTCATGGCGGGCCTGGAACGTCCTGACAGCGGAGAAGTGGTGGTGAACGGCACGCCGTTCAATGCGTTGAACGAGGACGCGCTCGCCCGTTTCCGCGGCCGGCAAGTCGGCATCGTGTTTCAGTCGTTTCATCTGATCCCGACCATGACGGCGTTGGAGAACGTTGCCGTGCCGCTCGAACTGGCCGGAAATCCCGATGCGTCGCAACGGGCGGCGCACGAGCTCGCATCGGTCGGCCTCGGAGATCGGCTGCACCATTATCCGACACAACTTTCCGGCGGCGAGCAGCAGCGCGTCGCATTGGCTCGCGCGCTGGTGCCGGATCCCGCCATCCTGGTCGCCGACGAGCCGACCGGAAACCTCGACGAAGCCACTGGAAAGCAGATCGTCGATCTCTTGTTCGCCAAGCGCGCGGAGCGCGGCATGACGCTGGTGCTGGTGACTCATGATGCCTCGCTCGCGCAGCGCTGCGACCGCGTGGTGCGGCTGCGCTCGGGCCGCATCGACGACAGCCCGGCGGATCGCAAGGCCGCGCCGGCAGCCGTTTCATGAGCATTGCATCCGAAAGCCTTCCGGGGGACATCGCCCCCGAAACCACGGCTGGCGGCCGTCCGGCATCACTCAGCGTGCGCTATGCACTGCGCGAGTTGCGCGGCGGCCTGCGCGGCTTCTACGTTTTCATCGCCTGCATCGCGCTCGGCGTGATGGCGATCGCAGGCGTCGGCTCGATCGCGGCAAGCCTGCGCGACGGCTTGGCGCGCGAGGGTCGTACCTTGCTCGGCGGCGATGCGTCCTTCATGCTGTTCCAACGCGAGGCCAAGCCGGCCGAAATCGCCTTCCTGCGCTCGCGCGGCCAGGTGTCGGTCGCGGCGACCTCGCGCGTCATGGCACGCACGGCCGACGGCCGGCTCGCGCTGGTCGAACTCAAGGCCGTCGATGGCGCCTATCCCCTGCTCGGCGCACTGGCGCTCAAGCCGAAGCTCGCGCCGGATGACCTCTTCGCCGAGCGCGACGGCGCGTTCGGCGCGGCCGTCGATCTGACGCTCTTGGCGCGGCTCGACCTGAAGATCGGCGACACCGTCACTGTCGGCGAGGCACGCTTTCAGATCCGCAGCGTCGTCGAGGCCGAACCCGACAAGCTCGCCGGCGGCATCGGCCTCGGCCCGCGATTTCTGGTCGGCGAGACCGGCCTGCGGGCATCGGGCTTGATCCAGCCCGGCAGCCTCATACGCTGGAACTATCGCGTCAAACTTCCTGAAAACGCCGACGACGACCGCGCAACTACGGCGCTGATCGAGGATGCGCGGACAAGCGCGCCGGAGGCCGGCTGGGAGATCCGCAGCCGCGCCAACGCCTCGCCGCAACTCGAGCGCACCATCGACCGCTTCACCCAGTTCCTCACGCTGGTCGGCCTCGCCGCGCTTCTGGTCGGAGGCGTCGGGGTCGCAAATGCGGTGAAAAGCCACATTGATCGCCGCCTCGACGTCATCGCCGCATTCAAGGCACTCGGAGCCACCGGTCGCGACGTCTTCTCGATCTATCTGACACAGGTCGTGCTGCTTGCCGGCATCGGTTCTGTGATCGGGCTCGCGGCGGGCGCGGCGCTCCCCTTTGTCGTCGTCGGGCTGTTCGGCAAGCTGTTGCCGCTGCCGGTCGTGCCTGCCGTGCATGGGGGCGAACTTGCCCTCTCCTTCATCTATGGCCTGCTGACAGCGCTGGCCTTTGGCCTCTGGCCGCTCGGCCGCGTCCATGACGTGCCGGTCGCCGCCCTGTTCCGCGAAGCGGTGATTGCCGAATGGCATCGGCCGCGCTGGCAGACGCTGGCGCTGATGGCGGCGGTGATTGCGCTTCTGATCGCGGTCGTGATCGGCCTGGCCTATGACCGGCGCGTGGCTGCCATTTCGGTCGCCTCGGCCGCGCTGGTGTTCGCGCTGCTGCGCGGCATATCGGCCGGGGTGATGGCGCTCGCGCGACGGCTGCCGCGGTCGCGCTTCACGATGCTGCGGCTGGCGATCTCGAACATCCACCGGCCGGGCGCACTGACGCCGTCGGTCGTGCTGTCGCTCGGCCTCGGCCTTGCCGTGCTGGTGACGATCACGCAGATCGACGGCAATCTCCGGCGGCAGTTTCTGGCCGCCCTGCCCGAGCGCGCACCGTCGTTCTTCTTCATCGACATTCCATCCGCCGACGCGGCGCGCTTCGGCGATTTCCTGAAGAAGATCGAACCGCAATCGACCATCGAAGACGTACCGATGCTGCGTGGACGCATCGTCGCCGCGCGGGGCGTCAAGGCCGAGGATCTCAATCCGTCGAACGATTCCGAATGGGTGCTGCAGAGCGACCGCGGGCTGACCTATACCGGCGAGATCCCCAATGGATCGCAAATCGTGGAAGGCGAATGGTGGGGCGCCGATTATGCCGGGCCGCCGCTGGTCTCGATCGAGAAGAAGATCGCCGAAGGGCTCAAGCTCAAGATCGGCGACGAGATCGTGGTCAATGTGCTGGGTCGGAATATGTCCGCGAAGATCGGCAATATGCGCAACATCGACTGGCAGGGAATGGGCATCAATTTCGTGCTGGTGTTCTCGCCCGATGCCTTCAAGGGCGCCCCGCATACCCATGTCGCGACGCTGACTGAGGCAAACCTGGATGCCGCGAGCGACGCGAGGATCATCAAGCAGGTCGCGGACGTCTTTCCCACGGTGACCAGTGTCCAGGTGCGCGAGGTGATGGAGACGGTCGGCGCGGTCGTCTCCAATCTCGCACTCGCGATCCGCGGCGCCAGCGCGGTCACGCTGATTTCGGCGATCCTGGTCCTGGGCGGCGCGCTGGCCGCGGGCCATCGCCACCGGGTCTATGACGCCGTCATCCTGAAAACGCTCGGCGCCACCCGAGCGCGGCTGCTCGGCGCCTATGCGCTGGAATACCTCCTGATCGGCCTTGCCACCGCCGTGTTCGCATTGATTGCGGGCTCGGTCGCGGCCTGGCTGATCGTGACGCGGCTGATGACGCTCAGCTTCGTCTGGCAGGCGGGGAACGCCGCAGGCGTGGTCGTCGCCGCACTCGTCGTCACCGTCGGGCTTGGGCTTGCGGGAACACTCCTGGCCCTGAACCAGAAGCCGGCCTCGGTGCTACGGAATTTGTAAAGAATTGATTAAGCCGGTGCGGCAGATTTGACACGTGCGAGAAGAAAGACCGCGACGCCCTTCCGCCGATGCCGGCACCGACGTTACCGCACGGTTAACGGGCATTTTGTCGCGGATTTCGCGTTCGGAGCGACATTCAGCCGCGCGTGGAAGCTTGCAGCAAGTGTGTTAGTTTCCCACATAAATCTCGGGTTCAGACACGGGTTGATGACGCAAATTTAATGTCCGCAATCCGGGCGATCTGAGATAGGTTTTCACGCCGGCGCCGCAGACCCTGTGGCCGCCGGGCAACCAACGGGAATTCGACCATGTCGGACCTAGACCGCAATTATGCCTCTCCCTTCGGCCGGGCCGCCGGGCGCATTGACGCCGCGACCGTCGACGCCGGTCTGCGCGCCTACATGCTGCGCATCTACAACTACATGAGCATTGGCCTCGCCATCACCGGCCTTGCCGCGCTCGGCGTCTACATGGCGGCGGTGACCTCCGACCCGTCGGGCGCCGCGGCCAAGATTGGCAGTTCGTTCCTGACGCCGTTCGGCTACGCGATGTTCGTGAGCCCCTTGAAGTGGCTGTTCATCCTGGCACCGCTCGTCATGGTGTTTGCCATTTCGGCCGGCATCAATCGGCTGGCGCCCTCGACGGCTCAGATGCTGTTCTGGGTGTTCTCGGCACTGATGGGCGTTTCGCTGTCGTCGATCTTCCTGGTGTACACCCACACCTCGATCGTGCGGGTGTTCTTCATCACGGCGGCGACCTTTGGCGCGCTCAGCCTCTACGGCTACACCACGCGGCGTGACATGAGCGGAATGGGCTCGTTCCTCTTCATGGGCCTGATCGGCATCATCATCGCGAGCCTGGTCAACCTGTTCCTGGCGAGTTCCGCGCTGCAGTTCATCGTGTCCGTCGTCGGCGTGCTGGTGTTTGCGGGCTTGACCGCCTGGGATACGCAGCGGCTGAAGAACGAGTACATCTACGGCTACGCATCGGCCGGTGGCGACGTCGCCGAACGGGCGGCTATCACCGGCGCGCTGTCGCTGTATTTGAACTTCATCAACCTGTTCACGCTGCTCCTGCAGCTCCTCGGCCAGCGCGACTAAGCGCTAAGCCGAAACCAAGAGATCGAGCCCCGGCCTCGCGGCCGGGGCTTTTCTTTTGTGCAGCCAGCCCTCGCCCCTGATGTGAAAGAACGTTGATCAGATACCTCCGCCTGATATCCTCGCGTCACCATGTCCGCCCTTGAAATCAGGCCCACCACTGCGGCCGACCTTCCCGCGATCACCAAAATCTACGAGCACGCCGTGCTCCACGGCACCGCGACGTTCGAGCTGACGCCGCCGGACCTTGTCGAGATGACGCGTCGCTTCGACACGCTGGTCGCGGGTGACTTCCCCTATTTCGTCGCGGTCCTCGATGGCCGCGTGGTCGGCTATGCCTATGCCGGCCCGTACCGGCCGCGGCCGGCCTACCGCTTCACCGTGGAAAACTCGGTCTATCTGGAGCCCGCGATCCATCGCCGCGGCATCGGTCTGCAGCTCATGCAGCGTCTGATCGCCGAATGCACGACACGCGGCTTCCGTCAGATGATTGCAGTCATCGGGGATTCTGCCAATTCGGGTTCGATCGGCGTGCACACAAGGTGCGGATTTCAGATGATCGGCACACATCCCCATGTCGGCCTCAAATTCGGCCGCTGGCTCGACACCGTGATGATGCAGCTCCCGCTCGGCGACGGCGCGAGCACGGTGCCAGGAGGAAATTCGTAGCGGTTGTCGTTTGCTGTCATTCCGGGGCGATGCCCCAGCATGAACCCGGAATCTCAAGATTACGGGTATCCGCCTTATCGGCGCATCCGGGAATGACCGAACAGCTAGCTAAAGCATGATCCGGAAAAGTGTGTAGCGGTTTTCCGAGAGGATCATGCTCAATCAAAGGCCTAAAGCGCGATGACGATTCAACCTGATCTCATCGCGCTTTAGACCAGCGCCGGCTTGCGATCGATCACGAGCAGCACGCGGTCGAGTTCATGACCGCGGCGCAGGATCAGCCCGGTCGCCGAGATCACGCTGTACATGCCTTGCTTGCGCGCGAGCCGCGGATCCTTCTCGATCCGGTAGAGCGGCACTTCGGAGGCGCGGCGAAACACCGAGAAGACGGCACGCTCGCGCAGGAAATCGATGGAATAGTCGCGCCATTCGCCGTCGGCGACCATGCGGCCATAAAGATTGAGGATGCGATTGAGTTCGAAACGATCGAATGTCACCCGGTTCGGCATCGGGCTCGCAGCGGCAACGCGCGCCGCTGCGCGATTCTCGCTCGGATCGGTATCCTCCGACGTCAGAGTCATGGCGCCTCTCCTGTCATCCAGCCGACATGATTGCGCCAACGGGCCGGTGCCGCAAGGGGCGGAACGCAAACAAAGCCGCGATGGCCGGGCCGAATCAGCCGCCACGCCGGGGCGTCATGTCGGTCCTGCGATGCGGCGCCGATGTTGCTGCATGTTAATGGGCCACTGGCCGACCAGCGCCCGGCGCCGCGCTCCCGCCAATGCGCCGCACCGGGCGGCGCAGCCGCGGGAGCGCCTTGAAATCCGTGGGCTTTTCGCCAATCAGGCCTCGGCAACCTCTG
>Ga0207693_10004611_pt1 | contig 11629 bp, 7 predicted proteins | sample LARL81metaG_FD_184347 | JGI IMG/M metagenome (GOLD analysis project Ga0207693, IMG submission 184347) | Corn, switchgrass and miscanthus rhizosphere microbial communities from Kellogg Biological Station, Michigan, USA - LAR L8-1 metaG... | ecosystem: Host-associated > Plants > Roots >...
CGCTGCATTGCCTGCTGCGCTTCGTTCACTTTGCCGGTGCTGTAGGCTGCCCAGGCAAAATCGTGCGCGATCGCCGGATCATCCGGCAAGCCGCGGCTGGTTTCCTGCAAAAGGCTATACGCCCACGGGAAATTTCCAGCCTGGTAGGCCAGATGACCCACGGTTGCGGTCACGTGGGCGTCGGCCGGAGCCAGTTCACGCGCCCTCTTGGCATACTCCAGCGCCTTGGCGGTATTTTTTAGAGGCCCTGCATTCAATTGCGCCAACCCCAGTACCGCTTCTAGTAACTTCGGGTTAGCTTGCAGCGCCTTCTCATACGCCTGAGCCGCCTTATCTGCTGTGCCCGCCTTTGCGTAGGCCGCACCCAGACGCATTAAGGTGACGGGATCATTCGGTTTCTCCTTCGCAAATTTTTCCAGATCGGCGAGCGACGTACTACCCCCTTGTGAAAGCAGACTTAGTCGGCTTTTCGCTTCATCTTTCCCCGGGAAATCACGTGGCGATGCCACGGCCTTTTCCAACGCCGCACGAGCATCCTCCGATCGCCCCATCATGTAGTTCGCCATCCCAAGGTGAAATTGAATCTCACCGTTCTCGGGCGCTTTAGCTGCGCTTTGAGCCAATAATTCGGTCGCCTCCTGGTATTTCCCCTGCCGGTATAGGACCCATCCATACGTATCAATGATGCTCGGCTCGACGGGATTCAGCTCATGCGCCTTGCGAGCGAGCTCAGCGGCCCGGTCAAGATTCGAGAGCTTCTCGCTATAAATGTAAGCGAGATTATTTAACGCTGGGATAAAGTTCGGATCCACCGCCAGAGCTTTCTCGTAGCTATCGCGTGCTTTGGCGAAATCGCCCATTTGCGTATAGATAATTCCCGAAGTCAAAAGGGCCGGCGCGTATCGCGGATTCTTCGCCAGGACCGCATCCAGCTCCTTCAACGCCTGCGGCAGGCGGTTTGTTTGGACGTAAATCGAGACAAGAAGGTTGTAGACGACGGCCAGGTTCGGATTGATTTCCATTGCTTTTTTCAGCGCATCCTCGGCCGCTGGAAAATTCTTCTCCATCGCATAACTTCTTCCGTGAATGTAATAGGCGAGAGCTGATTGGGGCTGCTTTTGCAGGGCAGCGTCCGCCCTTCGATGTACAGCAGCAAAATCTTTCGCCTGAAGGTCAAGGTCCGCCAGCTGATCGATGGCGAGTGCATTTTCAGGATCAAGTTCAAGGGTCTTCTCGAAGGCTTTTCGCGCTTCGTCATTTTTGTTTTGTCGCCTGAGCACCACTCCGAGGAGGACATAGGCTTGCGGACTATCTGGTGTCTTCTGGACCTGGTCCCGAAAGAGCCCGGTCGAGTCGTCCGATCGGCCCACCGCCTGATAAGCATCGGCAAGCAGCGTCCTCACTTGAACGGCATCGGGTCTAAGCTTCAAGGCAGATTCCAGCGGCCCGATAACAGATCTTGCGTCACCAGCGCGAAGACGCAGTTGAGCTAGCAGGACGATAGCCTCGACGTATTTGGGCGCGATCGTAACCGCCTGATCCAGCTCGGCCATCGCCTGATTCGTATCCTTTGCCTGAACGTAGGCGAGCGCGAGCTGGTACTTAACTCCGGCATTGTTGGGATATGTCTTGTCGACATTCTCGAGTATTCCGGTTCCCTGTTTTATATCCCCTTTTCCTATTAGTGCCTCCGCCTGCGCGACTCGACCTTCGATGTTATCCGGATCTCGACTAAAAACATTTTGTAATAACTTTATTACTTCATCGTACTTTTTCTCGGCCTGCGCGATCTTCGCTTGAAGAACCCATGCGCCTACGAAATCGCGTGCCTGTGCGGTAAGATCCTGAAGATATTTCTTCGCTTCTTCGGTGTTCCCTTTGCGAATCTTGAACTCGGCATAGCTCAAACGCTCGTTCGATCGAACGGGCCTGAGTTCCGCAGCGGCCTTAAGCTCTTCTTCGGCCCGTGCGTCATCTTTCTTGGCCATTGCCAGCACTGCCATCGCGACATGTGCCTCCACGCATTTCGGGTCAGTGGCAATCGCGTGATTCAAAAGAGCCTCAGCTTTTGGCAAATCTTGCTTGCGCATGGCCAGGGCTGCGCTGGCTACTTCGAAATAAGGGCTGTCCTGGTGCGGGAATTTCTCCACTTCCTGTTCCGCGGCCTGGACTTGCTCCGGAGTGACCGCCGTCTCGGCGAGCAGGACGAGAGCTGGTCCGTGGTCAGGCGCCTGTTTCAGAATCTCTGTTGCTTCCTTGAAAGCCTCCTGCGGCTGGTTTACTCGGACATAGACAAGCGCGAGCTTGTAGCGATTGTCCAGGTCTTTGGGTGCGAATTCCTTTGCTTTCATCAGGAACGCTCCCGCCCGCAGGGGTTCCCCTTCGGCCGCCCACATTGCACCGCAACGAGCATAGGCCACAGCATTCCCGGGATCGAGCCTCAGGGCCTTGAGATACTCGATCTTGGCGGCGTCATACTCCCCCGCTTTAAAGTGGCTTTCCCCCTGTTGCAGAGCACGGGTCTTCTTCATCTCCGGGGTGCAACTACAGCTAAGCAGCACCAGCACGGAGATTACGGCTAAACGAATAATTTGCTTTCGTGATGTGTCCATTTCTTGTTAGTACTTGAGGCTTCTCATTGTTTACTCGCGCGAAATTCCGAGCTTTTCCATCAGCTCATACAAAGTAGGTCGGCTTATTCCCAACTCCGCCGCCGCCGAACTGATCCGTCCGAGATTTCGCTTCAGGGCACGCTGCACCATTTCCCGCTCTACGTTTTCCCTCGCTTCCTTTAAGGTCGTGGAAGAGGAAAATCCTATTCCCGAGGATAACTCCAGATCCTTCTCAGTAATTCGTTTGCTATCCGCCATGATGACCGCGCGCTTGATCCGGTTTTGCAATTCCCGGACATTTCCCGGCCAGGGGTGACGGTTGATCGCGCGCAACGCTTCCGGCACAAACGCAATGTTACCCTTGGCATTCTGGGCCGCGTACTTTTGCAAAAACTCCTGCGCCAGCATCGCGGCATCGTCGCCCCGGTCGCGCAGCGGTGGGAGACTGATCACCAGCACCGCCAGTCGAAAGTAGAGATCTTCGCGAAATGTTCCCTGATTGATCCCTGCCTTCAGGTCGACATTGGTCGCGGCGATGACCCGCGCGTCGCTCATCAATTCCAGGCGCCCGCCGACTCGTTGAAAGCGCTGTTCCTGCAAAAAACGCAGCAGTTTAACCTGAACACTAGGCGGCAGCTCTCCAATCTCGTCGAGGAACAAGGTGCCACCCTTGGCAGTCTCGACCAGTCCCATTCGCTGCATCGTCGCGCCGGTAAAGGAACCCTTTTCGTGACCGAACAGTTCGCTCTCAAGCAGGTTCTCCGGAATGGCGTTGCAGTTAATAGGAACGAACGGCCCATCCTTGCGCGCACCACGATTGTGAATAGCAAGGGCGGCCATTTCCTTGCCCGTTCCGCTTTCGCCCAGCAGAAGCACCGGCGCGGTCGTAGTCGCGACCTTGCGAATGAAGGAAAAGACACCCTGCATTTGCGAGCTCGTTCCCAGCATGTCTTCGAAAGCAGGCGCGTGCTGGCTTTCCTTCGCCTTCCGATATTCCCGCTCCAGGTCAGCCAGGTAAATGCACCGCTTCAACAGCAGCTTGAGCTCGTCCGGATCTATGGGTTTGCACAAGAAGTCGTAGGCACCGGCGGCCACTGCTTCCATCGCGTTTTTCTTTTCTCCCTGGCCGGAGATAACAATCACCTTCGCCATGTTGTCGAGAGCCTTTAATTCCGCGAGCGCGGCGAGACCTTCATCGGGATCATTCGGTCGCGGCGGCAGGCCGAGGTCGAGAAGCGTAACCACCGGCTTTTTCTTTTTGAATGTTTCAATGGCACCGCCGCGATCTTCCGCGGAAACGATTTCGTAGTCCGCGCTCAGCGCCCATTTCATCTGGGTGCGAATCGCCTCGTCGTCATCAACAAGAAGTAGGACTGGATTCATTATTCGTCGGGGGTAAGCGGCAGGAGTACCTGAAAGGTTGTCCCCTTCCCCACGTCGCTCTTTACCCGAATGCTACCGTGGTGCGCTTCGATGATCATCTTAGTTTGAAACATCCCGATTCCCAAGCCTTTCTTTTTCGTCGTCTTGAATGGCCGGAACAAGGAATCGCGCAAGAACGATGTTGTCATTCCGCAGCCATCATCCGAAACAGAAAGTGCGGCGTATCCGTTCTGAGTCCCGGTCCTGACTTCGATGCGTCCCCCCTCACCTACAGCATCCCTCGCGTTCAAGAGCAGATTGGTGACGACACTGCGAAGTTGTTCGCTATCCGCCATGAGTTTCGGCAACGGCTCAAGTTCTTTGGCAAATTCAACGCCTGGCATTCCGTTCACATTCTCGATCGCTTGCTCAACCAGCAGGTTTAAGTCAACTGGAGAAGGTCGCAGCTCAAGCTTGCTTCCCAAGGCTCCCAAACGCTCGATAATCTGGTTGATGCGCTCCGTCGTTGCCCCAACGGAACGCAAGGTATCCTGACGAAATACCGGATCGTCAAAATGCACGGGCAGATTCTGCAGCGTCAACTTAAGGGTGGACGCAGCATTCTTCAGGTCGTGCACGAAAAAAGTCGAGATGGTTTGAAACGCTTCTAGTTCCTTGCCCAGCATGATCTCTTTAGCCAGTCGAAGGTTTAGCAGGCTGGAAGCCACCTGATCGCAAATGCATTCAAGCAACTCGAGTTCTTCCACAGTGTAGGGAACCCCATTAACCCGATCCCCCAGAATAATCAGACCAATATGCCGGTCGCTCGCCAGCAGAGGGACGACCACGCGATTTCCGCCCTCGCTAAACTGAGTCTTGCTCGCCTCCCGCAGAGCTTGTCCCCACGGCTCCTTGATTTTTTCCAAATCAAAGGCTTTTCGCATCCGAATGATTCCCTCATCTTCAGCCGCAAACTCAATCATCTCCTCACCCTCACTGCCACGGGCGCGAGAAGTGGAAGCTTCCAGCCGAAGTTTGCGCTTTTCGTCATCGAAGAGCCAAACGCCGACCGATAGAACGTTGAACGTTTCCGAGATCAACTCGGCCGACGCCGCGCACAAGGTGGGATCGTCAACCGCGCTGGACGTTGAATTGGTGAATCGAGTCCAGACGCGGCGAAAATCGTATTGGGGGCGACTGAAATGACGACTGACGAATTGCCTGATGCGTTGTCGAATCTTTTCCGAGAGCAGCAACACCGCGAGCAGCGCAATGGCGACGAGGACGAGGAAGGCTTGGAATTGGAAAGAGCTTGCCCCGCCATAATGCTCAACAATTTGTGCGAGCACGCCAATGACGAACAGGTAGCCACCTACGAGCAACACCGTGATGGAGGTGTGAAGAACGGCCCGCGAAGGATAAACATCAACCTCGCGGAAGCCGCTCCGGAAGTAACCCACACTCAGGAGCGCACAACCAACCAGCACTCCGATGGCCTCAACTTCGCCCAGGGAGTTGTTGTGACCCGAAAAAACTAATGCCTGGCTGCCGGTGTAAATTCTTGCCCCAAAAACCACCGCCAGCCCGAGAACCAGAAACTTGATTCGCCACTGCATTGTTCCGACAGCGGCGCGAAAGGTACGCTCGAGATTCATCAGCACCAGAACGGTGCCCACCAGGATTGCGACATTGACGATTTTGCCAGCGGGAAGAAAGCTGATCCAAAGTTGCGGCGCATCGGTGCGCATCCAAACTTCGATGAGGTCGCCGCGAAATCCGAGTAAGGCTGCGACAGGCAAAAGACACGCGCTCGCAATTGCAATCCGCCAACGTCGGAATGATTCGCTGGCGTCACCGCGTGAGTAAGTCACGGCAAAAGCGAGCCAGATTGCAATCAGGAACGCTTTCAGGATGAGCGCCCACTCCTGCCATCGCGCGAGTCTCCGCGGATCGATTAGTGGCAGACAGATTCCGGTAAGAACGCTGTCCAGAGACAGCCCCAGCATTCCCAGAGCGAACCACCATGCTGCGCCGCTACGACGATTTCGCGCTGTTGCGGCAACGGCAAGGGCTGCGCTCAACGCCGCGGCAACAAAGGCCAAAATCGATTCCGAGGTCACAGCCGATGGTTCACAGAATCGCGCAATAAAGTCATTTCCAGCGAGCCGGTTTAAAGTGCGCAATTTTAACCCAAAATGTATCGTTGGTCGAGAAGTGATGAGAGACAGGGAGAGATACACTTTCCAAGCTCTGTCATCCCAGGCGCAAGCGCCTGCCGCGTCGCAGTCCTGCGATTACGGGCACGAAGGCAGGAGGGACCTTCCTCAAGCTTGCATGATAATCGAACCTGCGTTGCGTAATCATCGGCCGTTTTCGAGATGCGTCCTGCGTTTGCGCGGTAACCACGGCCCGACAGCTGCAAACGCTCGGGCTCCAACAAAGGACAAAAAAGGCGCAGAGTATCGCACTCTGCGCCTTTAGTGAGAACTAACCTAACGCAATTTTACTTCCGTCCGAAGCGGGCGCGGAGACCAGCAAGGCCAGTCAACCCCAGGCCCAGAAGAGTGGCTGTGGTTCCGCTATCCGGCGTGTTGGTTCCACCGCCCTTCCACAGGCTCCAGCCAGAAAGACCGTATTTGTTGTCTTTATCGGGCGTGCCCTTGGCCGGGATATCAATCACTCCCGTCAAGCCTGCGACGTACCAAACCTCAGACCCTGCGTTTGGTCCATCATACTTGCCGAACAGGTAAAGGTAACCGCCGCTGCCGAGATCAACATTAACATCGCCTGGGGTACCATTCGTGATGTCAGTCACGTTTACTGGGGTGCAGGAGCCGCAACTGTTTAGCGAGCGAATGAAGTCCTGGCCCAAGGCCGAGTCACTCGTGCCGGGTGTCATCCCGACCAGGTGATTAACGTAATCGGTCCGGAATTGGTCGCCGGACGGAATGCCGAACCTTATTAAGCCCAGGTCACGGGAGTCACCGAAATTGAGCGTTGAAGCCTTGGCGGTAAGGCCGAGCACAAGAAGCGCACAAACCGCGCCGAGGACAACGGGAATTCTATTTTTCATATATTGGTTTCTATTACTTATGGTTATTGCAGACGCCGCTTTATTAGCAAGGGCAATGCCAGCGCGAAAGCTATTCCTGTAAGCTACTTAAAGACAGTCACTTAAAATTTGCAGCTCATTCTGATAGACATGGCTTTTATGGAAAATATGTAAGCATCACCGACGTTTGCCAGGGTCCTCGGCATGCTGGAATTTCGCGTAACATACTCTTGAGTAGCTAAATACGTGACATTACGTAACTATGTAAATAACCCCGACCACAGGACAATATTCTACACAAAGTCCGCTAATTCTGGGCCGACCCGCGTAGGCCCTCCGTCAAAGGCAAACGCCAGAGACTAGACTCGGGTCGACACTATAGCTACTATAAAGAAAGTGCCTGTAAAACAGCACGTCACCCGGGGCGTAGACGCTAGAGCATTTTAAAGTAAATCGTAACCAGACAGCCCTGACCTCAGTCCTCTCCCAGTGAGAGCGGAAGAAGAGGTGAAGCCGCTTCCGCTGACGGCTAACCCGTCACTCCCGAACGGCCACGAAGTCTCTAAGGTTGCTCCAGTAGGCCATCAGAACGTGGATTGTGGAACGTAGATCACATCACCGTCGCGCACATAAAAAGGTTTTGTCCCCTGGCCGACTAGCGCTTCATGCACGTTCATCACCTGGCTTTTTTGGAGGCCATTGACAGTGCGAACAAGACGTACGTGTTTCAGCGTTCCAAACTGGCTCGGTCCACCGGCTTCCATGATCGCTTGGAATACCGTCGTGGGCCTCTCAAAGGCAACCTTGCCTGGCTTGTTCACCGCTCCTGAGACGGTAACAGTGGTTAAGCTCGTTTCCAAACTCACGGTCACTTCCGGCGTTTTGAGCTGCGATTTATAAAGTTCAATCAACTCGCTCTGTAGTTGCCCAACGGTCTTGCCCGAAGCATCCACTTCGCCAACCAGGGGCAAGCTTAGTTTGCCATCCGCGCGGACTTTTTGCGACTGATTGAGCTCCGGTGCGGAAGAGAACGTTAGCTTTACGACGTCGCCCGACGCCAGAATGACATGTCGCGGAACCTCAGCCTGTCCGGAAAATGTTGTCGTGTTCGCATCCGTCTGACAGCCGGCCCCAGCCAAGGCGACAAAAGCTAAGATGCTGATGAAACCAGCTTCGTAAATCAGGCTTTGGAGCTTGGGAAAAAATGTTCCTGGCGGTCGGGGCACTTCAATCTTTGTCGAGCAACTCGGTCCGTTCATAGGGCACTAAGTATCCGAGAGATGGCCCACTGGCAAGCGAACTTACACGGTGTTTTGCTTCTTTAATTAACCGATACTTGCTCCCGGGCCATGGCGCCGGCCGCGACGCAGCGCACAAGGAGCGGCTTGTTTCTACCGCCAGCCCGGCTCGGGCCTGCTGGCTTAAGCAAAACGGCGGTCAAAGACCGCCGCTAATTGTTAACGTTATTGCAACGGCTCAATCACATCGTCAGCACCATGCGTCGTACAAATGAAACGTCGACACAAGCGAGACGAGTTTTTGCTTGCCGACGGATCACAACGAATTCTGCCATATTTTTTTAATTCTTAATTTCGTTTTGTTAGTGTTGTGTTCGTGGGCTTCGCCTACATGGTCGGTTTGAGCTCGAAGACCTTATCTGGCAATCGTTCGCGGAGCGGCCGGTTCAAATTGTTCGCCAAAAAAAACGCGGCGAGAGAATCTCTCGCCGCGTATCATGATGCAGGAACGTGATGAAAAATTATCGCTTCAGGTAGTGTCGCAGTAAGCCCACACCTGCCAGGGCCCCGCCGAGCAACATTACGGTCGCGCCACTGTCAGGCGCCCCCGGCGTCCCACCGAATCCTCTGGTTGACGAGATGCCACCGTGACCATAGGGATCATCACCGGCTTCGTTCCCGTTTTGAGGGAACGTCACGCTGGTTTCGCCGTTAATGACTTGGAAGAATTCCCAGCTACCGCCCTCATTGCTTCCCCCTTTGCCCTTGCCGTAGTGGACGACGAAGAATTCACCCGGGAAAACGTCGACTGCGCCGGACGGGGCGTCGAAGTCATGGTCGGGGTTAAATGCGCCCGGATCGAAGCCGAGGAAGCCCTCGAGCAAATCGTGATTGTTATCAGGGCTATTAGCACCGGTAAACGGGACAGCGCCTAAAAACATTAGGTCTGCTTTAGCTGAAAGCGTAAGGGCGGCCGTTACCGCAGCAATTGTGAGTAAATATTTTATTGATTTCATGTTCGGTTCTAGTTGTTGATTCGGTTACATGGACGTCTAGCACGTCGCTTGCCATTTCGTTTCTGCCAGCAAAATCATGCGGGACTCAATTCGTTGAACCGCCTGATAGTTGCTCCTTTACAGAGCAAGAATTTTTTTGAATTCGCGGAAAAGCGATTCATTCCAATTTTGACGAAATTGTCAGAAATTCCGACATCGGCGCGTGAACTGCAAGCAGGCTCCAGGCGATAACTCATTACACCGACGGTTGTTAGACGCGTAAGAACAGGTTCTAACCATTTCGTAAACGTATCCGACCTATTTACGCGAACGGCGTTATAATTATCGAACACCGCTGTGTTTTTCATACAGGCCAGATATCCTATCGGCCCACGGCTGCAACCGAGCAAATGTGCCTGAACTCACCCGAAAAAAGAGCGCGGCGACAGGTAAGACTGTCGCCGCGCATCATGAACGCAGGAACGTGCGCTGGGAGGAATTACAACGCCACCACTCGCTTCCTCGAAGCTAATCTTCGGAGAAATTCCACGGAGCAAAGTAATTGCGCCACCTGACATCGCCGCTGGCTGGACTTGCCAAGGCCCAACTAGACGCTGCTTTGCTGTCTTTTGACACGATCAACGCCCACTGCGTCTTGGTCGCCTAGACGATACTGTTGTTTGATCTCCTGTCGTCGGAGCAACCATAACATCGCGAACAGTGGAATTAACGACAACGCAAAAAAGAAGGGACCACCACGCCGATGAATCACGCTGTTGATCATGTGAGGACCAATGTGCACGCAAAGCAGAGAGATCACTAAAATGCGCAGCGCATTTCGCAAAAGACCTAACGGAATCACTGCTGCCATCAACAGCGCTCGGCGCCACGTTGCACAGAGGAACATGTTTGCCGCCAGCAAGCTGGTGATTATCAAAACTAAGCTCGATCGTATACCGCTGCATTCCTTTGCCACGGTGATAGTGATTCCCGGCAGCTGAAACATTGTTTGGCTACGCAGAAACGGAGTCCCGGTGATGAGAAACAACCAACTGGCTACTTCTGCGGAAGCCTGTTTGGAGGCTTCTTCCAGAGTATCAACCGCGATCTCCGGCAATGGGATCATGAAGGCGAGAAAAAAGAGTGGGAACATCGCCGATCGGGCCCATTTCGCGCCGAGAAAAAGAAAGACACCGGCAATTGCAAAACAAACAAATGAGAGTGCGACCAGAGTCATGTGGTCGTTCTGCCCCAGGTTGGAAAAGTCTTGGCTGGCGAAAAGCGCGCCGACCCCCACTGCTGCCAACACCACAGCAGGTCCCCAGGATGTCGTCAATTGACCTGAAAGCTGTCTCCATCGGATATATATGAGATAGGCGGTAACAAACGGGATGAGCAAGACGTACGAATGGACGTCACTGCGGCGTGTATAAGTTACGAACTCGCGCAACGGCAGAGCGAACGCAGCGCACAGGATGACAAGGTAAATACACCAACCCATGAAACGCTTATTCGCCCATCCCGGCGTATGCGAATTCGTCATCGCAGCCGCTGCGGGTGGACCATCAAAACTGGATCGATTCATAGCGATCCCCTCTCGCTAAAGCCATTCATGCGCCAATCACGCTTTCCAGATCTTTGCTTTCGACGATGAAATTCCGGCCATGGCGTTCCGCGTATCGACGATGCTTTCAACCCAATCTGCCAGCTCGCGGTAGTTGACCGAGCTGTGATTTGTCGCAATCAATGCCAGATCGAAACTGCGGACACTCGCCCGATTCCATCTAATGGATTTCTTTCCGGCCCAACGCGAATGTTCGCGGGTCGGTTTTATTACCGGGACATAGGGATCATAGTACTCGACTTCGGCGCCGCGATCCGCCAGCAGGCTCATTAGAGAGTAGCTGGGAGACTCGCGTTCGTCGTCCACATTTGGTTTGTAAGCAACGCCAAGAATCAAAACCCGGCTACCCCTGACTGCTTTGCTGCGGGCGTTCAAGGCGTCGGCGACACAGCGAACAACGTACTCGGGCATCCAGGTATTGATCTCGCCCGCCAGCTCGATGAACCGCGTATTGTGTCCATACTCACGGGCTTTCCAGGTTAAATAAAAGGGATCAATCGGAATGCAATGGCCGCCAAGTCCGGGTCCAGGATAGAAGGCCATAAATCCGAATGGTTTCGTCTTCGCGGCCTCGATAACTTCCCAAATATCTATCCCCATCGCGCCATAAACCATCTTAAGCTCGTTAACGAGCGCGATGTTGACGCTCCGAAAAATGTTCTCCAATAACTTGGCTGCTTCTGCTACTCGACACGAAGATACCGGCACCAGTTTCTTGATCGCGATCGAGTATAATTGCATTGCCT
>Ga0207693_10004613_pt1 | contig 11629 bp, 13 predicted proteins | sample LARL81metaG_FD_184347 | JGI IMG/M metagenome (GOLD analysis project Ga0207693, IMG submission 184347) | Corn, switchgrass and miscanthus rhizosphere microbial communities from Kellogg Biological Station, Michigan, USA - LAR L8-1 metaG... | ecosystem: Host-associated > Plants > Roots >...
TGAGGCGACGAGGTCCCTCAGATCTCTACACGAAAACCGCTCCTGCTGCCCTTAGAATTTTTGAGACCTTCCGCAAAACGACTTTTGCAACACTATCCGGGGTAAAGCGGACATCGCGGCGGTGGGCCGACACTTCCGTTTTTGACCCCAGTCTGACATGCCTCGCAAAGCGACATTGATCTAGCCCATCATCGCCGTCTCCAAGGCCATGACCCTCGGAATCGGTGGAATCGCTGTTCGGCGCTACCTCAAGACTTTTTCGACAGCATCGACCCGAACGGACACTGCGTTTCGTACTGCGCCGGATCAGGGCGCCGGCGATGCCAGCGGTTTGCCTTTCTCTATGACAAAGGTGTCGATCAGCTTGTTGCCCGACACCGAGCAAGCGTCGTGGGGCGTCTGGGGCGACGTCTCGTATGAGTCGCCCGCCTTAAGGGTCTGTTCGGGCTTCCCATCGATTTTGAGCACGAAGTCGCCCTGTATGACGTAACCGCTGTCGATCCCCGGATGGGTGTGACGGCCGGCGCAAGTGCCCGGCGCGATCTCCACAATCGCCGTCACGGTGGTATAGCCCGGGGGATAATCGATGCTGCGAAGGGCGGTGCGTTTGATGGCAGGCTGCTGTGCGATTGCAGATACCCCGATAGCCGGCACGATTACGCACGCGATGGCGAGGATCTTCATCATCGGCTTTTCCTCCCGGTTGCGCTAAATCTAGGTCAAAAAGCTAACTGCTAGTCGAGATTTGTTGCCAGCATGAAACACGCGTGACCCCCAGTCAGAAGAAACCAGGGCTCAAATCCAGGCCGTAGGTCAACGCAAGCAGAGAAACCAGCAGCCCGGCTCCGCAGAGCAGGGCGATCTCCTTCAGGACATCGATGTCACTGACGGAATGAAAAGTACGGAAGAGTGCTTGCACAATCGCGGTCATAACAACCACCCCTTCAATTTTGTCAGTCGGCTACTCTCTGTGGAACCTGAAACACGGCTTGCACAAACGACGCACTCCGTTACGATTGATTCCGCACTGCCGAACATGTCCGAAGTCAGCGCGCGGCGCCTTCAGGACTCTTTATTTTGTGCTTACGGAATTCTTCATTTTCGTTCTGCGAGATTCTTGAAGGCGTCACAGTTCACCGTTCGGGAGCCGTGAATTGTTGTATATTTTCAGCAATGTCGTGTTGGACACGGATAAGCGCGAACTGCGAGCTGGCTGCAAAGCGGTCGAGGTCGAGCCGCAGGTCTTCGACCTTCTGGAGTACCTCATCCGCCACCGCGAGCGCGTTGTCAGCCGGGACGAGTTGATCGAGACGATTTGGGGCGGGCGCACCGTGTCCGAATCGGCGCTGAGCACGCGCATCAATGCCGTCCGAACTGCCATTGGTGATAGTGGAATCCGGCAGCATTTGATCAAAACTCTGCCACGCAAGGGTATTCGTTTCGTTGGCGAGGTAAGGGAGGAGCAAAAGGCGCCTGAAGCCTCGGCGAGGCACCCCGAAAACGGCACCGTCGAAACCATGGAGGTACGGCAGCCGGACGAGGTGTTGCCTGCCGATCTGACCACACTCGGCCATTCCGAAGCGCTGCCTCCGGCAAGGACCGCTTCTGTCGCGACGCGCCGCTTTTTTGTTCCTCGGGCCGCCGCAGGAGCTTTTGTGGCGATCGGCCTTGTCGGTTTCGGCGTTCTGACATGGAGCTATTTCGCGCGATCGGCTCAACCCGAACAGATCAAAGCGAATATCGAGATGGCAGCAAAACTGACCCACATCTCCCAGGATATCAGCATGACGTCTCGGGAGAACTATGAAGCTGTTCGCAACCTCCAGCAATGGGCGGTTTCGCTCGACCCTCGAAACGCGGCCGCTCTGGCGCGTCTGACATCCGCAATAGTGACCGGCGTGCTAAATCAATGGTCGAGCGATCCCATCGCCGACCTTCGGGCGGCTGATCTGACCCTGCAGGATGCCATCCGCATTGCACCTGATAACATGACGGTGCGCGGCTCGCAGTGCCACATCCTTCGTGCGATGCGCCAGTTCGAGGCCGCGATCAAGGTCTGCAGCGAGCTTGCCAAGAGCTTCCCGAACTACCCGATCCTCCACAAGGAGATCGGATACGACAAACTCATGCTGGGCCAGCTCGACGAGGCTCTTGCGGAATTCTTTGAAGCTGATCGCGTCGCGCCGAATTCACGATTGCGCTGGAGTTGGGATCAGGGGATTGGCCTGATCTACCTCATGCAGGGACAGGATCAGAAGGCAATCGAGCAATTGTCGCGCGCGGCTCTCGAGGCGCCCAACGCAGGACACCCTGTGGCCTACCTGGCTTCGGCCTATGCCCTGGTTGGCCGGGAGCAACAGGCACGTGATGCGCTGGACCACCACATGAAGCTGTGGCCGAAGACGACGTTGAGCAATTTCGAGCCGTTGGTTGGCACGGCCGCATTCAACAACAGGATGGAACGCGTGCTGGAAGGGCTGCGGTTGGCCGGGCTGCCGCAGTGACGATTCTGAAGGGCGAAAAAACCCGCCGCGCTGCCGGTCCAACAAGCAACTAAAGTTGAGCCGTTTTTCACCTCAAGACCGCGAAGGCGCTCGGCATTAGCTGCCTGCTCGCTCGCGCCGACGAGGTGATCGAATGACGTGCCATTTGCTGCGGTGCATGAGTCCGGTTGTGGCACTTTTCGGAAATGCCGCAATGTTCGACTTGAGTCCGGAATGCGTGCCAAAGCCGACGTCCGCCGACCACTCCGAGTCTACGGGTTCATGCCCTAGAAGCGGAGTTGCGGTCTTCAGCTTCAGCGTCGGGACTTGTCGGGTTTAGCAGACGCCGATGCGCCCTCGCCGACGGCTGGCGCACCGGCGCTCACGGTTTCGCTCTTTGCTATGACCGTGAGCTCGGCGCCGGCGTCGAGCACCAGAACACGGCCCCGCAGGCCGAGGCGTTGCTCGAGCTGCGCGCGCAGCTCGGCGCCTGTGACCGACGTGATCGGGCGCGCCGGCCGCACGACGAGAGTTTCGCCTGGGGCGAGCGAGAGCTTGGCCACGTGAAATTCGATGTCGTCAAGCATGTCCATGTAAGGCTCCTGGAAGAGAGATTGATCGTGCGGCTCGCTCCCTGCCGCACGGTAACTCTCAGGCGACCGCGACGAGCAACCTGCGAAATGGTGCGATCGAGGCCAGCACGCGCGGCGGCAGCAACTGTGCTTCGCCGACGGCGCCGACCCAGAACTGGCGTTCGATCACGCCGGGAACGCTTTCGGCCCGCAGGGTCGGATCGCGGCCGCGGCTTGCCCAATAATCCGACACCAGCGCCACCACCGCGCCCTCGATGGCGTACGGAAGGTTGCGTCCGCTCGCGCCGGGCAGGATAAAGCCCGCCGTGTAGGCCACCTTGACCGACTTGCAGAACCGCCAGGCGCACGGCAAACCATCAGAAGACAGGCGATCGAGCAGGCCGGCGCCGGGATCGAGGCGATAGTCGGACGGATCGAGCAGCGCATCGTCGACTGTAACGCTCGCAAGCGTACTGACCGGCGTGCGCGTCAGGAACAGCGTGGTCCCCGCGGCATCCCGGGCATGCGACGCGTGGCGCAAGCGATGGTGATCGTCGTGCCAAAACGTCTCCACGGCATCTTCGGATGGCAGTCGAAAGCCGATCGCGGCCTGGATGTCGGAGGAGGCCTCGGCGATCTTGGCCTTCAGGACCTCGTCATCAGCGCCGGACGTGATCCTCAGCTCGCTCTTGACGCGCGCAAGCGTCGTGAGCAGTTCGCTCGCGGCCGGCCTGACGATCTGGACGACGGAGCGCATCAGGCGCCGATCGCGATCCAGTTGACCTTCTTGCCGAAGGCGGTCGCGGCCGCAGGTGTCGGGTCCGTGCCGCCGGTGTTCTGCCAGGTCTTGATGATGATCGAGCCTGCCGCCGGCGCGCCGGCCTGGTCGCCGATCTGGGCCGAGACCATGAAGGGAATGTCCGTTGGGTCGGACTCAAGCGATGCGACGACTGCCGCGACGGCGGAGAGGCCGGTCACGACCGTGTCGGCGGCTGTCGCCGTGGTGAGCTGGCCGCGCGCGATCTTCAGCGGCGCGCCATTTTGCGACAGCACGCCGCCGGACTCGATATCGAGGACGCCGCCGGCCTTGACGAACAAGCGCGCGCCACCCTGCTCGATCCCAACCTTGGTGTTCATTGAGGTAGATTGCGCCGTCACGGCAGACTCCCTTGCAGATGATGGTTTGGCAAGCGGCGGTGGGCCCGCATTCGGCTTTGGCCCACCCTACGGATGATCCGCGCTAAACGGGCGGATTGGGCGTCGGCACCAGCAGCGGCCTGGTGATCCAGACGGCGGCCAGGAAGACGTTGCCGGTGTTGTTGGCCGGCGCGATGGTGACGCGCTTATAGCGCTTGCCGCTCGGCCGGAAGCCCAGCTTGAACACTTTGTTGTCGGCCGAAAAATCGAAGCCGGCCTGGGCTTCGGTGCCGAGCAGATCCCTGTCGTCGACCGCGGTGTTGTCCGAGAGGTTGGCCTGCTCACCCTCCTCAGCCAGAACGGTGAAGCTCGCGTCGGCATCGGCCAACGCGCCGGCGAGAATGACGAACTCGGCGCTCGACAGGCCCTGCATGTCCAGGATCTGCGAGACATAGGCGGTGTTGTCGGTCGTCGCCGCGGCGGGCGAGATGCCCCGCTTGACGTCGATATTGTCGTGCAACTCGCGCATGGCGAATGGCTCCTTGAGTTGAAGATGTTGCGGCATTGCCTGCGCCATCCGTCTTCGCCTGCGCCAACTGGCGCAGGCTTCGCCGGGACGAATTTGGCGCAGGCTGTTGTTCGATGATTTGAGAGGATCGAGGGGCTGCCTGCCCCTGCCCGGCTCAGGTCTGCAGCAGCTTGATGGCCTCGAAGTTCGTGACGTCGCCGCCGACCCGCTTGCGGGTGTAGAACTGCACGAAGGGCTTCGCCGAGTACGGATCGCGCAGCGTCGAGATGCCGACCCGGTCGACGATGGTGTAGCCCATCTTGAAGTTGCCGAAGGCGACCGGCAGCGCGCTCGCGCCGACCGCGGCCATATCCGCCGCCTGGCGCACCTCATGGCCGAGCAGGATCGACGGCTTCCCGAGCTGCTGGTTCTGCTGCCAGATGTAACGGCCCTCGCCGTCCTTCAGCAGCATCACCTTGCCGACCGACGCGCGCTGCATCATCCAGATCGCGCCGCCGAGGTAAAACTCCTTCAGCGCGGTCATCACCAGGATGAGGTCATCCCAGGAGATGGCGCCGCCCGTCCCGGCCGCGATTTGCTCGATCTTGCCGGAGCCTCCAGCCGCAAAGGTGCCACTGGCATAGGTGGTGAAGCCGCGCGGCTTCTTGACGCCGTTGCCGACCACGAAGGCGTTGGCTTCGACGCGGCCGAACTTGTCGCCGATCTTGTTGCCCAGCCAGCTTTCGACGTTCCAGGCGTTGTCCTCGAGCAGCTTCTGCGTCACCTTCGGATTGGCATAGAGCTCGTGCACAGGGATCCGCTGCAGGCCGCCCTTCGGCGTGCCGGTTTCCGGTCGGTCCTCCTGCTCACCGACCCAGCCCGCAGCTGCCTCGTCATCGTCGCGGGGCGCCTCGAAGGCATCCGATGAGATGGTCTCGATATTGGCGACCGCGCGCATCGGCGAGGTCTCGAACTGCACGCCGGTGATGATCTGGCCGATCGTCGGCGTCACCATGTAGCCGCCGTCCGGATCCGAGCCGACCGACATGGCCTTCTGCTCGGCGCCCTGCAGGCCCTTGTCGTCCTTGCGGAGGTAGACGGGGAATGCGTTGCAGTAGGACTTGACCTCCTCCAGGTCGACCTTGTCCGGATCGAAGTCGGCCTTCAGCTCGTGCTTCACGGCCTTGGCATCGCGGGCGAACGCCTTTGCGGCCTTGGTGCCCTCGTCGGTGTCGCCCCAGCCGGCGCCGAGCTTGCCGCGGTTGAGCTTTTTCTCGATGTCGTCCATCCGTGTGGTCGCGGATGAGAGCGCGGTCTCGGTGAGCGCCTTCACCCTGGCTGAGATCGCTTCATGCTTTTCGAGCACGCCGGCGATCAGCGCCTCGACGTCCTTCTTGAACTGGTCGGAGCCCGCCACCGCCTTCGGCGTGTCTTCGACGAGCTTGCGGACGTCGGCAAGACTCTTGTCGGTGGTGTCCTTCAGCGATTTGACGTTGTCGCCAATCGCCTTGATCTCGCGCTGGGCGTCGGCCAGCACGTCTTCGATATCGGGCATATGTGCCTCTCGGGATGAGTTGGATATCAGCTCGCAATGGCGCGAGCGGTTCGGTCCTCGTCATCCTCATCCCGAGGGTCTGACGGTCTTGCACGCCGGCCTCGTCCCGAGGCTCCGGCGAAACGGAGAAACAGCGTGTTGAGCCAGATCAACGCGGTCCCGCAACGGAGTGGGATTTTCCGCCATCGCAGCCAGTATGGAGATGGCAGCCGCGATGCAACCCCTCCTCAAGGAAATCCGGCACACCCCGTTGCTCTGGATGCTGGTCTTCGTGCCGGCTGTGCTGGTGGCAGAGAAGGCCGCGCCACATTCCCACACATTGCTGTTCGTGCTGGCCGTGCTTGCAATCGTGCCGCTGGCCGCCCTACTCAGCCACGCCACCGAAGCCGTCGCCGCGAAAACCGGCGACGCGGTCGGCGGCCTGCTCAACGCGACGCTCGGCAATCTGACGGAGCTGATAATCGCCATCACCGCGCTGAGCGCCGGCCAGTACACGCTGGTGAAGGCGTCGATCGCGGGCGCAATCGTCACCAACGCGCTGTTCATGCTCGGCGCCTGCCTGCTGATCGGCGGACTGCGCTACCACGTGCAGGAGTTCAACCGGTCCGGTGGGCGACTCTATTCCGGCCTATTGCTGATGGCGACAGTCGCGCTGCTCGCCCCGTCGGCGGTCGCCGACCTCGACCTCACGCAGGCCGAGGCCATCATGCAGAAGCTCAGCGTCGGCCTCGCCATCCTGCTCATCGTGGCCTATGGCCTCGGCCTGTTGTTTTCGCTGAAGACCCACAAGGAGCTGTTCGCAAGCGCGGAGCATAACGAGGGCGAGGCGCACTGGCCGATTGGCCTTGCGGTCGGCACGCTGCTCGTCGTCACCGTGCTGGTCGCGCTGGTGAGCGAGATCTTTGTGGAGTCCGTGCAGAAGGCGGCGGAAACATTTGGGATGAGCCCGGCCTTTGTCGGCTTCATCATCGTCTCGCTGGTCGGCGCCGCGGCCGAGTTTGCCGTGGCTTTTTCCGCGGCGCGCAAAGACCGCCTCGACATGAGCGTCAGCATCGCGCTCGGCAGCGCCTCCCAAATCGCGTTGTTCGTGGCACCTGCGCTGGTGCTGCTCAGCTATGTCGTCGGACCGTCGCCGATGAGCCTGCAATTCTGGCCGGGCGCGGTGACCATGGTGATGATCGCGACCGTGACGGCGAGCTTCATCACGAGCAGCGGGCGATCGGCATGGTTCATCGGCGCGCTGCTCATCTTCATCTACGCGGTCTTCGCGTTGACGCTCTACGTGGTCCCGCCGGCCGGTCAGGGGGCCGGCTGAAGCCGACGAATTCCCTTTTAGGAGCAAATCAGATTTTGGCGCGCGTCGTCTGCCAACTTAACAAGGTAGTGATAGCTATGCTAATCCAATTTCTGATAGGCGGCATCGTTAGTGTTTGTAACATTACAATCCATGCGATGGTGATGACCGCGGTGGTGAGCGTAGCGCGAGCATCGGCTACAAAAAGTTCCCATCCGTCGCTGCTCCTAATCATCACTATGGTTGCAACCGTTTCGGTCTTAATGACGGCGCATGTTCTCGAAGTGATTGTTTGGTCGCTGGCCTACTCGATTGTGGACGCCGCGCCTGCCGGCACAAATCTCGTGTATTTCGCATTCGTAAATTACGCGACACTTGGCTATGGCGACGTGACACCGGTGGAGCACTGGAAGCTGCTTGGTCCCATAACGGCAATGAATGGCGCTCTAATGTTTGGGTGGTCGACGGCGGTCATTTTTGAAGTGCTGCAAAAAACAATGAAGATTAGTTCGGACATCGCGGACCCTCGATAGCCCATTTCAGGTGAACTGACGATCCGATGTCTGTTCGTGATACTTTTGAGACATGCAGGCCGCCCCCTAAAAAGATCTGTTGGTGAGGGAAAACCGGAAGTCATCGGCACACCGTCAAAACGTCGCACCCAGCGTTGATCCACGTCAACATCACCTATCCTTTGCTATCCACAACATGTTTGGCCGCGCCTGAAGCGGCTCCATCACCTCTCGGTCGCGCGATAAGGAGGATCACCATGCATCGGACGAACAGTCTCTCGATTAGGTCAGTGACAGTTACGGGAATTGCGGCCAGCCTCATGTTGGGGTTTGCAGGTGTCACTCTCAGTCCAGCACCGGCTAGGGCCGTAGTTTACTGCCAGTACGTTGAGTATCCGCACGGTTGCGTGGCGAGGGCGGGCGTCGTGCTCAGGCCTCGTCCGGTGGCGCGCGCTGCGGTCCGTCATAACGCCGGAGGCAATCTAAACGGAGGCGTCAACCGCGTTGGGGTGCGGCGGTAAAAGACTTAGTCTGCGGATCACGAGCCCCAACTATGGTTCTTTAAGCCCCCCGTTGTCCGGGGCTTTTTCTTGGTTCGCCTGAGATGCTCTGCCCGTGGCCCAAAAGCCAACTGCCGTTAGCGTCAAGCCATGTCCGCGTCTAATGGCGGAGCGGACGTGATGTGCTGTCCGCGAGTATTTCGGCTCTGTGTACCCTTAACAGACATTGGCCATATCAGCCGCTCAACCGCCTCGGCGATCTCAGTCTTTGAACTGATCTGCAATTTGCTGAGCAACCTAATTCTCTGCTGTGCAATCTTTTCGGCCGTTCCTCCAAGCTGGATAGCGATTTCATTATCCGTCTTTTGAGCGGCCATCCTTCTTAATAACTGCTTTTCGCGCGGACTTAGTAAGTCGCCCTGTCTCGGCAAGTGAGGGTTGAGCGTGCCAGCGAAGGCAGTCAGTCCTTCGTCCAACTTCGTTTGGGCGAAGTTCTTGGCTTCCGTTACCGTCTCAAACGTTCTGGTCATTCGCGGGCTTCGCCTCTTTAGCAACAGCCCACGCTTCTGCACCTCGAAAGTCACGTACCATGTGTGCGCCATCCCCTTGCCCGAAGCAAATATTACGAACGCCCATCTAGCTTTCGATTCGTCAAATTGCTGCGCTGGTTTGATCTGAATCAAGGCTCAGGCCTGCAGTCTACGGCTCTTAATCGATTGGACCGCGGCTACAGCCGCCCGCTGCGACAAGCGTCTCCCTTAAGTGATGCAATGATCAGATTGATTGCTGTGGTGTTTGCAGTGACCTTGGCGTCGTCGGCCCAAGCCATGCCGCGCGCTGCGCTTCAACAGCCTACCGATATCATGGTTCGTGAAGCCTACGGTGCTGGAATGCATCGCGTGAACGGTGTTTGCGCGACGACTCACGCTCGCCGCGCCGCCCGTAGATGCGCGGCCGGCGTGACTTGCCGTTGACGTGTCGGTGACGGTCAATCTCTACGCATGAACATTGCCGAGGCGACTGCCCGGCGGCTGTACACGGATGGGCGCAAGCGGGAGGCAAGGAACCACCGATGCCGCTGGCACGATACTTACTTTGGGTCGGCGGCACGTTGTTCGCGCTGCTCCTTCTTGCGGACTCATTTCTTCCAAGATCGCCGATCGCTGAGACAGATCATACGCGCCTGCCCACTGTACGCATTCATTCTGATCGGAAATGGCCCGAGCGCATTGTTTTTGACACCAACCTTCCAACAATCATTCCAGTTCAGTCCACGAACACCGAGGCCGACTCTGACGGCCCACCACTGTCAACCAACGTCTCGCCAGCGGTGCGAGAAGCTCTTGCGCGCACGCAACAAGCCGATGCCAAGGAGTTGCCAGGATCTGAAAAGGCACAGCGAAAGAGGCCGCAGCACCAGCGTAAAGTTGCGAGGAGACCCGGACCTCCGGCCGCGCGGCTTGCGGCTCGGCAACCGCAATTTGGATGGTTTGGCATGAGATTCTGAAGAGCCAAGTAGGTGGTTTTCGGTTGATCTAGATCAAGACAGTCATGCACACGACGGCGCCAATCGTGGGCTCCTTCCGCGCTGTATGGTGAAATGCCTTCTGAGAAAGTTCGTGAATTGCGTTTCCTTGAAAATATCCTCTGTGCATCGGCTCGCGCGCCGGACCATGATGATGGTGGCTTCGACAACGCCGGCTTGCATCGAGACGAGACAAGCTGAAGGAGAATCGCTATGCGCTGGGTCTATTTGGCTGTGATCATTCTATTCGCCCTCGCAACGTTGATTTTCGCTGTCCAGAATCTCAAAGCGGTTACCGTATCCTTCCTTGGGTTTGAGGGCACCGCGCCGCTCGCTGTGCTCACGATCTTGGTCTACATTCTTGGCGCTTTCACGGGCGGTAGTTTGTTGGCGCTCCTGCGCAAATCCTATGAGAGGTCGCAATGGAGCATGGGCAGCTCCTGACGGGGCGGCTCACGAGCCTTTTTCGGATACTTGCACGCCTTGTATGACGCGTTCCGAGGCGGCCTACGCTTGCGGTCCGACGAAGTGCTTGCCCATGCTTTATCACTAGTTCGCGGGAGATTAGATTTTAGATGGAGATTTTCTTTCCACTTTTACGCGTCATGACTGGGGAGCAGAGAATGAAGCGCGCCGTATTAGCAACGATCATTTCCGCGTTTGGCCTGTTCACGGCTCATGCCGAGGCTCCAAACGTGCAGTGTTCTTCGTATTACATTTCGGAAATCAATCTTGTATCGACGGCCGACACCGAAGCTGGACATGTTCAGACCTACGTTGGGTTTGGATCATCCAAGGAAGAGGCAGAGAAGAACGCCTTAGGATGGTGCTCACGGATCAGGTTTGATCTTGAGACTTGCCTGAACTCCGATCTTATCACGGGTCGTAATGCCCCTTCTGATGCAAGCGACAATTCACTTCATTTGAAGTACATGAAGGCAGTGAAGCGTATCACTGGTTGCCAATAAAGCGTTAACGAGGAGCAAGATCGTCGCTCCGAGCAGCCGGCCATAGAAGTTCCCGAGCGCCAGAGTGCATGGGTTCGCGAGCTTTCGTTCGCTACTCACATCCGTTCCGCCGATCTGATCAATTGATTTCGCGAACGTCTGTGGCCGGTTTCGTTGAAAAAGACCGGTGGTAATTCGATGTAAAGACGCAAGCGTCGATGGGCGCGCGGTTTGTCCTTCCTGTGCGGGCATAGGCTGGGCATCGGGGGAAGTTCGGCCATCTTTCAAAGGATCTGAGCCGTGGCTGCGACCGAAGGCGGCATCATAAAAGAACGGCAAGATACTCATCGATTCAGCGCCGCCTTTTCCAACCCATCCAGATTCGGTCTTTCTATTGATTTATCTCAAGGCTTCCCCTTGGTTCGCCCCCACCGTCCAGGGTATGACATAAGTATGCAGGGCCGAGCCCGGTCTTGGTTTGGTCCCGGGTATTCAGAGGAGTGGTCGTGAGCGACCTGCATCCGGATGCACCCCATCACCTACCCGGCTTCATCACTGCTCCGGGCGACACCGATACCCTTATGGTGGGCGTCGGC
>Ga0207693_10004617_pt1 | contig 11623 bp, 12 predicted proteins | sample LARL81metaG_FD_184347 | JGI IMG/M metagenome (GOLD analysis project Ga0207693, IMG submission 184347) | Corn, switchgrass and miscanthus rhizosphere microbial communities from Kellogg Biological Station, Michigan, USA - LAR L8-1 metaG... | ecosystem: Host-associated > Plants > Roots >...
CTCGAGCACCGGCTATGAGGGCCGCTTGAGCGAAGCCAGCATCGACATCCGCACCGGTCACGTCGTGTCCAAACACCCGGTCCAGCTCAAGTTGCTGCAAGGAACGCTCGACGCCAAGGGCCTGGAGATCGTGAATTCCGGCGATCTCATCCGCTTCGACGGCGGCGTCAAAATGATCCTGATGCTCAATCAGCCGGCCAAAGACGAGCCCGACAATGCGCCGCCGGCGGCGCCGGGAGCGCCGAAGCCATGAGGCAATTTCCGCGGGTTTTTTTGTTAGCCGGTCTTTTGGCCGCTCTCGCGACGGTCGTCTCTGCGCAACCCTCGAAAGGGCCGCCTAACGCGCTGCAAGGGTTCTCGCAGAACCGCGGTCAGCCGGTGGAGATCGATGCGGCGACGCTGGAAGTGCGTGACAAGGACAAGGTTGCGACTTTCGCCGGCGACGTCCACGTCAAGCAGGGCGACACGACCATGCGTTCAAAATCGCTCGTGGTGTTTTACGAACAGGAGACCGAGCCGGCCGCCAAGAAAAACAAAGCCGATCCCGCCATGCGCACGGCCTCGGTCGGTCCTGCCGGCGAACAGAGAATCAAGCGGCTGGAGGCGCGCGGCGCGGTCGTCGTGAACCAAAAGGATCAAATCGTCACCGGCGATCTCGGCGTGTTCGACATGAAAAGCAACACCGTCACTTTGACCGGCAGTCCAGTGGTGATGACGCAAGGCAAGAACGTGTTGCGCGGCGAGCGGCTGGTGGTCAACCTCACCACCGGCGTCTCGCGGGTAGAGTCAAAAAAAGGCAGCCGCGTACAGGGCCTGTTCCTGCCGGGGAATGCAGCGCCGGACAAACCGGGCGCACCCGCGGCACCGGGTGCACCTTTGGGTCCGTTCCGTTGATGCGGCGTTCCTGCCCATATCGTGCAGATGGCGCTGCCGGGAATCGGCTAAGCTGCGGCGCGCTCCGCGCCGCTGGATGACCCGGTGAACATTCTTTCGCTGTTCAAACGCAAGCCGGCGGCTCCCCGCCGCGCCGCGGCCGCGAGCCAAGTTCGGCCGCGCGGCAATGGCGACGGGCGCCAGCCGCAGCCTGTCGCCTATCTCGCCACCCATGGCGTCGAGAAAAGCTTTGCCGGCCGCAAGGTCGTCAAGGGCGTCACGATCTACGTCCGGCGCGGCGAGGCGGTCGGATTGCTCGGCCCCAACGGCGCCGGCAAGACCACCGTGTTCTACATGATCACCGGCTTGATCAAGGCCGACCGCGGCCGCATCGAACTCGATGGCTATGACATCACCAGCCTGCCGATGTACCAGCGCGCGCGCCTCGGCATCGGCTATCTGCCGCAGGAAGCCTCGATCTTCCGCGGCCTCAACGTGGAAGAGAATATCCGCGCCGTGCTGGAAATGGTCGAGCCGAATCGCCGCCGCCGCGACGCCGACCTCACCGCGCTGCTCGAGGAGTTCGGACTCGCGCGCCTGCGCAAGACCTCGACCATCGCGCTGTCCGGCGGCGAGCGCCGGCGGGTGGAAATCGCGCGCGCGCTGGCGACGCGGCCGAGCTATATGCTGCTGGACGAGCCCTTCGCCGGCATCGACCCGATCGCGGTCGGCGACATCCAGGCGCTGGTGCGCCATCTCACCAACCGAGGCATCGGCGTCCTGATCACCGACCACAATGTGCGCGAGACGCTGGGCTTAACCGACCGCGCTTACATCATTTATTCCGGCGAGGTCCTTATGGAGGGCCATCCGGAAGATATCGTGAATAACCCGGACGTCCGCCGGCTCTATCTGGGCGAGGAATTCCGGCTGTAAGTGCGCGATTGCGTTTGTTATTTATGCCGCAGCGCGGAATCGCGGCTTGCCGGTACGCACCAGCTGCTATAATCACAAGCAAGAATCGGACCAGTTTCCGCCAGGAAACCTGCTGATGGCGTTGTCGCAACGACTCGAGTTCCGCCAGAGCCAAGCGCTGGTGATGACGCCGCAGCTGCTGCAGGCGATCAAACTGCTGCAACTTTCCAGTCTCGATCTCGCCGCCTATGTCGAAGCCGAACTCGAAAAGAACCCCCTGCTCGAGCGCGTCGGCGGCGACGAGGAGACGCCGGCGTCCGCCGAGACCGACGACGCAGGCGAGGCCGGCGAGGTCGCGGAATGGACCGGCGAGTCGGAGCTCGGCGAAAGCCGCAGTTCGCTCGAAGCCTCGCTCGGCACCGGATTGGAAAACGTCTTTCCCGACGAGGCCGCCGAGAAATCCACGCCGCCCGAAGCGCCGCCGGCTTCCGCGGAATGGTCGGGGGCGGGCAGCGCCGCCGCCGACGACGACTATAACCTCGAGGCCTTCGTGTCGGCCGAGGTCACGCTCGCCGATCATCTGGCCGAGCAGATGGTGCTGGCGATCTCCGATCCCGCGCGCCGCATGATCGGCCAATATTTGATCGACATGGTGGACGAGGCCGGTTACCTGACCGGCGATCTGGTCAGCGTGGCCGAGAAGCTCGGCGCGCCGCTGACCGAAGTCGCCGCCGTGTTGGCGATCCTGCAAACGCTCGATCCGCCGGGCGTGTGCGCGCGCAACCTCACCGAATGCCTGTCGATCCAGCTTCAGGAGCGCGACCGCTTCGACCCGGCGATGCGCATGCTGGTCGAGCACCTCGAGCTCCTGGCCAAGCGCGATTTTGCCGGCTTGCGGCGGCTGTGCGGCGTCAACGAGGAAGATCTCGCCGACATGATCGGCGAGATTCGCATGCTCAATCCCAAGCCGGGCCTCGCCTTCGGCTCGACCTTGGTGCAGCCGATCGTGCCGGATGTGCTGGTGCGCGCCGGGCCGGACGGCGCCTGGCAGGTTGAATTGAATTCCGACACGCTGCCCAAGGTGCTGATCAACCAGCGCTACTACGCGCAGATCTCGAAGGGCGCGCCGAACGACAAGGCCAAGAGCTACATCGCCGATTGCCTGCAGACGGCGACCTGGCTGGTGCGCGCGCTCGACCAGCGCGCCAAGACGATCCTTAAAGTCTCAAGCGAGATCGTGCGTCAGCAGGACGCCTTCTTCGCCAAGGGCGTGCAGCATTTGCGGCCGCTCAATCTCAAGACCGTGGCCGACGCCATCAGCATGCATGAATCGACCGTCTCGCGCGTCACCGCCAACAAATATATGGCGACCAGCCGCGGCATTTTCGAACTGAAATATTTCTTCACTTCCTCGATCGCCGCCGCCGACGGCGGCGAGGCGCATTCGGCGGAAGCCGTGCGCCACCGCATCCGCCAGCTCATCGACGGCGAAACCGCGTCCGAAGTCCTGTCCGACGACACCATCGTGGAGAAACTGCGCGGCGCCGGCATCGATATCGCGCGCCGCACGGTCGCCAAATACCGCGAAGCCATGCGGATTCCGTCCTCGGTGCAACGCCGGCGCGAGAAGCAGGCCGCGGCCTCGTAAGGGCTTTCGCGCAAATACGGAACTTTGCCGATTGACCTTTATCGCGGCATTCCTAAGCTTATTGGCATTGGCCGGGCGGTATGGCGCGCATAGCGCCGAGAGGAGGCGACATGCCTTTGCGTGTTTCCGGCAAGAACATCAGGGTCGGCACGGCCTTGCGGCAACGCATCACCGAGCGGGTAGGGGAAGCGACCTCGAAATATTTTCGCGGCGGCTATTCGGGTCATGCCGTAGTTGAGCGCGACGGTTTCGGGTTCCGCACCGAGTGCATTCTGCATCTGGACTCCGGAACGTTGCTGGAAGCCGAAGGAATGGCCGCCGACGCCTATGAAAGCGCCGATCAAGCCGCGATCCGCATCGAAAAGCGGCTGCGGCGTTATAAACGCCGGCGTAAGGACCATCAGGCTCGGCGTTGAGTCGCAGCCGATTGCAACATAATTCGGCAGGCCACGACTAACCGCGGCCATTGACGCCACGGCGGCGTCTCCCTATGGTCCCGCGCCTTCAACACCCCTTTCATCGCGGCGGCTCACTTTCCGATCATTGGCCATGTCCATGACGCTTACCGACCTCGTCGCGCCCAATGCCATTGTTCCGGCGCTCAAGGTCAACAGCAAGAAGCAAGCGATCCAGGAACTCGCCGCGCGCGCAGCCGAACTCACCGGCGAGAGCGAGCGCGCGATCCTCGAGATACTGCTTCAGCGCGAGAAGCTCGGCTCGACCGCGGTCGGCAACGGCGTCGCCATTCCGCACGGTAAGTTACCCAAACTCGGGCGGCTGTTCGGTTTGTTCGCGCGGCTCGAACGCGCGGTCGATTTCGAGGCGCTCGACGGCCAGCCGGTCGATCTGTGTTTTCTGCTGCTGGCGCCTGAAGCGGCAGGCGCCGATCACCTGAAAGCGCTGGCGCGTGTCGCGCGTCTGCTGCGCGATCCGGAGATCGCGCGCAAGCTGCGCGAACAGCGCGACGCCGACGCGATCTACGCCGTGCTGTCGATGCCGGCGGCCTCTAGCGCGGCGTAACTCAACTGTCGTCCCCGCGAAAGCGGGGACCCATACGCCGTTTCCTGCCGATAAATAAAAAGCGCAGCACGTGGCTGCGCTTTTTCTTGACTTCAATTTCGATGGTTATGGGTCCCCGCTTTCGCGGGCCATAACAGCTTCAGTGTACCGAGACCGCCTCGAGCTCTTGGCTCCAGGCATTGGCGAGCGCGGCCTCGCGCGTGTCGGTGAGCATGATCGGCGTGCCGTCGGCGGCATGCAGCGCGAATAATTCGATGCCCGGCGCGATCTTGGGCGCCTGCGGGAACAGCGTGGCGACGTCCTCGGAGCGGATCGCCTTGACGTAAGCCAAGCGTCCGTCGCCGAGATGCGCCAGCGCATCGGGCGTGATCACGGGATTCGTCGTCGTATTCGTTTCAGTCATCTTGTCGTTGGTCATTGGCCCTCGACTCCTTTTGATTCAACGCTTGACGCGGTCGAGTCCTGGTTTCACGATTTCGTCATTCTTGTTCGCTGATCGAGATGGTCTTCACGATCCGTTCCGGGTTTGGCCGGTGCAAATCGATCGACAGCAACCCGTTCTTGAGATCCGCGCCCAAGACCTCCATGCCGTCCGCCAGCACGAAGGTGCGCTGGAATTGGCGCGCGGCGATGCCGCGGTGGAGATATTGGCGGCTCTTGTCGTCCTGCTGCCGCCCGCGGATCACCAATTGGCTTTCCTCGATGCTCACATCGAGTTGATCGCGGGTGAAGCCGGCGACGGCGAGCGTGATGCGCAGCCGTTCCGGGCTCTCGCCGTCGCGCACCAGCCGTTCGATGTTGTAGGGCGGGTAGCCGTCGGACCCCTTGGTGACGCGGTCGAGCACACGCTCGATCTCGTCGAAGCCCAACAGGAACGGGCTGGAGAGTGACGGAACTCGTGACATGGTCTCAAAGTCCTCGTGGAAGCGACTTTGATGGGACCCTGATGGCATCCCATGATCGGGCGGCAACCGCCGTCCGGTCCCGCCTAATATGGGCGGGCCGGGTTAAAGGTTCAAGAACACGGCAAAATCGGCCGCTGGCGGCCTATATTGACGCTCCAATCGAGGGGATTTTCATGCCAGAGCCGTCGTTGCCGAGCCTCACCGTGCGCGCCATCAGGGCGACTCCGGTCGCAGTGCCGCCCAAGTTCGTGCTCGGCACCAGCCGCGGCGCCTTCCGCGAGGTGCCCTTGCTGCTGATCGACCTTCAGACCGAGGAGGGCGTGACCGGCCGCGGCTATCTGTTCTGCTATTTGCGTGCGGCCCAGCCGGCGATCGCCAGCCTGCTCGGCGAGATCGAGACGCTGAGCAAGGGAAAAAAGCTCGAGCCGGCGGTCCTGTGGGACGCGCTCGCCGGGCGCTTCGCCTTGATCGGCGTGCAGGGCATCGTGCGCATGGCGCTCGCCGGCTTCGACATGGCCTGCTGGGACGCGCTCGCGCTGGCTGCGCGTCAACCGCTTTGCCGAATGCTGGGCGCCGCGCCCAAGCCGATTCCCGCCTATGACAGCCGCGGCCTCGGCCTGATGGACGACGCCGGCGCGCTCGCCGCCGAAGCCGAGCAATTGGTCGCGCGCGGGTTCGGCGCGGTCAAATTGCGGCTCGGCTATCCGACGTTGGCGCAAGACATGGCTGCGGTTCATGCCGTGCGCATGCGCATCGGGGGCGTGAGGCTGATGGTCGACTACAATCAATTGCTTTCGGTCGAGGAGGCGCGCATCCGCGGGCGCGCGCTCGACGGCGAGGACATCTTTTGGCTGGAAGAGCCGATCCGGCACGACGATTATGCGGGCGCGGCGGCGCTGGCGCGCGAACTCAACACGCCGATCCAGATCGGCGAAAATTTCTCGCTGCCTTTCGGCATGCGCGCCGCTCTCGACCAAGCGGCGCCGGACTACGTCATGCCCGATCTCGAGCGCATCGGCGGCGTCAGCGGCTGGCGCGAGGCCGCCGAACTCGCCGCGGCGCGCGGCGTGCCGATGTCATCGCACCTGTTTCCGGAAGTGAGCGCGCATCTGCTGGCCGCCACGCCGACCTGCCATTATCTCGAATACGTCGATTGGGCGGACGTGTTGGTGCAACAGCCGCTCGCGCTCGCCAACGGGTGCGCCGTCGTGCCCGAGCGTCCCGGCAACGGCATGGTCTGGGACGAGGACGCGGTCGCGCGCTACCGCCTCGATTGATGCGTAAAGATTTCGGCGCCTGTTGATGCGCCCTTCCCACGAGGGGAGAGGGCACAACAACACGCATCGCGTTGTCGTCAACGCTGTACGAGGTTCGCCTTGCGACGGGTCAGATCTTCAGCTTGAACAGCTTGACCGCGTTGTCGCGGCCGATTTTGCGGCGCGCGTCGTCGCCGATCTCGGCCTGGTCGAACCATTGGGCGCCCTCGTCGACCGCCTCGAAAGGCCAGTCGACCGAGAACAGCACGCGCTCGACGCCCATCTCGGCGACCGCATTCATCATCGCCGGCGTGCTGAAGTTGCCGGAGGTGGTGAGATAAAAGTGCTTGCGGAAATAGTGGCCGACGCCGTTTTTGGCGGCGTATTTGTGCGGCGCTTTCATCCAGCCGTTGCGGCCGTCGATGCGCCACAGATAGACCGGAATGCCTTCGCCGATATGGCCGAGCACGATCTTCAATTTCGGATATTCGTCGAACAATCCGCTGCCGATCAGCCTCAGCGCATGCACCGCGGTTTCGGCATGGAACGCCCAGTTCGGGCCGAGCAGCCAGTTATGGCCCTCGTATTGTTTGCTCCAGCTCGGCAGCGGATTGCGCGGATGCAGGTAGAACGGCACGTCGAGCGCCTCGACCGCGCGCCAGAACGGGCGGTATTGCGGGGCGTCATAATAGGCGACGTTGTCAGGCGAGCCGATCTGCGAGAAGCCGTTGACCAGCGCGCCCACCATGCCGAGTTCGTTGACGCAGCGCGTGAGCTCGGCGGCGGCGGCTTCCGGGTCCTGCATGGCCAGCGCCGCGAAACCGGCAAAGCGGCCGGGCCGCCGGCGCATGTTGTCGGCGAGCACGTCGTTGGCCTCGCGCGCCACCGCGATCGCGCGCTTGACGTCGGGGATCGCCTGCACCGCCGGGGCGTTGAGCGACAGGATCATCATCTCGACGCCGTGTCTGTCCATTTCCCTCAGGCGAATGTCCTGAATGTCGAGCAGGCGCGGCCGCAGCGTGTCCCAGACCTGCGGCGCGAACACCTGCGAGTCGCCGACCGTGGCCTCGGTGGCGAAATGTTCTTCGAGCGCGATCTTGCCTTGCATGCCGTCCTCCGATTTGGGCGGCATCATGCAATGGGCACGGGCGGCCTGTCAGCATGGCCGCAACAAAAAAGCCGCCCGGGGGGCGGCGATTTTTCTTAGCGGCTGTCCGGCTTCGCTCCTTCGGAGCTGCGGCCGCGACACCCTTCGCCCTTTGGGCGGAAGGTGGTGGAGCCAGGCGGGATCGAACCGCCGACCTCGTGAATGCCATTCACGCGCTCTCCCATCTGAGCTATGGCCCCGCCGGGAAACAGGGATCGACATCGGTAATCGGAAAACGCGATCAGAAACCGTTCTGATTGCTGATTACGGATGCCTGACCCCTGAATTTCAGGTCTCCTCTTCCTTCTCGATGCCTTCGCCGATGATGTCGCTGACGTCGGGATCGCCTTCTTCCTGTTCCTCGATGAAGGCGGCGTCGTCGAGGCTCTCGTCGATCTCGACTTCCTCCTCGGCCGGCGCGGCCTCGCCTTCCGCCGGCGCGGTCTTCTTGCCCTGCGCCTCGGCGTCGGCATCTTCGAGCGAAACCAGCTCGACGTCGGCCGCCTCCGGCACCACCGCCTCGACTTCCTCGACCGGCGCCGGACGCGGCGCCACCACCGGCGCCGCCGCCTCCGCGCGCGCGCGCGGCGCCGGCGCGATCGGCACCACCTTGCCGGTATAGGGCGAGACCACCGGGGACTTGTTCAGGTCGTAGAACTTGCGCCCGGTTTCAGGACAGACGCGCTTGGTGCCGAGCTCGGATTTGGCCACGGTCGAGGTTCCTCGAAACTGCTTTGAATTGGCGCTTCACTTGGCTAGTTGCGTGTCCGCTGTCAATAGCGGGCAAACGCGCCTTCGACCGGGCAGGCCCAAGATGACGGGGTTGCCGGACGCGTGGTAGGACGGCGGCAAATCCAGGGAAAATGCCGGTGAACGCGCCTTCTTCGACGCCGCTGACCGCCCGCCGCGGCGCCCCCTTGCGGGGCCGCCTGCGCGCGCCGGGCGACAAGTCGATCTCGCATCGCGCGCTCATCCTGGGGGCGATGACGGTCGGGGAAACCGCGGTCTCCGGCCTGCTCGAAGGCGAGGACGTGCTGCGCACGGCCGCGGCCATGCGCGCACTCGGCGCGAAAGTCGAGCGCGGCGGCGACGGCATATGGCGCATTCGCGGGGTTGGCGTCGGCGGCTTTGCGCCGCCGGCGGGCGTGCTCGACTTCGGCAATTCCGGCACCGGCGTGCGTCTCGCCCTCGGCGCGCTCGCCGGCTCGCCGGTGAGCGCGACCTTCGACGGCGATGCCTCCTTGCGCAAGCGGCCGATGCAACGCGTGCTCGATCCTTTGGCGAAAATGGGCGCACGCCTGCTCGCGGTGGCGCCAGACGGCCGGCTGCCGCTCACTTTTCAAGGCGCGCGCGATCCGATGCCGATCGTCTATGAGCCACCGGTGCCCTCGGCGCAGCTCAAATCCGCGGTGCTGCTCGCCGGCCTCGCCGCGCCGGGCGAGACCACGGTGATCGAGGCGCAAGCGACCCGCGATCACACCGAGCGTATGCTCAAACATTTCGGCGCCAAGCTCACCAGCAAGCCATCGGGCGAGCACGGCCGCCGCATCACGCTGCAAGGCCAGCCCGAGCTCGAACCGGCGCCGGTCACCGTGCCGGCCGATCCTTCGTCGGCGGCGTTCCCGCTGGTGGCGGCGCTGATCGTGCCGGAATCCGACGTGATCCTCGAAGCGGTGATGACCAATCCGCTGCGCACCGGGCTTTATGCGACGCTGCGCGAGATGGGCGCGCAGATCGAGACGCTGGAAACGCGCGACGACGGCGGCGAGGAGGTCGCCGACCTGCGCGTGCGCGCCGGCGCGCTCAAGGGCGTCGAGGTGCCGGCCGAACGCGCGCCCTCGATGATCGACGAATACCCGATCCTGGCGGTGGCCGCTTCGTTCGCCGAGGGCGTCACGCGCATGAAGGGCCTGCAGGAATTGCGCGTGAAGGAATCCGATCGTCTTGCCGCCACCGCCGACATGCTGCGCGCCAATGGCGTCGAGGTCGCGATCGAAGGCGACGACCTGATCGTACAGGGCAAAGCCCGGCCCGCCGGCGGCGGCGAGGTGACGACGCACATGGATCATCGCATCGCCATGGCGGCGCTGGTGCTGGGGCTCGCCGCCGACAATCCGGTGCGCATCGACGATTCGGGCTTCATCGCCACCAGCTTCCCCGGCTTCGTCGATCTGATGCGCATTCTGGGTGCGGATTTGACATGATCATCGCCATCGACGGGCCGGCGGCGTCGGGCAAGGGCACGCTCGGCAAGAAGCTCGCCGCGCATTACGGCTTGCGCCATCTCGATACCGGGCTGATCTATCGCGCGGTCGCCAAGGCCGTCATCGATGCCGGCAAGCGGCCCGACGACGCGGCGGCGGCGGTCGCCGCGGCCCAGGCGCTCGATCCGGCGAGCTTCGATGAGGCCGCGCTGAAAATCCCGGCGATCGGCGAGGCGGCCTCGGTCGTCTCCGCCATTCCTGAAGTGCGCGCCGCGCTTCTGGCGTTCCAGCGCGATTTTGCCGCCAAGCCGCCGGGCGCCGTGCTCGACGGCCGCGACATCGGCACCGTGATTTGCCCGGACGCCGACGTGAAGATCTTCGTCACCGCCACGCCGGAAACGCGCGCCCGCCGGCGGGCGGCTGAATACCGCGCCGCCGGCCGAAACATCACCGACGAGGCCGTGCTGGCCGATATCCGGAGCCGCGACGAGCGCGATTCCAACCGCTCCGTGGCCCCTTTGAAACAAGCCCCGGATGCACACTTGCTCGATACCACGCATTTGGATATAGACGCCGCCATCCGGGCCGCCATCGACATCGTCGAGGCCACCCGAGCGGGCCGAGGGCGCGGCTGACCGCCCCTCGCTGTTGGAGGACAAAGCCCCGCTCGCGCCTCGCCGTCCGGCGTGCCTGACCGCTCAATCGTTCCAAAGCACGGTTTTTGCGCCGGCCATCCGGGATTCCGGGGGTTGTCGAAGGTCATGCCAAGGCCTTCGGCCCGCGCTTTTGAACGCCATTCAAACCCCGGCGCTCGGCTAACAGGAGAGTTCATGGCCACCGCTACCGCATCCGCTACGCCCTCGCGCGAAGACTTCGCCAAGATGCTCGAAGAGTCCTTCACCCAGGGCAGTCCGCAGGAAGGAACCGTCGTCAAAGGCAAGGTCGTCGGCATCGAAAAAGACATGGCCGTCATCGACGTCGGCGCGAAAACCGAAGGACGCGTGGCGATGCGCGAATTCGCCGGCCCCGGCCGGCAGTCCGAGATCAAGATCGGCGACGAGGTCGAAGTTTATCTCGAGCGCGTCGAGAACGCGCTCGGTGAGGCGGTGCTGTCGCGCGACAAGGCGCGGCGCGAGGAAAGCTGGGGCAAGCTCGAGAAGGCATTCAACGCCAACGAGAAAGTCACCGGCGTCATCTTCAATCAGGTCAAAGGCGGCTTCACCGTCGACCTCGACGGCGCCGTGGCCTTCCTGCCGCGCAGCCAGGTCGACATCCGCCCGATCCGCGACGTCACCCCGCTGATGAACGTCAATCAGCCGTTCCAGATCCTCAAGATGGATCGCCGCCGCGGCAACATCGTCGTCTCCCGCCGCACCGTGCTGGAAGAGACCCGCGCCGAGCAGCGCCAGGAGCTGGTGCAGAACCTCGAGGAGGGCCAGGTCATCGACGGCGTGGTGAAGAACATCACCGACTACGGCGCCTTCGTCGATCTCGGCGGCATCGACGGCCTGCTGCACGTCACCGACATCGCGTGGCGGCGCGTCAATCACCCGTCCGAGGTGCTCAACATCGGCCAGCAGGTCAAGGTCAAGATCATCAAGATCAACCACGAGACCCACCGCATCTCGCTCGGCATGAAGCAGCTGCAGCCCGAT
>Ga0207693_10004618_pt1 | contig 11622 bp, 6 predicted proteins | sample LARL81metaG_FD_184347 | JGI IMG/M metagenome (GOLD analysis project Ga0207693, IMG submission 184347) | Corn, switchgrass and miscanthus rhizosphere microbial communities from Kellogg Biological Station, Michigan, USA - LAR L8-1 metaG... | ecosystem: Host-associated > Plants > Roots >...
GTTCGACGGCCAGCTCCGGTAGTCCGCGGTGATCGGCGAACTTGGGGGTTAGTGCGTCTGCTAAGGATCAAGATCGAGGTGTTCCGTTCGATCTACCAGCAATCTGTCGCAGCGACGGGCTCGTTGTGTTGTTCGAGCTCAACTCGGCAGGTATGACTTCCTGGCGCGATCTCAATTCAACGCGTCCCGATTAGACATGGATCTGCCTGATTTTGTACCAAGGGTGGGCCGCCGCGTTTGGCGTCACCGTTACCCCAAGAGGCGCGGCGCCCACCTTCACAGTTGTTACCAGGCTGTTCGCCTCTGCGTCAATCACCGAGACAGTACCGTCACCGGTATTCGTCACGTAGGCGCGCATCAAGTCCGGCGCGAGGCGACCCTCCTTTCACAGCCGTCAATAGGCCCTTGACCTGCGGCTGGTTAGGGCGCCTTCAAGTGGCGCCACCATGACGGCTTGAAGTGGCTCCACGCCAAATCGGACAGGTCCGATGTCGGCTTGAAATGGCCCCACCCCGAAGACGAGGTCCGTTGCCTTCGTGGAGTGCCGCTTTCCTCGACTGCTGCCTGATCGCTGGCGACGAGCCGCAGGTCAAGGTGGAGCGCCCGCAGCGAAGCGAGGACGTACGACCTTGACCTGCGGTGAGCGCCTGCCACTATCGGGCGGCGAGGAAGGCCCGGGTGGGGCCAGATGAAGGCGCCAGCTGATCTTCAGGTGGGGGCAGATAAAGCCGCCCAGGTGGGTCCAAATGGAGCCGCCATAGCCATGCGGCGCTTGTTTGCAGCGGTGCGGCGTGTCTGAGGTAGGACAGCGCATCATGATCATGTTTATGGGATGAAACTTGAACCGGAGGCGGCTGCTGCCGCCAGGGTAGCGGTAAGGCTGGCCGCTCGGAAGCGGGCTGAGTTGATGAAGTTACCGATTATCTTGAGGCGGTCCCTTTCGGACGGGGACGGCGACGGTGACGTTGACAGTAGATCCCTGCGGTGCTTGCGTCCCCCGTCTGGGTCCTGGAATTCGACGTAGGGCTTGAAGCTGCCCTCAACCGGATCGGCTGATCCGGAGTATTGGAAACCGGCTGCCTCGATTTTTGCTGCTCGCACTGGAAGGACTCTCGTTAAGCACGTCCGGGACTATGCCCATCACTGGCTCGGCGATGGTGACGCCGACGGTAATTCCAACTAGCGCGAGGAGGCCGCCTGGTGGATTTTGCGATTCGACGAATGGCGTTAGGGTACCCTTGACCGGGATTCCTATCGATGAAAACCTGAAGCCTGCTGCCTCGATCAAGGCTCTCGCCTCGTCTGGGCTATCGTTGAGCACGTCCGGCACGGGGACCCCTTCGGGCTGGGGGTCAACGAGATCCAAGCTCAGCTGTTCCCATGCCCCGGGGGTGAACTGACAGTTCACCGTTCCTGGGCTGTTAAACGCGCCCGGGATGCCGTCTATACGAAGGTAGACATTGGGGAACGCCACTGACTCGATATTGAAAAAGCCTAGCGCCGGCGGTCCTTCGCTCAATTGATCCAGTGGCTTTAGGAGAAACGTTTCCCAGGGACCGGCCCCGAACTGACAGTTCACCGACCCTGCGCCGCCCCAGGTCCACGATGTTACCCCGCGTCCGTCCATTCGGAGAAAGACACCAGGAAAAGCCACCGACTCGATATTGACCGTTCCGTCTTGATTTTCCACGATAAAGAATCCTGTTAGGGCTTCAGGCGCGAACACACAGTCTACGTGTCCTCTACCGCCGGGCGAGAAAGAAGTTACGCCATTCCCGTCCATTCGGAGAAAGCCTTGCTCATTGGCTATGCCTCGTATCAGACCGTTGTCATATTTCACCTCTCATTCGACTGGCCCATTCGCGCTGGTTTCTTACAATAGGGCCCGTCGCTATCCGTATTGTTGCGATTCCTGGCACTCGCGTTCTTCAGTAGGTGCCTGCTGGGAGTCGGGGCTGGTTGGCATGGGGCAGCAAGCCGAAGTCTTCAGCCGTGATGAACTGCCGCTGTGTATCTGTCACTCGTTCCTGCTCGCATACCAGACATGGACCGTTGCGCCAGCCGTCGAGATGGTTCCTCCAAGCGGCGACTGCCGGGTCACGGTGCCGGAGTCGACCGCCCCGGTCTCGGTGGCGGTGAATCTGAAGCCAGCGTCGATGATGACCTGCTCCGCAGCCTTAACATCCATGGATGTGACATCAGGTACTACGGGCGCACCGGGGGGCGCCACAGTGACCAGTTCCGGTGGGAAGATTCCGGTGCCGAAGAAGTGGTCAGGGTCGCGGACCATCTGCCAGGAGAAGGCGTACTGGCCCTCGACGGTGGGCGCAACGATAGGGAAGCTGAATTGGGCCTGTTGCTGCGGATCGACCTGCCCGGCTGGCAGCTCGACCCGCGCGGTCCCCCACGTCGTGTTGTCCTGCGGTGCCTGACTGCCAAGGCGGTAGTCAGCAGCTAGTGTCCAACTCGTAGAGCCTGTGTTGACGGCGACGACGGTTGCGGTGTCCTCGGATCCTGGCGTCATCTGACCCTTCCACCAGTTCGAAAACACGGTGGCATCGTCGATGTAGGCCGGAGTCGGGTCGGCATGCGTGTAAGGCAGGCGGAAGAATCCGCGGATCTGGCCTGGCGTGTTCGGATCGTCGGTGCCGTTGGTAGCGATGACCTTGGCCGGTGTGGTGGAGCTGATGTCGAGCGAGATGGTGATGTCGTCGTTGCCTTCGTTGTTGCAGTCGTAGACATGCAGGGTTAGCTGGCCGTCGACGAGCTCATAGGCATAGACCAGCTCGACATGGTTGTTAAACACATCTCCCGGCCAGTACGACGGGCCAGTGAGGATCACGCCGATCGGGCTCAACACGCCGCTATCGATATCGCTCCTGATGGCGGGGCACTCATTGACGGTCTGGTGGAAGACGCCAGGGCCCCAGAACTGAGTGTCGGGATTGGGTAGGGCGGTCAGGCTGAGCCATCGCAGGACCGTAGCTGGCCCATCGAAGCTTTGGACGAGGCGGTTTGCGATGAGGTTGGCGAGCGCCACCGGGATCTTGGTGGAGTCCGTGTTGCGGAGCTGCGGGGTCATTGACTCGAAGATGTCGCGAGTCAGGAAGGACATGCCGCCACACAGACCCATTTGAGTGGCGTCAAGGTTGACGTTGCCCAGCAAAGGGATGGGGAGCGTCACAATTGTCCCTGTCGGCCACGGCCCATTGTGGAATAGTGGAGCGTTCTGCGAGGGCTCGAATCCAGGTACTGCAGGCATGGGGAGACTCCTCTCTCGTGTGCGTTCCGCCTGGTCAGTGATCAACTCGCCTGTGCGAGAAGCTGGATGGGCGTTATTCGCGGCGCGGCGACGAAGAACGACCCGTGGCCCTGGGACCGCTGATCGTAGTGGGTCGACGATGCCACGTCGATGGCATGGTCTCCGGCCACCTTATAACCCCTGCATAAAGGTTCTTCCGCGTTACAAGGCTGATATTAACGTTATCCGCCCAAACGGAGGTCGGCGAGAATACGTACTTGAGATGCGTATTTGCGAATGCCCGGCTACGTAGCCGGGCGTGCTGGACGTCTGCCGGAAACGAGGGCGCCAACGTTGGCACAGGACGCGGCAGGCGAGATTGATACGTCTGATGCGTAGGTGCGGAAGAGGGAACTGAGTAGTGAGACCGGGACAGGGATGGCGTTCCTTTACAGGATCGGCCGCGAACTCTCGGCGCGGAGCTCAGATCCTTCTGCATGCCATGCAGCACGATTTCGTCTGACGGCGTCGCACCAGGTCTGGTTGCCGCAGTTCAGAGCGGCTCTGATGTCTGGGGACGTCTGGCTCGGTCCGGCGAAATCTGGGGGCGTTGGTACTGACCCGAAAAAGGGAGCTCAGCCGGGCGCGGCAGCAGCAGGCGGCGGTTTGTGCCGTCGGCTGCCCGGAGTGGCGGGTCAGGCGGCGTCTTCCACGGCAACGCGGCGGCCGAGGGCCTCGAGGCGGGCGATGAGGCGCTGCGCTTCGCGGTCGGGGTCGGTGCGGCGCTCGAAGTAGTCGGCGCCGAGGTCGTCATACGGTGTGCCGGTGGCCAGCACATGCAGATGATGACGAGGATCGCGTTGGGCGGCGGGCTCTTGGTGGCTTGCGGCGGCCAGGTGTAGCCGCGGGTTCAGCGGCGGCGGTCGTCGGATATCCAGGGTGCCTGCAGCTCGACCATTCGGCGGGTCGCGTAGTTCATCTCCGCTACTGTCAGGCGGAGCCGGTACCACAGAAACCGCAGCCGCTCGCCGCGGGACCAGCCGACCAACTTCTCCAGGCGCCGCGCCTGGAGTTGGGCGGCCGGCTCGTGCGGCGGGCTGGTCATGGCCGGCGCTACTGGTGCGGGTCGCTGACCCAGGTGTTCGTTATCTGGTGTCGGATGGTTCTCGTGCATGGTGGTCTCCTTGGCGGCTTGGCCGTGCTGGCAGGCTGCCTGCCTGGTATCCAGAGCTGATGAGCCCGGCGGGACTGGCCAGCAAACCCCGGCCGTCGGGCTGGTTCTACTGTGGCCAAGGGCTCGGATGATCACCACACGTGCGGGACCACAGGAAGAATCCACAGGACGACCCACAGGATTGCGTCGGCTACCGGTGCCCTGGGCAGCGCAAAAGCGCCGGTTCCAGGCGTGAAGCCTTCGCCGGGGCCAGGCGGGCGGCTTGAGCGACTGTCGGCGGAGGTCCTGCTGGCCCGGGTTGGGCTCGGCGCGCGCGGGCGTCGTGCGGCATCGCCGGCCGAGATGGCCGTCGCGCTTCGGTGCTCACCGCCACGGCCGCGGTGACGACCAACACCTCAGGCAGCTGACCGCAGGCTGTCGTCGCTGATCGGCAGCGCACCCTGGCTCCGGGCAAAGCCGCGCAGCGCAGATACCAGGCCGTCCCAGCCGGACGGCGCCGTCTCAGAGAGCAGCAAGGGTGTACCGCTTGCAGCGGCTGCTCAAGCGAGGCCAGGATCCTGGCGCCAACGCAGCGCTGCCGGTCACCGTCCCGGTGCGGACGGCAGTCCATAGCGGCTGACTTGGGATAACGGAAGATAGTGCGGGCGCCCGGCCTGCACTATCGTTGTGTTGATCCTGCCGCCTTAGGCCCGATCCCTGGGCGGCAGGACGTGGCATTCGGAGGGGATGCCGGCTATGGCAGAACAGCCTGTACTAGGGTTCGCCGGGCTGTTGCGGCAGCTGCGGGCCCAGGCCAGGTTGACCCAGGAGGAGCTGGCGGAAGCGGCGGGCCTGAGCCCGCGGTCGGTCAGTGACCTGGAGCGGGGCATCAACCGGACCGCCCGCAAGGATACTGCCGAGCTACTGGCCGGCGCGCTGGGCCTGGCCGAGCCGGTGCGCGCGGTGTTCGTGGCGGCGGCCCGCGGCCGCGCCCCAGCCGCGGAGGTGCTAGCAGTCGCGCGCGGGCAGCCCGCGCCTGGCCGCGGCCCGGTGTGGGCAGGGTGCCCCTACCTGGGGCTGGTGCCCTTCGAGGAACGGGACGCGCGGGTTTTCTACGGGCGCGGCGACCTGATGACCCAGCTGGTGCAGCGGCTTGCCGGGCGGCTGGACGGGACGGGGATCCTGCTGGTGGCCGGGGAGTCGGGGACGGGCAAGTCCTCGCTGCTGAGGGCGGGGTTGATGCCGCGGCTGGCGGCAGCCGCGCTGGGTGAGGGGTCGGAGCGGTGGCCGCGGCGGGTGATCCGGCCCACGGTCAGTCCGTTGAGGGAGCTGGCGATGCAACTGGCCGACGTGGCGGGCGCGGATCCAGTGTCGGTGTACCGGTCGCTGTCGGCCGCGCCGAGTGAGGCGGCGACGCTGGCCGAGCTCGCAGTCAGAACCGCCGCCGGTCGCGGTGCTCACATCCGAGCGCGCGGACCAGCCGATGGCGCAGCCGCCGCGCCGCCACGCCTGGTCCTGGTGGTCGACCAGTTCGAGGAGCTGTTCACCGCGGGCGGGGACGCTGACGCCGGCCGGGCGGAGCGGGATGCGTTCATCGCGGCGCTGCACGCCGTGGCCACCGGCCCGGCCGGGCCGCAGAAACTCCCGCCCGCGCTGGTCGTGGCGGTGGTGCGCGCGGATTTCCTTGGACGGCTCATTGCCTATCCGCCGTTGAAGGCCGCGCTGGACGCTGGGCTGTTCACGGTCGGGCCGATGAGCGAGGCCGAGCTGCGGCTCGCCATGACCGGGCCCGCTGCCGAGGCCGGCCTGGCCGTGGAGTCCGCCCTGGTCGAGGCGGTGATCGCGGAGCTGCGCGAGGGGGCCGGTGCTGGTCTGGGCAGTGGGGTGCTGCCACTGATGTCGCAGGCGATGGCCGCCACCTGGGAACTTCGCGAGGGCAGCGAGCTGACGCTGCGCGCCTACCGGCGGGCGGGCGGCGTCGCCGACGCGGTCAACCGCAGCGCCCAGGCCGCCTACCACGCCCTGACCAGCCGGCAGAAGGACGCGGCGCGCCTGGTGTTCACCCAGCTGACGGTCATCACCGCGGATGGCCAGTTCGCGCGGCGCCGGTGCAGCCGGGCCGACCTGCGCGCTCCAGGAGTGCACATGGCCGCGGACATCGACGCGGTCATCGACATCTTCAGCGCCCATCGCCTGCTCGTCATCGGACAGGACAGCGTCGAGATCGCTCATGATGCGCTGTTGCAGGCCTGGAAACAGCTGCGGGACTGGCTGGGAGATGACCAGCTCGACCGGGCCCTGTACAGCCAGGTCGTCACCGACGCGGCCACGTGGGAGAGCAACCGCCGAGACTCCTCCTATCTGTACCGGCCGGGGCGGCTCGCCACCATCGACGCGGCCACCGCCCGCTGGCAGGACGCGCCTGCCCGGTACTCCCCTCTACCGGCCACCGGTCAGGCGTTCCTTGGCGCCGCTCATCACGCCGCGCGCCGCAGCACCCGGCGGCGGCGGGGCGCCTTCGCGATCCTTGCCCTGCTGACCGCCTTGGCGGTGACGGCATCGGTGGTCGCCGTCTATCAGCGTGCCGCAGCGATCCGGCAACGCGACCAGGCCATCTACAACCAGGTAATCGCCGAAGCCCTTCAGTACGGCACCAGTGACACGACGCTCGCGGCCCAGCTCAACCTCGCCGCCTACCGCATACGGCCAACGCAAGACCTCTCCTCACGGCTGCTGAACACCGAAAACATTCCCCTATCCTCGCCCCTGGCCGTGGGCGCGGGGGGCGTCAACTCGGTGGCGTTCGGTCCCGGCGGGTACACGCTGGCCAGCGGTAATTCTGACGGCGCAGTCCGGCTGTGGGGTATGGCCGATCCGGCCCATCCCCGCCCGCTCGGCTCGACGCTGACTGGCGCGGCCGCCGTCAATTGGGTGGCGTTCAGTCCCGGCGGGCATACGCTGGCCTGCGGCAGCGCCGACGGCGCAGTCCGGTTGTGGGACGTCACCGATCCGGCGCACCTCCGCCCGCTCGGCTCGACCCCGACCAGCCGCCGCACTGGCGTCCTGTCGGTGGCGTTCACCCCGGGCGGGCATACGCTGGCCAGCAGCAGCCTCGACGGCACTATCCGGTTGTGGGACGTCACCGATCCGGCACACCCCCGCCTGCTCGGCCAGCCCCTGACCGGTGGCACAGGCGCCGTCGAAACGGTGGCGTTCAGTCCCCGCGGGCATACGCTGGCCAGCAGCGACGACGACGGCACTATCCGGTTGTGGGACATCGCCGATCCGGCGCACCCCCGCCCACTTGGCCAGCCCCTGACCGGCAGCACGAGGGCCGTGTACTCGCTGGCGTTCAGCCCCGGCGGGCATACGCTGGCCAGCGGCGACTACGACGGCACTATCCGGTTGTGGGACATCGCCGATCCGGCGCACCCCCGCCTGCTCGGCCAGCCCCTGACCGGCGCCGCGACCGTCGTCGCATCGGTGGCGTTCAGCCCCGGCGGGCATACGCTGGCCAGCGGCAGCGACGACGGCGCGGTCCGGTTGTGGGACATCGCCGATCCGGTGCACCCCCGCCCGCTCGGCCAGCCGCTGACCGGTAGCTCCGCCGCCGTCGTGTCGGTGGCATTTAGCCCCGATGGGCACACGCTGGCCAGCGGCAGCCTCGACGGCACCATCCGGCTGTGGAACCTCCCGCAGACCGTCCTGACCAGCGGCGCCGGCGCCGTGTTGGTGGCGCTCACCTCCGATGGGCACACGCTGGCCGGCGGCAGCGCCGACGGCACTATCCGGCTGTGGGATGTTGCCGATCCGGTGCACCCCCGCCCGCTCGGCCAGCCGCTGACCGGCACCGGTGTCGTGGACGCGGTGGAGTTCAGCCCCGGCGGGCGTACGCTGGCCAGCGGCAGCCTCGACGGTACGGTCCGGCTGTGGGATGTCGCCGATCCGGCGCACCCCCGCCCGCTCGGCCAGCCGCTGACCGGCACCGGGCCCGTTTACGCGGTGGCGTTCAGCCCCGGCGGGCGCACGCTGGCCAGCGGCGACTCCGACGGCACTATCCGGCTGTGGGATGTCGCCGATCCGGCGCACCCCCGCCCGCTCGGCCAGCCGCTGGCCGACGGCACCGGGCCCGTTTACGCAGTGGCGTTCAGCCCCGGCGGGCGCACGCTGGCCAGCGGCGATTACAACGGCACTATCCGGCTGTGGGATGTCGCCGATCCGGCGCACCCCCGCCCGGCCGGCCAGCCCCCGACCAGCCGCGCCGCCGTCGTGGGCTCGGTGGCGTTCAGCCACGGCGGGCGCACGCTGGCCAGCGGCAGCGCCGACGGCACTATCCGGCTGTGGGATGTTGCCGATCCGGCGCACCCCCGCCCGCTCGGCTCGACCCTGACTGGCGCGGCCGCCGTCAATTGGGTGGCATTTAGCCCCGGCGGGCACACGCTGGCCAGCAGCAGCGCCGACGGCACTATCCGGCTGTGGGATGTCGCCGATCCGGCGCACCTCCGCCCGCTCGGCCAGCCCCTCACCGGCGGGACGGCGGCCGTGTACCCTGTGGCGTTCGGCCCCGGCGGGCGCACGCTGGCCAGCGGCAGCGCCGACGGCACCATCCGGCTCTGGAACCTGAACGTTCAGTATGCTATCCAAAGGATTTGTGCTACAGCCGGAGGCCTCACGCCCCGGCAATGGAACCGGTACATCCCCCAACTGCGGTACCAGCCATCCTGCGGGCATTAGCGCCGAAGGTTTCGCCCGGCGCCTGCCATCAGTGCGAGTTGGGTCGAACCTCGTGAAGAGCGCCCAGATTTATTCCAACTCCAGGCGGGAAGCCAGCTGGCCTTCCTTAAGCGAGCGGCCGACTGGCACTGACCATCCAAGTCCGTAGGGCCTGACTGGCGGTGACGACCTGCACAAGCCACATCGAAACCGAGCCACCTGCCACCCCGGCTGATTAGGTTCAAGATCACTCACCCTACGTCTTATCGTCTGGCGAATGCGCGGCGAAGTTCGGCGGCCAGACACATACTGGCAAGCCAGGCAACATATTACGGCGGTCTGTAAAACCGCTGCCTAACTTGAGCCGAAGGCTGGTGGTGCTGAGGAACTCACTCGCTGACCCCTTCGATGCGAACGAGGTCCTGTCTGTCGGCTGTTGTAGCTGAATGCCTGCTAATCGTGGGATATCGAGCACTTCAGTAGACTGTGAGTCGCCCTGCGTCGGTCGATGATGGCTCCCCACCTGGCTCCCCGAATAGGGATCATGTCACCCTGCTCCGATTCGCCTGCGATCCATTGCGATCGATGCTGAGAAGGCAGCGACGCCGCTATGCGCGGTCGGGAACGCAGGCGTGGCTGGCGATGGATGGGTTCATCCATCTGCCTCAGCCTGGCGACCGGGATGGCTACCGATGTCGGCCTCCTTGGGGCCCCTGCTGGTGTGCCGTCGGCGTTAAGTCCATATCGCTGAAGGTGCCTAGCTTCGTCGACGCGGCCAAGTTCTTCGAGGAAGTAGATCAGGTGGTTAGAGGCGAGATCGTGTCCAGCGGCGATCCCGTCGCGCAGTACACGTTCTGCCTCTTCCAACCGTCCCTGGTCCCGCAGCAGTTCAGCCAGGTACCGGGGCGCATCTCGCTTGTCCGTGGCCATGAGAAAGTGGCTCTGGCTCAATTGTCGTGACGTAGGTGGCCGGCGTGGCGCGTGGTGTCCCGATCGCGGCTTTTGTGATCATGGTGGGCGTGCGATCTTGAGGCTCTCACCGTCTTGGTTCCTCACCTGGCCGGCCTGGCCGTCGAGCGGGTGTCCGCGTCAGGCAGGTCGGTGCATGTGCTGGCGCGGGCCTGCGCCAGCGAGGCACCCTGCACGGGATGCGGCGTGGTGTCGCGGCGGGTGCACAGCAGCTACCAGCGGCGCCTTGCCGACGCCGCGAGCGGCGGCCAGGAAGTGCTCATTGACCTGCAGGCCCGCCGGTTCTTCTGCGGCAACCCCGCGTGTGCCAAGACGACGTTCGCGGAGCAGGTACCGGGCCTGACCACCCGCTACGGGCGGCGGACCTGCCAGTTGCAGGGCGTGCTGCGGGCGGTCGCGCTGGCCCTGGGCGGCCGGGCCGGCGCCCGGCTGACCGGCCGGCTGGCCTGCGCGGTGAGCCGCTCGACGCTGGTGCGGCTCATCCGCGCCGCTGCCGACCCGGATGTGGGGGCCCCGCTGGTGCTGGGCGTGGATGACTTCGCGCTGCGCAGGGGGCATGTCTACGGCACCATCCTGATCGATATCGAGACCCGCCGGCCGGTGGACATGCTGCCGGAGCGGTCGGCGGAATCCTTCCGCGCCTGGCTGGATGCCCACCCGGGAGTGGAGGTTATATGCCGGGACCGCGCCGGGTGCTACGCCGAAGGCGCAGCGCAGGGCGCGCCGCTGGCGATCCAGGTCGCCGACCGGTGGCATCTGTGGCACAACCTGGCCGAAGCTGTCGACCGCGCCGTCGCCCGCCACCGATCCTGCCTGCAAGACCCGCCACCAGAGCTTGAATCCGCGCCGCCGGCGGCACAAGGCTCGCCCGCCCCTGAGACAGGCCTGGCAGCACGGACCCGGGCCCGGCATGCCGAGATCCATGCCGCACTGGCACGCGGGCTGACCATCACCGAGGTCAGCCGGACTTTACGGCTGGATCCCAAGACGGTCGGCCGCTACGCCACCGCCGCGACCGCTGATGAGCTGATCGGCGGCGCCCGCCTGACCCGGCCGGGCCTGCTCGGCCCGCACCAGGCCTACCTGCGGCAGCGATGGGACGACGGGATCCGCAGCACCGAGCGGCTGCATGCCGAGCTGCGCGACCGCGGCTACCGGGGCAGCCTGCGCACCGTGCGCCGGCTCACCGCCCAGCTGCGCCGCGACACCGCCGTCCCCGCGCCGCCGCCAGCACCTGCGGCGAGGAAGGCGGCCAGCTGGATCCTCACCCCGCCCGGCGACCTCGCCGAGGACAACCGCGCCGCGCTCGCGCAGATCACCGCCCGCTGCCAGGAACTCAAAGCGACCGTTGCCCTGGTCCGCGACTTCGCGGACATGCTCTGCCACCGCCGCGGCGAGCACCTGGAGGCCTGGGCCGCCCGGGCTGAGGCCAGCCCCGTCAGCGAACTGCGCGGCTTCGCCAAAGGGCTCCGCAAAGACTGGGCCGCCGTCACCGCCGGGCTCACCGTCTCCTACAGCTCAGGCGCCGTCGAAGGCCACGTCAACC
>Ga0207693_10004619_pt1 | contig 11619 bp, 13 predicted proteins | sample LARL81metaG_FD_184347 | JGI IMG/M metagenome (GOLD analysis project Ga0207693, IMG submission 184347) | Corn, switchgrass and miscanthus rhizosphere microbial communities from Kellogg Biological Station, Michigan, USA - LAR L8-1 metaG... | ecosystem: Host-associated > Plants > Roots >...
GGCCAGCGCGCTCGCGCTGGCCGCGTCCGGCGCGCAGGTTCTGGTGCATTACGGCCGTGGTGCGACTGAGGCCGACGGTGTAGTCGGCGAGATACGCAAGTCCGGTGGCCGCGCTGACGCGGTCGCGGCCGATCTGGCGGCGGCCGATGGGCCGCACAAGCTCGCAAAACTCACCCGCAACATCGTCGGCGATCGCCTCGATGTTCTTGTCGCCAATGCGGGTATCTCGAAATCCGCAACGATCGAGGATCACACCATTGAGGATTTCGATAAGCTGTTCGCCGTCAACGTACGCGCTCCCTTCTTTCTTGTGCAGCAGCTCCTTCCGATCCTGTCGAAGGGCAGCAGTATCGTGTTCATCTCGTCGCTCGGGGCCCGCGCAGTCGTTGGCACGATTCCAGCGTATGCAGCTACCAAGGGCGCCATCGACACTCTGGTGAAGCATTTCGCCTCGATGCTTGGCGCACGTGGTATCCGCGTCAATGCCGTGGCACCTGGCGTCGTCGAGACAGATATGTCGAGCTTCACCAAAACGGAGGCAGGCCGGGACTTCGCGTTGGGCATGCAGGCGTTCAAGCGCCTGGCGCAGCCCGACGACATCGGCGGTGTCGTCGCCTTTCTGGCATCCGAAGATGCGCGATGGATCACCGGCGACACCATCCACGTCGATGGCGGGTCGAAGCTCTGAGCCGCCCAGGACACGAGCGCCACGGTGATGGCCCAAGATGACACAACAAGCCCTAAGCAGGCAGAAAGGAGTTTTTATGAAAATTATTTTGATTGGCGCGAACGGAACGATCGGCGAACAGGTTCAAAAGGCATTGGCGGGTGCTGGCCATGAGATAGTGAAGGTCGGACGCAAATCAGGCGATTTCCAAGTCGAGATCGAGAACCGCGAAAGTGTCAGGAAGCTTTTTCAAGCCGTCGGTTCGTTTGATGCCCTGGTCATTGCAGCAGGCGAAGTCGCGTTTGCTCCGCTTTCGGAACTCACCGCTGAAAAGTGGCAGTTTTCGTTGGGAAGCAAGCTCATAGGTCAGATCAATCTGGTTCAGGAGGCGATCCCGTTCATCAAAGAAAAAGGATCCTTCACTTTGATTTCGGGCGTTCTTAACGACGAACCGATCTTCGCCGGCGTCGCGGCTTCAACCGTCTCGGGCGCGTTGGAAGGTTTTGTTCGGGTTGCTGCAATTGAACTTCCTAAGGGATTGCGTATCAATGTGGTGAGTCCCACGATCCTAAAAGAATCCGAAGCTCATTATGGTCCGTTCTTTCCGGGCATGATTCCGGTCGAAGGATGGAAAGTTGGACAAGCCTACAAGCACGCTATCTTGGGGGCGCAAACCGGCCGCGTTTACAAAGTTGATTGAGCTTACCCAGCGTTCCCTTCATGGCGAATGAGGCCGGCGCTAAGGCGTACGTGCGGAGTGTGTCCGCGTAGCGGCGCAGGGGACGATCGCGGGTTTGCCCGCTTTTGCGTCTGCCGCTAAGCGGACATCGCGTCACGTCTGTTCCATGTCCGCTTTACCCCCAAAAGCGGACATTGCTGAGTGCGATTGAAATGTCCGCTTTGTGCCAAAAGCAGACATCCCCCTCAGTTCGTCGGAATTGTCCCCTTAGAAGTTTTCGAAGCCGCTGGGTTTCTTCAGCAAACATTTGAATAAGCGCCATAAGCGCAGCAGGATTGGTCTCATCGTGACCAAGCCGCAAAAGCCAATCATGCGCCCAGGTAAGTTGAGGATTAGTGCTGTGTGTTTGAATGTCGGCCATCGCGAACCTTAACGCGTCCAACTTTTTTTGACCTTCGTCCGTTGGCTCGGGCGGAAATAAATACTTTTCAAACTCCGATAAGATCGGCTCGTAGCGCTCGTCGTTATCTTTTGTTTTTAGCAATACACGAAGCGTGGCTGCCTCCGAGTATAATTGCATCCTGTAGAGAAAATTGGCCTCAAATTGCGCTTGTTGGTCGGTCGGGATATTTGGCTCAATGAACTTCCATATTCTATCAAAAATCAGTTTAGGCTCATTTAGCATCAATAGATAAATTCCCAACGCCACTTCACGTGCTGGTAGCACCGTGCCATCGCGCATGGCGAAGCCAATACTCATTTCAACTCTGATCCTTCAGCTCGCGTGCAAGGGACGGTGGTCGCCGGTCTGTCGAAGAACCCGCAGCCTGCTTTGTCGTGCGCGACCGTTGGAGGCCAAAGCTGACAGCGGTTCTTACCAGAGTCATAGGATGTCAGCACAGCTCACCACGCCCCGCGGCTGATGTCCTGGTCGTAGGTCCACGTGGGTCCTACAATGACAACTTGCGCCTTCTCGCCGTGTTCGTTGAGTTTTTCCGCGGCATCGATCGCAAAGAGTACCGCCTCAGATTGCCTCTTGTAGGGACCGTGTTCTTCGTCATCGAATTTGACCATCCAAACATCGCTGTGGGCCGTTAGCCGCTCGACGAAGTACCGAGCAATGGGCATATCTCCCTCCTAGGGTTGCAGCGCTTAACTCGCGCAATCAACGCCACAGACTCCGAGAGATTTAATAAGAACTCTCACTCAGCTTGCCCGCCTCCCCCGCGATCGCTCGATTTGGTCTCTGCTCCGCCAAGGGTTAATGAGCCCAATGGTGAGTGGTTTTTTGATGTCGCTTCATGGAACCATCGTGTTCCGCAGCTGAGCTTTGGCGATCAAACAATTCAGCGCACCGTATCCATCTCTCTGCCATGTTGGTCCAGATAGTTTTGTTCTTTGGATTAAGCGTGAGCTTGGCCATAAATTCGCATTCAGCGGCGAACCTATAGAATTTTTCCGAAGTATTCATCGGCTAGTCTTCTGCGTAGACTGTGGATGTTCGCGCCAAACCGTCGCGCTATCGTGTTTTTGAGAGGGCCTCGTGTTGGCTGACACGCCGAGTATCCTAATTGCGTAAGTTTCGAGATATCAGGGCAGCGCCTGGTTGTTCCACCGGCAGCCGGTGTTCCAAAAATGAGTTCAACCTCGTGGCCTGCAAGACGCCCCATACGGCGCGCTAAATCAGCAATCTTCACTTCCTCCATCGTGCCTACGTGGTAGATGCCAAGATGTTCCCCCTTTTCGCGCATGATCATGATTCCGGCGATCAAGTCGTCAACAAAACAGAAGCTTCTTGTTTCCTCGCCCGTGCCCTGGATTTTGAACGGCAAAGGGCCTTCGCGATGAGTGGCGGCAAGGTCTTTTAATCGGACCGCAAACTCCGGAATGACATGCTCAAATCCCATGTCAGGCCCGTAGGCATTGTGCGGCCGAAAAATTAGAACTCGTTCGAAAAACTTGCGGCCGAAATTAATGGCCATCACTTCACTGATTAGTTTGCCGGCGGCGTACGAATAGCGCGGGTTCAATGGATCGGGTATCGTCAGTACCGCGCTCTCGTCCGTGGGCACTTTCAGCGCCGACTGATAGACCTCCGAGCTCGACGCCAAGATCAGAGTGGGCACATTTCGCCGGCGGCACGCGTCGATCACATTGATCATCCAGCGAACGCCAACGTCGAGAACAAGTTCGGGCACTTCATAAAAGTAACTGGTGCCGTTCACAAAGGCCAGATGATGCACCTCGTCAACGCCGTTTGCGGCGTGCCCTACGCTTTCAGCGTCGCGAATGTCACCTTGGATAAACTCGACATCTGTAGCGAACGGCGAGCCGGCGGTGACTGCCACGAAAATTATTATCGAATACCCGCACTTGGTTGCCAGCTTTGAGAAGCTGTCTTACCAAAGCGGAACCAATGAATCCGCTGCCGCCTGTTACCAGAATACGGCTCAACGGGTTTGCTCCGATCGCTCAGTTCTGCGGAGGTCCGCCAGAATACTTGCTCCAGCTAAATTGGCGGCCACAAATGCGCGTTGATTCGAATTCATTGCCGGGAAACTGCCTTGGCCTTCGGGCGCCTCATAAGCGAAAATTCGTATATAGCCGAGCTAGCCTCGTTTCAATGGCGGGGCTCTCTATCGGGGCGGGCTGATGCGGCGGCGCATGTCGATGGGCCTTAAAGCCCGGCGAAAGCATCTGCGAGCCGACGAAATCGCTGTCGCCGGAAATCAAAGAGCGACCGATAGGTTCATTTGCCAACCCAATCGGTTGACGGTATTTCATTCATGGGGTCGCCGGCTGCCATCGCAACAGTCACAATCACGCGTGAGAGCATGACCAGTCAAAATCCGGATGAAACGAGAGCCGCAGCCAAGGCCGCGGCGGCCAGCGAGTTCTACAATCTGCACGAAATCGTGCGCAAAGCCCGCGCCAACCTCAATCAGAACGATTGGGACTACATCGTCGGCGGGACCGAGACTGAAACGACATTGCGACGCAACCGCATGGCGCTCGATTCGATCGCGCTGCGGCCGCGCGTCTTGCGCGATGTGAGCAAGGTCGATCCTTCGGTCGAAGTCCTTGGCCGGAGATTACGCTTGCCGGTTGTACTTTGTCCGGTCGGATCGCTGGAGAGCTTTCATCCGCGCGGCGCCGAACCGGTGGTACAGGCCGCGGCCGAATTCGGCGTCGCTCATATGCTCAGTTCGGTATGCGAACCGGGGCTTGAAGAGGTCGCCAAAGCCGCGCCCAATGCGCTGCGCATGTTTCAGCTTTATGTCCGCGGTGACGCCAACTGGGCCGACGATCATGTCGAGCGCGCCATCAAAAACAATTACGCCGCGTTCTGCATCACCGTCGACACCGCGCACTACAGCCGCCGCGAACGCGATCTGGCCAAACGGCACGTCACAGCAGGCCGCCGCCGCGTGCAGGGCCGCGATTTTCAGATGGCGCTCGACTGGCGCACCGTCGAGCGCATGAAAAGCAAATTCAAGATACCGTTCGCCATCAAGGGGATTGGCACTGCCGAGGATGCCAAGATCGCGCTCGATCACGGCGTCGAGATCATCTACGTCTCTAACCATGGCGGCCGTCAGCTCGATCATGGCCGCGGCTCTGCCGAGGTCTTGCCGGAAGTAGTCGAGGCCGTCGCGGGCAGGGCGATGATCATCGTCGACGGCGCGTTCAATCGCGGGACCGACATCGTCAAGGCGCTGGCACTTGGCGCCGACCTGGTCGGGCTTGGTCGCATGCAGTGCTACGGGCTCGCGGCTGCCGGGCAGGCCGGAATTGTGCGCATGCTGGAGCTCATGGAAGACGAAGTGACGCGCGCGCTCGGTCTCCTCGGTCTCACTGGCTTCGGCAAGATCGACCGGTCCTATCTGCATCCGGCGGCGCCGGCCAATGCGCCGCACGTGCTCTCGGCCTTTCCGCTCTGGGAGGTCGCGCCGTATCGGTATTAATGATCGGATAGAACTGACGGTCGCGCGGCAGAATGGATCAAAAATAAACTTCGAGTCCGCGAGCGGCGACAATCTCGCCGATCTGGTCGCTGCGATTGCCATGCGCGTGCAGAAGCGCCTCCACGTCACGCCGCAGCTCGGCGCCGCGGCGCTGTGCCATTGGCTTGAGCTGTGCCGAAAGGTACGCGCCCTGTTGGCGTGATAACGCGACCATGTCCCGGCCGAACGGCAGTTGCACGCTTTCAAAGTGGGCGAGCCCGCCGGCCACGCCTTCGGCGCCGCGGCCAAGGCAGTCGGCCAAGACCGTCGCGTCGATCGCTGCCTTGGTCGCGCCGGCGCCGACATGCGGCCGAACCACAAAGGCCGCATCACCGGTCAGCGCCACGCGGCCGAACGCCAATGCCGGCGATTCGAGATCGAAGATCGGCTGAAAAAAGGGATCCGATCGCAGAAAGATCTCGGCCAGCTGCGGCGCGAGCAGTGCCTCGGCGTCGGTTTTGACCCGCGCGATCACCTCATGGCGGATGAGCGATGGCGCAATCCCGCCACTGTGCAAATGCCCCGATGCATCGGTGCACATGTCGTCCAGGGCCGACGAGTCGGCGGGGCGATACCAGACGATGTTGTAACGCCGGCGTCCGGGAACCGTGTCGCCGTCGTGGCCCGGCACCGGATAGCCGAGCAGCTGCTCGCCTTCGGGCAGACAGAATGTGTAAAGCTCGAAAATGTCGCGGTGGGCGTCGCGCGGCACGCGCGCTTCGTCCAACACGGCGCGCCACGCCACGTAGCCGGCATAGATGGGCTGTGCCTGTGGCAGAAATTGCGCGCGCACGGTGGAACGGATGCCGTCGGCGCCGACCAGCAAATTGCCACGCTCGCTGCTGTTGTCTTCAAATATCGCGGTGACGCTGCGGGCGTCCTGTTCGATCCGGCGTAGTTTCTTGCCGAGCCTGTAGTCTTGCGCCGGCAACGCGTCGCGCAGCGCCCGATAGAGCCGCGACCACGCGCTCATGGTCCGCGCGGTCGGCTGTTCGACGATGACGTTGCCGGCGCGATCGAGACAAACGACCTTCGCCACCGTGATGCCCATGGTTGCATCGAAGGCGATGCCGGCGCGGCGCAGGGCAGCGATGAGTTGCGGATGGGTGCCGAGACCGACGCCGCGCCCGGTCAGCGCTTCTTCGTTGCGCTCGAACACCACGGCGTGCCAGCCGGCATGGCGAAGAAGATGCGCCGCCAGTAGCCCGCCCAGCGATCCGCCGATGACGAGCGCGCGGCGGGCCATGCGTCATTGCGGGGCGCGCCAGAGGCGCGAACCCGGAGCCCTGTCGAGGGAATCGGCCACTAAGCGGCTCATCCCGAAATTCCCAATTATGGATCCCCGGGCTCGCCGATTCACGGCGCCCGGGAATGACCAGACATCACGGCAGCGCCCAGGACAGACTGTCGTGGCCGGGCTTGTAATCCATGTTGCTCTGCGCCGGATTACGGTTCACCAGCGGCCGGCCATACATCGGATTGGTCTGGCTGCGCGTTTCGTGTTCGACGGTGAACAGCACTTCGCGGCTGTCGAGATCGATAACATCGTTGAAGCGATACTGATAATCGTCGCTTTCCTCCGTAACGAGCCCGAGCTCAATGAGGCGCCGGTGCGGGCCGGAGAAATCGGTGATGTAGATCTGCACATGATGACCGTCGTACGGCCGTTCCGCCGCGTCGGTCTCACGGAAATAAAAATACTGTTTCTCGCCGACCTGCACCCGCACCTCCGGTCCGGCGCCGTTTTTGACGACGTCGGCTGGCGCGTGCAGCACCTCGCGATAAAACCGCGCGATGTGCGCTGCGGTCCCAGGCCGTACGTCGAAACGGACATAGGGCATGCCGAGCTGAAGCCGGCCAAAACGCTCCGGATCGGGCGTATGCACATGGATGCGGTTGCCCCAAGGGCAAACCGTCTCGACGCAATCGTTGCTTTCGCGGAAGTCGAATTTGGTTCCGGCCAGCGCTTTGCGGACGCGCGCGAGGCGGTCGAGTAGGGCGCGGCGATCGGGCACGACCAGTCCGGTCACGCCGCGCAAGACTTCCGGTGTACCCGTCGGCAGGTGGAATTGGCTCATGCCGACATTGATCCACATATTGCCGGCGCCGGTATTGAGGAACGGATCGCGCGTCAGTCCGAGTCCGCTGACGTAGTAGTGCGTCGCGATGTGCTGATCACTGATGCGAACATTGACGTGACCGAGATTGACGATGTTGCCGGTATCCTGTGCGGCGCGATCGTATTGCTTGCTCTGCATGACGGCGTTCCTTGGCATTTCCTGGGCTCGCGGGGCGTTGCTACTGTTCCAGCGGGAAAAATTGGCGTGCGGGTGGTTTGATGTCCTCTACGGCGGCAGGTTCTGCAGCTCGGGAAATGCCGCATAGGTTGCGCCGGCGCATTCCGTTTTCGGTAAATCAACAAATCGATCCAGCCGCCCAGCCATGAACACGGCGGCGATCTCTTTTGTCCCACCATATTCGCTGACGTTCTTTTTTGGGGTGAATCGCAGGCATGCAACGTAGCGGTTGACGGTGCCAGACGATTTTAACACCGGTTCGGAAATAGCGGCATCCCGGATTCCGGTCGGATTGTTCAGATAGGCGTGCATGGCGGCGAGAATATCCGATTTGTAGTTCGTCGGATAAACATTGATCTCGTCGCTGTCGGCGACCATGTTGTGCCCACAGCCGCCGAGCGCGCATATCAGGCTGAGCAGCAGAATTACGTTTCGCAATCGCTACTCCGCGTTTGCCGGCGCGTGGGTCTTTGTCATCAGCTGCCTTGTCATCGGCTGCTTTCCTTGGCGGACTGTTTTGCGGATTTCGGCCGCAACCGCTCAATTTGCAACTGCGCCAAGAACGGCGCCAGTGGATGCGCTCCCATTTTTACCATCGAAGGCAGATCGAGCTTTATCAAGGCCTCGCGCTGCTCCGGCGGTAGCCGGAAGCGATCTGCGAAGGCCCGCGCGTCAGCCAAGTATTGCGCGCGCTGTTCGGGATCATGGGCAAGCCCGTGCAATGCCGATGTGAGCTCGACCAGTTCTGGTTTGATCGCGGGATAATGCGCGGCGTGCCGCTGCTGCGCAGCTGCGCCAACCCAGCCCAGCGAGACGTAGTTGTGGTGCCAGCTCGGGTCCATCGAGACCACCTCCGGCTTGCGTTCGCCCAAGGCGCCCGCCGCACAGGCCCAGCAGCGCAGCTCGATATTGCCGGTTTCATCAAGCTCGGTTTCGTCAAAACCGATCAGCGCTTTGAGATTTCCGGCGGCGAGCTTTTCCAGAACGCGACGGTCCCACCCGAGCTCGGGATTGGCGTAGCGATCCGTGCCTGGAAAATGTGACATGCCGCCGCTCGACAATATCACGGTCTTCAATCCGAGCGCGGTGACGGTGCGGGCGACCGCCTGCCCGAACGCGTAACAGCGCTCCATGGTCGGCTGCGGCGGCAAGTAAGCGTTCACGTAAATCGGCAGCACCGGTCCGGTGTGGCCAAGGTGGGTGAGCGGAATGCCGATGGCATAATCGATCTTGGCCGTCGATGTGAATGCCGGATCAAAGTTCTGCCGGTACAGCTGCCGCACCAGTTCGAAGCCGATTTCGCTCGGAATCTTCCAGTAGAATTTCCGGCCGGCGAAGTCGCCGCTCGCTTCGCCGCCGACGTGAATTGTGAATGGCGGAGCCGTGGTGTGGAAGAACTGCTCGGCATGGTCATTGGAAAAAATAATCCAGAGATCGGGGTTGAGCGCACGCAGCCGCTGCCCCATATCGGCCGCGACTTCGCGCACATGCGCGACCACGGCCTTGTCCTCCGTCTCCGGCATGGTGAAGAATTGCGGCGCATGCGGCGGCATGGCGCCGCCGATTACTGTTGACATCATGGCCTTTCTCCTCTGCCCGAAAAATATCCCGCGCGGCCAGCCGCAACAAGGCGACCGTCAGGCGTCGCAGCGCCGCGCTCACGCTTCCCATGCCGCTGTCAAGCCGGTACAATTTGCAGTGCGATTTAGACATTGCAAAAATCCGATAATGAGGCATTCCCTTGCGGTGGCTTACGCTCGGCAAACTCGACGCCATGCCTTTGCGCAACTATGGTTACAGTGCTGAACAGGTTTGACTGAACGCCTTCGGCAGCCGGGCCCCGCATGGAGTTTCTTCAGTATCTTATCCACACCTATGGCCTTCTCGCCGTCGGCGCGGTCGTCGGCCTGGAATGTATCGGGTTTCCGCTGCCGGGCGAGACGGCATTGCTCGCCGCTGCGGTCTATGCCGGCAGCAAGCACGATCTGAACATCGTCTCGGTCATTATCACGGCGGGAGCGACAGCCATCGTCGGGCGAATGATCGGCTACGTGATCGGGCGGGAATACGGCTATTGGCTGTTGCTGCGCTACGGCAGTTACATCCGGATGACGCAAAGCCGTATCAAGCTCGGCCAATATTTGTTTATGCGCCACGGTGGCAAGATCGTCTTCATCGCGCAATTCGTGCCGGTGCTGCGCACTATCGCCGGCGTGTTTGCCGGCTGCAATATGATGCCGTGGCGCAACTTCCTGATCGCCAATATCCTCGGATCGACATTATGGGCGCTGAGCTATGGCTATGCCGCCTATGCGTTTGGCCTGGGCATCAAGCGGCTCGAGGGGCCGCTGGTCATTGTTTTGGTGATCCTCACGATCCTCGGATTCGTCGTCGGAGGCATTTTCATCCATCGCCACGAAGCCCAGCTTGCCGCCGAGGCTGAACGAACCATGCCCGGCCCGCTCAAGCTGCCGTGAACGCGCGCTCGCGCCTCGGCGCGAGTTCCTTGAACCCGCAGCCGTTGCCCACCATATTCAATCAGGTCGAGGCGGAAGCGTTCCGCCCCGGCAGGGGTGCCGCAGGGGCCCCGCAAAGTCGCTTCCGCGAGGGCTTTGAAATCATGTCGAGGGTGCCGTCGCTTTCAAGTCCGTTTCTTCTCGGCTTTGACGAGATCGAGCGTGTGCTTGATCGGGTCGGAAAAGCAGCAGACGGATATCCACCTTACAACATCGAGCGAGTTCCGCGCGACGGGAACAGTCCCGAGCGCTTGCGCATTACCCTTGCGATCGCCGGTTTTACGCGCGACCAACTTGAGGTCACTGTAGAGGAGAACCAACTCGTCATTCGCGGTCGTCAGCAGGACGACAAAAGCCGGCAATTCATCCACCGCGGTATCGCGGCGCGTCAGTTTCAGCGCACGTTTGTCTTAGCGGATGGAATGGAAGTGTCGGGTGCGGATCTGAAGAATGGATTGTTATCGATTGACCTGGTGCGCCTGGAGCCGGAGCGCGTTGTTAGATCGATATCGATCAAAGAGTATGATTAACGAGGAAAACGACTCGACCGAGTAGAAAGGAGTCGAGCGCCATGAACAATATGAACCGCGTTGAAAGCAAGTTCGAAATGTCGCCGGAGGCGCTGGCCCAGCTCGGCGACGGCCGTATCGCTTACGTCAAGACGATCCGATCCGAGGACGTTCAAACCTTGTTTCCACAGGCCGATGTGCCGCAAATGGCGCCTGGTCAGAAGCTGTTCGCGCTGCATGCCGCCGATGGTACGCCGATTATGCTCACCGACAGTCGCGAAGCCGCAGTCGCCAATGCCTGGAGTCAGGAGCTGGAGACGGTCAGCGTGCACTGACCAGGAATCAGGTATCACTATTTAGTAATCAGAAGGGCTGCGATCCACCGCAGCCCTTTTTATTCTTAGACGCTATAGCTGATTACCGATCCCTGATTACTGATTCATGTTCATGCCGCAGAAGCCGAAGGCATAGCCAAGACCGCGTAGAGCGATTCGGCGTCGTGGGTGGCGCGCAATTTGTGCACCACGGTTTGATCCCGCATCAATCGGGCAATGCGCGCCAGGGCCTGGAGGTGATCGGCACCGGCGCCCTCGGGTGCCAATAACAGAAAAACCAGATCGACCGGCTGATTGTCGAGGGCGTCGAAATCGATCGGACGGTCGAGCCGAGCGAACAGCCCGAACAATCGGCCCAGCGTCGGCATTTTACCGTGGGGAATGGCAACTCCATTGCCGATCGCGGTGGTGCCGAGTTTCTCCCGCTGCATCAGGAGGTCGAAAATCGCCCGCTCGTTCTGACCGGTCAGCACGGCGGCGCGCGCCGCAAGCTCTTGCAGCGCCTGTTTCTTGTTATTGACCTTTAGCGCCGGGAGAATCGCGTTTGGCGCGATCAGATCGGTGAGCGGCATCTATGGAACCTGAGGACGAAGTTTTTTGGCAGCGCCGTCA
>Ga0207693_10004620_pt1 | contig 11619 bp, 12 predicted proteins | sample LARL81metaG_FD_184347 | JGI IMG/M metagenome (GOLD analysis project Ga0207693, IMG submission 184347) | Corn, switchgrass and miscanthus rhizosphere microbial communities from Kellogg Biological Station, Michigan, USA - LAR L8-1 metaG... | ecosystem: Host-associated > Plants > Roots >...
CTGGCCCGGAGATTGCCATATCCGAAGTGGAGGCAGACATCAATGCTTGGAACAATTCTCTTGATCATCCTGGTACTTGCCCTGATCGGATCTCTTCCGGCCTGGCCATATAGTACGGGGTGGGGCTACTATCCCTCCAGCGGAATCGGGATCATTCTGATCATCGTCCTCATCCTCGTGCTGATGGGACGACTCTGAGACGCGTCCCGAGGGATTGTGCGCCGACGAAAAAGAGGAGGGCAGGTGCGCGCGGCGAGCGCGGCGCGGCTGATCAGGACAGGCAGCGTCCGGCTACGCGCGCGAGCGGCGGTTGACCGATCGAGCTGACGATCGGCTCGCAGCCAACGAGAAGCTCGGGCAGCTGCGCCGGTGCCGGAGGCGCTTGGACCTCTGCCGGCCCACTGCCGGCATTCCGGCTGACGCTGGGCACGAGGGGGAAACGGTCCCCCTTGAGGCCACGATTGATCACAACCGACCCTTGCTCCCCAAGCGAGGCCGCTGTGGTCGCGGACACTTCAAGGCCGATGAGAAAAGAAGCCAGAGCGAAAGCTGCGCCGCAGCAGGGCACGAGATATTTAGAACGCCGCAACATAGTGTTGCTCCCACGATCCATATGCCCGTTAGTCGCGTTAACCCGCCGTTAGGTTCATGCCTATTGGGGTCCAGGTCTTGGGTCCACGTCGTCCGCGGTTCGGCATCGGGAGGCAGGGCAGGGGGGCAGGGCAGCAGGGCAGGGCAGCAGGGCAGGGCAGCAGGGCAGGTTAGCGAAGGCGCCGGATTACGCTGATGCCAATCCGCCCTGCGAACCTGCCGGATTTCGCAGCTCGCTCGGACCGGGTTTCCCCTTGACCGGCAGGTCTGTCGGGCCGGGATGGCGCCGTTTGGCAGCAGGCGGTGGCTGCCGGTCCCGCAAAAAGCATAATCGCTGGGAACCAAAGAATTTGGCCCGCATTGTCATGACAGCCGGCCGCCCATTTCCCCCTCCCCGTGCTCGGCCGGCATCTCGGGCGCAGCTGATGTAATGGTCGGCTGCGCCCGTGTCTTTCGGGCTGGCCTGCCGGCCCCACACCCGCCGGAGGCAGCGGCAAATATCTCCCCATTGAAGCCCGAAGGCGAAGGTACCGCCAGAGGGATGACCCGAAGGGTGTTCGACAGTGACGCGCCGGCTGGTGCGTTAAACAGTGACGCGCCGGTCCCGTCGCTTGGCGCTGCGCTCGAAAAATAGAGCCTGGCTCGCGACGGCGGAAACCGTTGCCGGCTGGAAGGGTTTCGCGATCAAGAATGCCGGCTCCGGGCGCTCTCCGGTCAGGAAACGCTCCGGATACGCGGTGATGAAGATGACTGGCGCCTCAAATGAGGCCAGCAGCTCGTTGACGGCTTCCAGGCCTGAGCTGCCGTCCGCAAGCTGAATGTCCGCCAGAATGAGGCCCGGCTTCTTTTTCTTGGTCAAGGCGAGAGCCTCAGCGTGGGTGCGGGCGACCCCCAGAACATGATGGCCAAGCCCTTCAACCAGCGTCTCAAGCTCCATTGCGATGAACGTGTCATCCTCGATGATCAGGACATCCGTCGCGATTTCTGCGGCCAGTTCGCGGCCCGACTCCTCCACTAACGCGCGCAGCTTGACGATGTCGATCTCGAGAATGCGCGCCGCATCGGGCTCGGAGAAGCCTTCCAACGCCACGAGCAGAAATGCCTGGCGGGGTAGCGGGGTTATGTGGGCAAGCTTCTGCTCGCCCGGCAAAACGCCTTCTGCCGAAGCGCGGTTGTCATTGACTGCGACCGAGTTCCAGATCTTCGTAAAGAGCCGGTAGAGAGCAACGCGGGGCCCGCGCGGGTCTTCAATGATGGAGCGGTCCGCGATCAAAGCCTCAAGCGTGGCCGCCACGTAAGCGTCCCCGGACGCTTGGCTGCCGGTCAAGGCCCGCGCGTAGCGCCGCAGGAAAGGAAGGTATTGGGCGACGGCAGATGAGCTCGGCACGGTGACCCTCCCGTTCATGGCCTTGCCACAATGATACCCGGCGAGAACACCCGTGCCACAAGAAAGTTCCAACGTCGACGGAACGATCGGTTTCCCCACCCGTTATGCTGGGATATGAGGGAGGGACCTGCAGGGCCTCGGCCGATTGCAGGGCGCGAAAAATGAAGGAAGAAAAGCCACTTAGGCCGGGCTGGGCGGGGCGAAGAGCGCATCACTCAGCGGTCACGGCGCAAACGTCGGTAAGGGCAGAGGACGCCATGCAAACGGATGCCCCCTCGCGAAAGCCCGGAGGACGCCTGAGCCGGGAGGACCAGCGGCGATTGGGGGATATCCTCCACCGCGTCTACGACGATGTCGTGAAGCAGGGGGTTCCTGACCGTTTCAAAAACCTGCTCCAGGAGCTCGACAAAGGAGCAGACAACCCACATGTCACAACGGCCATGCCGAGATCGGTCGAGCGGCCGGAGCACGCCAAAGGTGACGATGCGGCGGACGACGATGAACTTCCGGATCGCCTGATGGACGACAAGGATCTGGCGGATCCGGGCAGGAATGGATCGCACTGATGACAATGCGACCGTCTGTGCGCGATGCGATGCTTTCGGCGGTCCCGAGCTTGCGGGCCTTCGCGATTTCCTTGTGCGGCAATGTCGATCGTGCAGACGACCTCGTGCAGGAGACCCTGTTGCGCGCAATGGCCAACATCAACTCCTTTCAGCCCGGGACCAATATGTCCGCTTGGCTGTTTACGATTCTGCGCAACTTGTTCCGCTCGGAATACCGCAAGCGCCGCCGCGAGGTCGAGGATACCGACGGAAGCTATGCGGAAAGCCTGAGGTCTCACCCGGAGCAGCATAGCCGGGTGGAATTCGAGGAATTTCGCGTTGCGCTTGCAAAGTTGCCTTCGGACCAGCGGGAGGCGCTTATCCTCGTCGGCGCGTCGGGGTTTTCCTACGAGGAGGCTGCGGCCATATGCGACTGCGCCGTGGGCACGATCAAGAGCAGGGTCAATCGCGCGCGGACGCGGCTTTCCGAGCTCCTCTCGATCCACGGCGCGGACGACTTCGGGCCTGATCACACCACCCGGGCAATTCTGTCGGCGGGCGGACGCAGCTGATGCGCCTCGCTTAACAATCCGTTGCGGCAAAGCCGCATCGCTCCAGAAAATCTCGTTCAGGATTTTGCTGCGCAGGCTGATAGATGAGCGCGCGGGGCGGCCAGTCCAGGCTCGAAGCCTCTCCGATGTTTCCATGAACCTCAATGGGATCAAGGGTTCGCGCACACCCCAATCGCAAGCTTAGAATTGTTTACCGAATCATCGCAGCATGGCTCGTGCTGGCATGAACGGCTGCAAACGACATCATCGACTTCGCGATCCGCTTGCGCATGTTGTGCTCGACGGAATCATTCTACGCGGTGAGCCGCTGCCAGAGCGGCTGAACCGAGACCGCATCTTGTGCAACTAAACGGTATGGGGCGTCAGGGCGGGCGATCCGCAAGAAGCTTCCGAGCCAACATCGAGCTGCAGACCGGTGGTGCATCCCACATCGGCACGCAATAACGTGGAGAAGTGTCTTGGCAATTCCGACTTTGGCAGAATCAACAGGGACCGCATGTGGCGGCGCCGGTCTCCGCGGCCTGCGGGCGGCTCTTGTTTCCACCGTCGCGCTCGCCGTGCTCGGTGGATTGACAGGCGCGGCCGACGCCTATCCGCGGCGGATCCAGTACTTTGGCACGAGCGCCTGGTCGGCGCCCGTATACAGCTACAGCCGCCGCGTGCGGGTCGCCGGGCATCGCAACCAGGACCGCTCTGAACAGCCCAAGAAGGATCCCGGGTTTGGGGAGCTGCCGAAGGGCCCGTTGCAGCTCGTCGTCAACATCAACACACAGAAGGTGACGCTCTATAGCAACGGCACGCGTGTGGCACAGGGGCCGGTCTCGACCGGCATGCCCGGTCATCCTACGCCGACGGGCGTTTTCAGCGTCATCGAAAAAGACCGCTACCATCACTCGAACATCTACAGCGGCGCTCCGATGCCGTTCATGCAGCGCATCACCTGGTCGGGTGTGGCCCTGCACGAAGGTGTGCTTCCCGGCCATCCGGCATCGCATGGGTGTATCCGCACATCACACGACTTTGCCCAGAAGCTCTGGCCCATCACCAAGCTGGGCGTTCGCTTCATTGTCGCGCGCAGCGAGATTGTCCCGGTCGATTTCGAGCATCCCAAGCTGTTCGTTCCCAAGGAGAAGCCGCCGGAAGCACGGATCGCGATGAATAGCCAGACCGATGGTCGCGCGGGCGAACGGGTCAGGATTGCACAGGCCGAGCAGACAGCGGGCGTCACTGACGTCCCGGTAACTGTCGAGCCGGTCGTTGACGCCAAATCTGCCGAGCCACTTCCCGTCGGCGACACCGCCGAGGAGACAGCAAATCACACGGGCACCTTTGCGCCCGTCCCGGTCGCCTCGGAGGCTCCGGCAACGCTTGCGCCCACCGAGTTGCGCAAGTCCGTCGAGGTGGGGGATGCCACGCAAGACCCGCTGGAAGTTGCGTCACCTCCTGCCCCTTCCACCGAGACGACTGCGGAGGAAGGACCCGCCAAGCCACAGCCGACCCTCGATCCCGCCAAGCCGATTGCGCCGGCACGCAGCAAAACCGCTGACCAGCTGATCAAGCGCAACGGGCAGGTGGCGGTATTCGTGAGCCGCAAGGAGAAGAAGATCTTTGTGCGTCAGGGGATGGCGCCCATGTTCGATATGCCCATCTCGATTGACAACCCCGATCAGCCACTCGGTTTGCATGTCTTTACAGCCATGGGAACGACCGACGACGGCGCGGCCATGCGTTGGAACCTCATGACCATCCCGACCGACGGCAACGCGATGCCGGAATACCGGTCAAGCCGCCGGCACGGACGGGAGCAGTCGGCCCCTGTGCCTGTCGTACATTTGAAGGCTCCTTCGAGCGCGGTAGAGGCGCTCGACCGCATCCAGTTCCCGAAGGAGGCAGTCGATCGGATAGGCGAGCTCCTGATCCCAGGCTCGTCCCTCGTCATCTCCGATGACGGGCTGGGGCGCGAGACCGGCCGCGGGACGGAATTCATTGTCCTTACCCGCTGATCCCTGCGACGGTGTTCGACGGCTTCCGCCGGACGGAGATACCGACAGGCGGCGCACGCATCCTGACCGTGCATGGCGGCGCGGGACCTCCGCTCCTGCTCATGCACGGCAATCCATTCTCGCACCTCTCCTGGCACAAGATCGCTCCTGCTCTGGCGCGAGAGTTCACGGTGGTAGCCACTGATCTGCGCGGCTATGGCGATTCCGAAAAGCCGCCGGGCGGTGACGATCACAGCGGCTATTCCTTTCGCGCCATGGCGCAGGATCAGGTCGAGGTCATGGCGGCGCTTGGCCACCAGCGCTTTTATGCCGCTGGCCATGACCGCGGTGGGCGCGTGCTCCACCGGATGTGCCTCGACCATCCTGAACGCGTGGTGCGTGCGGCCATTCTGGACATCATCCCGCAGCATCACCTGCTCAATCACGTCACACGGCAGTGGGGCACGTTTTCCTGGCATTGGTTCTTCATGATCCAGCCGTATGATTTTCCCGAGCGGCTGATGGGTGCGGATCCTGATTATTTCATCGAGAAGAAGCTTGCGAAGACGGCGCAGGGGTTGAGCTTCTTTGATCCGGCGGCGCTAGCAGAATACAAGCGCTACTTCCGCAATCCTGCGACCGTCCATGCCATGTGCGAGGACTATCGCGCGACCCACGGCGTGGACCTCGCAATGGATGAGGAGGACTTCGCCAAAGGCCGCAAGATCACCTGCCCGCTTCTGCTCCTGTGGGGGGCAACTGGCGGCGTCGGCCGCAATCAGAAATCCATGGAGATCTGGCCGCGCTATGCTTCCAATATCGTCGCCAGCAAGGCGCTGCCTTGCGGCCACTATCTTTCGGAGGAAGCGCCGCAGGAGACCTGTCGCGAGCTGCGCGAGTTCTTTGCCGCCGGCAAGTTGTCGGCTCGGTAGAGGGTGGGCAAAATCGCTTACGCGAGAGAACAACGGTACGTAGCCTCAACGGTGATCCCCGATCGGAGCCGGGGAACAGGTTTTGCCCGCGCGCGGCCGACGCTGGTGAGCACGGCGCGCGAGAATGGGTCAGGCGCGCCTTTGCCCATCCTACAGGCCGACAAAAGCGTTGCGTCCAGCCTAATTTCGGCGGGTGTGCTGGGTCGAAGTTTTTGCTTTCAGCGGCTCGACCTGCACCTTGGCGCTGAGCATCTCGGTGCCTCGCCTGAAACGAATATCGATGTGACTGCCGACGGGAGTCAGTCCGATCAGATTGCGAAATTGCGACGAGCTCTTGATCGCAACACTGTTGGCGGCCAGCACGATGTCGCCTTTTGACAGGCCCGCCTGCGCGGCGGGCGATTGTGGCTCGACCGCCTCGATGAACGCCCCCTCGGATTCCATGGGGCGGCTAGGCTCTGCTGGAGTGACGTTCCGCAAGGTGACGCCTATGCGACCGCGTTTGACCTCGCCGCCGGAGGCCAGTTGCGTCATGACCAGCCGCGCCATGTTGATGGGAACGGCAAAGCTGATCCCGACATTGCCCCCCGTCTTCGAGAGGATGGCCGTATTGATGCCGACCAGGCGTCCGTCGAGCGTCACCAAGGCGCCGCCCGAATTACCCGGATTGATGGGCGCATCGGTCTGAATGAAATCTTCGTAGCCCTCGATGCCGAGGTCGGTGCGACCCAAGGCGGAGACGATCCCGGACGTGACGGTCTGTCCCAATCCAAAGGGGTTGCCGATGGCCAGAACGAAATCGCCGACTTCCACTGAGTTGCTGTCGCCCAGGGGAACGGCCACGAGATTTTCCGCCTTGATGTGCAGCAATGCAATGTCGGTCGCTTGGTCCCGCCCGACCAGTTGGGCCTTGAACCGTCGATTGTCCTTGGTCGTCACTTCTATGTTTGAAGCGCCTTTGATCACGTGGTCATTCGTGAGGACATAGCCGCGAGCGGCGTCGACGATGACTCCCGATCCGGCAGCCTGGGTTTCCCGGCGCAGTCCGCGTTCGGGGATGTCGAAGAGTTCCCGCATGACTGGATCCCGCAGCATGGCGTTGTCGACGACTTCCACCTTTTTGGTCGCGATGTTTACGACGCCCGGAGTCACCGCTCGCACGATGGGCGCGACTGACGGCTTCTCCCCCGGCGGAATGGTGCCCGCCACTGTCGTGCCGGCAGCAACCGACACGGCTATCGCACTCGCGATCAATGTTTTCGCCTGCATGGATCAGATCCCAGCTGCTGGACTCTGAGCACAAACCGCGTTCGGCCGGCTCACGGTCCGGCGAATCCAGGCTCCCCTTGTCCTCGACTTATGTGGCAAGTTCATGGGAGCCCCGCTCCCCTCTTCCAAGGTATCGGCGACCTCCCGGGTACAAGGTATTCATTCAGTAAACGGTGGAGCGCCGCCGGTTTTACCGACGCGCTGTAGGTGGGCAAAGGCGCGCCCATCTGATGACTCCGTTATTGCCCAACCTCGCGCGCCGTGCCCACGCGGGCCGGCAAGTTGCGAATGAAATTAAGGTGCCGAAATCTGCCCTCGGCAACGGTCTTGCATTTAAGCGTGTTGATGACCTTTGGATCGGCTTTGCCCTTCGCGATCAGTGTGTCGAGTGCGTCCTTGTCCATCGAGGCAAGGCAGCCGTGAGAACGGTTTTTACGGCGGCATGACTCATGGGCTTTTTCTCCCTGCGCGCAGTTGACGGGTTGGATGCACATCGCCGGGAGTAAGCACTGTGCATGCCAACTGCGTGGGTGGACAAATATTGAGCAGATTCAGCGATTGCACACGCCGATGTCGTCCGTTGAGAGTGCGCTCAAAAGCAGGGCAGCTGTGCTAGATCTGCCCGTCCGATCGGCACAGAGAATGACGGGACCTCTGGCCGCTTGCTATTGTCCAAGACGGCAGATCGAAATCCGTCCGGGCCCGAGAGGGTACAAGTAGGGGGCACATGAAACGCGGCAGGCTGCGCGATCTCGGCATCACCATTGGGCGACTGCGGCCCGGCCCAAACAATGCGATTACCGACGTTGCCGGCGTGCGGGTGGGTTACTCCACGCTTTGCGTTGACAAACCTCACGTACTGCGCACGGGGGTGACGGTGCTGTGGCCGCAGGCCGACATCTTTCGCTCGGCAGTCTTTGCCGGGTCTTCCTGCTTCAATGGCTATGGGGAGATGACCGGCAGCCTGTGGCTCGCCGAACAAGGATTGCTCACAAGCCCGATCGCGCTGACCAGCACGTGCAGCGTGGGCGTCGTGCGCGATGCCCTCTGCGCCTACGCGGTGAAATCCGACGTGCGCGACCCGACCCTGCTGCCCGTCGTCGCGGAAACGGATGACACCTGGCTCAGCGAATCGGAAACATTTCCCATCACGCGCGACCTGGTGTTTGCAGCACTCGAAAGCGCGACCGGCGGTCGCTTGGCCGAAGGCAACATTGGGGGTGGGACCGGGGCCATCTGCCACGAGTTCAAGGGAGGTACCGGAACCGCATCGCGGGTGGTGCGGCAGGGCAAGGCCAGCTGGATGCTCGGAGCGCTCGTCCAGGCGAATTATGGATTGCGGTCACAGCTGACGATTACGGGGATTCCTCTCGGCCGGGAGCTCAAGCATATCCCTTCGCCTTATGACGAACCCCGCGATCAGGGATCGATCATCGTGGTGCTCGCGACCACGGCGCCTCTTCTCGGCAAGCAGTGCGAGCGCGTGGCGCGGCGCGCAGCGCTCGGTCTCGCCCGGGTGGGTTCGATTGGCGCGAGCGGCAGCGGAGACATCTTCCTTTGCTTTTCCGTCCGTAACCGTGTCCCGCCAAGGCGTTCAGTGCATCAGGTCGAGATGATCGATCCCGGCGCGATGGACAACCTATTCGAGGCTGCGGTGGAGGCGACCGAAGAAGCCATTCTCAACGCGCTCACCGCGGCGGAAACCATGGTCGGGAGAGATGGCCGAATGGCCCACGCATTACCGCTCGACGCACTCACCCGAATACTCGCGCCCGTTCGGTCCCGGTGAACTGCCGCTGCGCGAGATGAGCCGCGCTGTTGCGCCGCAGATGCGTCCATGCTGTAGGGTGGGCAAAATCGCTCGCGTGCAGCTAAAGAGAGGTACGCAGCATCAATGGCGATTTTGCCCACGCGGAAGGCCGAAGCGTGGGCACGGCGCGCGAGATTTTGCGCGGGTCGAATAATTTGGAGGAGCGCGCCTTTGCCCACCCTCCAAGTCTATTGAGCGATACCCCTTTTGGCTGCGAGCGTGCCCGGATCCCTGACAAGCATGAATACGAATTTCTGGTTGATTCAGGCCTTCAACGGCATTTCATACGGCGCGCTCCTCTTTCTGCTGGGCAGCGGGCTGTCGCTTATCTTCGGGGTCATGCGCATCGTCAATCTGTCGCACGGATCGTATTTTCTTCTGGGCGGCTACGTTGCGCTGTCCGTAATTTGGACCACGGGATCATGGGCTCTGGCATTGCCTGTTGCAGCTTTGGCCATTGCCGTGCTGGGCCTTTGCATGGAGCGCGTCTTCTTGCGACCCCTCGGGTTTGATCCTCTTCGGCAGGTGTTGTTGACCGTGGGGTTTGCTTTTCTGTTCCAGCAGGCGGCGCTGGACATCTGGTCCGGAAACAATTTCGATATCAATCCACCCGAGCTCCTGACCAGGAGCGTCGTGGTTGGAGGGATTTATCTTCCGCTCTATCGCATCTTTATGATCGCGACCGCGCTGACCATCGGTCTCATCCTGTGGTTGGTGATGGAGAAGACCCGGATGGGTGCCGCGGTCCGCGCGACGGTAGACGATGCGCAGATGGCGCGGGGTATAGGCATTGATACCTCGCGTATCTCCATGCTGGTATTTGCGCTCGGGGCGTTCCTTGCGGCACTCGGCGGGGTGATCGGAGGGGCTTTTCTTGGCGTTTACCCCGGGCTCGACTTCGAGGTCCTGCCGCTTGCGTTCGCGGTGGTGATCATCGGGGGCATGGGCAGCCTGGGTGGAGCCGCAATCGGGGCGTTGCTGGTGGGATTGGCGGACAACTTCGGGAAAGCCTTGTTTCCCGAGATTTCCTACTTCACTCTCTATGCGCCGATGGCCGTCATTCTGGCGGTAAAGCCGACCGGGCTGTTCGGAAGGGAATGAAGAGGATCGATGCGGAGCCAATGGGCCAAGATCCTGGCAGTCGTCGCTGCCGTTCTCGCGCTTGCAGTCGTCGTTCCGTTCACGAGCTCCTTCGTCATCTTGCTGGTCACGCGTGCCTTGGCCTTCTCGATCCTGGTGATGAGCCTCGATATCCTGCTCGGCTTCACCGGCCTCGCCTCCCTGGGGCAAGCGGCCTACCTCGGGATCGGCGCCTACGTCACGGCGGTTCTGGCGACGAAATACCAGTTCGGATTGGGGTATGATTTTTGGCTGGTGGTTCTCTTCGGGATTTTGGCCGGGGCGGCGCTCGCGGCATTTTTCGGTCTGCTCGCGGTGCGTGCAACCGGCGTGTATTTCCTGATGATTACGCTTGCGCTTGGCCAGTGCGTGTGGGGTCTGGCCTATCGCTGGAACTCTCTCACCGGCGGCGATAACGGGATGAATTTGAGCGCGCGGCCCAAGTTCGGCATTGATCTCTCCCACGATGTTACATTTTTCTACCTCGTTCTCGGGTTCTTCGCGCTATCGCTGTTGGCGATGTACGTGATGGTGCGCTCACCCTTCGGAGCGAGCCTTCTGGGAATACGGGAACGCGAGCTTCGCATGCGAATTCTCGGTTACAATACCTGGCTCCATAAATACATCGCGTTCGTGATTGCAGGAGCGTTCGGCGGACTTGCCGGTGTGCTGTGGGCTCACACCGCCGGGATCGTCAGCCCGGAAAACGTGGTATTGACCACTTCCGTCGACGCGTTGCTGATGGCCGTTCTCGGGGGCGCCGGAACGCTGGTGGGCGGGGTCATCGGGTGCTTCATCGTGTTCGGCATGCGCGAGTATCTAAGCACGGTTGTGCCATGGTGGCAGTACGTCCTCGGTGCAGTCTATGTGCTGACCATTCTCTACCTTCCAATGGGCGTGATGGGCATTGCGGAGCGAATTCGCCAAGGTCGCGCTTCGGGCCGCCCGAACGCTAAGAAGCTCGCTGTCGTGCCCAGCTGAACGGAAACACCAGGGAGATGAACATGAGTCACTGTACGGCAAAAAGATCGTGGCCCAGCTTGGGATGCGCGCTCGCGCTCCTCATCTGCTCGCATGCGAGCGTCGGCGCTGAGGAGCTGCGCATCGGCTTTCTCGCCCCGACAACTGGAATCTTTGCCCAGGTCGGCAAGGACATGGTGGACGGCTTTCAGATGTATCTCGACGAGGTCAAGAATGACTTCGCCGGGGCGCAGGTGAAGTTCATCGTCGAGGATGAACAGGGCAAGCCCGACACGGCCGTCACCAAGGCGAGGAAGCTGGTATTGCAGGACAAGGTACAGACGTTCGTCGGCGGACTGCTGGCGTCAACAGGTTATGCCCTTGCCCCGGTCAGCACGAGTGAGTCCATCTACATCATCCCGGTCGCGGCATCCGATGATCTGACCCAACGG
>Ga0207693_10004621_pt1 | contig 11616 bp, 10 predicted proteins | sample LARL81metaG_FD_184347 | JGI IMG/M metagenome (GOLD analysis project Ga0207693, IMG submission 184347) | Corn, switchgrass and miscanthus rhizosphere microbial communities from Kellogg Biological Station, Michigan, USA - LAR L8-1 metaG... | ecosystem: Host-associated > Plants > Roots >...
CGCACCTAGTCCCGAAGACAACAGGTGCCTGCACCGCTCGCCGGAGGTACCGATGCGGCCCGGCGGCGCGGACGCGACGGGACCGGCGCGGGCCATCACACCGGCAGGCGACTGGCAGGCCGAAGCCGGCTGAAGAAAGGTAGCATCTCGTGACCCAGACAGCCGCAGCCCGGCACGTCGGCAGCGTGCCCCGCCGCCTGGCCGTTCGCAGTGCCAGTGGCCGAGGCGCTCGCGTCCGGTGCCGGGTCTGGCCACAGTCCCGGCTGCAGCGCGGGTGTCGGAGCCGGCGCAGCGCCGGGGTCATGGCTCGTAGCGGGACCGGACGGGCGTGCCAGGTCCGCCGGGCGTGCCGGGTGGGCCAGCGGCGCGGGCCGGGCGGAGCGGCCCGGGTAGAGCATGGCCGTTGGTGGCGGCGCGGCATCGTGGTGGCCGGCCGGCCGCCCGGGGGGCGGTGTGCCTGCCCGCTGAGCAGCCACGCTCGAACCGGTCTTCATGCCGCGGGCCGGCTTCGCGTCACGCGCCGGGGACCCTGGTCTCATGATCGCGCCAGGCTCCACCGGGACCGGATTCCCGACCGGGCTCGGCTGGCCCGGAGCAGGCGGCGCGATCGGCGCTGGTTGCACCGGGACCGGATTCCCGATCGGTCCTGGCTGCCGTGGGCCTGGCGTGTGATCGCGGCGTGGGGACGGCTGGCCCGGATCGGGGGAGGCTGCTGGCGGGGGAGTGTGGGCCGGGTGATGATCACCGCCCGGCTGCCGCGCTCCGGCGCCGCGGGCCGGGCGCGCCGGATGGTGCGTGCCAGCCGCACCGCTGCCGCCACTGCTGGATGATTCGCCGTGCGAGGCGGCACGGTCGAAGCGGTACAGGTCGTACTGCCTCATGAGTTGGACCAGCTTCGCGCCGTAGCTGGGATCGGTGGCGTAGACGCCGGTCAACGCCGCCGCGAACGCGTTCGGGTCCTTGCTCTGCGCCATGGCCCCCGCGTAGTCGCCGCTGTGCGCCAGGAGCCTGCCGTGGGCGTCGATGCTCTGGGCCATGTTCTGATAGATCTGGAAGGACGCGGACAGATTCACGACCTGGCCGTTGATCACCTCCTGCGTCGGCTGTTCGTCACTGCCCGCCGGACCGGTGCCCTTGATCCCGAACAGGTTGTGGTCATTGGTCGCCAGCATGCTCTGGCCCCAGCCGGACTCGTCGATGGCCTGGGCGATGGTGACCGAGGCTGGTACGCCGTATTTCTGCTGGGAGGCCATGGCACCGCTGGCGACCTCCTTGATGAAGGCCTGCTGGGCGGCCGTTCCGGGCAGCGGCGCGTCGCTCGGCGGCACGTCATGCCGGTGGTATGGCGCGAGCGCACCGGCGTCGCCCGCGCGGTGCTGGTGCGCCCGCTTGAAGAGCCCCGGGATCGCCGCCTGGCCGCGCCTGGCGTGGTGGGGTCTGGCTGGCCGCAGGCCGGTGGCGGGGACGTCTGCGGTCATGGCGCGGCTGCGGCCGGCATGGTCCCGGCCCCGGCCGGCTTGCTGGTGGCGCTGATCGGCCGGATGTGGCGCCCGGTCGCTGCGCGCGGCCGGTTCGCCGCTCCGGTTGCCGTGCTGCGGTCCGGCTGCAGACCGCGCGGCCGCGGCCGTTCGCGCCGTGCCTGGGCCCGATGCGCGTTCGTCCGGCGCAGCGGGCCCGGCCCCCTGCGCGGGCAGGGCGCGCGAGACCTGCGCGTACCGGGACCGCGGGAAGGTGCGCGGCGCTGGGATGGCGCGTGGCGCAAACTCGGCCTGCTGGGCCGAGGTGTCGGCCGTGGTCACTGGGTCGGCCGACGCGGCGGCACTGCCTGAAGTCCCGCCGCTGGACGGCGTCCCGGTGGAGGCAGCAGAGCCTGGATCGCCGCCGCCAGACAGCGGCCCGGACTTGGAGCCGGGACCGGCCGAGGGCGACGGATGTGCGGACGCGATGGGCGCGCCTGCCGGACGCCCATGCGTGCCCGCCGCCCGTGCACCATGCCTGCCGCCGCCCGCATGCGCCGCACCGGGCGCCTTTGACATGCCGACACCGTTGTCCACGAATCCGGCCACGCCCTGATCCCGTAGCGGATCCGCGTACTCGTGCGCATTGACCGAAAGGTTGGGCAGCGAGTCGCCGCCGATGGTGTGCAGTACGCCGCCGTGGTACTTGGTGACAACCTCGACGTGCCCGTCGAACAGCACCCAGTCGCCTGGCTGGGGTGTGTACCCATCCCGGAGTGGGCGCCAGCGACCGTGGCTTCGGGCGTCCTGCAGGATGGAGACCACGCCGGGGGAGGCCCGGTTGGGATCTACGCGGCCGTCCACCCAAGAGTGGACCGGCCACGGGTAGCTGGTGCCACCGGTGACCCAGTTCTCGACGCCAGCGATGTGCGACCCCAGTTCCAGGGTCAGGCTGGCGAACGCACCGCACGACGGCCCGTGGTTGGTACCGTCGGTGCTCGCGTACTGCCAGATCATCGCCTCCATCTCCGCGGGGCTGCGGGTCTCCGCAAGGCGCTGGAAGTGGCGCGCGATGTGCACGATGGCGGCTCGGAGCATGGCGTCCTTGCCGGGCGCGGGCGCGTTCGCATGCTCCAGGGCGAGCAGCGTGACCGGCGGGATGCTGGCCGGGGTGGTCAGGTCGGCCGCCGCCCTCGGCACAAAGGAGAGCCCCGTCGCGATGCCGCCCGCTCCGATGGTGATCAGCGCGGTCGCTTGCTGCCACTGCGGCCTGGGCGCGGGGGGCACGATGGGACACCTCCAACGGGGAAACGAGGGCTGTGGGGGAACGGGCAGGAGGGCGGGGCTATGCCGGCAACTTCGAGGACTGCAGGGATCGGAGGATGGTGCGGACCCGCGGATCCCCCGGGTTCTTCGCGTTCTGGAACAGGATCGCGGCGTTCTGTGCGGCGCTCGGCGGTGCCCCTACCACCCACTTCTGGAACACGTCAGCCACCAGATAGCCAAGCCCGGCCGCGCTGGTGATCGGCTTGGCACACCGGTCGGGGTAGCCGTGCCGTGACGTGACCGCTCCCGAGCCGGTGTACCTGGCGCAGTTCGCCGCGACGCTCATCAGGCCGGACTGCACCACAGGCTTGCCGTTCGCGGCGGTGAGGGTTGCGCCGCCGATGATGTTGTTGATGGCGCGCGCCGCGACCGCGAGGCTGTCGATGGGGTTTGCCGGGTTGTAAGGGTGGTGCAGGTTCAGCGACCATGCCACCGCCCCACCCTGGGAGGGCGTGATCGGTTCCAGGCCCTGCCGCCCGGTCTTGATCGAGGCATATTCCGGGTTGTTGCGGCTGGTCAGCAGGGAAAAGACCCAAAGGATCTGCCGCGTGCCCTTGGCACAAGCGAAGTTGACCTGGCTGGGCTCGGATGCCACGTCTGGGTTCTGGCAGGCGACCGCGATCTGACGCTCAACCTTGGCCACGCTGGCCGGCCAGCTGGGGCCGGGCCGTGACATGTCCAGCACCAGCACGGTGGCCAGCGCGGCGATGCCAGCGGCCACGATCGCGGCAAGCAGGATGCCACGGAACCGATGGCGGCGCTTGGCGCCATGCCGCCCGTGGCTGACCAGGTCGGCGGTGCGGTCCTCGGGCGAATACGCCTCGCCAGCGGGCTCGGCGTCGGCGGAACCCTGACCGGACGGTGAGCGCACCGGCAGTGGCACCTCGGGCAGCCGGCTGTCGCCGCCCTTGGGTGCGGGGTCATCGGGGTTCCAGCGGAAAGCCTCCTGCCGCGCGTCGGTCACGTCCTGCGAGGAAAACGAGGACTGGGCCACTTCGTACTCCAGCGACTCGTGCGCGTCCCATAGCTGGCGCTCGAACTCGGCTGCCTTTCGCTTCAGCTCGGCGAGCTGCTGGCTGCCCATGCGGAGGATGTGGTCGGGGTAGGTGGTCACTGTTCCTCCTCTGGCGTGTGTCCTGTGCCAGACGGGCACACTCTTGTCGCGGCCGGGGCCGAGCCATGCGGCAGGCCGGCTTGTCGGCGGTCGTGTCCGCCCGGTGGCGCGGCGGGGCGGATGCCCCGCCCGTGCCCCTGTTCGGTCCGGCGGCCGGCCTTGGCCGGGGATTGACGGTGCGGGCGCTCATGCCGGATGATGCCGCCATCCGCCGCCGTGGCGGTCCCTGCTCGGGCTGCGGCGGGCCGCACGTGGGCGTCCGGCCGGTTATCGGTCGGCCGAAACCCTGTTGCAGGCAGGACCTGTGCCATGCCTGTTATTAGAACACATGTACGACCAGCAGGGGAAGTCAGATCCGTGATCGAACACCAGTTCGAACTCCTGTCAACCGTACCTGCCTCATCCGACAAAACTCGTGCGCCGGACAGGATTCGGGCGGGGCGGAGCTGGCCAGTGAGCGGGGGCCGTGCGCGGCACCGGATGGCCGTGCGAGAACGCCGCGCTCACCAGGCCCGGCGACCGAGCCGATCGTGCGGCGCGAGGCTCAGTATCGTGCCGCGGCCACAGGGCGCGTAACCGCACGGAGGAAGACCACGCGCGGCCGGTAGGGGACCATCGAGTCACCGACCGCGTTCTCGGCCTGGGCGGCGGCCGTCGCGGCCCGCCCGGCGCCGATGGCATCGAGCCAGGCGGCGAAGGCGGGGTGGCCGAAGCGATAGCGCACGAGTTGGGCCGGTTCCGTCACGCCGACGTCGACCTGGCCCTCCTCCGCGTGCACGTTGGCCAGGCCTGCCGCGCGCGCAGCGGCGGCCATCGTGTCCGCAGTGCCCAGGATGGGCGCGGTGGTGGCCTTCATCTCGGTGTACCAGTCGGGCGCCTGCCAGCCGGCCGCCCGAGCGGCGGCATCGACGCGGTCCCGCGCCGCGCTCCGGCTCTCGTTGGCGAACACCGCGGCCAGGACGGCGCCGCCGGGCCGGGTGACTCTGACCAGCTCGGAGAGGCCGGCGGCCGGGTCGGGGAGATGGTTGAGGACGAACGCGGCGACCGCATCGTCGACCGATGCCGCCGCGAGCGGCAGTGCGCGGATATCCGCGACCGCGCATCGCCGCCGTGCGGACGCGTGCCAGGCGAGCATGGCGGGAGACAGGTCCACCGCCAGGACCTCGGCCGCACGGGGCCGCAGTGCCGCGCTCGCCGCTCCGGTGCCCGCACCCGCATCCAGAACCGTGCGGCCGGCGAGGCTGTGCGGGCTGGTCGCGACGAGGGCGGCGGCGATGGGCCGGTAGACAAGCTCGGCGCCGAGCGCCCAGCGCGATCCCGAGGCGGCGTAGGGATCTGCTGGCACTGGGTCACCGGCCGGCAGCGATGCCGCAGCGCTCGGCGGCGCGAACGGCCCGGTCTTGCCACCAGCGCAGTTCGCCAGGGTCGCCGAGCGCCTTCTCCCATCCGAACGTGGCCATGATTCCGATCATGCACAGGTCCAGTTGCCGATCCCACCATGGGTCCGTGCTGACGCCGAGCGCCTCCAGCGCGCCGCGGAACCGGTCGATCGCCGCTTCCTTCGGCTCGGGGAGCCTGGCCCGGTTAAGGGCGAGGTACCAGCAGAGATCCCAGCAGGCCGGTCCGGAGCCCGGATAGGCCCAGTCGAGCAGGATCGTCCGCCCGTCCGGGTGGCTGCCCAGGTTGCCCATCTTCCAGTCGCCCTGCAGGAAGGTAGGCGGGGTCCGGCAGAGCGGGCCGGCGACGACCTCGGGCCGCTCGTGCACGAGGCTGGCCAGCTCCCAGAGCGGAGCGGACAGTCCGGGCAGCCGTCGCCATCCCTCGGCCGCAGCCGCGATCGGGCCGGGCACGTCAGCGGCGGTCAGCTCGGCAGCGATGTTGTCCGGGGCGAAGAAGCGCAGCCGCTCCGGCACGGTGGTCAGGCCGATGTCGTCATGCCAGCCCCAGAACGCCGCGGCCAGCTCGGCCATGTGCGTCAGCAAGCCGTCGTGCTGCGCCAACGGTACCTGTGCGTCGCCGGGCGGTATCAGGCAGTTGCCGACGTCGCGCATGAGCACGCTCAGCGTCGCATCGTCGCCCGTCCCGGCCACCTCCATGGCCACGACGGTGTGGTCGATGCAGGCGGGGACCTTGTCCATGATCCCGGCCCGCCACACCAGGTAGGGGCGGTGCACGTGGTCCCCCGTGACCCGCATGATCCAGTCGGTGGCGGGGCTGAGGCGCTTGAGGAAATAGGCCTGGCCGTCTGCCACGATGCGCTGGTAGTCCGCACCGGCCCTGGCATCGTCGGGCCGGACGGACTCGCGCCGCGCGGCGCGGGCGAGCACCGCCGCGACCGGTCCGGTGGCCTGGGGAGTCATCCGCGCCGGCCCAGCATCGCCAGGAAACGCTGCTGGTCGGTCGCATCCGGCGGCACCGGTTCCTCATCGCCGAGAGCGCCCGCGGCACGGAACGCCGCCACCTGCGGTTCGATCACCTCACGGCATGCCTTCATGAGGTCCGGATCGAGTCCCGGGTCCTGCCCGGTGGCCACGGCAAGGTCCCAGCCGTGGACGAACACATCGAGGAACCGGTGGCCGGCATAGACCGACCCCGGTACCGGCCCGTAGGAGACGGCGCACGGCGCCTCGAGGGCGCCAGGCCTGCGGAACGTCGCCGCTGCGGCCGCCGCCGAGGTGGCATAGGCGGCGGCCGGATCGCCGCCGAGCACATCACCGTCCAGGCGGTCTCCGACGCCCTCGATGGTCGCCCCGGCGCCTAGCTCGGCCGCCCAGAGATTCCCGGCAACCAGGTGGTTGAGCAGCGCGTGGACGTCCCAGCCTGTGCAGGGCGTGCCGGCCCGCCACTGGCCGGGCCCGATCCCGGCGACGACGCGCCCGGTGTGGTCGAGCGCTTGCGCGTGCAATTCGGCGATGTCAGACATGGCGCCCCCCGTCGGCCGACGGCCCTCAGGTATTCTACCTACTGATAGGTCAGATACTGACCTACTAATAGGTCAGACGTCAAGGACTGAGGGCAGGGCATGACGGCCAGGAGCGGACACGGTGGCGTGAGCGCGCTCAGCGCGGGCGCGGATGGAATGCGGTACGAGCAGCGAGCGCGCCGCGGCCCGGGCGGCCGGGGCGCCGCGCCGGGCGCGGCATCGTCATCCACGGCGTCGCGGGCGCTGGACGCCGCCGAGCGACTGGTCCAGGTCCGCGGGTTCAACGGGTTCAGTTATGCCGACATCGCCGCGGAGTTGCAGATCACCAAGGCGTCGCTGCATTACCACTTCGCCACCAAGGCCGACCTGGGCGAGGCCCTCATCAACCGCTACTCGGCCCGGTTCTTCGAGGCCCTGGTGGAGGTTGATGCCCACGGTGCGGCGGCGCCTGCGAAGCTCGCGGCATACGCCAAGCTGTACGCGGACGTGCTCAGCGAGCACCGGATGTGCCTGTGCGGCATGCTGGCGGCCGAGTATCCGACGCTGCCGCTGCCGATGCAGGCGGCCGTGGTCGGGTTCTTCGACCACAACGAGGACTGGCTCGAGGCGGTCCTCGAGCAGGGCAGGGACGAGGGCAGCCTGGCGTTCAGCGGGCCGGCCAGGGACACCGCCCGGATGATCGTCAGCGGGCTGGAAGGGGCGATGCTGGTGGCCCGCCCCTACGGCGACGCCGCCCGGTTCCAGGTGGCCGCCGCGAGCCTGCTTGCCAGCCTCACCGCACCGGCGGATGGGACGTCGCGCGCCTAGCGAGGCGGGGCAACCTGTCGCAGCAGGCACCGCGGTCCCGGACCAGCCCTGCCGATGAGCTTTGGGCCCGCGCGTCGTTCTAGTGTTTATGAACATGGCTGAACCTGACAACGCAGTAGACCTCGGCCCGGCGGCCCGCCGCCTCGCGGACCTCGTGGCGAACGTCAAGGACGACGCGCTTGACCGCCCCACGCCGTGCCCGGCGTACTCGCTCGGCGACCTCATCGAACACGTCGGCGGCCTGGCGCTCGCGTTCACCGCCGCCGGGCGAAAGGAACGCAACGCTTACAACGAGATGAACGGGTCCGGAGATGCGTCCCGGCTCGGTCCCGACTGGCGCGAGCGCATCCCACAAGACCTGGTGACCCTCGCGCAGACCTGGGCGGAGCCGGAGGCCTGGACCGGAATGACCCGGATCGCCGGCGATGACAGCCCGGCCGGTGTGGTCGGCCTGGTTCTGGCCGACGAACTGGCGGTGCACGGCTGGGACGTGGCCAGGGCCAGCGGTCAGGCATACGCCTGCGAGCCCGACATCCTGGAAGCCGCGCTGACGTTCCTCCAGATGTTCGCCAGCCCCGACGCACCGGCTGGCCCGGAGGTCGCGTTCGGCCCGGCCCGGATCCTGCTCGACGAGGCGCCCCTGCTTGACCGCGTGGTCGGCATGGCCGGCCGCGACCCCAACTGGCCCACACCCTGAACCGCCCAGGTCCCGGTCCCCAGATCACCGGCGGCCCGGCCGCGTGGCCCCTATCGGATGATCATGGGGATCTGGCCCTCCCACCGGCAATACCCCCGTGATCATGGCCTACTTCCGCGATCTACCAGCGTGAACGTGGCGTTTGGGATTTGGCGTGCCATCCTGCGGTGACATTCCGCCATGATCATGGCCGCCCGGTGTGCTGCGTCACCAAGCGGGCGCGGTAGGGCAGTGGTGCGCCTATACCCGATCACCGCAGTTCGCCTGTCCAGCTCTTAATCGGAGCCGGGGTCTCCCCAGGTTGTCCAGGTGATGCCGTTGCCGTCGGCGGCAGGCTGGGCCTGCATCATGCGGTGCAGGGCGCCGGTGTCGATCTCTTCCCTCAGGTAGACGGGATCGCCGCCGTATTCGTCAAGCCCCAGCGGGAACCGGTGGCCGAAACGAACACCGGGGAAGGACGTGCAGGAGAACAGGACCGCCACCCGCCGCCCCTGCCCGGTCCCGGTGATGATCACTTCGGTGTCTGTGACGTGGCGGATGTAGGGCTCGGCTTCCAGCGGGGGCAGCGGGTCACCGGGCTGCGCGCCGCCGCGGACCGCCTCGATGGTCGGCTGGTCCAGCCCGGTCCACCCGCCCCGGCCGAGGACCTTCCGGGCTTCGGTGTAGGCGCGTTCGGTCAGCACTCGTGGCTTCCAGCCACCGACGGGCTCCCATCCCACGAGCACCATTTCGATCACGGCCCGCTGGCCATCAAGGCCGGGTGGGCGGGCTCCCCACGTCGTCCAGGTAACGCCCTCATTGTCTGTGGGCCGCTGGAACTCCATCATGCGGTGCAACGCGCCGGTCTCGACCTCCTCGATGAGCGCGAAGGCCGCGCCGCGCCCGCCGACCGGCGCGAACTCCACGTAGCGCGACGCGCCGGTCTCGATGTCCTCCTTAAGTGCGAATGCCGCGCGACCCCCGCCGTCAAGCAGCGGAAACCGGTGACCGAACCGGATACCGGGGAAGTGCCGGTGTGAGAACAAGACCGCGACGCGCTGGTCCTCACCGCTTCCGGTAATGATCACTTCGACGTTGGTGACGAGATCCAGATAGTAACCGGGCTGCCGCGGTGGCAGCGGGTCCCCTGGCCGCGCGCCACGGTGGACCGCCTGAAGGGTCGGCGGGTCCACCCCGGTCCATCCGCCCTTGTGATTGAACCGGCGAGCCTCGTCATAGGCGGACACCCTCAGAACCCGCGGCCCATCGGCATCGGACGGCACCCACCGCCCGCGCAGCACAGCGGCAATCTCAGCAAACTGCCGCTCAAGTTCCCCGGCGCTGCCCGGCTGGGTGCTCACCCTAGGAAGGTAGCCAACACAGGTGAGCCAAGGGGTTGCAGTTCACGGACGGGGGCGGCTGGGTGGGCCGCCACGGCCTCGGGGACTGGTTCCTGGTGGCCTGGCCGTATGGGCGGGCTTGACTGCTCTCCCACACGGCCGGCCGCTAGGAGCCCGCTGAACAAATCCCATTTTCACCATGATCAACTTGCAAAGCCGCAGTTCAGCGGCTTGCATCTTGGTCGAAGACAGGATTATTCAGTGCCCTCCTAGGGGGTGATGGCGATGGCGTCAGGGGAGTAGCCGGTTTTGATCGGTGGCAGGGCGGTGTTGGTGGCGGTGCGGATCGGGGTCACCGTGCCCTGAATGAAGTTGGCCACGTAGGCGGTCTTCCCGTCCGGGGTGATCGCGATGGCGCCACCGTTGCCGCGGAGTTTGATGGGTGGCAGGGCGGTGTTGGTGGCGGTCCGGATCGGCGTTACCGAGCCAGGGTTGGCCACGTAGGCGGTCTTCCCGTCCGGGGTGATCGCGATCTCGGCAATGCCGTGGCCGGCTTTGATCGGTGCCAGGGCGGTGTTGGTGGCGGTCCGGATCGGCGTCACCGTGCCAGAACCGAGGTTGACCACGTAGGCGGTCTTCCCGTCCGGGGTGATCGCGATCGCAGCAGTGTCACTGCCGGTCTTGATCGGTGCCAGGGCGGTGTTGGTGGCGGTCCGGATCGGCGTCACCGTGCCCGAATGGTCGTCATTGGCCGTGTAGGCGGTCTTCCCGTCGGGGGTGATCGCTATGGCGTCAGGGTGTGGGCTCGTTTTGATCGGTGGCAGGGCGGTGTTGGTGGCGGTCCGGATCGGGGTCACCGTGCCCGAGCCGTTGTTGGCCACGTAGGCGGTCTTCCCGTCCGGGGTGATCGCGATAGCGATGGGATGGAGGCCGGTTTTGATCGGTGGCAGGGCGCTGTTGGTGGCGGTCCGGATCGGCGTCACCGTGCCCGAATCGAAGCTGGCCACGTAGGCGGTCTTCCCGTCCGGGGTGATCGCGATAGCGACGGGGGTGCGGCCGGTTTTGATCGGTGGCAGGGCCGTGTTGGTGGCGGTCCGGATCGGGGTCACCGTGCCCTGTTGGTAGTTGCCATTGGCCACGTAGGCGGTCTTCCCGTCCGGGGTGATCGCGATGAAATCAGGGCCGCTGCCCACTTTGATGGGTGGCAGGGGCGTGTTGGTGGCGGTGCGGATCGGGGTCACCGTGCCCGACCCGGCGTTGGCCACGTAAGCGATGACCGGATGAGCCCGGCCCGCCCCAGGGCCGGGGCTGCCGAAAACCCCGCCCAGCGCTGGGACCGCGATGGAGATCACCGCGGCCACGGCCGCGGCCCCGGCCGTGGCCTCGACCGCACGCCGCCGGGCCACCCGGCGGCGCACCGCGGCCACCGTCACCTGGTGCGGCGGTTCCCCGAAAGCGGCCCGCAGAAGCTCCCGCAGTTCCGGTTCCACCTCGTCCCTGTCCATCGTGCTCACCGGACCTTTCGCTCCATCAACTCCGCTAGCTGCGGATCTTCGCGCAATTTGGCCAGGGCCCGCGACAGCGCGCTTTTGACCGTGCCAAGCGGGCAGCCCAGCAGCTGCGCCACCTGCGCCTCGGGCAGATCATCGGCAATCCGCAGCACGAGCACCGCCCGCTGGCGGCGGGTCAATGACCCCAGCGCATCCCGCACCGCCATGCGCACCGCCACCTCCGCTGCGACGTCGCTGCGCGCCGGGCCGTCGGGCATGAATGCCGCTGTGGTCACCCGCGCCGCAGCAGGGCTCGCGGATAGGCCGGAGAAAAGCTGTTGTGGAGGTCTTGTTCCGTGCTGAGATCCATTACGCGCCAGTCCGGGAATTGGCGATGCAGGGATTGCCGGAACCGCTCGCGATATTTGAGCCGAGCACCCTTCCGGGCGGCGTCCCGATGAGTTTCCCGGTCTAAGTCGATTA
>Ga0207693_10004622_pt1 | contig 11615 bp, 6 predicted proteins | sample LARL81metaG_FD_184347 | JGI IMG/M metagenome (GOLD analysis project Ga0207693, IMG submission 184347) | Corn, switchgrass and miscanthus rhizosphere microbial communities from Kellogg Biological Station, Michigan, USA - LAR L8-1 metaG... | ecosystem: Host-associated > Plants > Roots >...
CGGTCAGCCAGGCCCGCCGCGCCGTTGCCACCGCGTAAGCCATGTTGCCGAGCGTGTCGACGCCGTGGGCGTCGGTGTTGAGGACGATCGTCGCGCCGGCCTCCCTGGCGAGGCGGGCATGGTGCTCGGAGAGGTCGCGGCGGTTGGGGTTGCCGTTGATCTCCAGCATCGTGCCGGCGCGGGCCGCCGCCTCGACCACGGCCTCGACGTCGATCCCGTAGGGCTCGCGGCGGCCGATCAGGCGGCCGGTGAGGTGGCCGATGCAGTCGACGTTCGGGTTCTCGATCGCCGCGACGACGCGCTCGGTCATCTGCTTTTCGGAGACGTTGAAGGAGGTGTGGACGGAGGCGACGACCCAGTCGAGGGCGGCGACGAGGTCGTCGGGATAGTCGAGGGAGCCGTCGAGGCCGATGTTGATCTCTGAGCCGGAGAGGAGGCGGAAGTCCTTCTTGCCGTAGCCCTTGTTCCAGGCCCGGACCTCCTCGATCCGTTCCCACAGCCGCTCGGCGGGAACGTGGTCGCCGAACCCGTGGCTGGCCGAGTGGTCGGTGATCGCCAGGTAGGCGTAGCCGCGGTCGCGCGCTGCCTCGGCCATCTCCGCGAGGCTGTTGCGGCCGTCGGAGAGGGTGGTGTGAGAGTGGAGGTCTCCCTTGATATCGCCGATCTCGACGAGGTCGGGAAGCTTGCCTTCGCGGGCTGCCTTCAGCTCGCCGCGGCCCTCGCGCAGCTCCGGCTCGATGTAGCTGTAGCCGAGGCGCTCGTAGACCTCCTGCTCGCTGGCGCAGGTCTGGACGTCGCCGCTCTCGATCTCGGTGATCCCGTGCTCGGAAACCGAGAGGCCGCGGGCGACCGCCTCTTCGCGCAGTTGCACGTTGTGGGCCTGGGAGCCGGTGAAGTGCTGGAGCAGGTTGCCGAAGGCAGCCGGGGGGACGATCCGCAGGTCGACCGAGATGCCGTTATGGGTCTGGGCGTGGACGCCGTTGGGGCCGGGCTTGCCAGCAGCGGCGATCAGCGGGTGGGTGGCGAGGTGCTCGGCCACGGCCGCCGGCTCCTCGGCGGTGGCGATCAGGTCGATGTCCTTGCAGGTCTCCCCCCAGCGGCGGACCGAGCCGGCGACCTCGACTTGGTTGGCGGCGGGATGCTCGCGCAGCGCCTCGGCCAGCTCCTCGGCGATCGGCTTCACCTTCGAGAGCAGCAGGCGGCCAGGGCCCTCGCCGGGCTCGCCGAGGCGCTCCAGCGCCGCGAGGATGTTCTCCTCGGCCTTCGGGCCGAGGCCTTTAACGTGGCGGATCTTTTCCGCCTCGCCCGCGGCCTTGAGGTCCTCCATCGAGGAGATCTCCAGCTCCTCGAAGAGGCGGCGGGCGGTTTTCGGTCCGACGCCGGGGACGCGCGTGACCTCGATCAGGGTCGGCGGGAACTTCGCCTTCAGCTTCACCGCGGCCGGGATCTCCCCCGTCTCGATCAGCGCGTCGATCTTTGCCGCCAGCGTCTTGCCGACGCCGGGGACCTTGGTCGCCTCCCCCCGCGCCGCCAGCTCGGCGACCGAGACCGGGCTCTCGCGGATCGCCTTGGCGGCGGTGCTGTAGGCCAGGACCCGGTATTTCACCGCCCCGTCGAGCTCGTAGAGGATGCCCAGCTCTTCCAGGGCGGCGGCGATCTCCGCGTTCGTCACCCGCCAAGGAATACCATCGCGGGGCCGACGGGTAGGGAGAGCAGACGCCGATTCCGACCTTGCACGGCGGCGCTATACTTTCTGAAGTATTGAGCTGAAGCGAAACCGCAACCGGGAGACCGAACAGTGACTGGCAAATTGACGGACGTGACCGACGCCACCTTCAAAGCCGACGTGCTCGACGCCGAAGGCCCTGTCCTCGTCGACTTCTGGGCACCCTGGTGCGGTCCCTGTCGCGTCGTCCACCCGGTCCTCGAGGAGATCGACGCCGAGCGCGACGACCTCAAGATCGTCTCGATCAACGTCGACGAGAATCAGCAGACGGCGGCCAACTATGAAGTCCTCTCGATCCCGACGATGATCCTCTTCAAGGACGGCGCGATCGCGAAGAAAGTCGTCGGGGCGATGCCGAAGCGCCGCCTCGAGGCCGAGCTGGAGCCGGCGCTCGCCTAACGGCGGCGCGCTCCTGCCTTAACCGAGCCGATGCCGTTCGTTCACGTTCACTGGTACGAGGGCCGCTCCGACGAGCAGAAGGCGGAGATCGCCAGGCGGATCGAAGAGGCCCTCGTCGAGGTCGCCGGCGTCTCTCCGGACCACTGCTGGGTGAAGTTCAGCGACTCCTCCAAAGCCGACTTCATCATCGGTGAGAAGCCAAGCGAGTAACAACTCCGAGGTTCGCCTCGCTATAGCGAGGCGAAGTCCGTAACTGCTAGGCCGGGGTGACGGCGATGCTGAGGACCCGGCCGTCAATGGTCGCCGTGGCGCCGTCGCCATCGTCGTAAGTGACAGAGGTGGCTAGGACCTCTCCTGCGAGGTAGTCCTGGTGGGCCTGGGCAGCCTCGAGGAGATCGGGGTCGCCGGCGAGGGTGAGGTCGATGCGGTCGGTGATCTCGAGGCCGGCGGCTTTGCGGGCGTTCTGGACGGCGTGGACGATCTCGCGGGCCAGGCCCTCGCGGCGAAGCTCGTCGTCCAGCTCGAGTTGGAGCGCCACCGCGTGGCCGGCCTCGGCCTCGACCTCGTAGCCCTCCAGGGGCTGGAGGGCGAGGGTGATGTCGTCGGGTCCGAGGCTGTGGTCGGTGCCGTCGATCGCGATCCCGATCTCGCCGCCTTCGGCGAGGACGGCGGCGACGTGGGCGGCGTCGAGGGCCTCGACGGCGGCCGCGACCTGGGGCATGTTCTTGCCGAAGCGAGGGCCGAGGGCGCGGTAGTTGGGCTTGGCGGAGTAGGACACGAGCTCGGACTCGTCGGTGACGAAATCGAGCTCCTTGACGTTGAGCTCGGAGGTGACGAGGGCAGCGCGGGCTTCGATCGCGGCGCGCTCGGCGTCGTTGGCGACGATCACGGCGCGGCGCAGCGGCTGGCGCACCTTCGCCTTCGCCTGGGCGCGGGCGGCACGGCCGAGCTCGACGGTGAGGCGGACCGCCTCCATCCCCTGCTCGAGGCCCGGGTCGGCGAGCGCCTGATCGACCTCGGGGAAGTCGCGCAGGTGGACCGAGGGCGGGGCGTCGGGGCCGGCGAGGTTGCGGTGGATCTCGTCGGCGAGGAAGGGGATGAACGGCGCCAGCATCGCCACCGTCTCCAGCAGGCAGTGGCGCAGGGTCGCGAAGGCGGCGCGGTCGCCGTTCCAGAAGCGACGGCGCGAGAGCCGCACGTACCAGTTGGAGAGCTCCTCGACGTAATCGGCGATCGCGCGGCCGGCGGCGGTGCAGTCGTAGTCGTCCATCCGCTCGCGCACCGTCGCGACGGTCGCCTGCAGCCGCGAGAGCGCCCAGCGGTCGAGGTCGTTCAGCTGTTCCTTTTCGTTGCTATCCGCCGAGAAGGAACAGTCGAAGTCCTCCGGCCCCAGGTTCTCGGCGTTCGCGTAGAGGATCCAGAAGGAATAGGTGTTCCAGAGGGTGAGGAGGAACTGGCGGACGGACTCGCCGACCGTGTCGACCGAGAAGCGGTAGCCGGCCCAGGGCTGCTGGGCGGTCAGGTAGTACCAGCGGAAGGCGTCGGCGCCGTGCGCCTTCAGGACATCCCAGGGATCGACGACGTTGCCGCGGCTCTTCGACATCTTCTGCCCCTCGGGGTCGAGGATGAGGCCGAGGCAGACGCAGTTCTTGTAGCTGGAGGTGTCGAAGAGCAGGATCGACTCGGCGAGCAGGGTGTAGAACCAGCCGCGGGTCTGGTCCTGCGCCTCGCAGATGTAGTCGGCGGGGAAGCGCTCCTCGAATTCCTCTTTGCCCTCGAAGGGGTAGTGGAACTGCGCGAAGGGCATCGCGCCGCTGTCGTACCAGGTGTCGATCACCGAGAGGACCCGGCGCATAGTGCCGCCGCACTGCTCGCAGTCGAGCGTGACGCCGTCGATGTAGGGGCGGTGCAGGTCCTCCGGCACGGTCTCCCGCGCCCTCTCCTTCAGCTCCGCCACCGAGCCGGCGCAGAAGCGGCCGTCGCAGACCTCGCCGGTGCATTCCCAGATCGGCAGCGGCGTCCCCCAGTAGCGGTCGCGGGACAGCGCCCAGTCGACGTTGTTCTCCAGCCATTTGCCGAAGCGCCCGTGCTTGATGTGCTCGGGGTGCCAGCCGATCTCCTCGTTGTTGGCGAGGAGCCGGTCCCGCGCCTGCGAGGTGGCGATGTACCAGCTCGACTTCGCGTAGTAGAGGAGCGGCGTGCCGCAGCGCCAGCAGTGCGGGTAGGCGTGCTCGTAGACCTGCTCGCGGTAGAGGAAGCCTCGCTGCTTCAAGTCAGCGATGAGGGCGGCGGTGACCTCCGGGTCCTTGACGAATTCGCCTCCGAAGCCGATCACGCGTCGGTCGAAGCGGCCGTCGAGGCCGACCGGGTTGTAGAGGGTGCCGGCGTCGGTCGGGTCGAAGATCCCGTGCTCGGCGGCGACCCGGTAGTCGTCTTCGCCGAAGGCGGGGGCGATGTGGACGAGGCCGGTGCCGTCGTCGGTGGTGACGAAGTCCCCGGCGACGATCGGGTAGCCGCCCGCCTTCCGATCCTCGAGTTCGAACACGGGCCCTCCGTACCGACGACCGACGAGGTCGCTGCCCGGGAAGCGATCGAGGACCTCCACCCCCTCGCCCAGCACCTTCTCGACGAGAGCCTCGGCGAGGATCGTCCTTTCTCCTTCGACGTCTGCCCGCACGTAGGTGACCTCGGGTGAGACCGCGACTGCCTCGTTTCCGGGGAGGGTCCATGGGGTGGTGGTCCACACCAGGAGCGATTCCCTGGAACATTCGTCGGCGTCCAGCAGCGGGAATTTGACGTAGATCGACGGGTCCTTGACGTCCTCGTACCCCAGCGCCACCTCGTGCGAGGAGAGGGCAGTGCCGCAGCGCGGGCAGTAGGGGACGACCTTGTGGCCCTCGTAGAGGCGCCCTTTGTCCCAGAGCTGACGCAACGACCACCAGACCGACTCGATGTAATCGTCCTCGAGGGTGACGTAGGGATCGTCGAGGTCGATCCAAAAGCCGATCCGCTCGGTCAGCTTGTTCCAGTCCTCGACGTACTCGAAGACAGAGGCGCGACAGCGCTGGTTGAACTCGGCGATCCCAAACTCCTCGATCTCCTGCTTGGAGGAGATCCCCAGCTGCTTTTCGACCTCGAGCTCGACCGGGAGGCCGTGGCAGTCCCAGCCCGCCTTGCGAGGGACCCGGAACCCGCACATCGTCTTGTAGCGGGGGTAGACGTCCTTGAAGACGCGGGCGAGGACGTGGTGGGAGCCGGGGCGCCCGTTGGCGGTCGGCGGGCCCTCGTAGAAGCTCCAGACCGGGGCGCCCTCGCGCTGCTCCAGCGAGCGCTCGAAGACTCCCTCCTCGCGCCAGCGCGCCAGCACCCGCTCCTCCAGCTCGGGGAAAGACTGCTTCGGGTCGACGGGCTCGAATCCGGGCATGAACCGCGGATTCTAGGAGCGGGTCAGAATCGCAGGATGCTCAGTGCGTGCCGTGCGGTTCGGGCCGCGGGATCAATAGGGTGGCCGCCATGGACAGATATGACCTCAACGGCAAAGTCGCCCTCGTCACCGGCGCCGCCCGCGGCATCGGCTTCGAGACGGCGCGGCAGATGCACCTGCGCGGGGCCTCGGTCGCCGTGCTGGACCTCGACGCCTCCGAGGCGGGCGAGGCGGCGGAGCGGATCGGGCCGCGGGCGATCGGCCTCGGCGGCGACGTCACCGACCAGAGCGCATTGATGAACGCCGTCGCCGAGATCGTCGAACAGCGCGGCGGGCTCGACGTCGCTGTCGCCAACGCCGGCATCGCCCAGAAACAGTTCGCGACCGTGCGCGGGATCTCCGGCGAGGAATGGGAACGGGTCTTCGAGGTCGACCTGCTCGGCGTCTGGCGGACGGTGCGGGCGGCGCTGCCGCAGATCGTCGAGCGCCAGGGTCAGATGATCGTCGTCTCCTCCGTCTACGCCTTCGCCAACGGCTTCGGCAACACCCCCTACGCGGTCGCAAAGGCCGGGGTCGAGTCGCTGGGCCGGGCGCTGCGGGCCGAGCTGAAACCGCATGGGGCCAGCGCCAGCGTCGCCTACTTCGGCTGGGTCGATACGAAACTGGTCCAGGACGCCTTCGCCCAGGAGAACTCGCCGCGAGTGCGGGAGCTGAGCCCGGAGTGGCTGCTGAAACGGATCACGCCCGAAGAGGCCGGCGCCGGCTTGGTGCGCGGGATCGAGGAACGGGCGCCGCGGATCTTCGTCCCGAGGTGGTGGCGCTACGTCTCCGCCCTGCGCGGACTCGTCAACCCCCTGCTCGACAAGCGGATGGAGACCGACCCGAAATTCGCCGCGCTGGTGCGTGACATCGACGCGGAAACGGTGGATGCGGTCAAAGTGCGGAGCGAAGGCTGAGGGACGAAGCGGTCAGGCCGCCCTGCCTCAACCTCTAATTCGGCTGAGTAGAGGTTGAGGCAGGGCGGGTGAGGCGCTCCAGGAGGACGAGGGGGGACTCGTAGGGTTGGCCGGTGGCGCGAGTCATCGCGATCTCGCAGGTGCGGTTGCTGGAGAGGTAGGCGTCGAAGGTGCGGCCGGACAGCTCTTCGGCCTGGGGACGGGTGGCGGAGGCGGTGAGCTCGGGGTGGGTAATCCCGCGATCGCCGGCGAAGGCGCAGCAGGTGGCGGACGGGGCGATGTAGACGTCGTCGGCCAAGGAGTTGGCGAGGCTGCGGAGCGGATGCGTGAGCCCAAGGCGCCGGGTGGCGCAGGTCGGGTGGACAGTGGCGGAAGCGACCTTGGAGTCGATCTCGAGTCTCGGCAGCAACCGCAGCGCCCAGGCCACCGAGTCAACGATCTCGATCTTCCCGAGCCGCTCCGCGTTCTCCTCTGTGAGCACCCCCTCAGCCGGATCGGCAATCGCCCCAGTGCAAGACGCCGCATCGACCACCACCGGCAGCGTCCCTTCCCCACTCCACCCCCAAAGCCGCTCCACCATCTCATTCGCCTTGTGCGCATGCGCTGCAGCAAACCCTTTCGAGCTCCAAGGCAACCCACAGCAGCTCCCCGCCACGTCCTCCGGCACCCAAACCGGCGCCCCTGCACGCTGAGAAACCATCACCAGCGCCTCGACAACCGACCGCCGACGGGACGATTTCCCTCCATATAGGGGTACTTTCGTCCCGTCGGCGGGGGAGGCGGAAGACGGACCGAAGATGCGGTTGGTGCAGCTGGGTACGTAGACCCCTGCGGCGCCATCAGGAGGAGTGGGTGACCCTTTCCGGACCCTCCCCAGCTGTTGTCCGGAAAGGGTCACCCACTCCTCCTCCCGCGCCGGTCCTGGAAGTCCCTTACCGCGCCTCGTCCTCCGAGCCAGCGGCCCGCCGACCCGCAGCGCCACCCGCGACGCCCGCTCGATCGCCCCCCACCGCTTCGCCGCCGCCAGCGCCGCCCGTTCGGTCCGCGCGCCGTGCTGCGCTACCCGCAGCTCCTTGACCATCCGCCCGGTATCGATCCCCAGCGGGCAGGCGAGCTGGCAGGAGCCGTCGGTGGCGCAGGTCTCGATCGCGTCGTAGTCGTACTCGGCCAGCAGCGCCCGCTGGACCGGCGAACCCTCGGGCTGGCGGGCCATCTCGCGGCGCAGGACGATCCGCTGGCGCGGGGTCGTGGTCAGGTTGCGGCTGGGGCAGACCGGCTCGCAGAAACCGCACTCGACGCAGGTGGTGGCGCCGCCCCAGTCCTCGATCGCCGGCGTCGTTTTCAGGTCGCGCAGGTGAATGCCGGGGTCGCGGCTGAGGATGACGTTCGGGGAGAGGACCCCGTCGGGGTCGGCGAGCCGCTTCAGCCGCCACATCAGCTCGGTCGCCTTCTCCCCCCACTCACGCTCGACGTAGGGCGCCATGTTGACCCCGGTCCCGTGCTCGGCCTTCAGCGAGCCGTCGTACTTGCCGACGATCAGCTCGACGAGGCCGCCCATGAAGGCCTCGTAGCGCTCCAGGTCCTCCTGCTTGGCGAAATCGGGAGTCAGCATGAAGTGGAGGTTCCCGGCCGAGGCGTGGCCAGCGACGCCGGGGAGGAAGCCGTGCTCGCCGAGCAGCGCCTGCAGGTCCTTGGCGCCTTCGGCGATCCGCGCCGGCGGCACGCAGACGTCCTCGACGATCAGCGCCGACCCCTCCGGCCGCACCCGCCCAATCAGCCCGTGCAGGCCCTCGCGGACCCGCCAGGCCAGCTCGATCGCCTCCGGCTCCCGGGTGAACTCGAGCGGCCGGATCGTCTCGTGCGAGCGCAGGATCGCCTCGGCCCGCAGCACCTGGGCGGCGAGGTCGCCCTCGTCGGCACCGCCGAACTCGACCAGCAGGACGGCGGACTCCGGCGGCAGCTCTTTCCACTCCTGCGGCGCTCCGACCATGTTCCAGGCGGCGGTGATCAGCGCCGGCGCGACCATCAGCTCGACCGCGGTGGCGCCGCAGGCGACCAAGTCCTGGACCGGGGCGACCGCCTCGTCGATGCCGGGGAAGTGGACCCAGGCGGTGGTCGTCACCGGCGGCTGCGACACAGTCTCGAAGACGACCTCGGCGATGAAGGCGAGGGTGCCCTCGGAGCCGACGAGGAGGCGGCGGAAGATCTCCAGCGGCTCGTCGGCGTCGAGGAAGGCGCAGAGCCGGTACCCGGTCGTGTTCTTGATCTCAAACTTGCGGCGGATCCGCTCGGCCAGCTCGGCGTCGGCGCGGATCTCGTCGCGGATCGCCTCCAGGCCGGCGACCAGCTCCGGCTCGGCGGCGGCGAAGCGCTCGGCGGCGCCCGGCGCACCGGTGTCGATCACCGTCCCCGACGGGAGGACGAAGGTCAGCTCGCGCACAGTCGAGTAGGAGTCCTTGGTGACGCCGCAGCGCATTCCGCCCGAGTTGTTGGCGACGACGCCGCCGACCGTGCAGACGTCGGTGCTGGCGGGGTCGGGGCCGAGCTTGCGGCCGAGCGGGGCGAGGACGCGGTTGGCGTGGCCGAGGATCGTCCCCGGCTTGACCCGGGCGCGGAGGCCGTCGTCCTCGACCCGCACCCCGCCCCAGCGCCTGCGGACGTCGACGAGGATGCCCTCGCTCTGCCCCTGGCCGTTGAGGCTGGTGCCGCCGGCGCGGAAGGTGACCGCGATCCCCCGCTCGCGGCCGAAGCGCAGGACCTTGGCGACGTCGCCGGCGTCGCGCGCCTCGACCACCGCCCGCGGGAAGCGCCGGTAGGGGCTGGCGTCGGATGCGTAGGCGACAAGATCGCTGACCCGGTGGAGAACGCGGTCTGCGCCCACTAGCTGCTCCAGCTCGCGCCGCAGCGGTTGCGCAACACCATCTACCAGCGAGTCAGGGGCCCGATCCTCACTTGCCTGACTCGGCGGCGGCGGAACAGAACGGGTTCTCAAGCCAAGCGCCATCGCCACGTCATGAGGGCCGGGGGATGCCCGCCGGACCCTCCCCGCTGTTGTCCGGCGGGCATCCCCCGGCCCTCACCCACCTCTCCGAAGTACCAACCATCTCTAGAAGAGCGACATACCCGGCGCCACCGGGACTTCGACCAGCTCCGGCTGCGAGGAGGCGAGGGCGCTGCCGAGCGCGCCGGCGACCTCGTCGCGGCCCTTCGCCCGATGCGCCCTGACGCCGTAGCCCTCGGCGACCGCGGCGACGTCGAGCTTCGGCAGGTCGAGGCCGGGCGCCCGGTTCACCTGCTCGACCTCGGCGAACCACTTGAGGATCGCGTACTCCTGGTTCTGGAGGACGAGGAAGGTGACCGGCGCCTGGTAGGCGACGGCGCTCCAGAAGGCGGTGATCGCGTACTGGGCCGAGCCCTCGCCGAGCACGCAGACGACCGGGCGGTCGGGCTGGGCGAGCTGCACGCCGACCGAGGCGGCGAGGCCGAAGCCGAGGCCGCCGCCGGCGCTGAAGTAGTAGCTGCCCGGTCGCGAGATCCGCAGCTGGTTGCGCAGCGCCAGCGTGCTGGAGGGGGACTCGAGGACGACGATCGCGTCCTCGGGCATCACTTCGGCGAGGGCGCTGTGGACGGTCGAGGGGTTGAGCGGCTCGGCGGCGGGGATTTCCTGCGGCCCCGGGTTGGGCTTCGGCACCGGCCGCGAGGACTCCGGCACCGCCTCCAGCAGGGCCGCCAGGGTGAGGCCGACATCGGCGACGACCGCGTCCCCCATCGGCGCCCGCACCGCCTCGTCGTGGTCGCTGGTGATCGCCACCAGTTGCGCTCCCTCGGGCAGCAGCGGCCCAGGAATGTGCGGGTAGTAGGGGAAGACCGAGCTGCCGACGACGAGGATCAGGTCGTGGCCCTCGAGCGTCTGCCCGACCGGGCCGATCGCCGGCGGCAGCACCCCGCGGAAGTTGGGATGACTCTCGGGGAAGCCGAGGCGGACGCCGCCGGTCGCCGGCGAGGCCCAGACCGGCAGGCGCTGGCGCTCGGCGAGGGCGACGGCGGTGTCCCAGGCGCCGGCGGTGTCGACGTCGGGGCCGGCGACGAGGACGGGATTGGAGGCACCGTCGAGGCGCTCGGCGAGGGCCCGCACCGCCTCGGGGTCGGCGACGGCGCGGCCGTCGACCTGGCGTTCGATCGCCGCCGCGGCGTCGGCCTCGTCGACCTCGGCGTACCAGTCGTCCATCGGCAGCGAGACGAAGACCGGCCCGCGCGGCGCCAGCCCGGCCAGGTGCGCCCCGTGGGCCAGCGCCAGCGGCACGTCCTCGGCCCGCGGCGGCTCATAGGACCACTTGACCAGCGGGTGCGGCATCCGCGTCGCGTCGCGGTTGGTCAGGTTCGCCTGCAGGGTGATCTGCGCCCGCGCTTGCTGGCCGGCGGTGATCAGGAGCGGCGAGTGGTTGGCCTGGGCGTTGAAGATCGCCCCCATCGCGTTGCCGACCCCCGGGGCGGTGTGGAGGTTGGCGACGGTGACGTTGCCGGACGCCTGCGCGTAGCCGTCGGCCATCCCGACCACGACCGCCTCCTGCAGCCCCAGCACGTAGCGGAAATCCGCGGGGAAGTCGGCCAGCATCGGCAGCTCGGTCGAACCGGGGTTGCCGAACATCGTCGTCATCCGGTGGGCGCGGAAGAGGTCGAAGGCGGCTTCGCGGACCGTCGGCACGAATCGAACCCTACCCCGCCGGGTTGCAACTACCTCATGCCGGTGAGGATTCCCCAGCAGGATTCAAGGCACGGGCGTCGTAGGGCCGATAAGGCGAGGGTGAGCCACCGCCTCTTCGCCCACGCCTGGACCCGCGCCCTCGCCGTCTTCCTCGCCTCGCTGGCCCCGCTGCTGGCGATCTGCGCCTACGCCGAAGCGGCGCCGATCCCGACCAGGATCGTCTACGGCACCGGCAAGATCGTCCCGATCCCCGCCTCGATCCCCCACGCCGAAGGCGACATGGTCGACCAGCGGCTGATCCCCAACCTGCGCTGGATCGCCAAGCGGTACCCGATCTACATCACCGACGGCTACTCCGGCCCGCTGCCGAACGGCGAACACGTCGGCTGCGACCGCTGCCATACC
>Ga0207693_10004624_pt1 | contig 11613 bp, 10 predicted proteins | sample LARL81metaG_FD_184347 | JGI IMG/M metagenome (GOLD analysis project Ga0207693, IMG submission 184347) | Corn, switchgrass and miscanthus rhizosphere microbial communities from Kellogg Biological Station, Michigan, USA - LAR L8-1 metaG... | ecosystem: Host-associated > Plants > Roots >...
GGCAATGCGAGGACATGGAGCACGTACCAGCGGAGCAACGTGTTGGGACTCACGATGGCGCCGCCGAGGAGCAGGAAGTTGGCCTGTTTCGCGATGAACGGCGAGTAGCCGGCGAGCGAGGTACCGACCGTGATCGCCCAGATCGCCAGCTGGTCCCACGGGAGGAGGTAGCCGGTGAACGACAGGCCGAGCGTCAGGAACAGGAGCACGACTCCGACGACCCAGTTGAACTCCCGCGGCGGCTTGTACGCGCCGGTGTAGAAGACCCGCGCCATGTGCAGTGTCACCGACAACACCATGAGGTGGGCCCCCCATCGGTGCAGGTTGCGGACGAGGTCGCCGAAGAACACCGACGTCCGGATGGATTGCATGTCCGTGTACGCGGTCGCGCCGCCGATGTCGGCCATCGGGCGGTAGAAGAACATCAGGAAGATCCCGGTCAGCGTCAGCAGCACGAACAGGAAGAACGAGATTCCGCCGAGGCAGAACGTGTAGGTCAGCTTGAGCCCGTGACGCTTCACCTTGGTTGGGTGCAGGTGCCAGAGCACGTTGTTCATCGTTGCGAGCGCGCGATCTCTCGACGTGTCCTTGTAGCCCTTCCGGTAGATCGAGCCCGGGCGGAACATCGACTTCCAAACCTCAGACTCGCGGAGATCCGGTCGACGCTCCAGCAACTGTGACGGCAAACCAGTAGGCACCTCTGGCGGGTCGAACTGCTCCGTCAAGGCGCTTCCCCGGGAAATTGGACCAGGATTGCGCCCCAAGAGCAAATTCAACGCCACCTCCTGGGCAACAATCTGTCGTCGAAGGTCTGGGATCACAGCGGCGACGTTCGAAAGCGCAGCTTGTGCCCGGGAGACCTCAAGGCCGGAGGCAGCGCCCCCCTCAAATTTGCGTTGAAAGATATCAAGCGTATCCTGAAAACTTTTCGTAGTTCGGACCGCGACTTCCAAATCTGCATCAAGTGCGCGCAGTTGGAAATATCCCTGAGCAACATCCGCCAGCACTAAGCGCGCAGGCCAAGGAAATTGAGGCCCGACTGCAGAAAACGGAACGAGCCCTCGTGAGCTCACTGCAGCGAGATCCCCTGCTGACCGAGAGAATTAAAAGGCTTAGAACTGTTCCAGGAGTTGGGCCCATTACTGCACTGACCTGGGCTCTGGAGATGGGCGAGATTTCGCGCTTCCCATCGATCCGACAAGCGATCAGTTACTGCGGGCTCTGCGGTGACGAAAGAAGTTCAGCCGAGAAGTCGATTCGCACGCCGCTTTCCAAACAGCGCAACAAGAATATCCAATTTGTGCTGATCGAAGCAGCGAAGTTGGCTCCCAGACAGGATCACGATCTGGCAATGCTCTATGCGAGAGAGAAGGAGAAAGGAAACGCTAATCGAGCGACGCTTGCGGTAGCGCGCAAGATGGTCGCATATCTGCTCGCCGTTGATCGAGGACAACGAGATTTCGTGCCTGCAGAAGATTGCAGAGGCGCTGCGGCCTAAAACCAGGCCAACGAAAAAGCACCAGGATCACACAGCGCGCAGACTGCCAGGTCCTGCCACTGACCGACTGAGAGACGGAGATGAACCTCCCAAGGCTCCCTTCTGACTGTTTCAGGACTGGCAGAGAACACATACTCAATCTTCGGTGACGGCCTTCGGGCCCGTGACAGCGAATGGATGTCTGGTTCTGCGAAGGCAGGAACCACCGCCGAGAGGCAAAAATGCAAGCTGAGCGGTTCTGTATCCGAAGAGTGCGCGCTTCCCGAGCGCGCCTGGGCACCCGTGTTTTCCCTTGACAGAAGACTTACATGGATGTCGGTGAGTCGAAAGTCTCGAATGTGCCGATCTTAATCCGTGTTCGCGCGCTTTGGGTGTGCGAGCTCAGGGAGAACACTAGTTGCCTAAGGTGGGGTTGGGTTCGAGGCACGAGGACACATTCACGCAAAATCCTTGCGCCGATTTCGAGCGGGCCGCACCCCGCGTAGTTTCCGCTATTGACTGGATTTTCGGCAAAAACGGCATCACTGGTATCACTGGTATCACTGGAGAGGGCCTCGATGTCCTCTTTCCAACACCTCTGAACATCGGACTCCCGACTTTGCGGACGGATTGGCTTCCGACGCATTGCGAGTAGGCAAAAAAACTTCTATGCATAGTTTATTTGAGTGCAAATCGGGACGGGATTAAGCGGCTCGGCTGTAGGGGTAGTTGTTGTGGTGTTTGCCGTCGGGCTTTCACGAGCAGGGTACTGAGGCCGAAAGCTGGCGGCGGCCGCAGTTCCATCGAGCGTCCGACGAGTTGCGTCTTCGTGAAAGAGACCCAAGCCCTGCCCGTTCCACTCGCTGGATCACGTAGCCGAGAAGCATTCGAGAGCAAACCGAGGAGGTCGGTGATCACTCCGAATAGCCTTCCCCTTCGTCGTCGGCCTTTTCGTCCTCGTCTTCCCCTCGTTTCTCTTCGTCTTCTTCCTCGTCTTCGTCTTCGGGAACTCCTCGAAGCAAGGCGTCGGCTTTCATGCGACCAGCGGGAAGTGCTACACAGATTTTGCTCATGCCAAATGGTACGCTCGATCCCCAACCTATCCCAGTAGTGCTGGGGTATGACTGCCGCTACTACTGCTCACTCTCGCACAAATACGAATTTGGTTCGTCTGCAGCATGCAGTCTTGTGAGCAAACTGCGAGCTAATCAGCGGGTGAACAAGGGACATCGCGCTGCGTGGGACAGTGAAAGTCTGTTGAGTCTGGGCAAATTGCTGGGCGGTTCGGTCAGTTGAGAGATGCCTTCCGGCCCTTGCCGAGTTCGATCGACGTTGCCAGCGCCTCAGTCCACTTTCGGGTTCTATCAGTTGGCTAGACGTCGGAGCGGGCAGGTAGCAAGAACCGTTGGGCTGTCGTGTGCAAGATAAAAAGGGCACATGACTCTGTGCCCTTCCTTTTTGGCAAACCTGCAGTCGGACCTTACTGCAAGCTGGCCACAATCTCGACTCGTCGGTTTGTAAGATCCTGAGCCATATCCCTAGCCAGTTCCTTCTCGCGGCTGGTCGCCGGCAGGTGGCGTCCGCGGGTCGCGCCGTTCACCCAGATCTCGGACAAGAAATACCGGCTTCCGTACTGATTGAAGACCAACTTGGTTTTGTCCGCAGGCTTGAGATTTTGTGCCGCGTTGCTTCCCACCATCATGCTCGAGCTGCCGTCTCGGGCCTGCAGCAGGACCATGTTGCTAGTGTCGTCGATCGTGCCGACGTCATACGTTCCGGCAGGAAGTGTTTTGCTCCCGACCGCGAAGTTGAAAGGAATATTCGCGCGCACATGGACGGTCTGTGCGATGGCCGACCCCGCTACCAGGAGCAGGCTCAGAAGGCTGACGAGACTGAAGGCTTGCCGTTTCATAGATCCTCCTCCGGCTCGAGAATGATGGAGTCGCGCATTCGCTGACCTTTCGTGCGCTCCGCTCTCCACACCCCACAACCGTTGATTTAATTTTTCGTTCGCTCGTGTATGTGCACGCGATGTGCCAGATCTACGCTCTTCCGACTTGCACCGGAATGCTGAGGACTAACCTATTGGTAGCGGGAAGGATTCGCCGCGTACATGGAGGAACGGACAGCACGTAGAGGCCGACAGGAGCTGCGCTTTGAAACCAAACGGATCGTGGTACCAATCCGAAAGGATAGTAACGGGGTCAGCGAAAAGAGCGCGCGCAGTCCCGCCTTCAGCAACAACTCGAGCTCAATCTAGCTTGAGCCAACCGCAGAATACGAAACGAAGTCCAGAAGTCCTCTTACTTTTAGTGTTACGTTTTTCCTGGCACCGCCGAGCTTGGGCTAGAGGGCGCAGCGGGCGGCATGTTTCCGGCTTGTTCCGGCTGTTCCAACTCCTTCGCAGGCTTGCCGGGAAAAAATGCTCACCCCGATGGTCACGCGTTAGTCGGCAACCTGCTTCCATTGCGATCTGACTTGGCTGCGGCGGCATCTCGCAGGAAAGCTTGTGCCTGAGCTAGTTACTTCCGAGGTTCGGTGCCTCGTGACGTGTGCCACTGCAAACTTCGCATACTCCGCACTGACTTCCCGCGGGAGGGATGTCGGGGCGGCGGCAGAGCTCCTCGGCGCTTTTGACCGGGAGATCGGTTCCGATGATACGAATGTCGTAGACTTTGGGGCATGGCAGTGACTGTCGAGATGCACAACACCGGTGATGCGGAGTTGCAGAGGGATGTCGTAGCGATGATCGAGCATGTGCTTTCGGATCGGCCCGGGACTTGGCGGGTTGTGATCATCGGTTCGCGAGGAAGTGACCGGTGGGAGATGAGGATCACGGGTCCGAATGCGTTCGAACGCTCATGTACGCTTGAGGGCGCGCTGGGCCAGCATCAACCGGGCGTAGTTGGGGATCTTGTTGCGAGAATGGTGCCGGGCAGATCGTAATCAGAACCCGCACAGTTAGAATGTGTGGTGTGGCGACAACCAACGTCTCATGAAATTTCCTCGACGCGCTGGCGTCTTACTGCACCCGACCTCCCTGCCAAGTCGTGCCGGCATAGGTGACCTCGGAACTGGGGCGTACCGCTTTATCGACTTTTTGAAACAGTCAGGAAACAAGCTTTGGCAAGTGCTGCCCTTGAACCCAACCGGCTACGGCGACTCTCCCTTTCAGTGTTTTTCAGCAAGTGCCGGCAATCCCTTGCTGATCAGCCTCGAGAGGCTCGTCGAGCAAGATGTTCTCTCCCAAGCAGACCTGGAGCTGCATCCTTCTTTTCCGAGCGATAGAGTTGACTATGAAGCGGCGTCTCATTTCAAAGTTCCGATCCTGACCAAGGCTGCGCAGACTTTCCTGAAACGAGCAGAAGGGAATGAGCGCCAGGATTTTGAGCGGTTTTGCCAGACAAACGCAAACTGGTTGGATGATTTTGCGCTTTTCATGGTTTGCAAGAACGCTCACGACGGCGTCCGTTGGACTGAATGGGCGTCCAACATTGCGGCTCGTGAGCCTCGAGCATTGCAGACCTGGACGCTTCGCTTCGCGGCGGAAATCGCGGTGGTCAAGTATTGGCAATTCGAGTTCTTCCAGCAATGGCAAGCGTTGCGTTCCTACGCGCACGAGCACGGTATCCGCATTATTGGGGACATTCCCATTTATGTTGCCCACGACAGCGCCGATGTCTGGGCGAACCGCGAGCTTTTTTGTCTCGAGCCTCAAGGGAATCCCATAACGGTTGCCGGTGTACCTCCGGATTACTTCAGCACTACCGGACAGTTATGGGGCAATCCAATCTTTAACTGGAAGCTGCTCAAGAGCACCGGTTACAAGTGGTGGGTGGAGCGCTTCCGGGCTGCTTTCAGGCTTTACGACATCGTCCGCATTGACCATTTTCGCGGCTTCGAAGCGTACTGGGAAGTGCCAGCCACGGAAAGCACCGCGCTGAATGGGCGCTGGATAAAGGGCCCAGGAGCGGAGTTGTTTTCTACACTGCAACAGGAACTCGGGGAGCTGCCGATCATTGCTGAGAATCTAGGTGTTATCACGGTGGAAGTCGAGCAAATCCGCCAGCAGTTCGGATTTCCGGGAATGGCCATCCTGCAATTTGCCTTCGGCAATGACCCGCAAGGTCCCAGCTTCCGCCCCCACAATTATGTTCGGAACCTTGTGGCATACACCGGAACCCATGACAACGACACCACCTTAGGGTGGTGGAATAGCGAAGGAACGATGGATAGCATCCGCACGTCTGAAGACGTTTTGAAAGAACACGTGTTCGCCAGAACATACCTGGCTTATGCGGATGATGAGCCGATCAACTGGGCGATGATCCGCGCCGTGCTCGCATCGATCGCTGATACCGCGATCATTCCGCTGCAGGATGTTCTGGGGCTGGGTACCGAAGCTCGTATGAACCTGCCCGGGACGTCACGCGGCAACTGGTGTTGGCGCTTCCCAACCGGCGTGCTCAGTTCAGAGTTAGCTAAGCGCTTACGGGAATTGAATGAAGCGTATGACCGTTGAATCTTCTTGCATCGCCGTCGATGGTGCTGCAGCGTTCTGATTTGTTTCCGATACGCTCCGTCCATCATCCCAGCAGGGTCCCATCGTATCGCATACAAATTGCTCGAAGGCGCGCCCGTCGACTTTCGCAACCGTAAACTCTCCGTTGCGCAACCAAGGTACGCCGAACGCCCATTCTGTCCGCAGGGTTTGATCGTCAATTAAGACTAAACATTTGCAGCGGCTGACAAAGAGTCTGAATTGTGCAAAAGGGACGGTGCAGCGAAAAGCGACAGGTCGCCGCCAGGGAGCGGATCGTACCGCACTGCTATTCTATTGACGCCGGAGTTTCGGCGGCTCGCTATCGTTAGGGAGGAAGAGGGTTGTCATTGATGCGCCAAGCTGGTTGGTACAAGGATGCCATCATCTACCAGGTCCATGTGCGCACCTTCTCTGACAGCAACGGCGACGGTATTGGTGATTTTCAGGGGCTCGCGCAGAAGCTCGACTACGTGCAAGAACTTGGTGTGACTACACTCTGGCTGATGCCATTTTATCCCTCCCCTTTGCGGGATGACGGTTACGACATTTCAGATTACAGATCGGTTCATCCCAGCTACGGAACGTTAGAAGATTTCAAGACGTTCCTTTCAGCTGCCCATGACCGGGGCATCCGAGTGATCATCGAGATGGTAGCCAATCACACTTCCGATCAACACTCCTGGTTCCTTGCATCTCGAAGTTCTCAGGACAATCCAAAACGTGACTGGTATGTGTGGAGTGATACCGATACCAGGTATGGCGGAACCCGAATCATCTTCCTCGACACCGAGATGTCGAATTGGGCCTGGGATCCAGTTTCCAAGTCCTACTATTGGCATCGCTTCTTCAGCCATCAGCCGGACCTGAATTACGACAACCCCGCGGTGCGCGAGGAGATGTGGAATGTCATGAAGTTCTGGCTCGAACTCGGAGTCGATGGTTTCCGGTTGGACGCCGTCCCATACTTGATTGAGCGCGAGGGAACGTCCTGCGAGAACCTGCCGGAGACCCACGATGTGATCCGGGAACTACGCAAGAAAGTTGACGATCAATTTCCCGACTCGATGCTGCTAGCGGAAGCCAATCAGTGGCCGGCTGATCTTCGTCCGTACTTTGGCAATGGGGATGAATTTCACATGGCTTTTCACTTTCCCTTGATGCCGCGGATGTTCATGGGTCTGCGACTGGAAGACCGCAAGCCGATCACCGAGATTCTGCAACAGACGCCGGAGATCCCCGCCTCGTGTCAGTGGTGCCTGTTTCTGCGCAACCATGACGAATTGACTCTCGAAATGGTGACTGATATCGAACGCGACTACATGTATGACATATACGCCAGCGACAAGGCCATGCGATTGAATCTCGGAATCCGGCGACGTCTGGCTCCGCTGCTCGACAACGATCGCCGTCGAATCGAATTGATGAATGGCATGCTGCTGTCGCTGCCCGGCACTCCTATTATTTATTACGGGGACGAGATTGGCATGGGGGACAATATCCATCTGGGAGATCGCAACGGAGTACGAACTCCGATGCAATGGAGCGGCGGCTGGAATGGAGGCTTTTCAGCGGCTGATCCGGAGAGTCTGTACTCGCCACCGATTCTCAACCCGGTCTATGGCTACCAGGCGGTGAACGTGTTGTCCCAAAGGCGCAGTGAACATTCGCTGCTCTCTTGGATGAAGCACATCATCCGGATTCGCCGTTCAAGTCCTGTGTTCGGGTCGGGCTCGATCGAGTTTCTGTACCCAGCCAATCACAGGGTGCTGGCTTATGTCCGGCAATTGGGCAAGGAGACGGTTTTGGTCGTAAACAATCTCTCCAGCGCCGCGCAGGCGGTCGAACTCGATCTGCGACGCTACAAAGGAAATATTCTGATTGAGATGTTCGGGAGAAATGTTTTTCCCCGCATCGGTGATCTCCCCTACCTTCTAACCATGGGTCCCTACCAGTTTTACTGGTTCAGGCTACGGAGGATCTGATTGACACCCGGGCCTGAGCTCTGCTGGACATGTGGACACTACTCACTGCTCTAAACCTTTGCTGGGAGGCTGAATTGGCGGAAGAGACGCTTTTGACGGACGATTTTCTCCGCCAGCTCATCAACGTAGGTGAAGTGGATATCCTGGTAGGCCTGCGCACCTATAACAATGCCAAAACCATTGAGCCCGTCATCCGAGCCATTCAGACAGGAATACTTAAGTGCTTTCCCCGCGAACGCGCCGTAATCATTAATGCCGATGGCGGATCGCAGGACAGGACTCCGGAACTGATTGTCGGTGCCTCGATCGACGACGTATGGAGCGCGTCCAAAGTTTATGCGTTACGCACCTTGCATTCCATCAGTACCCCGTATGCGAGCAGTCCCGAACCTGGGACCGCACTGCGGACAATCCTGGCGGCAGCCGACTTGCTGCGCGCCAAGGTCTGTGTGGTCGTTTCACCAGATTCGACAACCATCGAACCGGACTGGCTCCAGCAGCTTGTTCGCCCTATCTACAGCGACAACTTCGACCTAGTCTCTCCCATCTATCGCAGGCAGAAGTTCGAAGGTGTCCTCATGCGAAATCTGCTTTACCCCATGACGCGCGCCATTTATGGATATAGAGTCCGTGAGCCCTACGCCTCGGAATTTGCTATCTCTGGTCGTTTGGCAACGGATTTCCTGACCAAAGAAATCTGGAACGATGAAAGAAGTAGGGTGGGTGCTGAAATCTGCCTTACCATCGCGGCTATCACAGGAAACTACCGCGTGTGCCAGTCTTTCCTGGGACCGAAGGCACAGCCAGATCGAGGTGCCAGCGATCTCGTTGCAGCTATGCGCCGCACGGTCGGGGCTCTGTTTTCTTCCATGGATAGCAATTTCCCCATTTGGAGTGCGATCACGGGTTCTCAACCTGTGACAACTTTAGGCACAGAATCAGAAGTCATGGAGGAGCCGGTCCGGGTAAACCGAAAGCGCCTACGGGAGATGTTTTTCACGGGCGTTGCCCAATTAGAGCCTGTGTTTCGGTCAATCCTCTCCGCGCCGACCCTTTCTGAACTGCAAAGAATCGCGACGCTCGAGATTAGCGAGTTCAACTACCCGGCGGACCTGTGGGCTAAGACCGTGCTTGAGTTCGCGGCTTCATACCACAAATCCGTCATCAATCGTGACCACATCGTCCAGGCCCTGGTTCCTCTTTACCGGGGAAGAGCTTTGACCTTTTTGCTGGAGAATCGAGATGGTTCAGGGGAAGACATCGAAAACAATTTGGAATCTCTATGCGGCGACTTCGAACGACTGAAGCCGTACCTCGTCGAAGTCTGGGCTGATAGAAAGTGAGACGTCAATGCGGGAAATCATTATCAACGAACTAACTCAGGCCTTGCAGGACCTGGCCAGAGGCTTTGCACACTACCTTCCCCGTTTGGTTGTGATGTTAGTCATTGCTTTCGTAGGATGGATGGTCGCCTACCTACTGAAGGTTGTGACGCGCAGCATTCTGCGCCTGACAAAGTTCTCCAAACTTTCGGAAAATGCAGGCGCCACCCAGCTCCTGAATCAGGCGGCATTGCCGTCTTCCACGGAACTGTTGAGCCGGTTTGTCTTTTGGGTGGCATGGGTCGGTTTCATTCTTCTGGGCGTGAGCGTACTCGGCATCGTGGCTTTGCAGGAGTACATTTCACAGTTCTTTCTCTTCTTGCCTCGGTTGTTTGTGGCTCTGGTCATTCTCTTCTTTGGGTTGTTAGCGGGCAGCTTCTTTTCACGCGCCGCCCTGCTGGCAGCGGTCAACGTGAACTTTCGGTCGTCGCGACTGTTGAGTATTTCGATCCGGATCATTATTAGCATCTTTACGCTGTCTATGGTGTTCGAGGTGTTGGGAGTTGCAAAAGAGACGATGCTTATCACGTTCGGAACTGCATTTGGAGCGATAATGCTCAGCCTGGCGATCGCGTTCGGTATCGGAGGCAAGGACGTAGCGCGGGAGTTCCTGGAGAAGAGGCTTGTTGCGAGGAAGAAGGAGGAGAAAGAGGATGAACTATCGCCTCTGTAGGCGGGCCCATACTCTCAGGCCCAATTCTGCTTTTTCAAACGGAGGCCACGTAAACCGATCGAGATAGCGTATCCAATCATCGTTTGCGCGACCGGGTCAGCGGACCTCGGTAGAATCATCGGATCTCATCGAACTCCGTTTCAAGCTGTCAGCAATGCGATTGGAAGATGCGAAAACCCCTCCGAAATGGGCAGGACCAGGTTCCCATTTCGCTTTTCGGTGGCTATGACGCGGCCCGTAAACAATTCCCGGAAATGAGTGGCGGTAGTCTGTTTCCGCAGGATGACCGCCGTGTCGCTCCACGTCTCTTTGCCTACCGGTAGACTTCCGTCTGCACCTAGCAGAGCAAAGAAACGGCCAGCTGCGATGACCACCTCTCTTTGACGATAGGACCGAGAAAAAGTAATGACATGCCTCTGTTTCTTGCCGATGACGCGGAGTCCGGTATAACTGCCCTTCGCAAATAGTTCTCGATTCGCCCGCCGAAAGCGCAATGCCGATCGCGTCACATAGAGCTTGAGAGTTCCGTCGACAGGGTCCTGAATTAGCTGGTCGAGCAGATTTTCCGGGTCTTGCTTCTCGGCCTCCTGAAGCCGCTTGAGCATCCTCCCCAACAGCGCGTAGTCCACCGGACGTCGATTATCTGGATCGGCAAGACTGAAGTTCCAGACTTCCGTCCCTTGGTAGAAATCCGGGACACCGGGCGAAGTGATCTTCAGTACAGTCTGAGCGAGCGAATTGAATATCCCGGGTCTCGCGACCCTGCCCTGAAATAGTTGAAACGCAGTCAGGAAGTTGTTTCCTGGCGAGCGATCCAGGATCGCAGCGAGGAAGCTCTGAAAGGCACCTTCGTATTCTGTGTTTGGGCTGATCCAGCTCGTATGAACCTTGGCTTCCCGGAGGGCTTTTTCCATGTAGGTGCCAATTCGACCAACGAATTCCGCGTATTCTTTGTCATTCATGCTACGTAGTGGCCAGGCACCAACCAACGTCTGATACAAGAAGTACTCGTCATTAGCGCTGGGCACTTGATCTCCGGCAACTAATACCTTCTTGTCCCGATTGAGCATCTGCCAGGAGCGGATCGCCCGATACCAGTCGGTGGGAATCTCAGACAACACATTGATGCGGGCGCGAACGTCCTCGCTACGCTTGTTGTCGTGCGTCGAAGTAGCTAGAAGAGAATTGTGCCAAGACGCCTGGCGGATAAGGCTTTTTGTGTGGAAGAAGGAGGCTGAAACACCAAACTTGTCGGGCGCACCGCCCACCTCGTTCAGGGATAACAAAGGGCAATAGCGATAGAACACGCTGTCTTCCAGACCCTTCGCCATAACAGGCCCAGTGAGCTGTTGAAAGCGCATTACGAAAAGGCGGCGCTCGGATTGATCTGCCTCGCTGAGGCCTTCTGGATCCTTGAGCAGGAGAACGTTTTCGATGAAATTGAACACCGACTCGCTTATGGCCGGATTGTGCCGTTTGGCAGACCGGACAGCATAACGAATGTGCCGCCCGTCCTCGTCATCGGGACAACGTACGCTGTCCCGGATGTAAGAACG
>Ga0207693_10004625_pt1 | contig 11613 bp, 10 predicted proteins | sample LARL81metaG_FD_184347 | JGI IMG/M metagenome (GOLD analysis project Ga0207693, IMG submission 184347) | Corn, switchgrass and miscanthus rhizosphere microbial communities from Kellogg Biological Station, Michigan, USA - LAR L8-1 metaG... | ecosystem: Host-associated > Plants > Roots >...
CCATACGTGGATTACTCCGAGATCCCGCCGCCGCTTCAGTGGCTTCGCGGGCCGCGCACGCTACAGGCGGCCCTAGAGGCGTATGACGAGCACCTCGGGCCGTTTCCCGGCACGAATGGCGACGGCGCCGGAAACTTAGGTCCTGGCTACGCGAAGGCCAGCCAGGCCGGTGTAACTCGGTGATCACTGTTCATAAGGTCACGCGGAGCCTGACCGCGGTCGTAGCCGGGATGGGTGATAGTAATATGCGGCGTCTGCCTTGCTATCCCGTTGGCCAGGCTGGCAGCACTGCTGCTCACCGCAGGGCTGTGCCTGGTTCGGCCCGTGCCACATATCCCATGGACCCGCACCTGGCTGAGCTTCAGGACCACTACGGCAGCGCCTACAGGCTGTCCCACCCTGAACCGGACACCTGGCTAGCGATGCGGCGCGATGGCCACGAGACGCTGAAGGCTCAGACCCCGTTTGAGCTGTTCGGCCTTATCCGAAAGGACCATGCCCAGCGACCGGTCCCGCGCCGTGCGCGCTGACTGGATGTCGAGCGCCTTCCCGCCCCCAGGTGTCGACCAGCGCCGTGCAGCGAACCGGCATGACCGAGGCCGCCGCGCGCCGGGCAGCACCCGAAATGCCCTAACCCGGCTGCCCTCAGGACGGCGGATCAGGCTGATGGAGATCGAACACGACGTTCCTGACATCCCGGATCGCCAGGTCCAGCTCGCCGACGGCTTCCTGAACCTTCCCGGCTCCCGGATGATCGCCCATCAGCCCCAGTGCCATTTCGAGAGCGAGCCCGGCGGAGAACAGCCGGTGCACCACGAGGTCGGTCATGCCCCCGGCGATGCGGTCGCGGTCCTGCATCAGGAGCAGCATCGCGTCCGCCCGGTCGCCTGCCCTCCCGGGCGGGGGATCGCGCGTCGGCCGTATGCTCACCTCGTCTAGTTCTGGTATCGCCCCGTAGCAGAGCAGCGCAGTTGACGACATAGGCATCCTGGGCACCTCCGTTCTCACCGACCGTGGCTGGCCATGCCGCCAGGGTCCGGGGCGACGTCGGTCACCTGCACACTGGCTCTAGCCTGGCGCAGGTTTTTAAGGGATGCTTCCTCACCAGCGATACTACGCTTTGGTCCAGCGCCTGGACAGGCCGCCGGCTCAGCATCAGCCTGGTACCACGCCCTCCGGGTCTGGCATACGCGCAGGTAGGCCAGAATGCCCGCTGGTGCGCCGGCGGCGGCTCAGACATCGGGGGAGTCCTGTGTTTCTCACCAGGTGTCATATCTCGTCCATCGGGCTGGCGGGCGTTTCGCGCCATGTCTGCGGCGAGCACGAGGTCGTCCTTCGATGCGTAGTGGGTGTAGGCGGTGCCGGTCGCCACGCCGGCCTCGCGGGCGACGGCGCCCATCGACGCGCCGTGAAAGCCAGGCTGGATCGGAAGAATAGTCAAGGGCGCCGTACATCCGCTATTTCGCCCGCACGATGACATTGATGATCATGATCCACGGTCTTGACAACAGTTCGACCGCTGAATCAGTGTGGTGAAACAGTCTACCGAGCCACGTCGGAAGCGTGACTAATGCGATATCAGACCATCAGGAAGGAGCCGATCTAGCTGTCAGAAACTTCAAGGAGGTAAGTGATGTCTAACGCAAACGCACTTCCGATAGAGGCCCCAAACCTCTTCAGTCTCAGCGGTGGCGGCCTCACGGTGAGCCTGGCTCTCAGCGGCTTCGACGGGAAACCGCACTTCAGCTACCAGGATTCCCACCAGTCACTGAATTTCAGCGGCGACGATATCGCCATCGAGGAAACTGCGCTCGGCACCCTGGTCACCGTGACCCTCGTCAGGACTCCCGACTTCGGCGACACTACATTTACGTTGCTGGTGCCGAGGGTCAATCTCCTCGGCGCGACCAGTCACGTCATCCACACCGTGGGTATCACCACCATGCACCGGACGACAATAGCCGGGCTGGGTCACGGGCAGCTTACTACTTATCATGTAACGCGGCTCAGTGGATCGGCCGCTCAGGTGCAATTCTAGTGACCTGAGCAGTAAGCGCTTCCCGGATCAGCGGATGCGCCGCGGTCCTTCCGTCCGCAGCGTGCGAGGTGCCGTCATCATGGGGGGCGCAGGCGGCTCGCGAGCTCTGCCCAAACTGCTTGCAATCTGCCACCGCTAGGTACTAGCGTCTCGACAAGCGGTTGCAAATCACAAGCGGAAGGGGCCCCTCGTGCTGCGACAGGTCGCGGAGGGTGTGCTGATCCATGAGAGCGAGTTCTGCCAGAGCAACGCCATTGTCGTGCAGGGCCGGGCTGGCGTGCTGCTCATCGACCCCGGGGTGCTCGGTGACGAAATGACCGACCTCGCGAACGACCTCCGCGAGCTGGGCCAGCCCGTCGTGGCCGGGTTTTCTACCCATCCGCACTGGGATCACCTGCTCTGGCAGGCCGAGCTTGGCACGGCGCCCCGTTACGGCACGGCCCGCTGCGCGGCCACTGTCCGGGAGCGGCTGCCGGACGCGGCTGCCAAGGCCCGCGTCGCCCAGCACCTGATACCGCCGGACATCGCCGGGCAGGTGCCGCTGGACCTGCTCGGCCTCATCACCGGCCTGCCCGCCGGGACGGCGCAGATTCCCTGGGATGGTCCTCAGGTCCGGATCATCGAGCATCAGGCGCATGCCCCGGGCCATGCGGCGCTGCTGATCGGGGAACGCGGGGTTCTGGTCGCCGGCGACATGCTTTCCGATGTGCTGATCCCGATGCTCGACCTGAACGGCACCGCGGACCCGATCGAGGACTACCTCGCCGCGCTGCGGCTGCTCGGGGACGCGGCAGGCGACGTCGATGTCCTCATCCCCGGCCACGGTTCCGCCGCCGGAGCCGATCAGGTACGCGCACGGATCGACCAGGACCGCGCGTACGTGCACGCCCTTCGTGACGTCGGCGTTCCCGCCGACCCGCGGATCGGCCCGTCGGCCACCTACGACTGGATGCCCAGCGTGCACGAAGGGCAACTCCAGCGCCTCGCCCAAAGCAGCGAGCGCGGCGGGACGCCCGGCTAGCGATCGGCGTGCTCGGCGGCCGGGTCACAGCTCGACGGTCATCCCGTCGTAGGCGGCCGGAAGCTCGGCATCCGCCTGCCTGGCCAGCATGTCCGCGGACATGTGGGTGAGCACGATCCGGCGGGCGTCCAGTTCGCCGAGGTGGGCGCGCAGTGTCTGGTAGTCCAGGTGATACCGGACCGGCCGGTCGAACGTGTAGGCCTCCGCCGCGAACAGGTCCGCTCCGCCCGCCGCCTCGGCCAGCGCCGTGGTCCACTGGGTGTCCCCGGAGTAGCCGAGGCTCCGGCCGCCGAGCTCGACCCGCAGCGCCAGCGGCGGCGCCCCGCACGCGTGCACGACCTCCCAGCCGCGCACGACCGCCGCGCCGAGGCTGGCCGGCCTCCCGTCGGGACGCAGCTCGGTGACCTCCACCGCGAACCGCCGCCGTACCTGGCCCGAGCCGGGGAACAGCACCTCCATCGCCTCGGCCAGCCGCGTCCTGATCCCCGGCGGGCCCGCCACCCGCAGCGGCCTGGTCCGGTGCGCGAACTGGCCGTCGAGGATCAGGAAGGGCAGCCCGCCGAAGTGGTCCCCGTGCAGGTGGGTCACGGCCACAGCGTCCACGGCGCCCGGGTCGAGCCCCTGGGCCTTGAGCGCCGTCAGGCTGGTCGCGCCGCAGTCCACCAGCACCACCTGACCCTCGCCGGACACGTGGATGCACGTCTGCCACCGCCCGCCGCTGCCGAACGCGTCCCCGCTCCCCGCGAACCGCACCTTCATGGCGTCATCTTCGCGCATGACGGGACGCCGCCTTCAGCCTGCGGGCAGCGGCCGGGGCTCGATCCCGGGCATGGGCTGGGCGGTGCCGTACTCGTAGGCGCCGCGGCGGCTGGACAGGGTCAGCTCGGGGTGCCCCGGGCGGCGCAGGGACAGCGTGACGCCGGCCAGGGCGGCGTGCCTGACGGTGCGGGTCCCGCCCCGCGGGTCGGCGTAGGTCACGGCGACCGGGTCGGAGTCGTCCGTGGTCACCGACAGCAGCAGGCGGACGCGCGGGCCGCCGATGCTGGCGGTGAGCCGGTCCGGGCGGGCGTCGACCAGCGGCCGGCGGCCGAGGCCGCCCAGCACGATCCGGTCTCCGCCCAGGCCGAGCGCGCCCATCGCGGTCCACGGCGACCGGGCCGGGCCGACCCTGATCCTGGCCAGCACCAGCTCCAGCCACGCATCCGGCACCCGGCCGGCATCCCCGGCACCGGAGTTCCCGGTGCTGAAGTCCGCCGCGTGCAGCCACACCCACGTATCGGCGTGCTCGGAGCCCCAGTTGTGCCCGGCCGTTCCCCGCCAGCCGTCCACGGCGACCGCGCGGCCGCCAACCTCGAGCGTGCCGGTCACCGTGCCGTCGGGCACCACCGCCTCCAGCTTGGTGCGCGGCAGCGGCGCGCGGTACAGCGCGGCCGGCCGCAGCGGCCGCAGCGGCGCCTGGTCCCCGGCGATGGCCAGGTCCCAGCGCGCGCTCTGCCCGTCCATCACGGCCTGCCCCCGGAACCCGCCAGCCCCCGCCGACGCCCCCGCCGGGAAGGCGCCGAAGACCTCCTTGACCACGACCGGCGGTCCTCCCAGGTCACGGCCGGCGGCGGTGCACCACAGGGCGGCCGACTCCGACCCCTTGAGCCCCTCGACCGGACGGTGCCGGGTATGGCGGATCCACAGCGCCCGGTCTGAGGCCGGGTCACGGGCGCTGACGAACCACGACTCGTACCCGCTGGCCTCCGTGATCGCATCCATCAGGCCATCATGCCCGGCGCGGACCCGCGGCGGCGGTCAGCCGTGCTGGCCGGCCCGCAGGTTCTCGTCGTCGTGCGCGATCTGAAGCAGCGAACGCCAGATGAGCGCCAGGATCACGGCCGATCCGGCGAAGCCGAACCAGAACGGCGCGGTGACGCCCCAGACGGAGGCGACCGCGCCGCCGAGCGCGGTGCCGACCACGAGGCCGCCGACCACGCCGGTGAGGTAGACGCTGCCGACGCGGCCCTGGAACTCGGTGGGCACGGCCCGCTGCCGCACGCTCGTCGAGGTCGTTCCCCAGATGAAGGCGTGCGCGCCGAAGATGAAGAACACGGTCAGCGCGACCCAGACCGAGCGGGTCAGCGCCAGCGCGAGGTGCGTCAGCGTCTCGATGATCAGCCCGCCGCGCATGATGACCCCGAGCGGGACGCGCCGTTCCAGCCAGCCGTAGGACGCGGTGCCGAGCAGCCCGCCCGCCGCCGACGCGGTGGTGATCAGCCCGAAGCCGAGCGCGCTCATGCCCAGCCGCTCCCGGGCGTACAGCACGAGCACCGACCAGGCCGCGCCGAAGGTGATGTTGAAGGTGAAGATGGTGATGGCCAGCGTCCGGACCGCGGGGTGCGCCCACAGCCAGCGCCATCCCTCGCTGATGTCCTCGCGCACCCGGGCCGCCCGGCCCCCGCGGCCCTGCGAGGCCGCGGCCCGCTCCGGGGCCGGCAACCGTATCCGGGCGATCAGCAGCACCCCGGCCAGCACGCACACGGCCTCGGTGACGAAGGGCAGGGCCATCCCCGCCGCGAACAGCGCGGCACCGACGGGCGGGCCGGCCAGCTGGTCCCACACGATCACGCCGGTGAACGCGCGGGCGTTCGCCACGCCGAGGTCACCCGGGCCGACCAGCATCGGCAGCACGGTGGTGGACGCGGTCTCGCCGAAGGTCTCGTTCACCCCGAACAGGAACAGCGCGGCCAGCACCACCGCGGTGTCGACCCGGCCGGTGAGGATGGACGCGATGAGCAGGACCAGGATCGCCACCCGGACCAGGCCGGTGACGATGACGATGGCCCGCCGGCTGACCCGGTCCGCCAGCACGCCGGCGTACAGCCCGAACATCAGCCAGGGCAGCCGCTGCAGGAACGTCGCCATCGCCACGGCCAGCGGGTTGCGGGTCTGGGACGCCACCAGCAGCGGCCCGGCCGCCAGCGTGATGCCGTCGCCCAGGTTGGTCACCCAGTTCGAGGCCAGCAGCCAGCGGAAGTCCCGGCCGAGGCGGCCCGGCGCGACCAGATCGGCGATCCGGCTCAACGCGGCCTCTCGTCGGCGGTGGTCACCCAGCCATCATCGCGCATCGGTCAAAGCGATATTCTGGGTCCGAACGGTGCGAGCCCGTGCTGCGCGGTCAAAGTCCGCGAGATCCGCCGCTGGCGGATCGATCCGGCGCAATCCCGGAACCATCGGTGACAGTCCGAAGGAACGCCATCACTTGCGGACCAGAGGAGTTGTCACGCCATGTACAGCGGACGCATTACCGAGATCGGGACCGTGACCGGGACCGGCCCGGATCTCGTCATCGAAGCTCCCAAGACCGCCGCCAGCCTGACCACGGGCGGTTCGGTCAGCATCAACGGGACCTGCGTGTCGGCGGTCCACGTCGACGACCAGACCGGGCGCTTCCGGGCCGGGATCTCCGCCGAGACGGCCAACCGCAGCACCCTGGGCGACCTGGCCCCGGGCGCCCGGGTGAACCTGGAACTGCCGCTGCGCGTCGGCGACGCCCTGGACGGTCATCTCGTCCAGGGGCACACCGACGCGATCGGCAAGATAGCCAAGGTCGACGAGGAGCCCGGCGGCTCCCGGCGGGTGTGGATCCGGCCGCCGAAGCGGTTCCTCGACGAGATCGTGGCCAAGGGCTCGGTCGCCGTCGACGGTGTCAGCCTGACGGTGGCCGAGATCCTGGCCGACCGGTTCTCGGTCGCTCTTATCCCGCTCACCCTGGCCGCCACCACTCTGTCCGGGCTGCGGGCCGAGCAGCGGGTCAACCTCGAGTCGGACTTGTTCGTCAAGTCGGCCCGGGACCTGTGGCAGTCAGCTCACCTCGTGGCCGCCCGCTCCCTGGCCGCCCTGCCGTGGGCCGGGGAGCTGACCGGGCCGGCCGGGGTCGGCAAGTGCGTCAGCCACCTGGCGGCCGGGGGAGGGGTGCTGATCTACGACCCGGACCGGGAAGCCGAAGCCGACGTGGTGTTCGCCGGCGCGCGGCTGCGCCCCGAGTCGATGGCGTTCCTGCTCACCCAGGTGTGCGGGCACACCACCGTCCCGTGCGACCGCGACCGCCTCGACCGCCTCGAGATCGGGCCGATGCCGGGCGGCGGCGACCGGCACGGCACCGCCTACCACGTCTCGGTGGACCTCGCCGCCGGCACCGGGACCGGCGTGTCGGCCCACGACCGGGCCGCGACCATCCGCCGCCTGGCTCATCCCGACGCAACCCCCGCCGACTTCCTGCGCCCCGGTCACGTCTTCCCCCTGGCCGGGCGGCCCGGCGGCCTGGCCGAGCGGTCCGGTCATACCGAGGCCTCGCTGGCGCTGTGCGCGGCCGCCGGCCTGCCCGCGGTCGCGGCCATCTGCGAGGTCATGGGCCCCGACGGGCACATGCTGACCGGGCCCGCCGTGGAGCGCTTCGCCCTGACCTGGTCGCTCCCCCTCGTCTCGATCAGCCAGCTGGCGGCCCACCTGTGACCGAGATCAGGCGATAACGCCGTCGTCCCGCAGCGCGCCGAGCTCGTCCGGGCTCACTCCGAGCTCGGCGCGCAGCACCTCGCCGGTTTGGAGAAGCCAGGGTGAGGTTCCCCGCCAGGGCGGGCCGCCGCGGGGCTATGGTGGGCGGCGGGCCGCGGCCGCGGGCCACTCGCGACAGATGGAGGCACAAGATCGTGAAGGGTATCGACGTGGCCCGCCTGGGCCTGCGGACGGCGATCGGCGCCACCATGATCGCCCACGGCGTCCGGCACGGCCGGACCCTGGACGGCACGGCCCGGTGGTTCGGCTCGATCGGTTTCAAGCAGCCCAAACTCCAGGCGGCGGCGAGCGCCGCGGTGGAGACCGGAGCCGGCGTCGCGCTGATCGCCGGGGCCGGGACGCCGCTCGCCGCGTCCGCCGTGGTGGGCACGCTCGCCGTCGCGGCGCGCACCGTGCACGTGCCCAACGGGTTCTTCATCACCAAAGAGGGCTACGAGTACGTGATGAACCTGTCGGTCGCCTCGGTAGCCCTGGCCGCCCTCGGCCCCGGCGACCTCAGCGTCGACCGCCTCCTCGGCATTCACGACAAGCTCACCCCGGCTAGCCGCGCCGCCCTCGCCGCCGGCCTGGGCCTCGGCGCCGCCGCCCTCCAGCTCGCCGTCTTCTGGCGCGCCCCGCAACCCGAGCCCTCCGAAGAACCCGAAGCCAGCTAGCCGAGCCTCAGTCGGCGGCGCGGGCCTGCACGACCAGGGGGAGCTTGGCCAGGCCGCGCACGTTGACGCTGACGTGACGCTCGGCGCCGGTCTCGGCGCCGGTCTCGTCGATGGTGAAGTCAGCCATCGCTCTCTCCTTGACCCCAGCACAAGAAAATCAAATCCAGGCTACCGAACGAGTTCCTTACCGCCCCCGTCACCCGCTCACACCCCGCTGGGTCAGCAAAGTCCGCCACTACGTACTCCCCGCCACCGGCCTCCGCGCCACCGGCCTGCGCGCAGGCCGGCTCGGCCCCGGGACCTGGATGTGCCGGGTTGCTAGACTGTAACGCGATTTCGGTTTCAGACGGCTGGAGGCAGGACGTGCTGCACATCGCCGGACCGCCCGCACCAGAGACGCTACGCCACGACCAGCTCGCCCGCCGCCAGCGCATCGTCCGTACCGCCCTGCGCGCCCTGGCCAGCAGCGACGTCGACCAGGTCAGGATCTCCGAGGTGGCTAGAGATTCCGGGGTCGCCCTGGGCACGCTGTACCGGTACTTCGCGTCCAAGGAGCACCTGCTCGCGGCGGCCTTCGTGGAGTGGCAGGGCGCGCTCAAGAAGAAACTCGAGAAGGAGCCGCCCGCCGGTGCGACCGAGGCGGAGCGGCTGCGCGACGTCTTCCACCGGACCATCAGGGCGTTCCAGATGCAGCCCCAGTTCTTCGGCGTGATGATGATGCTGAGCGCGACCACCGACACCTACGCGGACGACCTCTACCAGTCGGTATCCTCCCAGTTCCGCGACTCCGTGCAGACCGCGCTCGAAGGCCCGCTTGACGAGGATCACCGCGCCATCTTCACCACCATCAACTCAGTACTCGAGAGTTCCCTGCGTGCCTGGGTCCGCAACCGCGCCACGATCCAGGACGTCTACGACAACATCGACAACGCCATCCGCCTCATCTACGACTACACCCCCGCCTAACCTCCCCTCAGATCCCAGCCCCACAAGCCGCCTCTTCCTCCCGCGCCCCTCTCGCCGGCCGGCCGCCCGCTTTTCCCTCCCGCCGTTAGGCGTGCACGCCTCCCCTCCCGCCGAACGGCAGCAAGAGTTAGAATTCGGTTCTATGTCAGGGGACGCGCGGTGACGATCGCCCTTACCGGGAACCAGCAGGATCTCGCCGAGGCGGTGGCCGGCTTCACGGCCAGGCACGCTCCGATCGCGGCCACCCGCGCCGCCTTCGACGAACTCGCCGCGGGCCAGCCGCAGCCGTCCTGGCACGCCCTGGTCCGGCAGGGATTCCACGCCCTGCACCTGCCGGAATCAGCAGGCGGTGACGGCGCGGGCCTGGTCGAGCTCGCGGTGGTGCTCGAGCAGGCCGCCTTCGGCCTGTTCCCCGGGCCGCTGCTGCCGACCGTGCTAGCCGGCCAGCTCATCGCCGAGCACGCATCAGCGGCCCTGGCCGGCCGGCTGCTGCCCCGCTTGGTGGCCGGCGTGACCGCGGCCAGCGCCGTTACCGCGGCCGGCCTGCGGGCTGTGCGGAGCGGCGACGGATGGCGGGTCAGCGGCAAGAGCGCGCCCGTCCTCGGCGGTGCCGGCGCGCAGATCCTGATCCTTGGGGCGCAGGCAGACGACCGCACGGTCTGGTTCGCCGCTGACACCGCCGCCGCAGCCACCGACGACAACGCCGCCGCAGCCACCGACGACAACGCCGCCTGGATACGCGCGAGCATCGAAGTCGTCCAGGCCGAGCCAGTCGACCTGACCCGCGACGTGGCCCGGCTGACACTGCACGACCTGGTCGTCCCGGCCGAGCAGGTCCTCGACGTCGACCAGGACCGGGTCCGCGACCTGGCCGCCGCGCTGTTCGCCGCCGAAGCGGCCGGCGTGGCCCGCTGGTGCCAGCTGGCCGGCCTGGAATACGCCAAGGTCCGGGAGCAGTTCGGGCAGGCCATCGGCTCGTTCCAGGCCATCAAGCACAAGTGCGCGCGGCTGTTCGCCCGCAGCCAGCTCATCACGGCGGCGGCCTGGGACGCCGCCGTCGCCCACGGGCAGAACCCCGGGCAGTTCGCGCTGGCCGCGGCGGCCGCGGCCAGCGCGCTGCCCGCCGCCACCGACCTCGGCCTGGAGACCGTGACCCTGTTCGGCGGCATCGGCTACACCTGGGAGCACGACGTCCACCTGTACTGGCGCCGCGCGACGAGCCTGCAGGCCCTGCTCGGCCCGGCCGCCGCCTGGCCGCGGCGGGTAGCGGAGCTGTCCCGCGCCACCGAGCGCCGCCACGACCTGCGGCTGGACGGCGAACCCGACGGACTGCGGGCCTGGGTCACCGAGACGCTCGCCGAGGCGGCCGCCATGGCCCCGGACAAGCAGCGCCGCTTCCTGGCCGAACGCGGGCTGGCGGCGCCGCACTACCCGCGCCCGTACGGGATCGAGGCCAGCCCTGCCGCCCAGGTGGTGATCCTCCAGGAGTTCGAGCGGGCCGGGCTGGCCCAGCCCTCCACGACCGTGGGGGAGTGGGCGCTGCCCACCATCCTGGCCCACGGCACCGAGGAGCAGCGCGAGGCCTTCGTCGGCCCGACCCTGCGTGGCGACCTCGTCTGGTGCCAGCTCTTCTCCGAGCCCGGGGCCGGCTCGGACCTCGCGTCCCTGCGTACCCGCGCCGAGAAGGCGGACGGCGGGTGGCGGCTGGACGGCCAGAAGGTCTGGACGTCCCAGGCGGCCGAGGCCGACTGGGCGATCTGCCTGGCCCGTACCGACCCCGCGGCGCCCAAGCACAAGGGCATCAGCTATTTCCTGATCGACATGCACAGCCCCGGCGTCGAAGTCCGCCCGCTGCGCGAGGCCAACGGCGGGTACCTGTTCAACGAGGTCTTCCTGACCGGCGTGTTCGTCCCTGACGACCGCCTCGTCGGCACCCCCGGCGACGGCTGGCGGCTGGCCCGCACCACCCTCGGCAACGAACGGGTCAACATCGCCACCGGCATGGGGCGCCGTCAGGTCCGGCCGGTGGACTACCTGCCCGCCCTCGACGACCAGGCCTCGCCCGAGGCGCTCGCCCAGATGATGACAGAATGCGGCGCGATCACCGCCGACCTGCTCGCCTTCACCGCCATGAGCCAGCGGCTGCTGCTGCGCCAGATCGCCGGCCTGCAGCAGGGCCCGGAGGCCAGCGTCCTCAAGGTCGTCGCCGCCTGGAACGCCACCCGCCTCCAGCAGGCGGCGCTGAGCTGGCAGGGCCCGGACGCCGCCATCATAGACGGAACGAACGGGGCGGCGTCCCAGCGCTACCTCTCCCTCCCGCCCACGCTGATCGGCGGCGGCACGCTGGAGATCCAGCTCAACGTCATCGCCGAACGCGT
>Ga0207693_10004626_pt1 | contig 11613 bp, 10 predicted proteins | sample LARL81metaG_FD_184347 | JGI IMG/M metagenome (GOLD analysis project Ga0207693, IMG submission 184347) | Corn, switchgrass and miscanthus rhizosphere microbial communities from Kellogg Biological Station, Michigan, USA - LAR L8-1 metaG... | ecosystem: Host-associated > Plants > Roots >...
CCGTTCTTCACTTTCTCAACCCATAACGTGCCTTCGACAGCCAACCCACTGGGCGTCAAGGGCGCAGGTGAGGCCGGCGCTGTCGGCGCGCCGCCAGCGGTCATCAACGCCATCGTCGATGCTCTCCAGCGTCGTGTTGGATTGCGCCACATCGATATGCCAGCGACGCCGCGCCGTGTATGGGAATTGCTCAATGGCATTTGAATCCGATCGCAAGATTTCGCACGCCGGTTGGACTCACGTCGATGGCCTACCTAAGAAATGAACGCGAAGGTAGGCCGCCCGTGCAAGAAACTAGTCGCGCCAGGAGCCGTGTGAGCCCCAGATATTTTTTGGATGTTGGCGGGCGCGCCGCAGGACCGCATGCGCACCAGCACACAAAATCTGTATGGCCTTTGAGCGCTCGCCGATTGGCGACGCTCCAGTCGTAGACATTTGCGTCATAGGATCTGTGAGAAAATCACGAACTGCTCCACGCTCATAAAGGATGTCGAGCAAGCATCAGGCGGGCTTTGCGCTGTCCTTCGGGATGGCGGACACAAGCGCTTCGCGCAACCGCTCGGGATCCACGGCGATCTCGACACCGGCGCGTTCCTGCTGGAGCAGCATCACCGAGCGCGAATCGCGGCCGCCCCATCCACGTGCGAGAGCTTCGGTCATCTCGGCGAGTGTGAGATTGCACATGCGCATGGGCACGTCGAGCTCACGGCCAAGCGCGTTCGCAAGCGAAACGTCCTTGTGGGCGAGCTTGAGCGCGAAAGCCGGCGGATCATACTTGCCAGGCAGGAACTGGTCGATCAAGGCATCGAAGGTAAGACGGCGCCCCGCCGCACCTTGGCGCACCGTCTGCCACAGCGCGAGCGGCTCGATGCCCGCCTTCACGCCCATGGTGAAGGTTTCCGCGAGCGCACAGACGATTGCATAGCCCGACATGTTGTGGACGAGCTTGGCCACGGTGGCGCTGCCGATCGGTCCGATATAGGCGGCCTTGTCGCCGATCGCGTCGAGCACGGCCTTGTGCCGGTTGAAGACGTTTTCGTCGCCACCGACCCAGATCGCGAGCTTGCGGGATGCTGCTCCTGCTGGGCCACCGCTCACGGGCGCGTCCAACATGTGCGCACCTCTCTCGGCGAAGGCAGTGTTCAGCTTCTTCACGACGCTCGGCGAATTGGTCGACAGGTCGAAATAGGCGGCGCCGGGCTTGATGCCGGCGATGAGGCCGTCTGCCCCAAGTGCGACCGCCTCCACATCGCTCGGTTCCGGCAATGAGGAGAAGATGACGTCGGCCTCGGTTGCGAGTGCACGCGGGCTGTCTGCCCAGATGGCGCCATTGGCAAGAATATGGCTGGCCGCCTGCCTGTGCAGGTCGTAGACGAGAAGCCTGAAGCCGGCTCTTTGCACGTTGGCAGCCATCCGGGCACCCATGGTGCCCAGCCCGACGAACCCCACCGTCACGTTGTCCTTGGACATCCCTTCACCGTTGCTGCGAATTCTGATTTTGGCCCGCATCGCAAAGGCTAGCCGTGCGGCTGAGAATGCGGAAGGCCCGCCGGCCCAGAAAGCGACATCTGTTCAGCTGCCTAAGGCACATATCACGGGCACGTGGGTTTCACCGGTCAGAGGAGCCCGTCGTCTTAATGTGTCCAATTGCCGGCGGCGTCTTGATGCTGTGCCGGAGCGGGTCGCATAATTTGCATCGGTGCCTAGCGCCGCTTGTAGCCTGGTTCGGCGCGGAGTGCATTTTCTGCATGGTTGTGATGCCGACGAGCCGCACCATTCCCTGCCTGCTCGACGAGCTGGCGGTACGTTTCCCAGAGCGAGAGGCGCTTGTAGGGGGCGGGCGAAGGTACACCTATGCGGCGCTGCGCGAGGAGGTCCGAGCGTTCGCAAAAGGGCTGCATGCACTTGGAGTCCGAAAGGGCAAGATGGTCGCGATCCTGATGGGCAACAAGCCCCAATGGATTATCGCGGACCTCGCGATCTGCTCGCTGGGCGGCATCATGGTGGCCGTTAATACTTGGGTCACGAGTCGGGAGCTTGGCTATGTGCTCGCACATTCCGACGCAACCACGCTCATCGCGAGCGACCATTTTCTCAAAAGCGACTACTTCGCGATGCTGGACGAGCTCGCACCACTTGCGCACTCCACGCCACGGCTTGACCTCATCATTCACGTGGGCGCGCGCTCGTACCGAGACTCAATTTCGTTCGACGATGTCTATGCACGCGGCCGCGCTGTGCCGGATGCCGAGATTGAGCGCGCGGCGCGCGCCATCGACCCAAAGGACGTTGCTTATTTGCTTTACACATCGGGCTCGACCTCGACGCCGAAGGGTGTGCAGCTTCAGCATTACGCGCTGATCGAAAACATGTGGCAAATCGGCGAGCGCATGCACGTCACCCAGCACGACCGGCTCTGGCTCGCGGTGTCGCTCTTCTGGGGGCTTGGTTGCGAGAACGCATTATTCAATCTGCTCACTCACGGCGGCTGCATCGTGCTGCAGGAAAGCTTCGAACCGGGCGAGGCATTGCGCCTCATTGACGCGGAGCGATGCACGCTGTTCTACGGGACTCCTAACATGGCACAGGCCCTCAGCGAACACCCTGACCGGCAACCGCACGCTCTATCGAGCCTGCGGTCGGGCGGCACGGTTGGCTCGCCCCAGCAGATCAAACGCGTCGTGGATCTTGGTGCCCGCGAGATCTGCAATATCTATGGCCTGACCGAAACCTATGGGAACTGCACTGTCAGCGACGGGACCGAGCCGTTAGACATTCGCCTCGCCAGCGTCGGGCACCCGCTTCCCGGCGTCGACCTGCGCATCGTGGATCCTGAGACTGGCAATGTGCTGCCGCAAGGCCAGGTCGGTGAGATTCGCGTCAAGGGCTACGTCACGATCGGCTATTACAAGGATGCAGACAAGAATCGGGCCGCCTTCGATCCGAACGGCTATTTCATCACCGGCGATCTTGGCTTCCTCGATGCCGAAGGACGACTGTATTTTCGCGGGCGGATCAAGGAAATGATCAAGACCGGCGGCATCAATGTTGCTCCGGTCGAGGTCGAAGAGATGCTGATGACGCATCCGGCCGTTAAGCTTGCTTGCGTTACCGGCATTCCCGACCCGCAACGAGACGAGGTAGTCGCTGCGCTCATCGTGTGCCAGCCGGGGCAGAGCGTCGAGGAAGCCGACCTTCTGGCGCTTTGCCGCCGTCAGCTTGCGGCCTACAAAATTCCTCGCATGCTGAAGTTCGTGAGCGAAGCCGAACTGCCGCTGACAGTCACAGGCAAGTTACAGAAGAACCGCCTGGCGGAATTCTTCACACGCGGTGTATGAGATCAATCGGGGAAGAGGTCGTCGTGGTCGAAGTTGTATGTGTCGCGAACACTCGGGACATCCTCGGCGAGGTTCCGCGCTGGCATCCGATCGAACGGGTGCTCTATTGGATCGACGCATTCAAACCGGCCATTCATCGTCTGGACCCCGTGAGCGCAGCGCTCGAAAGCTGGACGCCGCCAGAAAAGCTCGGCTCGTTTGCGCCACGTGTAGGCCAAGGATTGTTGATTGCAGGGCGGGGTGGACTCGCCCACTACGATCCGGCAAGCGGAAAGCTCGATCGCATCGTTGATCCGGAGGCTGGCGGCGCGGTCAACATCCTCAATGACGGCCGTTGCGACAGGCGGGGGAGGTTTTGGGTCGGCTCCATGAGTAAGACGATGGAGCGCGCGAGCGGCTTTCTCTATCGACTTGAGCGCGGACATTTGGATGCTGTCGATCGCAACATCTGGGTTGCCAACGGGGTGTGCTGGAGCCCGGACGACACCGAGATGTATTTTGCCGACAGCCATGCGAGGACCATCTTCGTCTACGACTTCGACCTAGCTACGGGTAGGATTGGTCCGCGCCGCGTGCTTGCGGCTATGGATGATCGGCCCGGCGTGCCCGACGGCTCCTCGGTCGATGTTGAAGGTTTTGTCTGGAACGCGGTGTTCGATGGTGGCTGCCTGCTGCGCTATTCGCCGGACGGAAGGATCGACCGTACGGTGCAATTGCCGGTCAGCCGGCCCACGGCTTGCACCTTCGGCGGCTCCGACCTTGCGACGCTTTACGTGACGACGGCCCGGTTCCGCCTTGCGCCCGACAAGCTCGCCACCGAAGTCCATGCCGGTGGATTGCTGGCTCTGGATGTCGGGGTAAAGGGTTTGCCGGAGCCGCTTTATTCCGACTGAGGTCTCATGGCTTGACGATGCGAAAGCCGTGCAAAGTCAGTTCCTCGTCGATATCATCGAACACGACTTCGACACGGTGGCCAATCTGGATCTTTTGATCGCCGCCACCAATGATGCGCGACGTGAGCCGTGGCCCCTCGTCCAACTCGACCTGCACGACGTTGTACGGCGTTTCATCCTTGAACGCCGGGAACCATGCTTTGTGAACCATCGTCCAGGTACAGATGCGCCCGCGACCAGAAGCTGCTTGCCAATTGATGTCGTCGGAGAAGCAGAACGGGCAGACCGGCCCGGGCGGGAGATGCGGTTTGCCGCACGCACGGCAGGTCGGCAGCATCAGGCGATGCGCGCGACAGCCGTGCCAGAACGGCTCGTTGTCCGGTCCGATACGTGGGCGCGGTTTTTCGTAGGCGGTCACGGGTACAGTCTCATTATGCCGCCAAGATGAACGAATCGCCCCATGCGGTACCCCATTGCAGGACCGCGGCATTGGCAATCTGGCTCGCTCCGGCGGTACCGCGCAATTGCCTGACCATTTCGCAAATGGAGTTCCATCCTGCGACATGGGCTTCCGACAGGAGGCCGCCCGACGTGTTGACGGGCAGCACTCCGCTTAGCTCTATGCGTCCGCCCTGGACCCACGCCGCAGCCTCACCCGCTCCGCAATAACCGAACCGCTCGAGGGCAAACAGCACCAGCGGCGAGAACGCATCATAGGTGTAGAAGCCCTGCACGTCCCCGGGCGCCACGCCGGCTTGTGCGAACACTTCGAAGTCGATCGGCCGATTGGCCGAACGACGTGCGCACTGCTGATTGATGCCCAGACTGCGCGGGGCGAAGATGAACTCTTCGCGGCCGGAACGGGTTCCTTGCATGCCGATTACGCGAACAGGTTTCTGGCGCAAATCTCGCGCGCGGTCGCCGCGTGCGATGAGAACCACGGTCGCGCCGTCGCTGATCAGGCAGCAATCGAACAGTCGCAATGGATCGACCACCATCCGTGCAGACTGATGAGCCGCAAGGGTGAGCGGCTGTTTCATGATCGCACGCGGATTCGTCAGTGCATGGTTGCGCATCGCAATCGGCACCGCGGCAAGCTGGTCGCTCGTTGCGCCGTAGAGATGCATGTAGCGCTGCATGGCGATTGCGGCGCCGCCCGCCGGCGCAGTGAGACCATAAGGCGGGGCCTCGCCATGGGTGCCCCCCTCTTCGCGGTTTCCTTCGATATCGCCTGGGCCGCCGAGAAAGCCGCGCTCGCGCGTGAAGCTCACTGCGGTCACGCACGCGACCACGTCGGCGAGGCCGGCAGAAACCGCAAGCGCCGCGTGCTGAAGGGCGTTGGTGACGAAGCGCCCGTGGAGCCATGATTGGTTGACGTAGCGGATATCCAGCCCGAAACCTTCGGCGACGCGGTCGTAGTCGACCCCGAGCGGCCAGCCCAGATGGATTGAAAGGCCATCTACGTCGCTGCGTTGGAGTCCGGCGTCGGCAAGAGCCTCCTTGAACGCCATCGCGGCAAGGCGAAGCTGGCTGTCAGGGAGGCTGCGCCCGAACGCACTGCAGCCGATGCCGACGATGGCCGCGTCGATGTTCATTTCGTCATCCGTTCGGGCGCAATACAATGCGTCCGGCGCTCTTGCCAGCCTCGACCAGTGCATGCGCCTTGGCCGCCTGCTCGAGTGAAAGCGCCATTGAGATTATCGGCTTGATCGCGCCGCGCGCGACCAGCGCAAGGCAGTCTTCGAGCTGCTTCCGCGTGGTGCTGGTCGCGCTCAGCATCGATACGTTCTTGAGGAATAACTGCGCTGGATTGAACGGCACGAACTGGCCGGTCAACTGACCGATCATGATCCAACGGCCGCCAATCCCCAAGCTGCGTCGGATCGGCTCGAACAGCTGGCTGCCGACATTGTCGACCGCGACATCGACGCCCTGGCCGCCGGTCGCCTTCCTCACAGCGCCGGAGAAATCCTCGCCGCGCCCGTGCACGATCACCTCGTGTGCGCCGAGCGCGCGGATCCGATCCGCCTTGTCCCGAGAGGTGGTCAGCGCCACAACGTAAGCCCCGGCAAGGCGGGCGAGCTGCACCGCGTGCACGCCGAGTCCCCCGCCAGCGCCCGTCACTAGAGTGCTCTCGCCAGCGGCTAGCCGGCCGACCTCGCGGATAGCATTGAGGATGGTACCGACAGCGCATGCGACGATCGAGGCGTCCTGCAGCGGCACCCCCTCCGGTACGAGCGCTACGTTGTCGTCCTCGATCGCCACATATTCGGCATAGCCGCCGACCAACCCCCAGTCGCCAGTGAACTTGCGGTCTGGACACAACGGCTCGCGCCCGCTCCGACAGTAACGGCAGGCACCGCAGATGTGATAGCGCTGGACGGTCGCGACGCGATCGCCCTTCCGGAAGCCGCGCACGTCACGGCCAACCTCGACCACGGTTCCCGAGATTTCGTGTCCTAGTATGCACGGCATCTGCACGCCAAATTTCAGCGTGCCGTTGCGCGTAACTACGTCATGAAAGCACACGCCACACGCATCGATCTTGATTATTACATCCTTTGGCCCAGGCGTCGGATCGGGAATTTGTTCGATCTTGAGGACATCAATGCCACCTGGCGCGCGCACCACCATCGCTCTCATTGGTGCTCCTTCCGCGGCTTGAACTTCAACAGAGTCACGTCCGGCGTGACGTCCTCGAACACGGCCTCAACCGGCATCCCGATGCGGAGCGAGCCGGCCTCGACTCCGACTGGATTGGAGAACAGCCGAACGCCGCAATCGAGCCGCACCTGGATCACCGTATATGGCACGCTAAGACCGTCGAAGTAGGATCGATGGAAAATGCACCACGTTTCAACGATGCCAGTCGGCATGACCGCCTGCCATTCGGATGTCTCCGACCGGCACTGCGGGCAGAACCGCGTGGCGGGAAATCGGCACATGCCACAATTTCCGCAGCGCTGGACGTGCACCTCGCCACGGCGCAGTGCCCGCCAGAACGGCTGATCCGGTCCATCGACGTTCGGCAGCGGCCTCACGACGGGTACCTGGCATAGATGATTGACGTCACGACGGGTGCCACTGCCATATAATGGACCAATGCGCAGTCCTTCACCTGGCGCGCGCCGCACGTGCCCCGAATTTGCAGCACAGCCTCCAGGTTGAGCCCCCAGCCTTGCATATAGGACTCGGACAAATGGCCCCCCGATGTGTTTGCAGGATATTGCGCGCCAAGCGCGAGATGACCTTCCGCCGCGAATGACCCCCCCTCGCCTTCGCCGCAATAACCGAAGCCCTCGAGCGAGAAGAGCACTGTCGGCGTGAAGTTGTCGTAGATCATGAGGGCCGATATGTCGTCGCGGGTCGCTCCGGCCGCGCGGAAGCTTGTGGCCGCCGCCTTGCGCATGGGCTCGCGCCAGAAATCGTCGGGTGGAAAAGTCGAGGGCGCAAGAGCCGTCGCCATGCCGCAACCGAGCACGTGGACAGGCGGTTGGGCGAGGTCGAGCGCGCGCTCGCCGGAAGTGAGGATCAGCGCTACGCCGCCGTCGTTGATGAGACAATAGTCGAGCAGATGCAGCGGCTCGCAGATGTAGCGCGACGCGTGATAGTCAGCGAGAGTGAAGGGAGTGCGCATCACGGCCGACGGATTGAGCGCCGCGTGGTCACGAAACGTCTTCGCGACAGCGCCGAGTTGATCCGAGGTCGTCCCGTAAAGCTCCATATGGCGGCGGGCCATCAGCGCATGGAATGCGCCGGGGGAAGTCATGCCGTAGGCAAACCATTGCCCGCCGCCGCCGCTGCCGTAGGTGTCGCCCGCCCCACCGTAACGATCTCCGCCCGAGCGGCCGTTGTTGCCGTAGACGAGGGCTACGATCGTCGCGAGCCCTTCGCGGATGAGCGCGGCGGCGGTCTCGATGCAAATGCCGGAGAAACGGCCTTGACCGGGAGTTGTGCTCACGTAAGACGGGTTCAATCCTGCGATCTCGCAGAAGCGTTGATAGTCGGGAATGCGGTTGACAATTAGTCCGTCGATATCCTCGAAACGAAGGCCGGAATCGGCCAGCGCCTCCTTCAGTGCCCACAAGCCGAGTTCATAGGGATCGTATTCCGGTAACTTGCCGTAGCGTGTGTGCCCCACGCCAACCACGGCCACAGATCCTGGGTGGGCCATTGTTTTGCTTCCCTTGAGGGTCGGTATCTCGCTGAGCATCGATCATGTCCGCCCCGCTTGCCAAGGGAGAGGATGGCGACTTGTTATCATTGTTGTCGAGCCCGCATAGTCATGCTCTCATGGGTTTCACCCTTGCTGATGCCGTGTCGAAGGCGCGCTTCCCGGCGCCAGCAGCAACGCTCCGATGGAATACTCGCGCACCGTTTCGTCTTCGTTTTGGATTCTCCCGATTGGCTGACCGTGAGCGTATGAAATGACATCGCTCGGAACTTTCATCGAAATTTTTCTCCAGGCGCTTATCGCTGGCGTACTGATCGGAGCGATTTACGGCCTGATGTGCGTCGGACTTGGGATCATCTTCGGCGTGATGCGCGTCATCAATTTCGCTCAGGGCGAATTCCTGATGCTCGGCATGTACTTCACCTTCTACCTCGTCGTCGGCTTCAACATGCTTTGGTTCTTGGGGCCGATCGTCGGTCCCTATACTGGCGCGTTGCTTGCGGGCCCGGCGCTGTTCGCTGTCGCGTACGTGCTTCACCGCTTCCTGATTTCGCGCGTAACCGGCATCAGCGTCGCCGGAACCGAAGGCGAAGGCCATTACGTGCAGCTCATTCTCACCCTCGGCGTCGCGCTCGTCCTGCAGAACGGCGGCCTCATCCTGTTTGGCTCCACTCCTCAATCGGTGCGCACCCCGTTGTCCGCGCGCGCCTGGGAAATCCCGCTGCTTTATGATGCGAACGCGTCGCTGTTCCTCAATAAGGCAAGGGCCGTCGCTGGCGTCGTGTCGGTCGTGGTCGCGGCCGCGCTGTATTGGCTCATCAATCGCTCGCGGCTCGGGAAGACGCTGCGCGCGGCGGCCGACAATGCTTCGGCCGCAATCTACATGGGCATCGACGTCGATCGCGCCTACCGCATCGCATTTGGCATCGGCATCGGCATCACCGCTATCGCAGGTGGCCTGGTCGCCACCTACAATCCGTTTCAGCCCTATATCGGTCTCGACTTCGTCATCATCATGTACGCGGGCGTGGTGCTCGGCGGCATGGGCAGCATTCTCGGCGCGTTCTGGGGCGGCATGACGATCGGGCTCGTCCAACAGCTCTCAACGCTCGTGCTGCCCACTCAGCTGCAGAACGCCGCCATTTTCGTGGTCTTTCTGTTGATCGTGATGGTTCGCCCGCAAGGCCTGTTCGGCCGTGCCACGGAGCGCGTCTGAACATGCAGGTTCGCCGAAAGCTGATCGCGCCCCTCCTAGTGATCGCGATCGTGGCAATAGCGTGGATCAGCCTCGGCATGGTCGTGACCAATTCCTATTACCAGCTGATGCTCACCCTGGTCCCAATCTGGGCGGTGATGGGCCTCTCGTGGAACCTGCTCAGTGGCTATACCGGCCTCATCTCGTTCGGGCACGCCGCGTTCTTCGGGCTCGGCGCGTATACGGTGACGATCGCGCTAGTGAAGTTCGACATCACGCCGTGGCTCGGAATTCCGCTGGGCATGATCGTGGGGGCGGTCGCCGGCATCGTGATCGGCTATCCGACCTTCCGCCTGCGCGGCGTTTATTTCGCGCTTGCCATGCTCGCCTATCCGATGGCCCTTCTCTACGTGTTCGTGTGGCTCGGGTACCAGGAAGTCCCGCTGCCCATGAAGCGCGAGGAGCCGGCCCTCTACATGCAGTTCTCGGACTATCGGGTGTACATCGCGCTGGCCGTCGGTCTTCTCGTCGTGTCGCTTTTAATCTCGCTTGCAGTCGAGCGGTCGCGCTTCGGCATGTCGCTTACCGCCATCAAGCAGAACGAGCCGGCCGCGGAAGCCGCCGGCATCGACACGCTCGCCTGGAAGATGCGTGCGATCATGCTCAGCGGTGCGGTCGCGGCTGCGGCGGGCGGGCTATACGCGGTGGTTCTCCTCGTAGTGACACCAGACAGCGTGTTCGGGGTGCTTACGTCGGCGCAGGCGCTGACCATTGCCCTGGTCGGCGGCATCGGCATCCTGTGGGGTCCGCTGATCGGGGCCGCCATCCTGATCCCCTTGAGTGAGACACTCCAAGCGCACCTTGGCGACGTAATCCCGGGGATTCAGGGTGTCGTCTACGGCATCGCCATCATCCTCGTGGTGCTGCTCGCGCCGGAAGGCGTTTTCTGGCGCGTGCGCGACCAGTTCCAGCGTCGATGGGCAACGCGCGCGGTGCAAGCGACGCCGCTGGCACCGCACATTGTCACGGCCGCGCCTGCGCCGGCGACGCCGCGCAAACCGATACTGGCGCTAAGCGGGATTTCGAAATCGTTCGGTGGTTTGCGGGCGGTCACGAACGTAAGCTTCGAGATTGGTGACAGCGAGATCGTGGGCATCATCGGGCCGAATGGTGCAGGCAAGACAACGCTGTTCAATCTCCTAAATGGGTTCCTGCAGGCGGACAGCGGAAAGGTGGTGTTTGCCGGCCGCGAACTTATCGGTCTCAAGCCAAACCGCATCTGCCGGCTCGGGGTCGGTCGCACCTTCCAGGTTGCGCGCGCCTTTCCACGGCTGTCGGTGCTCAACAACGTCGTGGTCGGCGCTTACGCGACGACGACAAACGACGCGGATGCATTCGGGGCGGCAAGCGCAGCGCTGACGCAGGTCGGGCTGTTCCGACGCGCCGACGCCATCGCAAGCCAGCTCACCAACAAAGAGTTGCGGCTGATGGAGCTCGCCAGGGCGCTGGCGGGACGGCCACGCCTTCTTCTGATGGACGAGCCGCTCGCCGGTCTCGCCAGCCAGGAGATCGAGGATATGCTCGCGGTGATCCGTTCGCTGGCGGCGCGGGGTATGACCATCGTGATCATCGAGCATACGATGCGCGCCATGGTTCGGCTTGCCGAGCGCTTCGTGGTACTCGACCACGGCGCCATCCTGGCAATCGGCCAACCGAGCGAGATCACCAACAACGGGAGCGTCATCGAGGCTTACCTCGGCAAGAAATGGGCGGCAATCCGTGCTCGCAGTTGAATCCCTCTCCGTCACGTATGGCGGCTTGACGGCGCTTTACGAAATTTCGCTCGCCGTGGGCTTGAGTCAGTTCGTGTCCATTGTCGGTCCCAATGGAGCCGGGAAGACGACGCTGTTCAAAGCCATTTCCGGCACCCTGCGGCCGAGCGGCGGCAGCATCCGTTTCGAGGATCGGGATCTGCTCGCCATCGCTCCCTCCCAGCGGGCCCACTTAGGTATC
>Ga0207693_10004627_pt1 | contig 11612 bp, 10 predicted proteins | sample LARL81metaG_FD_184347 | JGI IMG/M metagenome (GOLD analysis project Ga0207693, IMG submission 184347) | Corn, switchgrass and miscanthus rhizosphere microbial communities from Kellogg Biological Station, Michigan, USA - LAR L8-1 metaG... | ecosystem: Host-associated > Plants > Roots >...
CGCTTGTTTCTGGGTCGCTGTCGCGTCGAGCTGGGCCGCACGGTCCGGCACATCACTGCGTTCGATGCGCGCACCACCGCGCTCCTCCAGCTTCGGGTCGCCCAGCAGGTTGCCGACGGTCGCGTCCAGCCCTCCCAGCCAGCGCTCATAGAACAATCGTGGAGGCGCTTCTGAACCCATCCAAGCAGCCATCTGTGCCTCGATTAACTGAAGCGGGATCCGGGCGAGCTGGTACTGGAAACGCAAAACTGCGAACGGGACGTCGGTGGTTTTCATTCCTAACTCCTGTGTCTTGCCGGTGCTCAGGGCAGGTCGGCTTCGTTGGGTCAAACTGTCGGCCTGCCGTCTAATGCGGTTGGCTTCCGTCTGGGCGCTGCGACAACTTGCCGGGCAGCGGCGCCGGGTTCTTCACGCTCCTTCGCTTTTGCCCGTTGCATCTCGCGCTGGGCGTCGAGTTCGGCCCGGGTGTGGGTGCTCGCTGGCAGGGCCATAGGTGTGCAGGAACGCATCGACGAACCATGAGCTCCAGCTTGAGCTCCTGGCGGGCGAGACCGCTCGCTGACCCGCCGCCGGCGCGGGCCGTCTGCGCCGGTTGGCTCACCCGCGGGACAGCCGCCGGGCGTTGCCGCGCACCCGACGACGCAGCGGGGCCAGGGCCCGCCCGGCCGCGACCGGGCCGGGTGGCGCGGTCGCCGCGGCCGTCGCCGCCCGCGCGAAGGCCTCGACCTTCTCCTGCCACATCCGCGTGTACTCGCGGCGGTCCCGGGCGCTGGGCGGCCATCCGCCTGTGAGCATCCGCGCCGTCCGATACCCGATCACGAGCGGCGCCGTGGCGGCGATCTCGGACATCTGCATCCAGGGGGCGATCCAATCGGTCGCCGACGGCGCCCGGGTGACGTGACGAGAGGGGGACATCCTCCGAGCCTACGGATGCCGGCCCTGCCGGTGCCGGGCGGGGGCGGGCTGCAGATTGCGATCTTCTACACCAAACTGCACGACCGGCTGCTGCCAAAGCCAGCCTGAAATCTCAAGACAACTCTCAACGGTCTAGCGACAAAAGACCGCTACGCCGCAGCCGGGGCCGGGTGGCCGTTCGGGCAGTTTCACCTCGCGCGGGCGGTGGTTAGGTTGACGGCATTCGACAACAGCGACAACTACGTACACAGCGCGCCGTGGTCGGTGGCCGACCAGGGCAAGCGCAACGTGAGTCACGGCTGCATCAACATCAGCCCGTCCAACGCGAAGTGGTTCTGCGACAACTTCGGCATCGGCTATCCCATCGTTGTGCGAACTTCGTCGGCAGCTACACACAAAACGACGGGGCCAGGACTGGCAGATCTTGGCAGCGTCGGCTGCTTGCAGTCCATCCGGTCCAGGAACACTCGGACGCAGGCTCAACTGCTGTGCTGTGTCTCGCGGTTGTGTTTGTGGGGCGTGAAGCAACCGCATTTGTGGCCCACCCCTCCGGTCCAACAGTTCGGCTCGAGCGGTACGGCGCACGGCGAACGTCATAGTTCACTCATTTCTGCTGCAGCAGAACTGAATTCGGTGATTTCGGCACGCAGATGATCCCGGCCGCATGTCGCGGCCCGGCCGTTAGACACCGACTATCTCTCGAGACTCAGCGCCGAGTGGGGCAGCCGTCGACAGCCTGGCGGACGTCATCAAGCATCCCGGCGGGGACGGCATCGCTCTTGAGCACCAAATCACCGCCATCATTGGTCTCGAATACGCTGCGTGCGAATGATTCGCACACCGTGACCGTGCACTTCGTATTGTCCACCTGGGTTTCATGGTTCAATCCCGACCTTCAGCCGCGATGGTGGGGGCCAGGTGGGCGCCGATCTCCATGACGTCGTAGAACTCGTCAGCCCGGTCTGCGCCCTCGCATCGAAAACCCCGGCCACGTGGCTGCGCGCTCATGAAGTACCGCTGGCGTGCGGGGTGGGTAGTGATCAGGAAGCGTTCGGCCGCAACCCCATCGAGCGCCCGGGCGGCAACCACGGCCGGGCCGCAGCCGTTCGTCGGTTACGGCCGCGAGGTGAGCGAGCGCTGGCGTAGTGTGATGCTCGTCGCCGGAGGGTGACGGCCGACGAGACTTGCAAGGCAGGACGCTGACTGACTTCGAGTGCAGCCCTTTCTCTGACGCTCGAAGACGATCAGTTCCAGGGCTTGAAGGCCGGTCCTCCGCGACAGCAAAGGTCCCTCGGCAGTCATCCTCCCGGTCGTGACTACGCGAAGGGCAGGACCACGGCATCGCAGCTCCGGGCCGCGACCGCGTCCAGAACATGGCCTCCGCGCCCGAACAGTGCACGGACAGCCGCCGATTTGCACGAACAGAGAGAGGCCAGCATGGCAGCACCGAGTCCTGGATACTCCATCACAGTCCGGGTTGAGGCGCCGGCTTCGTCGAAGGCCACCGGTGAGCTCACCGCGGCGATCGGCGCCGCTGGCGGCGCGCTGACAGCGCTGGACGTGGCTGAGTCGCGTCACGACTCGATCGTCGTCGACGTCACCTGCGACGTAGCGGACGCCGCGCACGGGGACGCCGTCACCGAGGCGATCGACGCCCTGCCCGGCTTCCGCGTCGGCAAGGTCAGTGACCGGACGTTCCTGATGCACTTGGGTGGCAAGCTCGAAGTGGTGCCAAAGGTGCCGCTGCGCCACCGCGATGACCTCTCCCGGGCCTACACCCCGGGCGTGGCTCGGATCTGCCAGGCGATCGCCGCTAACCCAGAGGACGCCCGCCGCCTGACGATCAAGCGCAACACTGTGGCGGTGGTGACCGACGGGTCGGCCGTGCTCGGTCTCGGAAACCTGGGCCCAGCGGCCGCACTGCCGGTGATGGAAGGCAAGGCAGCACTGTTCAAGCGGTTCGCCGGGGTCGATGCGTGGCCAGTCTGCTTGGACACGCAGGACACTGATCAGATCGTCGAGATCGTCTGTGCGCTCGCGCCGGTGTACGGCGGGATCAACCTCGAGGACATCGCGGCACCCCGTTGTTTCGAGATCGAACGGCGCCTGCGGGAGCGGCTGGACATCCCGGTATTCCACGACGATCAGCACGGCACCGCGATCGTGGTGCTCGCCGCGCTCATGAATGCAGTGCAGGTGGTCCACAAGAAACTGCCCGACCTCCGCGTCGTCATCTCCGGAGTCGGTGCCGCAGGATCGGCGATCATCCGACTGCTGCAGGCCCAAGGTGTCCAGGACATTGTCGCCGCCGGTCGAAACGGCGTCCTGTCGCGCGACGAAGATTACGCCGATCCGACCCGCCGGTGGATCGCGGAGAACACCAATCCCCGCGGCGTCACCGGCTCCCTCAAGCAGGCGCTCGCCGGCGCCGATGTCTTCATCGGAGTCAGCGCGCCCCGGTTATTGGACGGCGACGATATCGCGACGATGGCCGACCAGGCGATCGTGTTCGCCCTCTCCAATCCCGACCCCGAGGTGGACCCGCTCGAGGCGCGTAAACACGCCGCGGTGGTGGCCACGGGGCGCAGTGACTTCCCCAACCAGATCAATAACGTGCTCGCGTTCCCCGGCTTCTTTCGTGGATTGCTCGATGCCGGGGCGCACGAGATCACCGACGACATGATGATCGCTGCGGCGAAGGCCATCGCGGAGATCGTCACCCCGGAGGAGCTCAACCCGAGCTTCATCGTGCCCAGCGTGTTCGACAGCAAGGTGGCGCCCGCAGTCGCGGCCGCCGTCAGCCCGGTCGCGAGCGAGCCTGACCGGGATTCTGGTCTTCGGCAGAGGTGATCTCGGGGTCCGAGGCCCCTGGCGGGTGCCCGAACGTGGCAAGATGCTGCATTCCACGGCGATTACCCCTACGAAGTCGATGCCCCAGTCGTCGAGCACCGCATGCGAAGCGGCCACCAGGACTTGACCGGGTTGACCTCGGCATCGTCTTGCGGGGGCACCGACGCCTGGACACCCGCAACCTCACAAGCGAAGCAGCGAAGAGCCATGTACGCAGGGGTAGACCAGCTAGCGCTTAGACGGCAATCCAATCGATGATGGCCGCCGACCATGCCGCCGGGCTCTATCGTTGGTGCACGATAGGGTCCGCTCCCCCTCCGCGAAGCTGCGCGTCGCTGATGGTCGGAGGCGGTGCCTGCCAAGGAGGATTTGGTATGGATCGCCTTCCCAGAGTGTCCGCGTTCGTCCTGGCCACCGTGCTCGCCACCGTTGGCACCCTCGCCGTCGGCCCTGTGCCGAAAGCCACTGCGTCGCCGGCGGAAACGGGGGACTTTTCAGGTCTGGTCGATATCGGCGGTCGATCGCTCTACCTGGAGTGCCGCGGCCAGGGCAGCCCCACCGTGATCCTGGAATCCGGGGCCGGCGGCCGGGCCGACGTCTGGACCCGGGATCTGCAGGAGCCCGCGGGCACGCGAACGATGGTCCTACCCGGGGTGGCGGCGTTTACCCGCGTCTGTGCCTATGACCGTCCGGGCACGCTCACTGAGCGCAATCCCTCCCTCGATCCGGATGGGCCCCTCTTTTTCCCCAGCCGCAGCGACCCGGTGCTCCAGCCCCGCACCACGCAAGACAGGGTCAATGACCTGCACGCGCTGCTGGGTGCCGCTGCGATCCCTGGTCCCTACGTCCTGGTCGGCCACTCCGCGGGCGGCTTGGTGGTGCGGCTTTATGCCAGCGAGTACCCGGACGAGGTGGTCGGCATGGTGCTGCTGGACTCCACCCACGAGGATGTGTGGCTACGTTTCCAGGAGGCCCTGGCGCCGGACCTGTGGGAGGCGTTCGAAGCGCTCACCGTCACCAACCAGGAGCTCCTCGATGCCTATCCGGAGGCGGAGCAGTGGTACACCGCCCCGTTGGCGGACGACGTCACCACCGGCCAGGTACGCCAGGCGCGGAAGGATGCACCCCTGCGCCCGATGCCGCTGGTCGTGCTGGCCCATGGCATCCCGTTCGCCGACCCATTTCCAGGCTGGCCGAGTGACAAGATGGAAGGGATTATGTTCGCGCTGCAGCAGGATCTCGCCCAGCTCGTCCCCGACGCTCGCCTGATCATCGCCACCGAGAGCGGGCATAACATCCACCAGGACCAGCCGCAGCTGGTGATCGACGCCATTCGGCAGGTGGTCGCGGCCGGACGAGACCCGAGCGTGTGGGCCGCCCCGGTGGCGTCGCCAGGTGGGTAGCCAGCATTGCGTGGGACGAAAACAAGCTGGTTCAAGCAACCGACGGACCCAACGCCGACTCGAGTCGGGCTAATCATCGTTGACGAGGTTCGCGAGGAAGCGGGTAACCGGCCGGCGCCAAAGTCATAGAACCGCGCCCACTGCGGCTCGATCGAGATACGCACCGTCTGCTTGATATCAGTAACGAAAATCCTCACCGCTTGATCTCGCTTCGCAGAATTTCGGTCGGCTTCGTAGTGCAACAGACCGCCACCGTGCTCGAGTGTGCGCCCGGGCTGGCGTGGCGTCGCGGGCGGACAATTCAGGTCTATCGACGAACTCAGCCACGCTGCAGAGGTGGTAATCAGATGCTGTCAGACTGGAGATCTGTTAGCGGCGCGCCAGCGTGACTTCCTCATTCTCATCGCTTCTCATCGTCGGCCAATCCAATCCCAGGCATCCACAACACTTTTGATAATACACAACTCTCGGTCGTCACTACCCGCGTCCCGACCTCCAGCTGAATATCAATTCCAGCAACAACTTTCGCTCATCCACATTTCTGCGCGGCACATTTGCACAATGTGCGAGAATGGTTGAGCCACAGCAAGTGCCAGAACCAGGCCGCCGGATCCGGTGCCCCACAGTCATCGTGGATAGGTGGATTCATGTTGACGAACTCCAAGCTCAAGCGGTGGTCGATCAACTACTACATCGACACCGCCCAGGCCACCGAGACCGCTGCACGAGATCTCGCCCGGCCCGGCGGCGGACTGGGGGAGTACTACTCCGAACGCGAAAACCGTACCCCGGTGTGGTTGTTGGCCGGCAACACCGACACCGTCCGGCAACACCGACACCGTCGCCAGGCTGGTCGGTCTCACCGACACTCGGCGCGCCGGGTGAGACGCCGACCCTGAGTCCGTCGCTCGTTGGCTCGACAACGGCATCACACCTAACCAAGCGCATGGGCGGGCGTTCGGTGAACGCGGTGTGCACGGCTTCGACCTGAAGTTCTGCGCACCCAAGAGCGTCTCGCTGGTGCGGGCACTACGCACTGACGACGTGGTGGCCAAAGCGATCGCCTCTGGCTACACCACCGCGCTGTCCGAGGCCATGAAATATCTGGCCGCGCACGCCGGCTACACCCGTGTGCACAACCCGCACACCCGGCGAAAGACCTCGTGCGCCTTCCTGGTCTGGTGGACATCGCCTACCAGCACGAGACCTCACGCTGCGGGGACCCGCACCTGCACGTCATGCAGCGCGGAAGCAGCCAGCACGCGGGGCCATTTGTTTCGTGCGATCGTCGCCAACGACGGGCACCTGATGACCGCTCATGGCATCGCTGCGACGACGGCATATGAGGTGCGCTCTTCGCGTGTCCCCGGCGCGATCGATCACCGCGGAGCAGTGATTCGCCTCCGCGCCGCCGAGCATGAGCATTGGCGCGTCGCATTGGACACATTCGAGCACGCGATGCGTGAGGCTCGTGACCGCGGTTTGGACGGGATTGCGGTCCTACCGACGCACGGTACGTCCGTAACTGCAACGCCACGAAACGTCATACGGAAGGCACACAGACGGTATACCGTTTGGCTCGATGCCTGCTGAGGGTACCGCTCACCATGGCTCAGGAATGAAAGCGAAGTTATCCCACAATGAGTGCTCCCGCGAGCCCGCTTCTCGACCCGGGTACCAGCCCCCTCGATGTCCGTCAGCGGGCCGTTGTCCAACGGGTCTCCGACGCCGAGCGCGCCCACATCCTCGCCCTGCCGAGCAATGACCCGCTAGACCCGAAACTCCGCTTTCGCGTCGAGGCGACCGGACCGGAACTGTTCGGCCAGCCAGCGGCGATGCGGGCAACATTGCAGCTCAATGCGAAAACTCTCGACGTCATTGCCGACCGACTCGCCGCCGGTGTCCGGCGCGTCGTGCTGGTCGGTTGCGGAGACTCGCTGGCCGTCATGATCGCCGCGCGGCAGGCGCTCGAGTGCATGCTCGGAGTGCCCTGTGAACCTATGCAGAGCCTGGAGTTCGCGTACTACCACGCGCACCTGGTCGACGCCGGCACCGCCGTTATCGCGTTGTCCAGTTCGGGCGAGACGACCCGCACCGTCGAAGCGCTCCTCGTGGCTCAACATCGCGAATCGTATACCGTCTCCCTGACCAACACGGCCGGTTCGACTTTGCAGTCCGAGGCCGATACGCCGCTGAAGATCGAGGCGACCCGGGTCGGCTGGCCCACGCAGTCGTCCACCGCGGCGCTCGCGTTGCTGCTGGAATTGGCCATCCGGTTGGGCGAGCGACGCGTGCCGAGCGCCGCCGCACCGCTGCGCGCTGCCTTCGATGAGCTCCCCGATGTCATGGCGCAGGTGCTCGGCAGGATCGACCCGCTGATCGCCGATATCGCCGGATACGAGGTCGGGGCAGGGGTGCAGACGGTGCTGTTCTCAGGCGCCGGACCGAATCTGGCGTCCGCGATCGTGGGCGCGGCCAAGGTCAAGGAGTGCACGACGCTGCACGCGATCGACATCCAGATCGAGGAGTACCACCACTACAACTCGCAGAAGGCTGGCGAGCCGCTCTTCCTGCTCGCTCCCTCGGGTCCATCGGTGCCGCGCGCCATCGACACCGGCACGGACGCGCTGCGCTGGGGCGGCCGCCTCTATGTCGTCACCACCGAGGGCGAGCACGCGTTTGACGACCTCACGGGTCACGTCATCACCCTGCCGCCGGTTCCGGAGCCGCTATCGCCCCTGCTGTACCTGCTCCCCGCCCAGCTGGTCGGTTACCACCTCGGCCTCAGCTGCTATGCCGCGGCGGCGGCCGATGACTGACACCGCCCCCAGCCTTGTCTGCGTCGGCAACCTCACCATCGACGAGGCCGTGTCCCCCGCGGGCACGCGGGTCGAATCCGTCGGCGGGGACGCGCTTTTCGCCGCGCTCGCCGCCAGGCTGGCCGGCGGCAATCCCACGGTCCTCGCCCCGCTCGGTACCGATGCGACCCCGGCTCTGCTCGCCGCAATCCGCTCTGCCGGGACGGATCCCGCGACGCTGCCACGACGCGAGCTGCCCACGATCCGCAATGTCATCCATTACGACGACGCCGGCGGGCGAGTGTGGGATCTGCTCCTGGGCGAGGGGCACTTCGAGGCGCTCTCGGTGCATCCCGCCGACGTGTCCGACGCCGCGCTGGCCGCGCCCGGCGTGCTGGTGTCGGCGATGGCGCTGCACCCACAGCTCGAGCTGGCGACGTGGCTGCGCGACCGCACCACGGCGACAATCTATTTCGATCCGCAGGAGGACTACATCGCCGGCCACGAGACCGCCCTGCGGAATGCAGTCCGCGGCTGTGACGTCTTCCTGCCCAGTGAGATCGAGGCCGCCGCGCTCGCCGGCACGGCGGATCTGCACGTGGCGGCCGCGACCTTCCTGCAGCTGGGACCACAGGTGGTGGTGATCAAGCGCGCCGCGGCCGGATGCCTGGTGGCGACCCGGGAGCGCCCCGAACCCATTGCGGTGCCAACGGATGTCATCGAACCGGTGGACAGCACCGGCGCCGGCGACGCGTTCTGCGGTGCGTTCGCGGCCGAACATCTGCGCAACGGGGACGCGTACGCCGCGGCAGAAGCCGGTGCGCGGGCCGCGCGCATCGCGGTCGGTGGGCCCGGTGTCGACGGGTTGCTTGCCGCCGTCACGGGGGCGGTGCGATGACGCGGATCACCGTGATCAACCCGAACACCTCCGCCGAGCTGACGGCCACCATCACCAAGGCGGCCCAAGCGGTCGCGGGCGCCGGTGTGACGGTCACCGGGGTCCACCCTGCGGTGGGTGTGCCCAGCGTCGAAAGCCATGCCCAGGAGGCGATCGCCGCCGTCGGAGTGATCGAGCAGGTCCGTGCGCACCAGACCGATACGGACGCGTTCGTCATCGCCTGTTTCGGCGACACCGGGGTGCCCGCGGCCCGCGAGGTCGCCACCTGCCCGGTCGTCGGGATGACCGAGGCCGCGCTGCACACCGCCTGCCTGGTGGCGCATCGGTTCGTCGTGATCACACTGCCGGCCCGCACCATCGCCCACAGTGACCGCGTCGTCCGCGCGCTCGGACTCGAGCACCGCTGCACCGTGACCGCGGTCGATGTGCCGGTCGCGGAGTTGGTCGACGGCTCGACCCACCTCCTTGACGCGTTCGCCGAAGCCGCACGCGGGGCCGACCATGCCGAAGCCGTCGTCCTCGGCTGCGCCGGCCTGGCCGACCTCGTCGGCCCGCTGTCGGACACGTTGGGCGTGCCCGTCATCGACGGCGTCGCCGCGGGCGTCGGCATCGCGGTCGGTCTGGTGGCGATGGGTCTGAACACCTCGCGCGCCAACACCTTTGCGCCTGTTGACATGGAGTGCCCATGACCGTGCTCTTTCGTCAAGTGTTCGTCTACGACGCCGCGGCCCGCGACGCAATGACCGGTCCCACCGACGTTCTGATCGAGGACGACCGGATCAGCGCTGTCGGCGACGGCCTGGCCGCCTCACCCGGAGCCCGGATCGTCGAGGGCGGCGGTCGACATCTGTTGGTGCCCGGGCTGATCAACGCGCACTTCCATTCGCCGGCCAACCACCTCAAGGGTTCGGTGCGGAGTCTGCCGCTCGAGCTGTTCATGCTGTTCGAGTCACCCGCCGACCCGGCCATGGCGCCCAGCCCGCGGGAGGCCTACCTGCGGACCATGCTCGGGGCGATCGAGATGCTGCAACGGGGCATCACCTGCGTGCAGGACGACGCCTTCCTGATGCCGTTCCCCGATCCGGAGATCATCGACGCGGTGGCGTCGGCCTACCGCGACAGCGGGATCCGAGCGTTCCTCGCGTTGGACCAGCCGGAGCTGACCGAGGCCGAGAAGCTGCCGTTCGTAACCGAACTCGATGAAGCCGCTGCCTTTAACCAGAAGGCGCCGGCTCCCGCCGCCCAGCTGCTGGAGGCGTACGACCATCTGATCGGAACCTGGCACGGCGCTGCGGACGACCGGATCCGGGCGGCCGTCTCGATCTCCGCGCCGCAACGCGTCAGCCTGGAGTACTTCGCCGCGCTGGACGATCTGGCCGAGCGGCACGGCCTGCCGTTGTACGCGCACATGCTGGAGACCAAGGTCCAGCGCACCCTGATGACCGAGCAGCCGCGGTTCGCCGGGCGGTCCCTGGTCGGCTACACCGCCTCCGCCGGACTTCTCAAACAGCACACCAACGTGATCCACGCGGTGTGGGTAGACGAGGCCGACCTCGACGCGATCGCCGACGCCGGCTCGACGGTCGTACACAACCCGGTCAGCAACCTGCGGCTCGGCAGCGGCGTGCTGCCCTGGCGCACGATGCTGGATCACCACATCCCGGTCGCGCTGGGCACCGACGAAGCGATCTGCGACGACACCATCAATGTCTGGACGGTCGCCAAGACCGCGGGTCTGATCCACAACGTCTCCGGGCTGGACAGCGACGAATGGCCCACTGCTACTGAGGTTCTCGAAGCGCTCTGGCGGGGCGGTGCCCGCGCCACCCGGCGGCCCGACGACCTCGGGGCGGTCACGCCCGGCATGCTGGCCGATCTGGCACTGGTCGACATGCACGCGGTCGCGTTCACGCCACTCAACGATTTAAGGGAGCAGCTGGTGCATTCCGAGGACGGCCGCGACGTGGTGCTGACCATGGTGGCCGGACGCGTGGTCGCCGAACACGGGCACGTCATCAGCGTGGACGAGTCGGCGCTGCTCGACGAAGCACGGGAGCTGTTCGCCGCGAAGCTGCCCGCGATCCGGGCTGCCCGTAGCAGCGCCGACCAACTGTTCCCCGCGTACCAGCACATCGTGCGCCGCGCGGCCGCAACGGATGTCGGCTTCAACCGCTGGGTGGCCTCATGACGAACCCCGCCGGATACCCCTACACCCCGCTGCCGGCCCGCCCAGCCGGCAGCTGGCCCAACGGCGCGCGGCTCGCCGTCGTCGTGTGCGTCGGCGTCGAGTCCTACCGGTTCGGCGACGGCCACACCGAGGACGTGCTGCCCGGCGTGCCCGCCCCGGACCTGGTGAACACGGCCTGGCGCGACTACGGAAACCGGGTCGGGGCCTTCCGGATCTTCGAAGTGCTTCGCAGCCTTGGCATCCCGCCGACGGTGCTGCTGAACACCGACGTGTACGACGAGGCCCCGGCCGTGTTGGAGGCGGCCCGCCGGGCCGGTGCCGAGATCGTCGGCCACGGCCGCTCCAACTCCGACTCGCTGTCGCAGATGACCACCGACGCCGAGCGGACCTACCTGACACACGTCGCCGACCGCATCCGCGCGCACGAGGGGGCGGCCCCAGGCGGATGGTCCAGCCCCTGGCTCAGCCACACCCCGGCAACCCTGAACCTGTTGGCCGAGACCGGGTATCGCTACCTACTTGACCTGCGCCTGGACGACCAGCCCGTCTGGCTGACCACG